>Ga0209453_1000049_pt1 | contig 14458 bp, 13 predicted proteins | sample WorMetulBAHAMAS1_FD_187397 | JGI IMG/M metagenome (GOLD analysis project Ga0209453, IMG submission 187397) | Marine gutless worms symbiont microbial communities from Max Planck institute for Marine Microbiology, Germany - Olavius ullae BAHAMAS.1... | ecosystem: Host-associated > Annelida >...
CGTACGCCAGACCACGAGTCAGCCCCTGATCGAGGCTACGATTCGGCCGGGAACCTTGGTACCGACCGACGAGTACACAATCTACAAGCGCTTACCTGAATGGGGCTTCGAGCACCAAACCGTCTGCCACAACGCCGGGGAAGATGCGCGGGACGAAGATGGTGATGGCTTCCACTTGAAGAGGTTCTTTTTGCCTCTGATCAGCCTCTTCCTGATTATTTTGATGATTAGTATCCATATTGCTGCCTTTCTATTATTTCTAGTTGATAACCGAGTCAGAGGCCTAACAGAAGAAATGGACTGATGTCTGTTTTTCTGGCGCTATATCTACGTCAGTCTAATCTACTAACGAGGCTGTACCTCAGACCGACGAAGCGTGAATTCTTTGTGCGGCGCACAAATTTGACTCATTTGTAAAGATGCGGGTCCCTCAAGGGATCCTAAGTAGACCTCAAAAGCGACCAGCTACGTGTCAGGTGGCGGATGGCGGCCATCCCTGGCCTGATCCACCCTACGCGAACCCACCCCAGCCTTACGAGCTTTGTGTCTCCGCGGGTTCGTTTTTCAGGCTCTTAGGCGGCGAGCTTGCGCAGGACGTAGTGCAGGATGCCGCCGTTGCGGTAGTAGTCCACCTCGTTCGGAGTATCGATACGCACGATCGCATGGAAGATCTTCTCGCCGCGCTTGGCTGCGATCGCCCGTATGCTGACCGTTTTGGCGTTACCGCCGTTCAGTCCTTCGATGTCGAAGATTTCGTACCCCGTGAGCCCGAGGGAGGCGGCGTTCTCTCCGGCCATGAACTGGAGCGGCAGCACCCCCATGCAGACCAGGTTGGTGCGGTGGATGCGCTCATAGCTTTCGGCGATGACGGCCTTCACTCCCAGCAGGCGCGGACCCTTGGCCGCCCAGTCGCGGGAGGACCCGGAGCCGTACTCTTTGTCGGCGATGACGATGGCGGGCACCCCCTCGGCTTGGTAACGCATGGCCGCGTCATAGATGGACAGCTGCTCGCCGCTCGGCTGGTGGAGGGTAACGCCGCCCTCGGTGCCCGGGGCCATCAGGTTACGCAGGCGGATGTTGGCGAAGGTGCCGCGCATCATGACCTGGTGGTTGCCGCGGCGGCTGCCCAGGCTGTTGAAATCTTGCGGCGCCACGCCCTTGTCGAGCAGATACTTGCCGGCGGGCGAATCGGGCTTGATGGCGCCAGCCGGGGAGATGTGGTCGGTGGTGATGGAATCCCCCAACAGGGCCAGACACCGGGCCCCCCGAATATCAGGCACCCTTCCCACGGAGAGGCTCATTCCCTCGAAATAGGGCGGTTTCCGAATGTAGGTGGAGTCGGGCCAATCGTAGGTCTGGTCGGTGGCGGCCTCCAGGGACCGCCAGCGTTCGTCTCCGGCGAAGACATCCGCGTAGGCGGCCTTGAACTCGTCTGCCGTGACATTGGCGGCGATGGCCTGCCTGATCTCGTCCTGGGTCGGCCAGATGTCTTTGAGATAGACGGGGTTCCCGTCCCGGTCCTCGGCCAGCGGTTGTCGGTAGGGGTCGATGTCGATGTGCCCGGCGATGGCGTAGGCCACCACCAGCGGGGGGGAGGCCAGGTAGTTCATGCGCACCTCGGCATGGACCCGACCCTCGAAGTTGCGGTTTCCCGACAGGATGGACACCGCGCACAGGTCCTTCTCGGCAATCGCCTTGGAGACCGGCTCGGGCAGGGGGCCCGTGTTGCCGATACAGACGGTGCAGCCGTAGCCTACGTTGTGGAAGCCGAGTTGCTTGAGGGGCTCGATCAGCCCGGCGCGTTTCAGGTAGCGGGTCACGGCCATGGAGCCGGGACCTAAGGAGGTCTTGACCCAGGGTGCGGCTGTCAGACCACGCGCGGCCGCTTTTTTTGCCACTAGGCCGGCACCCAGCATGACCGAGGGGTTGGAGGTGTTGGTGCAGGAGGTGATGGCGGCGACCACGATGGAGCCGTCGGAGAGCTCTACCTCCTGACCCTTGACCACCGCCTTGGCCGGTCCCTGGTCGGGGATGTTGCGCTCTTGCTTGAGGGCGGCCAGGGCCGTGGGAAAATGCGTCGTCAGGTCGGTGAGCGGCACCCGGTCCTGGGGGCGCTTGGGGCCGGCCAGGGAGGACTCCACGGTACCGAGATCCAGGGGCAGGGTCTCGGAATAGTCCGCCTCGGGGGCCTTGGCCGTGTGAAACACCCCTTGGGTCTTGGCGTAGGCCTCCACCAAGGCCACTTGTTCCTCGCTGCGTCCGGTCAGGCGCAGGTAGCCCAGGGTTTCCTGGTCGATGGGGAAGAGTCCGCAGGTCGCGCCGTACTCGGGTCCCATATTGGCGATGGTCGCGCGCTCGCCCATGGGGAGGGAGCCGATGGCGGGACCGTAGAATTCGACGAACTTGCCCACCACCCCGTGGCGGCGCAGCAGGTCGACGATGGTCAGGACCAGGTCGGTGGCGGTCACGCCTTCTTTGAGTGCTCCGGTGAGCTTGAACCCCACCACCTTGGGGACCAGCATGGAGACCGGCTGACCCAGCATGGAGGCCTCGGCCTCGATGCCCCCCACGCCCCAACCGAGCACGCCGATGCCGTTGACCATGGTGGTGTGGGAGTCGGTGCCCACGCAGGTATCGAAGTAGGCCTGGGTGGTGTCGGCGACGGCTTTCGGGAACACCACCCGCGACAGGTACTCCACATTGACCTGGTGCACGATGCCGGTGTCCGGAGGCACTACCTTGAAGCCGTCCAGGGCGTTCTGCCCCCACTTCAGGAACTTGTAACGCTCCTGATTGCGTTGGAACTCGATCTCGGCATTCTTGGCGAAGGCGTCGTCCGAACCGAAGTAGTCCACTTGCACCGAGTGGTCGATGACCAGCTCGGCGGGCTGCAAGGGATTGATCTTCTTAGGATCTCCGCCGAGGGCCTGCATGGCGTCGCGCATGGCGGCGAGATCGACCACCGCCGGCACGCCGGTGAAATCCTGCATCAGCACCCGGGCCGGGCGGTACTGGATCTCGTGGGAGGGCTCGGCCTGGGAGTCCCAGTTCGCCAGGGCCTCGATATCCCCGCGCCGGACGGTTACGCCGTCTTCGTTGCGCAACAGGTTCTCGAGCAGAATCTTCATGGAATAAGGGAGGCGTTCGCTCCCCTTTATTGCGTCGAGACGAAAGATTTCATAATCCTTCCCCCCGACCTGGAGCCGGGACCTGGCCTGAAAGCTGTTTAGCATCAATAGACTCCGTCGTTGTGCGTGTATGAAAGTAGGGCATGATGCGTATCCCTTTTGCAACCAATAATTATACCCGTTGCCCGTGAAATAGTTTGGTAAGCGAGGTGGGTGGAGCGTGCCTGAGAACAAGGCGCAACCGGGAGGACTTGACAATCCATAGCTGTAGTCGAAAAATCGTAAGTCATGAAATACGATAAAAGCCCGGTGGAAAAAGAATCAGGTATCCGTGAGCAAATTGCCGGATTCTCGGGGAAAGCCAAAATGAAGCGGCTGACCATTGATGTGTCTGCAAACCTTCATTCAGCCATAAAATGGAGTGCGCACGAAAAGTGGGAAAATGGCGGACGCCATCAGAGAGATCCTCGAAAGCGAATTCGGGAAAGGTGAATAGGCAATGGTTCAGAGACAATTAGGCCTCCTGCCTGCGCTGAAAGATCGGACGCTATCGGGACGAAAAAAGACCGGACGGGGTCGCTACAACCGATCTGGTCGTATCGGCCTATGCGGGAAATAACGCCGAGGTCTTTCCCAATGTGTTGCGCCTCCATGTCCCGGAAGGATCGAAGATTGCTGATGTTACCTATGGGAAAGGCGTCTTCTGGCGGACGGTTGATACCGGGAAATACGACTTTTACCCATCGGATATCGCTGATGGAATCGACTGCCGTAATCTGCCCTACGAGGGCGAATCATTGGATTGTATTGTCTTTGACCCTCCTTACATGGAAGGATTCTTCCGCAATGGCAGTTCGATTAAAGCCGGTGCAGGAACACACAATGCTTTCCGTACCCATTACTCGAACGGACACGAAGCGCCAAAAAGTGGAGGTGGCAAATGGCACGCAGCAGTCGTGGAGCTCTATGAAGAAGGTGGACGCGAAGCACATCTCGTACTGCGTGGTCAGGGTGTGTTTATTGTAAAATGTCAGGATGAAGTAAGCGCCAATCGCCAGAATTTCACCCACGTAGAAATCATCAATTACATATGCAAAAATGGGTTTCTTTTGTAAGGACCTGTTCGTTGTCATGCGGCCCAATAGACCTGGGATGAGCAGATTGCTGAAGCAGGTTCATGCTCGGAAAAACCATTCCTACTTTCTTGTGTTTGTGAAGATTCCGACGGGAAAGAAGGCTTCTCAGATACGATTTTGAATGATCTCATTCATCAACGTAAACGGCTCTTCGGAGAATGGGGATCTTGGAGGCCAGCGAACCTCGACCAATGTCGCCAGCAAATGCCAGCGTTGATATTCAATATATTGCTTGTAGCTCGACGTAGGAAGATCGGAGTTCTTCGCAAAAACAAAGCGCCAAGTGTCCTCAAAGGAAAAGATATTAACGGCCGGAATATCAAACTCTCCTCTTGACAAGCAGGTGGTCATGACGGTGGTGCCGTTTGGCAAAACCACTTCTCGGCGGTCACCAGCGTCGACTTGAGATTTGCCCACACAACCATCATCTATCTTCTTGATCGTGGCTGTCTGCAAAGACTTGGACTCGAAGATAAACTCGTGTCCTTTATAGCGGATCACCCGATCCCCTTTCTTTTTTCGGTCATGATCGTCATGTTTGATTACGCCCGAAATCCCTTGACCCGACAACCAGAGTTTTTCGAGTTTCAACTCTGCCAAATAGCCGAGAATCATACCGCGAAGGCTTGGATTCCGGCCAATGACCTCAGTAAGTTCTTCGGGAGTAATGTCCCACCGTTCAAGAATTGAGTTTGTCATAATTCCTTCAGGGCTGAGACAAGTGTAGATAGTCGCGGGCCGCCCTGAGCAGCGTTTTGCGCCCGAACAGGAACTGCCAGCGACTGCCACCGACCTGGCGCCACAGCCAGGCGGAGCGTACGCCGGCCAGGAGGAGGGCGCGAATCCTGTTTTGATTGTCCGGGATTTGAAGAAAACGGGGGTCGCCTTGGACCATGACGCACGGCTGTAGTTGACTGATGGTCCGGCTGTAGATGTCCGCCAGGTGGGCCAGCAGATTGGGGTGCAGCATGGGGAAGTGGTCCAGCTTGGCCCGGGCGTCTTCCATGCCGGCCCCGATATCCTCGATCAGCTGACTGCGACCCGCCAATACCCGTTCGAGCTTGAGCAGGGTAATGGCGTAGCGGGTCAGCTCCATCTCCCGCGGTTGCTTGCCCGTGAACTGTTCCACCAGCTCCTTCGCGCCGGCATTCACACTGCTCGGCGCGCCGAATATCTCGGAAACACTAGCGGCATCGGTCTGGAACAGGCTATGGATACAAGGCGTCATGGCATCCGCATCCACGCTGCCCTGACGGGCGATCCGCTGGACGCACAGGATGGACTGATAGATACCCGCCAAGGCGATGAATTTGTCTTTGTCGGTATAGGCCATGGGTCATTTTCAATGCCGCAAGCCGGTAGGAGTATTCGAGTGGGAAGGCAATTTCTCAAGGTCCCCCAATAGCCCCTAAATCAATTCCCCCATCCGAGTACCCACCCACACGTCTCGGAACTGCCGTACGTAATCGTCGGTTACCTTGATGTGCCCGTTCTCTCCCCACTTCTTACCCCAACTGTTACGCAGCAACCACAGCCGGGCGCCGTGGTCGTAAAGGACGCCGACGATGATCATGGCATGCCAGCCGGTGGTTTCTCGCCCGCCGGGTGGAGCGAAGACGTCCATGCTGCGGACCTCGGTGAAACTTCGACTGATGGGGGCGCCGAAGACCACCGGGTGATTGGCCCGGATGGCAAGCTCGGTCTCCTTGAGCCCCCGCGTCGAGTTGGCAGAGGTGACGCGGTAGAACCTTCGAGCCGGTTGTCGCCGGCCATCGTGTAGAGGTCCAACGCCGGGGACTCGAAGACGGTGCCGGTCGTGTCCTTACTTCCGCTCGCCTTCTGGCGCATCGGCTTCTCGATGCGGGAAAAACTGCGATCCAGGGAGGACCAGCCGGGTTTGTGGTGAACCTTCGCCTTGTGGTCGAAGACCTTCATCTCCCGGGTCGTCGAGCTGGCCGCCCGGACGGGTGAGGACGCCATCCTTGTGTTCAATGATCGATGCGCTCATTGCATTCCCTCCGCCGGGCACTGGTTGACCTCGGTACAGCTCCTTGCATTCGCGATGCATTTCGGATTGAGGAAGATGCCACCTTCCTCTTGGGCCGTCTTGCAGGTGTCCCGGAATCGCTCCCCGTGCCGGTTCACCCACATCGGGTCACCGGCTCGGTCCTTGCACTGCAATCGCTTGAGCTTTTGTTCCGCCTGCAGGCAGTGGCCCGTATCCGTAAGATTGTAAACAGGTTCTATCAGTCTTTTCTCAACAATAACAGCAAGTTATACGACGCCCTTCTGGCTTTCTGAGAAGGCAAATTTGCGCAAAATATCCTAACCAGTCTGGAATCCATAAAGAGCCTTTATCTTTACAGGAAAAAATCGCCCCTAAAGTACCATAAGTCGGCAAAAAAGTGAGATACCCGTTTCAAGCCACTTCGCAGGACCAAATTGACGGTCTCTGCCCCTTCCGGCTCACGCCCAGGCCCCGCTCGATGACGGCACCGCCGAGGCATTCCTGGTCCCGATAGAACACCGCGGCCTGGCCCGGTGTGACGGCGCGTTGGGGACGCGCAAAACGGACCCGACAATGGTCGTCCCCCAGTGCGGTGAGCGTACAGTCCTCGAGGGCCTGACGGTGACGGAGCCGTAGCCGGCATGCGAAGGGCACTGCGGGCGGCTCGGTGGCGATCCAATGCGGGGCGCTGCCATCCAGGCCCCTGCTCATGAGCAGCGGATGGTCGTGGCCCTGGACCAGGATCAGGGCATTGCGGGCGAGGTCCTTGCGGGCCACGAACCAGGGCGCCTCGGTCCGGCCCGCCAGGCCGCCGACACCCAGTCCCCGGCGCTGGCCGATGGTGTAATAGGCCAAGCCCTGGTGCTCGCCGATCACTTGGCCTTCCGGGGTCTCCATCGGCCCCGGAGCGCGGGGCAGGTAGCGGGCCAGGAAGTCCCGGAACCGACGCTCGCCGATGAAGCAGATGCCCGTACTGTCCTTTCTCTCGGCCGTCGGCAGGCCGGCCCGGCGGGCAATCGCCCGGACCTCGCGCTTGTTGAGATTACCGAGGGGAAACAGGCAGCGGCCGAGCTGCGCCTGTCCGAGCAGATACAGGAAATAGGTCTGGTCCTTATCCTCGTCTGCCGCGAGTCTCAGGTGCCAGCCCGCACGGTCGCGGGCTACAAGGGCATAATGACCGGTGGCGATGCGCTCGGCGCCCAGGTCCAGGGCATGCTCCAGGAAGGCGCGGAACTTGATCTCCCGATTACACAGGATATCCGGATTCGGCGTGCGGGCGGCCCGGTACTCGGTGAGGAAGTGGGAGAACACCCGGTCCCAATACTCGGTCGAGAAGTTGACCCGGTGCAGACGGATGTCGAGCCGCGCGGCGACTTCAGCGGCATCCGCCAGGTCCGCGGCGGCGGCGCAATGATCAGCGGTATCGTCTTTTTCCCAGTTCTTCATGAACAGACCCTCCACCCGATACCCCTGCTCCAGCAGCAGCAGGGCGGCGACCGAAGAATCCACGCCACCCGACAGCCCGACCATGACAGTGGCCCCTGAAGGTGGGGCTCGGCCGGCTCGGGGCATGCGATCCGGGTCCTGATTCATACTGGTAACGATATGCGCTCTCCACAGGATTACGCAGATAGTACAAGATTACCATAGTACAGGATTACCCAGGATTCGCAGGATGCCTGCGTTTTTTCGTCCGTTCGCCGACTGATACCTGCTTGGCATAAGGGCGGCGATCTGCTATCAGTTAGCAACATCGGAAAACGGGAGCACGATTCCCGATGACTACTGAGATCACAGGCTCTGCACCAACCGCCCTGATCGACCGCTTCGGTCGCCGGATCACCTATCTGCGGATCTCGGTCACCGACCGGTGCGACTTCCGTTGCGTCTACTGCGTGGAGCCGGACCAGCACTTCGCCCCGCGCGCCCAGCTGCTCAGTCTCGAGGAAATCGCACGGGTAGCCCGGACCTTCTTGGGCCTCGGCGTCCGCAAGATTCGTCTTACCGGCGGTGAGCCCCTGGTGCGCCGCAACATCTTGTGGCTCATGCGCGAGGTCGCCGCCCTGCCCGGGCTCGACGAGCTTGTCATTACCACCAACGGCTCCCGGCTCGCAAAACTGGCCGCCCAAATCCGGGCGGCGGGTGTCAGACGTATCAACATCAGCCTGGACAGCCTGCGGCCCGAACGCTTCCGGCACATCACCCGCAAGGGGGATCTCGCCACCGTGCTGCGCGGCATCGATGCTGCCCTCGCCGCCAGCTTCGAGCGTATCAAGCTCAATGTCGTCATCCTCAAATATCGCAACCACGACGAGATCCCGGACTTGGTGCAGTTCGCCGTCGATAAAGGGATCAACATCAGCTTCATCGAAGAGATGCCCGTAGGACAGATCGGGGAACATGACCGAGCGGAGGTCTTTTATTCGAGCGACTGTATCCGTTCCGACCTCCGGTCCCGTTTCCGGTTGGTCCCCACCACGGAGACCACCGGCGGACCGGCACGTTACTACCGTATTCCAGGGACCGAGACGCGGGTGGGATTCATTTCTCCCCACAGCCACAACTTCTGCAGTGACTGTAACCGGGTCCGGGTCACCGCCCAGGGTCGGCTGTTACCGTGCCTGGGACAGGAACAGGCCCTCGACCTGCGCCGGATCCTACGCGAACACCCGGAGGATGAAACCAAGCTGAGCCAAGCCATCCGCGATGCAATGCAGCATAAGCCCGAAGGCCACGAATTCGGCCGCGGGGCAGACTCCGTTCTCCTGCGCCACATGAACGTAACGGGGGGGTGAGCGAGGACCGTTTGTCCAGTGGACAGACGCAGCCGAGCGAACACCCTTCAGGGACGAAGGGCCGGGGGATGCACCAGGGATGGTGTCCGATTGGCTCTTTATGGATTTCGGACGGTTTACCCGCCACCCCCAGCATGGCCGTAGGGTGGGCTGTGCCCACCGACCGGGCTCCGGTCACCAGCAGCCGGTCGTCGGACTCCGGCGCATCGATGCGGTTCGCCGCCTGCCCCCTGTCTGCCGTACCGGCCTGTCTGCGTCCCTGGGGCGGTCGGCAGGTAGCGAACGGTTCGTAGCGAGAAGCGACACATGAACTTTGCGGCTAAGAGTTAGGAATCTCTCATCGCTTTTCCTCGGGGTCAAAATCACTTTGACTTATAAGATCGTAAACAGGTTCTAAGGAGAACGACCATGTCAGACAATATGCACGTAGTAGCAAAAGGCTCTGGCTCTTTGTGGATTCCAGGCTGCTAACGTAGCAGCAAACCGAGAAGGGAATCCAAGGGAATCCAAGAGTCCTTTGCTGCGGTTTTGGCGTTGTGGACGAACTCGAAAAAGCCCAGATACCAAGGGTAAATGCTCCTGGGAAATCTCCCGGTGTGGCCGAAGCCAAGAGCGCAGCAAGGACCAGAACCCCTCCATTGAAATGATTTGGGACTTTCAGTCCAGGGGGCAACCTATGCACTTTAGTGCATAGTGGTTGAGTACCAGGAAGTCTCTGACAATCAGTTTTTCCATGTTTTCTTGCTTTTCGATCTGTCGCTGAGCGCTCTTCAGCGAACGATGCATGAATACCTTGAGGGCACCTTGAAAAATTCAAGGTGTCTTTGCAGAACGAGGAAGCCCCGTTATGTCCGTGTGCGTAACTCCGTGATAATCAAGGCATTCGAAAAGCGCGATTTATGAGCATCACCGTGACAAAGTATTGAGCATGGGATTTTCAAGGTCCCCTTGAATGTTTCAAGGCTCCTGCTCTCACCACTCGTAATCGTTCAGACCCCGACTGTTTTTGCCGTCCTTGGCGTCTGGATTTCGGCAATCCCCACCTGTCCCTTGTCTGCCGTGCCGGCACAGGCAGGCGTCCCTGGGGCGACAGGCGGGCCTGCCGAAATGACGGGGTAGGGGCTGGATGATTATTCCTTTATCACACCAATAGAAAACTTTGTGCCCTTTGTGCCTTTGCGGTTCAAACGGTTTCTCTGTAGCTGGTAGTTGAGCTGTTGGGCACGGCGCGATAGGGACCGGCGTCTTAAGCCCGTCAAGCCGTGCGAGCCTTTGTCCAACCTACGCTTTCAGGGTCTCCGGAACGTGGAAGCCAGCATTCGTGTGTATTCGTGTCCATTCGTGGTTCTTCGATGCGGTTCGTTTCACTCACCGCATCCTACGTGGGCTTTCCAACTTCCGCTCCAGCACTCGACGTTCCTGATGGGTATTGACATTGAAGAAGGTCTCGGCACGATCCGAGAAGTCGACCATAACCAAGCGGTGTTGGGCGTACCAAGTATCGATCTTTCGGCCGCCGGCTTCGAGGTAGGTGAGCAGATTTGTCAGCAGATTCCGCCATAACAGGGCGAATACCGGCTGCATGCGGACGCCGTCGTGAGCCACGCCGATCTCGGCCTGCCGGGCGTACAGCGCCTCATAAAGGGCCTGGGCCAGGTTGTGGGGGAGTAGCGGCGAGTCGCAGGGTACGGTCAGGAGGTATTCGGTTTCCGTGGACTGTAGGGCGCTCGCCATGCCCACCAGGGGGCCGTAGAAATCGCCCATGATGTCCGGTATCACCGGGTAGCCAAAGCGGCGATAGTCGTCTAGGTTGCGGTTGGCGTTGATCAGGAGCGGACCGACCTGTGGGCTGAGGGCCCGGATGATGTGGTCGACCATGGGCCGGCCGTCGATCCGTACCAGACCCTTGTCTTCACCTCCCATGCGTTGCGAGCGTCCGCCGGCGAGGATGACGCCGGTGATGTCTTGTCGGGGTGGGAGCGGCGGGGTCGTTTCCGCGTCGGTGTGCTTGGGAGGGGCTGTGGACATCTGGTGTTCGGCTGGGTCTGTGGTCAGGGCGGTGGCGAGGGTGTGCTCGTCGTCCCGGCGGTAGAGGAACAGACGGACAATTGTATATTTGCACGGCCCCGTCTTGCAGAGGTGCCGGTGTTCGTCACCCAGGGTCGCGCTGACCTGCGGCTCGTGGCTGGTGACCAGGGTGCTGATCCCCTCGGATCTCAGGCGTCGGATCAGCAGGAAGGTCCGGTCCCGGGAGGCGTGGTCCAGATTGGCCAGCGGCTCGTCCAGCAGCAACAGCTTGGGCGAGAGTATCCGTGCCCGGGCGAGCCCGACCCGTTGTTTTTCGCCGCCGGACAGGCGGCGGGCATTGCGGACGGCGAGCTGGCTGAGTCCCGCCCATTCCAGGGCCTCTTCCACCTTGGCCCGGACCTCCGTGCTCGGAAGGCCGGCCTGCCGCAGGCCGTAGGCGATGTTCTCGGCGACGCTGCGGTCGAACATGTAGGGGTGCTGGTGCAGATAGATGACATCGCATTGCAACAAGTGTTTGGCTGCCTGCCAACCGGTGGTACGGCCCTGATAGGTGACGTCCGCCCGATCGGGGGGCTCGAGGCCCGCCAGGATCTTGAGCAGGGTGCTCTTGCCGGCGCCGTTGCGTCCGGTCAGGTACGATGCCGGCCCCGTCGGGATGTCGAATTCCGGGATCTCGAGCAGGCGGTGGCCCGCGATGCTCTTACGCAGATTGGAGAGGCGCAGCAGGGAAGTCACGGTGTGATGGTCCCCTTGCCCTGGAGGAAGCTCAGGGCGAAGTTCAGGACCAGGGCCAGCTGCCGCCCACCATCATCGCGCTCCCGACCTCGGCGATGATGCGTCCGAAGGCAGCGACGATGGCCGCGATCAGCCCGAAGCGGACCTCGTACACTTCTCGTTCCGACCACGGCAGAGGCGGCTGATTGTCCTGGAGGCGTTCGACGTAGACCCAGCGGGTGGCGCGGTCAATCGCGGCAAAGAGGTACTGTGCCGGTGGTCCTCATCCGGCATTTGGGGCAGATACTTGACGTCCACATGGACGCAGCCGGGATCATACGCCTTGACGGGCTTCACCGGCGTCTTGGCGCCGTCCTCCTGGGGCATCAGCGTCTCGAGGTTAGACACGCCGTGGCGGCGCAGACCGCGGCCCAGGCCAGAGCGCGAGACCTCGGGGTGGTGAACTCGCGGGGTCACCGCCAGCAAGTCATCCAGGGGCAGCAGGAAGGTCTCACGCAATGCTGCCACCACCGCTTCCTGGGCCGTGGCGTGGAGCCGCTGGGGGCGGTGCGAGGCATCTTCCACCCCCTCGCGTTGGCGCCATTTCGCAACCGCGTGACGGTTGAGGTGGTAAGCCTCGGCCAGTTCCCGGTCGCTCACCGACTCGGGCTGAGACTGTAATTCCAGGCGGATAGCCGGTGGGGTACGGGCGTTCTTGTGCAACTGGATGTTCATGGTGGGTGATTGCTATACTCAAAGCGTGATGATGTCGGACTTGTCCATCGCCGTCGCCCCGCGGCTCGGCTTCCTTACCCCTCCCCTCTATTCCCTCCTCGGCCAGCAGGCGTAAGACCTCTCTCGCTTGCAATAGAGGATTGCTCCTCTTCAGTATATAATTACACGGGACATGACAACTAGCTACAAAGCATTCCGCATCCGGCAGGACGACGACGGCTATCGGGCCGGGATTGAGGCGCTTCCGGTCCCCACCCCCGGCCCAGGCCAGGTCCTGATCCGGGTCGCCTATTCTAGCGTTAACTACAAGGACGCCCTGGCCGGTACCGGCCAAGGCAAGATCCTCGCGACTTTCCCCCTTGTGGGCGGCATCGACGCGGCGGGCATCGTGGAGGCCTTCGGTGACGGGCGCTTCACGCCGGGCGACCCAGTGCTCGTGACCGGGTACGGTCTCAGCTTCGACCACGACGGGGGCTACGCGGAGTACCTGGAAGTCCCCGGCGACTGGGTGGTCCCCATGCCGCCGGGACTGGACCCACGCAACGCCATGATCCTAGGGACCGCCGGCTTCACCGCCGCCCTGGCGCTCCACCGCATGCAGGTCAATGACCAGCGACCCGAGCTGGGTCCGGTGCTGGTTACCGGCGCCACCGGGGGGGTCGGCGCGATCGCCGTCGATATCCTGGGGCACTTGGGCTATGAGCCGGTGGCCGTATCCGGTAAACAGGAATTGCACGGCTGGTTGCGGGAGCTGGGCGCGGCGCGGGTCCTGGAACGCGACGCGCTGCCGGGCGGGAAGCGTCCCCTGGAGAAGGCCCTTTGGGGCGGGGCCGTGGACACCGTGGGCGGCGAGATGTTGGCCTGGATCACACGTACCATCAAGCCCGAGGGCAATATCGCTAGCATCGGACTGGCCGGCGGCCCCGAGCTCGATACCACCGTCATGCCCTTCATCCTGCGCGGGGCGAGCCTGCTGGGCATCAATTCCGTCCAGGTACCCCATCAGTTACGCACCCAGCTCTGGGGCCTTCTGGCGACGGACTGGCGGCCCCCGCACCTGGAACGGATCCTGACCACCACCGTCGGCCTGGAGGAACTCCCCGAGGTCTTCGAGGCCATGTTAGCAGGCAAGACCCACGGGCGGATAGTGGTGGAGCGGGGCAACTCCTGACATATGTGTCTATTCGTGGTTCGCTTATGGAAACAGTCGGTTCGAGTTGAATGTCAACAGGCCCTGGTTTCCCGTACGCCGTTTCACTCCATTTTGCATTTGTAGGGGACGGCCTCCGTACCGTTCCGCAGGCCGTTCGGAACATCACGGAGGGCGTTCCCTACCACAAAATCATGTGAAACGGGATACTAGACAGCCTCTTAACTCAATGGCATTGCATCAGAGCTTCCCGGCACCGCCGCAGGATTCAGGATTGATCCGGATTTGGAGTATACTCACAGGTGGTTGGCGATGAAAATCGGGCGGAGCGGTGCGCCGTAAAGGGCGCTCGGTCGTAGAGGGTTAGCCTGTCCCCCGACCGCTGTGACAGTTGTGATCAAGCTCGTTGTCGCCCTCCCGGCGGAGGCCAAGCCGACATTCCCTGTTGTCCAGGCACCATACCCTATCGCCCAAAAATGCTTTCCCAAATATCGTTTTTTCAGCTCTGGGGATTCGCTTTGAAGAAGACGTGATGACCTTCCTTTAACCCGCTTTACAAAATCGCTCATTGATAACCTTGGCGGATATTCAACATGCATATGTATATGATCCTTGCTTACGACTCCTTTCAGAATATAAACATCTTCCGCATCACATACCTGAATGATAAGTTCTCGGCATCGCTTTTGAATATTTCCTTTTAATACCGGGTAACGATATTTAGTGACCCATACAATATGGACCAGCAAAATGCTAACCGTATG
>Ga0209453_1000050_pt1 | contig 14339 bp, 10 predicted proteins | sample WorMetulBAHAMAS1_FD_187397 | JGI IMG/M metagenome (GOLD analysis project Ga0209453, IMG submission 187397) | Marine gutless worms symbiont microbial communities from Max Planck institute for Marine Microbiology, Germany - Olavius ullae BAHAMAS.1... | ecosystem: Host-associated > Annelida >...
ACAGAAGGGTTATGACGCGGGCAAGCAGGTATCTGGAATCAAAGACATCTTGCCGTGGACACGCAAGGGCTTCCCCACGCGATAGCCGTTACGACCGCGGATGTCACCGATCGAGCAGGGGCATTGGCGGCGTTCTCTGAACATCAGGACAATTTGTCAGCGGTGAAAAAGATGTTGGTTGATGGCGGTTATACGGGACAGCCCTTTGCAGCTGCCGTGCGGAAAATGCTGGGGGCGACGGTCGCAGTTGCCAAACGAAACGAACTGCACACATTTACAGTGATGCCCAAACGGTGGGTTGTCGAGCGCTCTTTGTTAATCCAAAGATCGTAAACAGGCTCTAAGGGGGCCTCCCCTGACGACTGTCCCCTGTCCCCTGACCCGATCTCAGTGTTTCCAACCACCCTTGGACCTGTTCCACAAGCTTTAGCTATGCCCTCTTTGCGCCCCAGTTGCTCATCGATAGCCAGGCCCTTGCGGTACATGGCTTCGGCCTGCTCCAAATCCCCGTGGGTCCAGTAAAGGACGCCCAGGTTGCCGTAGGCGACAGCCAAGAACTCCCGGTTGTGTTCGGATTTGCCGAGTGATTCGACCTTGCGGTAGGCCGCTTCGGCATCGTCCAGTGCGCCTGTGCGATAGAGGAGGTGTCCGCGCCAATTCCAGCCGTCCGCGTTCTCCGGGTCGAGCTCGGTGGCACGCCGGTAGGCCGCAATCGCTGTGTCTGTGTCATGCAGGAAGGCGAGGGCCCCACGGTGTCGCGCCGCTTCCGCTGCCGTTTGGTAAGCCGTCTTTCCTTCTGCGATTTTGCGTGCTTCGACCTCGGAGAAGATCGCTTCCGCCAGCGCGGTGTCCCCGTCGGCCGCGGCCGCGAGGGCCTTCCGGATGCGGGCCTGGGCGTTTGGAATCTCGGTTTGCTTGGGGATAGCGGTGATGGCTTCTTTCAGAGCCGCCAGATCCACTTGGAGTGGTCGGTCCCGCTCTTGGAACGCTACCTCTCTTTGCCGGGCATCGGTCAAGGCTTGTTCTTTCCTCTCCAGCTCTCGGCTTAGGGCCTCGATGGCCTTGGCGACCGCCGGGTCGCTGTTCCGGATAGTGACCAAGGGGGCGCTGTTCGGTGGGTGGTTTGGGCGGGTGTAGCCTCGTCCAGAGCCAGCGGACAAAAGGAACGAGTACGACGATACCGGCTCCCGAGAATAGCCACTCTCTATTCTTAACCATCCAGGCCCAACAGTTAAGAAAGGATGGTTGGAAAGTCTCCGGGTGCATCCATAGTAGCTTGTCGCAGGTTGAATCCGGGGTAGTATCTCATTTCAGCAGCCTCGTAGGGTGGGCTGTGTCCACCAATTCAGCTACCGGCTACCAAGAGAAAACGACGAATCGCGCAAATCTACGCGAATCCATGCGTGAGGATTCGCGTGATTCGTCGTTTTTTTCTTACTTTGCCGACCGGTAACGTTCACCGCATCCTCCGGGCTACCGTGCGACTCGGTGGGCACGGCTTACCCTGTGGGTTCCGGTTTCCCTCTTGCCTGTTCCGGTGCAGAATGAGCCGTTCTCGGAGTAAGACGACGCGCGGCTCTGGGCGGGGTGTTATCCTCGACGCCGAACCGCCGATCCGAAAATTCACGGTCTCGACAGGGTAAGGCGTATCTTCGGGTGTCTGCCTAGACCGAACCCAAGCACAGGAGACATCGATATGGGCATCCTCAGACGTTGGTTAGGAAAGGTATCCGGGCGGGCGGGTCGCGCGCGGGTCCCCGGCTATGAGGAGGATTCCATTCTGGCTACCGATCTGCGGACGATTCTCCGCGAGGTCAACAGCCCCGGCCAGCCGAGTGATATGCCCCGCCGTGTCCGGTTGTGTCGGCAGGCGTTGAACCTGACCGATCGCGGGCAGGCCCCGGATCTGTGGGCGGCGTTGCAGAGTATGCTCGGGAGCAGTCTGGCCCGGAATCCGCAAGGCGACCGCGCCGAGAATCTCGAACAGGCGATCCACCACTTCAACCAAGCCCTCGAGGTGCGGACCCGCGCCGAGTTTCCCGAGCAGTGGGCGGGGATCCGGAATAATCTGGCCAACGCCTACGCGGACCGCATCCGGGGCGTGCGGGCCGAGAATGTGGACCAGGCGATCCACCATTACCGGCAGGCCCTCCAGGTCATTACCCGCACCGCTTCGCCCGGACAGTGGGCGATGACCCATCACAATCTGGCGAACGCCTATGTGGACCGCATCCACGGGGAGCGGGCCGAGAATCTCGAACAGGCGATTCGCCACTTTAAGCTGGCCCTCGAGGTACGGACCCGCGCCGCCTTCCCCGAGCAGTGGGCGCTGACCCATCACGACCTGGGGAACGCCTATGCGGACCGTATCCAGGGCGAGCGGGCCGAGAATCTCGAGCAGGCGATCCACCACTTCGAGCAGGCGCTCAAGGTACGTACCCACACGGCCTTGCCCAAGGAGTGGGCGACGACCCGGCACGACCTGGCGAGTGCCTATCTGCTGCGCATCCGGAGCAACCGTGCCGAGAATATCGAACGGGCGATCAAGCACTTCAAGCAGGCGCTGAAGGTCCATACCCGGGGCGCTGCGCCCCTTGACTGGGCGCTGATCCAACGCGATCTGGCGAGCGCCTATCTGCTGCGCATCCGTGGCGAGCGCGCCGAGCATCTCGATTACGCCCTCTTTCATTTCGATCAGGCGCTCTGGGTCTATACCCAGGCGACCTCACCCGAGCTGTGGGCGCTGACCCAGCGCGACCTGGCGCGGACCTATGCGGGCCGCGTCCACGGCCGGCGCGGCGAGAATCTCCAGCGGGCGATCAACCACTTCAGGTGGGCGCTCGATGTCTATACCCGGACCGAGTTGCCCGCCGAGCACGGGCGCACCCAACGGGATCTCGGCGATCTGTACTTCGGCCTCGGGGACTGGGAGGCGGCGGAGGCCGCCTATAGCGCGGCGATTGCGGCGGAGGCGGAGCTGTCGACCCGGACCCATACCGAGACCGGCCACCGCGACGAGGTGGGCGGCCGGAGCCGGGCCTATGTCGATGCCGCCTATTGCGCGGTGCGCCTGGGGCGGCCGGCGGTGGGCCTGTTGCGCCTGGAGCAGGGCAAGACCCATCTCTTGCGGGAGACCCTGGCCTTGGGCGAGGTCGAGCTGGCGGCGCTGCCCGAGGCCGAGCGCGAGGCCATCGCGGCGGCCCGGCAGGCGGTGCACGATCTCGAGGCGGAAATGCACCTCCCCCTGGATACCCCCGCCCGCCGTAGCGGCCGCGCGCTGGCGGAGGCCCTACCCCAGGCGCGGGCCGAGCTCGACCAACTGATCGAGAGCGTCCACGCCGCGCGGCCCGAATTCATGCCGAGCGGCCTGGATCTGGCCGGGTTGCTGGAACTGATCCCCGCGGGGGGCACCTTAGTGGCGCCGTTCTTTACCTCCCAGGGCGGCGCGGTGTTCGTGGTCCCCTACGGGACGGCGACATTGACCCAGGGGCATCTCGTCGCGCTGGACGGCTTCACCGCCGCCGATTTGCGGGGCTTGCTGCAAGGGCCGGCGGATGCGCCGCAAGCGGCCGACTGGCTCGGCGTTTATAACGAGTACCGCATCTCCCCGGATAGTCCGGCGGTCAAAAAGCAGTGGCTCGACCGGATCGAGACGGCGGGGCGGGAGTTGTGGGACGGGATATTCGGGCCGGTCCATGAACGGCTGCAACAGCAGGGCCTCGAACCGGGTGCCCCCGTTCTTTTTATGCCCCAGGGTGGCTTGGGCCTGCTGCCGGTACATGCCGCCTGGCGCACCCATGATGGGCACAGGCGCTACTTTCTCGACGACTGGACCGTCAGCTATCTGCCCAGCGGTTACGCCCTATCCGTCGGCCGCCGGTACCTGCGGGAGAAAAGGCGCCAGGGGCATAAGTTGCTCGCCGTCGTCGATCCGGCCCGGGATCTCCGGTTCGCCCCGACCGAAGGCAAGGCGGTAACGGCGCTCTTTTCCGATTTCCGGCGGTTAGAAGGGCCGGCGGCCACGGTCGAGGCCGTCATCGAGACCGCGCCCGGCTGCCACTACCTCCATTTCGCCTGCCGTGGGTCCTACGATTGGTGGGAGCCAATGCGGTCCGGTCTGACATTGGCCGCGGGACAGAAATTCACCCTGTCCAGGCTGATCGCCGAGCTGGATCTCGGTGCCTCCCGGCTGGTCACCCTCTCCGCGTGCGAGACCGGCATGACCGACATCCGCCGTTCTCCCGACGAGTACCTGGGCCTGCCCGCCGGTCTCTTGCAAGCCGGGGCACCGGCGGTGGTCGGCACCCTGTGGCCCGTCGAGGACCTGGCGACCGGTCTGTTGATGGAGCGCTTCTACCGATACCTGCTCGGCCACGCCAGCGACCGGCCGCTGCTGGCGGCCTCGGCGCTGCGCGCGGCGCAGTGTTGGCTGCGTGACGCCTCGGCCGAGGCCTTGCGCGAGGAAGGCGGCGATGCGGCGGCTGCCCTCGAACAGGCGCCGGCGGGCGATACCCCCTTCGCGCATCCTTACTACTGGGCCGGCTTCACCTGTTCCGGGGCGTGAGGTAGCGGTAAATTTTTGAGTGGTTTCGGGATACGAAACCGGGTTTGATTTTGGCTCTTTATGGATTCCAGACTGGTTAGGATATTTTGCGCAAGTTTGCCTTCTCAGAAAGCCAGAGGGGCGTCGTATAACTTGCTATTATTGTTGAGAAAAGACTGCCTGTTCTGTCATCGGTCAAAGTGCTACGGATCGCCGTCCCCTTCGATCAGTCTGGAATCCATAAAGAGCCTTGATTTTTCTGCCGCAAATGAACGCGAATAAACGCAAATCGGTCGAAATCGACTCGCTTTCGCGAGGATTCGCGTGATTCGTAGTTTTCCCTTTCGCATCCTGACGGACCACGACAAGCGGTCAGCAGCATAGGGCGGGAAAGGCCAGGGATAGCCGCATCCCGCCGGGGAGGGTGGGCTGTGCCCACCACTAGTACCCCGTTTCACATGATTTTGTGGTAGGGAACGCCCTCCGTGGCGTTCCGAACGGCCTGCGGAACGGCACGGAGGCCGTCCCCTACAAATGCAAAATGGAGTGAAACGGCGTACTGGCATGCGACTAAGAGGCTGTCTGAGCTATGCGCCCGACAACGGACGAAAATCATTCTGGAAACTAATACACTGATTTTATTGTCCCAGCACGCTAGTCCAAACCTATGCCCTTTAGTGCAAGGCTTTAGCTGCTACACAGGTATTCTCTCAGGCAATTCATGAGTGGTGGAAGAAGTGGTCATCATACCGTCTCTTCACAGCGAATGTCCGGGGCTAAAAAAACGATCCGGGTGAAAACCTGTTCGGATGATCGGATCGGGTGTTGGGACAACAGGAAATGTCAGCTTGCGAAGGATTTCGGACTTTCAGTCCAAGAGCAACCTATGCACTTTCAGTGCATAGTGGTTGAGTGTCCCAGCACGCTACTCCAAAACTATGCACTTTAGGGGACCTTGAAAAATCCCATGCTCAATACTTTTCATGGTGATGCTCAGAAATCGCGCTTTTCGAATGCCTTGATTATCATAGAGTTACGCACACGGACATAACAGAGCTTCCTTGTTCTGCAAAGACACCTTGAATTTTTCAAGGTGCCCTTTAGTGCAAGGCTTTAGCTGCTACACAGGTATGCTACAATTAGCTAATGAGTGATCAAAGACGCGGTAGTCATACGGTTAGCATTTTGATGGTCCATATTGTATGGGTCACTAAATATCGTTACCTAGTATTAAAAGGAAATATTCAAAAGCGATGCCGAGAACTTATCATTCAGGTGTGTGATGCGGAAGATGTTCATATTCTGAAAGGAGTCGTAAGCAAGGATCATATACATATAGTAGTCCATTGGAAAATAAGGTATCCTAAGCGCCATGTTGGACTACAACGCTGTCATCGGAGCAGCTGGATGAACTGCGTGCGGCACATCGCGGTACGCAGGACAAACGCGAGGCCGACCGCATCAAGGCGGTAGTGGCGCTTACGACCGGCTGGACGGCAACGGCGAAATCCGGGTCGAACGCGACTACAAAGAGGCCGGCCCTCAGTTGTTGATGCAGGCGTTTCTACAGCGCATCGTCAACAGCGGTGGGCGTATCGATCGGGAGTATGGGTTAGGGCGCCGCCGCACCGATCATGTTGGTGCAGTGGCCCCTGGCTGCGGATCAGGGTTTCCACGGTCCCGTGCAACGGGCAGTGATCGAGCTGAAAATCCTGTACAAATCCCTGGAGGCAATGATCAAGGAGGGTCTAGCGCAGACTGCTGACTACATGGATCGCAGTGATACTAGTGAGGGTTATCTGGTCATTTTCGACCGTACCCCGGATGCCCCATGGGAAAAAAGATCTTTGTCAGGGAAGGGCGGTGTGGAAAATACCGGGTTGGGGTGTGGGGGATGTAAGTCGATGCCATTGAGTTGGGCGTTGCCGGTGGACAAAAAAGAAACTACGAATCGCGCGAATCCCCGGGAATGGATTCGCGCCGATTCGCGCGATTCGTAGTTTTCCCTTTCGCATCCTGACGGACTATGACAAACGGCAAGGCGTCACTCCGAGTTGACGATCGGGTTCTCCACCCCCGCCATGGATTCCATGAGTTTCAACACGGGCACCCGCAGGTTGAGCGGCAGGCCCTCCCAGGCGGCCAGTAGGCGGTTCAACTGTTCCACGGCATAGTCGCCGTGCGGTTCCAGGACATAGCCTTCCTTGCCGGTCGCCAACCACTCCATGCTGACCCCCAGGGCCCGCGCCAGGGCCGCCAGGGTGCTCGGTTTTGCCCCTTTGGTTTCGCCGGATTCCATCTTGTTGATCGCGCCCGACGTCACACCGACCCGCTCCGCGAGCTCGGTCTGCCTCAGTTTCATCTGCTTCCTTGCGGAAGCGACTCGATTGCCGAATGTGTTCATACTCAACAAAACTATTTGAGCGATCTTCCCGTATGCTATATTGCATGTGAATATATTCATATTTTGTGGATAATAGACATCATCAAGGTGGAAACGGTTTGGATCTTCGGGGGCAAACAGGCCCTGACGGGGGCGTCGGGTGTCCACCGGAGCCTGATTTCGAGCCACCAAATATAGTGATCGGGCGACGGGGGCGGCGATCCGCCCGGATTGGGTGACCCCGCAACTGGTCGCCGATTGTCGGCGACCGGAATGAGCAGCCGTTCGGTTAGAAGCAATCCTGAATGATTTGGCGTTGCCCGGAGGGGTCCTCTCCTTCCCGGCAACGCCAAATCATTTATATTTCCCTTTTAAGTATAATTCTATAAAAAATCCTTTAAATAAGTAACACACTAAAAAAGAGCCGGGTAGTGGTAAATTCTTAAGTGGAAATCCCCGTTTCTTTTTTGATCCCCTCTTCCCAAGCCCCCTCGCTACGCCCGGGGCAGGCCCTCTCTCGGAGAGGTGTCGAAAAAGCCTTGCTCCCGGTATCCTGTTTCCACGCAGCCCTGTATGTAGGTCGGGTTAGGCGCGTGCTTCGGTGTTCGGTCTGGTCACAGGATTTGGGCGCGCCGTAACCCGACAGACGATGCTGCGAGCTAGCCTGGGATGTCGGGTTACGGCGCGTTCAGCCGCAGTTGCCCACGCCCGCATCGCAAGGCGCGCCTAACCTGACCTACCGCGGCCAGCTGACTTAATGGCATTGCCGTGCTACCTGGTGGGCACAGCCCGCCCGACGTCCACGATTCACCGATTCACCTTCGCCGCGCCTGGCCGGCAGCACCAAGCATTTTGCCGGCTCCCACGCTCCAGCATCGATAAGCAGCCGGATAGGCTAACGTAAACGCCTATCGGTACAGAGGAGCTGAGTCCGCTGGAGCGGACAAGACGGCGTTCCTACGCTGGAGCCTGGGAACGAGCAATGCGGTGCCCCTGGACTCTCGTCCCGGATCGGGTACGGTTGAGATCCGACCTGATAGACTATCTCCAACTGACTATCTGGGGCCTAGAAATGGTTCGACCGACCCAGGGTGTACCGGCGCGTCTCGCCGCGGTGCGGGCGCGAATCCGTGCCGCCGAGGACCGCTTCGGGCGCGAGCCGGGTAGCGTGGCCTTGCTTGCCGTGAGTAAAAAGCAGGAGGTGGCGAAGATCCGCGCCGCCTTTGCCGTCGGCCAGACGGCCTTCGGCGAGAGTTATGCCCAGGAGGCGGCCGAAAAGATGGGTGTGCTCGAGACCCAGAGGGTCCGATGGCACTTCATCGGCCGTATCCAGAGCAATAAAACGCGGCAGATCGCGGAGCGTTTTGACTGGGTACACAGTTTGTGCGACCTCAAGCATGCCCGACGCCTGAGTGAGCAACGCCCGGCACGACTCCCCCCACTGACGGCCTGTGTTCAGGTCAATCTCGACCTGGAACCCGGCAAGGCCGGACTGCCCCCGGCCCAGGTCGCCGATTTCATCACGGCCTGCGCGGGACTGCCGCGACTGAAGCTGGTTGGACTCATGGCCCTGCCCGCGCCTACAGAGGACGAGGAGGCCCGCCGCCGCCCCTGTCGCGCGTTGCGTCTACTGCGGGACCGCATCGCCACGCCCGCGCTGCCGCTTCCGGTGCTCTCGATGGGTATGTCCGCCGATCTGGAGGCGGCGATCGCCGAGGGCGCGACCATGGTGCGGGTGGGGACCGCTGTCTTCGGACCACGTGAGGTTGGTTGAATCAGAGTCTTGTCAGGGCAAGCCCGCGTGGATCACACAGGGGGCGGGTAAGGCGCGTCTGCTGTGAAACTACATTGGCCGCGGTGATTGGCGCGCCGTCACCCGATACCGGGTGGTCCAGCGAGGTAGGTTATGGTGAGCGCCTGCCTACTGCCCCAGGGATGCTACCTGTGCCTGTTGTGGTCCCCGCACGCGACAGGTCGGTACGGCAGATAGGGGGCACAGACCGCATTGATGCGCCGGAGTCCGGCGGCTGGTCGCCGGCGACCGGAGGCCCGGTCAGTGGGCACAGCCCACCCTACAGGCCCTGGCGACTGGCGACGAGCCAAAAAAATACCCCGATCAATCCGTGCCCCCGAGATGGCGCACTAACGCCCGCAATGCCTGGCCGCGGTGGCTGAGCCGATTCTTGGTCGCGGCAGGCAGCTCCGCCGAGCTGCAATCTTCCCCCGGAACATAGAACACGGGGTCATAGCCGAAGCCGTTTTCACCCCGCGGGGCGGGCAGGATGCGTCCCTCCCAGGTCCCCTGACAGATCAGGGGGGTAGGGTCCTCGCCATGACGCATGTAGACCATCAGGCATTGGAAGCGGGCGCTGCGCGCTTCCTGGGGGACATCCTGCAATACCTCGAGGAGCCGGTCCAGATTCGATTGGTTGGATGCACCCACACCGGCGAAGCGGGCGGAGTAGATGCCCGGTGCCCCGTTCAGGGCGTCGACCTCGATCCCCGAATCGTCGGCGATCGCCGCCAGGCCGCTGTGGCGCGCCGCGTTGCGGGCCTTGAGGATCGCGTTCTCGACAAAGGTCAGGCCGGTCTCCTCCACCTCCGGCACCCCGAATGCGCGCTGGGGGATCACCTGAATGTGGGCTGCTTCGAGCAGTGCGTTGATCTCCCGGACTTTGCCGGGGTTATTGCTGGCAAGGACGATGGGGTCGTCCCGGTGTGTTTCATTCATGGTTCCACCCTTCCGTCGCGCGCCTGCGGGGGGACCGGTGCGGTTGGGGATGCGGCCGGGGGTTTCCGGGGGTTTGGCCAGGGCCGCGCACTGGGCCGCCAGGATGTCTCGGATGCCGGCGATCCAGCATGACCGCCAGCTCGGCGCGGGAGAAAGAAGGGCTTGCTTTCCGCCGTGCCCTGAATCTCCACCAGGCGTCCCTGCTCGTCCATGACCAGATTCATGTCCGTGTCGGCGCTACGGAGACGGCGGCGATCTGGGCGATCAGCGGATCCTTGTCCAGGATTTCCTGTTCCAGCAGACCGTGTACCGCGTCGTGGAGGGCGATCCAGGCGCCGCTGACGGCGGCGGGTGCGGGTCCCCCCGTCGGCCTGTATGACGTCGCCAGGGTGATGGTGCGTTCCCCCAGGGCCCGGAGGTCTACTGCGGCCCGCATGGAACGGCCGATCAGGCGTTGGATCTCCAAGGTCCTGCCGCCCTGCCTTCCGCGGGTGGCCTCCCGCGCGGTGCGCTCGCCCGCCGGTGGCATGGCATGCGGGAGCAGGCCGTATTCGGCGGTGATCCAGCCGCTGCCGCGGCCCTTCAAAAAACGGGGTACCCGCTCCTCCACGCTGGCCGTGCACAGCACCCGGGTGGCACCGAATTCCATCAACACGGAACCCTCGGCATAGCGGGTGAAACTGCGGGTAAAGGTAAGGGGGCGCAGTTGGTCCGCGCGGCGCAGGGATGGTCGCATCGAGCACTCGCTGTTGATGGGGTGGGGGGTGAGGTGTGGTGGGCGCAGCTGGGTTCGAACCAGCGACCCCTGCCGTGTGAAGACAGTGCTCTCCCACTGAGCTATGCGCCCGACAACGGACGAAAATCATTCTAGGGACCGAGCAATCGTCAGTCAAACGCCACTCACGAGGCGCGTAACCTTTCGGCGTGTGGCGGCGACCTGGCCCCGGCATCGAAGGAGAATTTTGGTCCGCGAATGAGCGTAAGGCGGATTCGCGTGATGCGCTGTTTTTCTCCTCCGGTCAGCTGTCGAGTGTCTGCAACCGTTGGCGCAACTTGGTCAGGCGCGTGACGGATAGCTCGCGTTTAACCGCCATGCCCAAAGCCTTGGTCTGGGCGATCAGGACCACCAGCCGTTTGCCGCGGGTCACGGCCGTGTAGAGCAGGTTGCGTTCCAAGAGCGTGTAGTGCTGAGTCGCCAAGGGGATGACGACCGCCGGATATTCCGAGCCTTGGCTCTTATGGATCGTGGTGGCGTAGGCGAGCGAGATTTCGTCCAGCTCACCCAGCTCGTACTCCACCTGGCGGCCGTCGTATTCGATCGTCACGAATCCCTCTGCCTCGTCGATCCGCCGGATACGACCGATGTCGCCGTTAAAGACCTCCTTGTCGTAGTTGTTGACCGTCTGGATGACCTTGTCCCCCGCCGCATAGGTCCAACCGAAGCGGGTGATCCTGGGGTGGGCATCGACATTCAGGCGTTGCTGTAGCTCCAGGTTGAGGGAGCGGGCGCCCAAACCGCCTTGGTTCATGGGGGTCAAGACCTGGATGTCGGCGACGGGGTCCAGACCGAAGCGCTTGGGAATCCGTTCGGTGGTCACCCGCAACAAGCGGTCGTGGATGCGCTCCGGGGTTTCGCAATCGATGCGGTAGAAATCGCTGTCCGATCCCTGGGGGTCCGGGCGCTCGGGCATGCGGCTCTGGTTGATCCGATGGGCGTTGACGACGATCCGGGACCGGGCCGCCTGGCGGAAGATCTCCGTCAGTCGGACCGTGGGCACCGCACCGGAGCCGATCATGTCGGCCAGCACCGACCCCGGACCCACGGAGGGAAGCTGATCCACGTCGCCCACCAATAGCACCGCCGCGTGGTTGGGGATCGCCCGTAAGAGCTGGTTCATCAGGACCAGATCCACCATGGAGACTTCATCGACGACCACCAGGTCGGTCGCCAAGGGCGTGTACTGGTCCCGCCTGAAACCCATGCTCCGGGGATCGAACTCCAGCAGCCGATGGATGGTCCTGGCCTCGGTGCCGGTGGATTCCGTCAACCGCTTGGCCGCCCGCCCGGTCGGAGCACAGAGGCACACGGAGATCCCCTTTGCCTGCAGAATGCGCAGGATGCCGTTGACCACCGTGGTCTTGCCGACCCCGGGCCCGCCGGTGATGATGGTGACCTTACCCTCGATCGCGGCGGCCACGGCGGCGCGTTGGGAGTCGGACAGCTCCAATCCCGTCTGTTGCTCCATCCACGGAATGGCACCTTGGGGATCGACCCGACCCCAGATCGGCGGGGCACGCCGCAGCCGGTGGAGGCCCATGGCAATTCCCCGCTCGGCCCGTTGCAGGGGCGTGAGAAAGAGTGCCGGCCGCCCCTCGATTTCCTCGGCGACCAGATTCTCCTCCTCCAACTCCGCGGCGATGGCCTGCTCGATGATGGGGGCGGGAATCTCCAGCAGCTTGCACGCCGACTCGGCCAGCTGCTCCCGATAGGCGGCGCAGTGACCGTCTGCGGCGACCTCCTGCAGCACATGGCGCACTCCGGCCTGGGCGCGGATGAGCGAGTCGTGGGGGATGCTGAGCCGGTGGGCGATGGCATCGGCGGTCTTGAAGCCGATACCGTGGATATCGAGCGCCAGCCGGTAGGGATTTTCCCGGACCTTTTCGACTGCCGCGTCCCCATAGGTCTTGTAGATGCGCACGGCCCGCGCCGTGCCGACCCCATGGGACTGGAGGAAGACCATGATCTCCCGGATCACCTTCTGTTCGGCCCAGGCCCGGGTCACCCGTTCCCTGCGCTTGGGGCCGATGCCTTCGAGCGTGAGCAGCCGATCCGGGCTATCCTCGATGATGTCGAACACCCGTTCGCCGAAGGCCCCCACCAGCTTACGGGCAAAGTGGGGACCGATGCCCTTGACCATGCCAGAACCCAGGTATTTCTCGATGCCGTCCAGGGTGCTGGGCGGAATTACCCGCAGATTCAGGGCCTTGAACTGGAGCCCGTGGCGCTGGTCGTTGACCCAGGTACCGTCGCATTCGATGTACTCGCCCGCGGTAACGGTCGCCGCCGCGCCGACCACGGTCACCAGCGCCCGCTGTCCGCGTACCTTGACGCGCAACACGCAAAAGCCGCTCTCCTCGCTATGGAAGGTGACTCGTTCGACCGCGCCGGCGAGGTGTTCGGAGGGGGCGCCCGCAGAGGTTCCGGGGGGATACGGGTAGATCATTTCCGGCGGACGGATGGCACCTGGCCACACTTGTGCCCTACGGTGAGATATGCGGGCTAGGGGCTGTTGACATAATCCTGGTATGCCGTTTCACTCCATTTTCATTTGTAGGGGATGGCCTCAGTGCCGTCCCGCAGGCTGTTCGGAACGCCACGGAGGGTGTTCTCTACCACAAAATCATGTGAAACGGGGTACTGGTGCCAACCGATAATAGGACAAGATTAACAGATGTCGGCGGTCCCGGTCCGGCTGGGACCGCCGTCTTCCGGACGGCCCCATTTGCGTTTATTGTTTCAGCACGCTAGTCCAAACCTATGCCCTTTAGTGCAAGGCTTTAGCTGCTACACAGGTATTCTCTCAAGCAATTCATGAGTGGTGGAAGAAGTGGTCATCATACCGTCTCTGCAAAGCGAATGTCCGGGGCTAAAAAAACGATCCGGGTGAAAGCCTGTTCGGATGATCGGATCGGGTGTTGGGACAACAGGAAATGTCAGCTCCCGAATGATTTCGGACTTTCAGTCCAAGAGCAACCTAGGCACTTTCAGTGCATAGTGGTTGAGTCGCGTTCATTTGCGGCAAAAAATGATTCCCATGCTCCCTTCCTGGAGTAGTGCCAGCATCCTGCCGACACTCCTGTGTCCTCAGGTGGTTGCGAGCTCGACCTTGTCGTAAATCTCGGCCAATGCCAAGACGCAATCCAGGCCCTCCAGGGGAACCTGGTCTTCCAGCCCCCTGTAGTCCGTCAGGGTCCAGCGGCCGTCCTGGCCGCACCGGTAGCGTTCCACCCGGACCCGATCCTGGGAGACCAGCAGATACTCCCGCAGGCTCGGGATGTGGCGGTAGAGGGCGAACTTGTCTCCCCGGTCGTAGGCCGCCGTGGAGTCGGAGAGGACCTCGACGATCAGACCAGGGTTGAGCAGGACGTCCCGCCGGTCGTCCAGGAGCTCCGGTTCGCCGCAATGGGCGACCAGATCCGGATACATGCCCGCATTGGCGGAGCGGATGAGGACCTTCATGTCATTGGCGTAAACTCGGCAGGGGCGTCCCTTGAACTGGATGCTCAGCTCGCGGTTTAGGTTGCTTACAATCGTGTTGTGCTCCAGGCTCGCACCGGCCATGGCGAAGACCTCGCCATCGAGATATTCGCTGCGGCCTTCGAGAACGGCGCGCTCAGCTGCCAACCAGTCATCGAGACTCAAAAGGGGCTTGGGTTGCGGGTACATGGAATCGGCTCCGGTATCAGGGCGATGTAACAACGTCCTTGACTATCCGCAGATTACGCAGATTGTCGCAAATGCTTGCGTTCTTTGATGTGCAATTCGCGAAATCCACTTAGTGCAAGGCTTTAGCTGCTACACAGGTATTCTCTCAAGCAATTCATGAGTGGTGGAAGACGTGGTCATCATACCGTCTCTTCACAGCGAATGTCCGGGGCTAAAAAAACGATCCGGGTGAAAA
>Ga0209453_1000051_pt1 | contig 14253 bp, 14 predicted proteins | sample WorMetulBAHAMAS1_FD_187397 | JGI IMG/M metagenome (GOLD analysis project Ga0209453, IMG submission 187397) | Marine gutless worms symbiont microbial communities from Max Planck institute for Marine Microbiology, Germany - Olavius ullae BAHAMAS.1... | ecosystem: Host-associated > Annelida >...
GGTAAGCCTCGGCCAGTTCCCGGTCGCTCACCGACTCGGGCTGAGACTGTAATTCCAGGCGGATAGCCGGTGGGGTACGGGCGTTCTTGTGCAACTGGATGTTCATGGTGGGTGATTGCTATACTCTAAAGCGTGATGATCTCGGACTTGTCAATCGCCGTCGCCCTGCGGCATAGAGGATTGCTCCTCTTCGGTATATAACTACATGGGACCTGACAGCGAACGCCGCATCAACCGTTTCCGCCAGTAGCCTTCCGGCAACAGAATCGCAAGCACCAGTACCAGTATCAATGCCTGATACCAGAGACTTCCAAGCCAGCCCGGGGTAACCCCGGTCTCGAACCAGGTCTCCGCCAGACGTTGCATATTGAAGAAGCTGAAATAGGTCAGGAGGGCCAGGAATATGCGGCCGCTGGTGCGCTGGCGCGGTGACTTTTCCGTCAAAGGAATCGTCAATAACGTCAGGGTAAAGATGGCAAGCGGACCACCGATTCTGTATTGGAGCTCCGCCTGATCCTGCAAATCCTCGGAGCCCAGAAGCGCTTCGGTCTGGAAGCTGGCCCGTTTCCTGGTTTGGAAGTGTTCGAGTCCCGTCGGCTCGATGCGCAGATTGTAGCGTTCGAAGGCGCTGATGGAATAGTCGGATTGCCCCGGAGCCCCCTCGTAGCGATGTCCGTTCAACAGGGTCACGAACTGATCGCCCGATACCTCGTCGACGCGGCGCACTCCCGTTTCACTGATTACCAGTTTGACCCGATCCTGGCGCCGGTCGTGAATAAAAACGTTGCGTAGCCGCTTTTTGTCCTCGATATTTTCCACATAGATTGTGACCAGCCCCTGCTCGTGCTGGTAGAAACGCCCCTGCTTGATGCCACTGACCTGATGTGCCTGATCCTTGCGTTGATGAAGTATCTTCTGGATCTCGGAGACTACCAGAGGGCGTAGTGTGAAGGAAAGCCAAGCCGTCAGGAGGGCAACCGGCAACGCGAGGTAGAACAGGGAGCGATAAATGCGCCCGTTTCCCAGTCCGGAGGCACTCAATGCGATCAGCTCGCTGTTGCGGGACATACGGCCGAGGGCAACCAGGACGGCGATGAAAAACGCCGGGGGCATCAGGCTGGAGAGATCCCGCGCAATCTGTAGCCCTACGAAGCGTATGACCATGTCGCTGCCGAGGGCACTCACGTTTACCTCCTCCAGGGTGCGCAGGAAGAGCATGCTGAGGACGACCAGTAGGAAGGTGCCCAGAATCGCCGTAAAGACCTTGAGCACCTCCAGCAGGATATAGCGGTCGACAATACCGAACATGATTCCGGAACAGGCGAGAAGGCGTGGCTATTGAAGCGATATTTCCCAAGGTACCCTATTGTCGCACGCCGTGGGCAAATTTCATCCTGCTTGCTGAGGATCCGTCGCATGTCGCAATACGCCCGTTTCTCCTTCCTTCTTGTCCTCCTATCGCTTCTGACCTGCTGCACGCCCGCCCCGGAGCATCGGGTCATGGAGCTGCGGGGCGCCACGATGGGAACCTTCTACGGCATCCAGGTCGTGGGCCTGCCGCCGGCGGTCGAGCCGACGAGGCTTCGGGACAGGATCGAGGCCGAGCTGGAGCTGGTCGACGCTCTGATGTCCACCTATCGGGACGACTCCGAACTCTCGGCCTTTAATCGCAGCCGAACCACCGACTGGTTTGCTGTTTCCCCGGCGTTGGCCGGGCTGGTGAGGGAAGCCATCCGAGCCAGCGAGGTAAGCGGTGGTGCCTTTGACGTCACGGTCGGCCCCCTGGTAAACTTGTGGGGCTTCGGTTCGGGCGGTGGGTCCGATACCCTACCTGTGGATGCCGAGATTGCGCGGGCAAAAGCGCGCATCGGTTACCGCAAGCTATCCGTCCGTTCCGACCCGCCGGCGCTGAGGAAATCCGAGCCCACCCTGTACCTGGATCTCTCCGCAATCGCCAAGGGATACGGTGTGGACCGCCTCGCCGAGGTGCTCGACGCGACCGGGATCACTGACTATTTGATCGAGATCGGCGGTGAGCTGAGGGGCCGTGGACACAACGGTCGGGATCTTCCCTGGCGTATCGCAGTGGAGCGCCCGGACCCTGAAGGACGGGCTGTCCACAGGATCTTGGCGTTGCGCGATGGAGCGATGGCAACCTCCGGCGATTACCGCAATTTCTTCGAGCAGGACGGCAAACGTTATTCCCACACCATCGACCCCAAGACAGGCTACCCGGTAACCCATCAGCTCGCATCCGTCACCGTGCTGGCACTGCGGACGGCACAGGCGGATGCCCTGGCGACGGCCTTCCTGGTCCTGGGACCGCAGGTGGGATTCGACTTGGCCGAGTCCCTCCGAACCCCCGCCCTGTTTATCGTCCGCACGCCCAAGGGTTACTCTGAGCTGCAAACGAGCGCCTTTGTGGGCTATGTGCGCTCGGACCCGGATGCGGATCGATGAACTCGATTCCGGGTTGGACGACACTTACTCCGATTGTCCAAATCTGGGGGTTATTTCCATGGGAGCGGAAAGTGTTGTTAACGCCATTTGGCATATCGGGGTTGTAACTATTCAAGTACAAGATATTGCACATTGACGGCGGAAAACCACAAAGAGTTGTGTTTCCGTTACACGAAAATGTTGTATTTTCCGGTTGGCTCTTTATGGATTCCGGACTGGTCGAAGAGGACGACAGTCGGTAGCACCATGACCGATGACGGAACAGGTAGCTTTTTCTCCACGATAACAGCAAGTTATACGGCGCCCCTCTGGCTTGCTGAGAAGGCAAATTTGCGCAAAATATCCTAACCAGTCTGGAATCCATAAAGAGCCCGTAGATTTTTAGCAGCAGAAGCGGAAAAGAAATCCCATTTCCGTCATCCCCACGAAAACTCGGCGTGGTCCCTCGCATCTTTTGATGCCACAACCACACGCCGAGTTACGAGGTTCGGTGTTGGTGTTCACGGATACGCTATAGACGACCTACTCCTGGAACCCTGGGAGAAATCGGTCAAACACCGATAAGGCCATGAGCCTTCGTCACTTCGATTCCCTCTTTCGTCCCAGGTCGATTGCCTTTATCGGGGCCTCCCAGGAGCCGGGGCGCATCGGCACCATGGTTACCCGGAACCTCTCTCCCGATATTGCCAACCGCCCGGACGTGGGCGGGGTGGTCCTCGACCTGGACACACCCCAGGCGGTGATGGAAGCGGAACAGCGTATCCGATCGAGGCTGCACCGGCTATTCCCGGAGGCCCAGGTCGATGGATTCTCGATACAAAAGATGGTGCACCGCCCCGGTAGCCAAGAGCTGACGGCAAGTGTCGTCTCAGACCCCGTCTTCGGTCCCGTCATCCTGTTCGGCCCAGGCGGCTCCGAGCGGATATCATCGATGACCAGGCTGTGGCATTGCCGCCGCTGAACATGCACCTCGCGCGGGAGCTCATGTCGCGCACCTGGATCTATAACGTCCTGCGAGGCTATCATGGCCACAAGGCAGCAAATACCGCAGGATCTCACCTGACGATCCCGAAGTCTTCGAGATCTGGCTGGATTTAAAGTAAGGAGTAAGTTTCTCTTCCAATCGCACCCTGGATGCGCCTTGCAGAGAAGATAGGCGGATTCGAGATCATCAACGGTTACAAGACCGATGCGAGGGCAGCGAGGAAGATATCGTTCTCCTCCGGACGCCCCACCGTTACCCGCAGGCAATCCTCGAGTAGCGGCTGGGTACCATCGAGATTCTTGACCAGCACGCCGCTACGCTTGAGGGACTCGAAGCGCTCACCGGCCTGACCGGCGGGCGCCCGTAACAAGATAAAATTGGTCTCGCTGGGATACGGACAGACACCATCCAGCCCGGACAGCGCGGCGAACAAACGGGAACGTTCCGCGCGGATCTGCTGCGTCTGCTCGTTGAAAATCTCCCTATGGTCCAGGGCGAAGGTGGCGCTCACCTGGGTCAGCACGTTGATGTTGTAGGGCAGTCGGGTCTTGTCGATCTCGGCGAGCCAGTCGTTGGGACCGGCCAGGTAGCCGAGTCGCAGCCCGGCCAGCCCCATCTTGGAGAGGGTGCGCATCACCAACAGGTTGGGCCAGTCCCCGAGGCGCGGCAGGAAGCTGCGGTCGGTGAAGGGGGCATAGGCCTCGTCGAGGACGACCAAGCCCGGCGCCGCCTCGATGATACGCACGATGGCATCGGCATCGAACAGATTCCCGGTCGGGTTGTTGGGGTAAGCGATGAAGACAATGGCCGGTTGTTCCCTTTCCATGGCCGCCAGCAGCGCCAGCAGATCGAGCGAGAAATCCTCGGTCCGCAGCGGAACGCCGACATACTCCATACCGGTGAACAGGGCGATCATCCGGTACATGACAAAGCCCGGATCCAGGGACAGCATCCTGCGTCCGGGCCGTGCTACCGCCAGCGCCAACATCTGGATCAACTCGTCCGAGCCATTGCCCAGCAGCAACCCCATCGCATCCGGGATACCCATGGATGCCCGTAGCGCCGCCCGCAGCTCGTCTCCCCAGGGATCCGGATAGCGGTTCAGATGGACCGCCTGCAACGCCTCCAGCCACTCGCGACGCAACCCCTCGGGCCAGGTATAGGGATTCTCCATCGCATCCAGCTTGATGAGGCCGGCGGCATCCGGGACCTGGTAGGCATCGAGATCCCGGATCTCCGATCGGATCAGGCGTTCGATCAGTTTGGACATAGGTAATGCTTTGCATCGCCGGTAACAAAAGACAGCACGAGAAACGAGCGGTGCTTTTATTGCAAGCAAGAGAGGTCTTACGCTTGCTGGCCGAGGAGGGAATTGAGGGGAGCGGTGAAGGAAGCCGAGCCGAGGGGCGACGGCGATTGACAAGTCCGACATCATCACGCTTTGAGTATAGCAATCACCCACCATGAACATCCAGTTGCACAAGAACGCCCGTACCCCACCGGCTATCCGCCTGGAATTATAGTCTCAGCCCGAGTCGGTGAGCGACCGGGAACTGGCCGAGGCTTACCACCTCAACCGTCACACGGTTGCGAAATGGCGCCAACGCAAGGGGGTGGAAGATGCCTCGCACCGCCCAGCGGCTCCACGCCACGGCCCAGGAAGCGGTGGTGGCAGCGTTGCGTGAAGACCCTCCTGCTACCCCTGGATGACTTGCTGGCGGTGACCCGCGAGTTCATCCACCGAGGTCTCGCGCTCTGGCCTGGGCCGCTGCAGTGATGGCAATATTCCTGGAACTAAATGGTTTCAGCCTTAATGCACCGGAACCCGAAGCAGTCGTTCTTATCGAGCAGCTTGCTGCCGGCAATCTCTCCGAACCGGAACTCGCTAAGTGGATCAGTGATTCATCGATTTCCCATATCTAACTAACGCAAAGCTCAGCCGAGAAAGGTCTCGTCGCGGTCTGATATCGACTGGAGTTCCGTGGTTAGCCGACATTCTTATTCTGCTGAGAGGCTATGCATCCCCCCGATATTCGGCAGATCTCGCATGCGCAGTCAGGCCCTCCCCGCGGGCCAGGACCGAGGCCGTCCGCGCCAAGGTCGCGGCGCCCGGGGCGGAGGCCATAATCAGGCTCGAGCGTTTCTGGAAATCGTAGACCCCGAGCGGTGAGGAGAAGCGGGCGGTGCGCGAGGTCGGCAGTACATGGTTCGGCCCGGCACAGTAATCGCCCAGGGCCTCGGCCGTATAGCGACCCAGGAAGATGGCTCCGGCGTGACGGATCTCGGGGACCAGCACCTCCGGGTGTTCCACCGAGAGCTCCAGGTGCTCGGGCGCTATCCGGTTGACGATCCTGATCGCCTCTTCCAGGTCCCGACTCCGGATCAGGGCGCCGCGTCGGCGTAGGGCGGCTGCGATGACGTCCCGGCGCTCCATGGTCGGCAGCAGGCGGTCGATGGCGGCCATGACGCGGTCCGGAAATTCCCCGTCCCAAGACAGGAGGATGGCCTGAGCGTCCTCGTCGTGCTCGGCCTGGGAGAAGAGGTCCATGGCGATCCAATCCGGATCCGTCCCGCCGTCACACAGCACCAGGATCTCCGAAGGACCGGCGACCATGTCAATGCCGACTTGGCCGAAGACGGCACGTTTCGCCGTGGCTACATAGCTATTCCCCGGACCTACGATTTTGTCCACCGCGGGCACGCATTCGGTCCCATAGGCCAGGGCTGCTACCGCTTGGGCACCGCCGATGGCGAACACACGGTCCACCCCGGCGATCCGGGCGGCGGCCAGTACCAGGTCGTCGAGCTCCCCCGCCGGCGTCGGTACCACCATAATCAGCTCCGCGACCCCCGCGACCTTGGCCGGAATGGCGTTCATGAGCACCGAGGACGGATAGGTCGCCTTGCCCCCTGGGACATAGAGTCCCACCCGATCCAGCGGAGTCGTCTTCTGACCCAACAGGGTGCCGTGGTCGTCGCGAAAGCTCCAGTCCGTGAGCTTCTGGTGTTCCGCGTAGTCACGAATGCGCTTGGCGGCGAGCTCCAAGGCGTCGCGCTCCACTGCGGAAACGCTGTTCCGGGCCTGCTCGATCCTGGCCGCTGGGATTTCGAGATCCGCGGCGGTTCGGGGTTGCCAGCGGTCGAACCGGCGCGTGTAGTCTAGCAGGGCCGCATCCCCGTCTTTACGCACGGCCTTGATGATGGCATCCACGCGCTCCCGGACCTCTGCGTCGGAGACCGATTCCCAGGCCAATAAGGCTTCGAGACGCTGTTTGAAGTCCCCATCCGTTGTGGATAGGCGAGTAATTTCAACCATTTTTAAATCCGGTTTTGTTCGATCGCCGCACGCAGTATCGCCAGCAGGGCCATTACGGATGCGTGCTTCATCTTCCAGGCCGCCTTGTTGACCACCAGTCTGGCGCTGATGTCCGCGATATGTTCCAGGGGCACCAGCCCGTTGGCCTTGAGGGTGTTGCCGCTCTCTACCAGATCCACGATCAGGTCGGAAAGCCCCACCAGGGGGGCGAGTTCCATGGAGCCGTAGAGCTTGATGATCTCCACTTGTTGTCCCTTGGCTGCGAAATATCGCTCGGTGCTCGCGATATACTTGGTGGCGATGCGTAACCGATCCGAACCTGGGTCCGCGTCCGGCACCCCCGCGACCATCAGGCGGCAGCGGGCAATACGCAAATCGATCGGTTCGTACAATCCGGCGCCCCCGTGCTCCATGAGCACGTCTTTGCCTGTTACACCCAGATCCGCAGCACCGTATTGCACGTAAGGAGGCACGTCGGCGGCACGAATGACGACCAACTTCACCTGTGGCCGGTTCGTCTCCAGGATCAGCTTACGGCTGAGCTCCGGATCCTCGTAGGGCTCGATCCCGGCATGGGCCAGCAGGGGCAACGCCTGCTTGAAGATACGGCCCTTGGACAGGGCGATCGTCAGTGAATCGATGAATTCCATGGGCTTGGTTGTGACATTCGGTCTGTCATCCCGAGATGCGCCGGATATGTGCCCCCAGGTTTGTCAGTTTCTCCTCGATCTTGTCGTAGCCGCGATCGATGTGATAAATGCGGTCCACCAGCGTTTCTCCTGTTGCCACCAGTCCTGCCAGCACCAGACCGGCCGATGCGCGCAGGTCGGTGGCCATCACCGGGGCAGCGGTCAGCCGTTCCACCCCACGGCAGACGGCGACGTTTCCCTCCAGCCGGATGTCCGCCCCCATGCGTTGCAGCTCCGACACGTGCATGAAGCGGTTCTCGAATACCGTTTCGGTAATGGTCCCGACCCCTTCGGCCACGCTGTTCAAGGCACATAACTGGGCCTGCATATCGGTAGGGAACGCCGGATGCGGAGCCGTGTGCACATCGACCGCTCGGGGGCGCCTTCCCGCCATATCCAATAGGACCCAATCGGGTCCGGTCTCGATGTGGGCCCCGGTCTCCCGGAGTTTGATCAGCACCGCATCGAGCAGGTCCGGACGCGTATCCCGGCATAGAATATGCCCCCCGGTGATGGCCGCCGCTACCAGATAGGTCCCTGTCTCGATACGGTCCGGCAAGACCCGGTAGCTGGTTCCCCCGAGCCGTTCGACGCCTTCCACCCGGATGCGATCAGTCCCCGCGCCCTTGATCTTCGCGCCCATGCCGTTGAGGAACTCCGCCAGATCCGTGATCTCAGGCTCCCGGGCCGCGTTCTCGATCACGGTCTCACCGTCGGCCAGGGTGGCGGCCATCATCAGGTTCTCGGTACCCGTCACGGTGACCAGGTCCAAAACCAGCCGGGTACCGCGCAATCGCTCCGCCCGGGCGCGAATATAGCCGTTCTCTACGCTGATCTGCGCGCCCATGGCACGCAGACCCTCGAGGTGCAGATTGACCGGCCGGGCACCGATGGCACAACCGCCGGGGAGGGAGACATCGGCACGTCCGAAGCGCCCGACCAAGGGTCCCAACACCAGGATCGAGGCCCGCATGGTCTTGACCAGTTCGTAAGGCGCCGAGAAGCGCGTGATCTCCCGTGCATCCGCTTCGATGCGCCCGCTTTTCCTGACTCTGGGGGTTGCCCCCATATGCTCGAGCAACGCCATGGTGGTCGTGATGTCGTGCAGCCGGGGGACGTTGAACAGGGTTATCTCGCCGTCGGCGAGCAGGGTACCGGCCAGGATCGGGAGCGCCGCATTCTTGGCGCCGGCAATCCGAACCTCGCCGTTGAGCGGCGTGCCGCCGGTGATGAAGAACTTGTCCATCGCTTTCAAATGCGGTCCCGGAGGACGACCCGAACCCCGCTCATTATTTGCCCTTCGCGTTCATTTCCTTGATACGGCTGATCAAGCCGCTGATACCATTACGACGGATCTCGGCATTGAAGCTGCTGCGATAGTTCGACATCAGGCTGACATCATCGATTTTTACGTCGTAGATCTTCCATTTCCCTCCCTTCTTGCGGACCTTGTAGTCGACTGGGATGGGGTCCGCACCCGGCTCCCGTACCTCAGTGAAGACCCTCACGGAGGAACCGCGACCGGGTTTCTCCGACAGGTAGCGGATTTTCTGACCGGAATAATTCAACAGCGCCTTGGCGTAGGTACGAATCAGCAGTTCCTGGAACTCCCGAATCAAGGTCCGTCGCTGAGTCGGAGTCGCCTTGTCCCAATGCTGTTTGCCGACGGCGGCCCGAGTGATCCGCTCGAAGTCGAAGCGGGGAACCAGGATCCGGTCTACCAAGCCGTAGATCCGGGAGGGATTGCGCTCGAGCGCAGGGCGTTGCCGTTCGAGCGCTGCCAGCATGCGCTCGCTGGTCTGTTTTATGGTCGCTGAAGCACTCCCCTTTACCTCGGCAGGCCCGGCGAGCACACTGCCCGCCAGCAGGAGACCTACGCACAACACCCATCCCATGACAGTACGATTGAACCTGGTCACTTCGAGCCCTCCTCTGACGACTTGCTGAAAAAAGAATCTGATTCGCTTACCAAGCTATTCACGTGCAACGGGTAGACACCAGCGAAGCTGGCGTGGGGAATGGTATCGAATTGTTGCCCGATTTGCAGGTCACAATCGCTTTATGACAGGCGGTTTCCTTCCGGTCCCTTATTGGCTATAGTGGCCTTACCCCGTTGGCCGATGCCTTATCGGCGGATGAACCCCCAAATCCGCGTTGCGCACCCTCCCTGGTCTGACCTGCAACCGGCCCTGTGACCGCTGCACCGCGGGCCCGATACCGGCAATACGGTGCGTCCCTATCTCCTTCCCTCGAGGCCCCCTGATGAGCTTGTACGGAATCCTGGACCTTTCTCTGTGGCAAGTCGTGTTGGCCGGGTTGGCCCTGACCCATGTCACCATCGTGACCGTTACCGTCTTTCTGCACCGCTCGCAGGCCCATCGGGCCCTCGATCTGCACCCGGCGGCGAGCCATTTCTTCCGCTTCTGGCTGTGGCTCACCACCGGCATGGTAACCAGGGAGTGGGTAGCGGTGCATCGCCGCCACCATGCCAAGTGTGAGACGCCCGCCGACCCTCACAGCCCCAAAATTCTGGGCCTGGGCAAGGTCCTGGCGGAGGGTGCGGAGCTGTACGACAAGGCCACCGATGACCCGCAAATCCTCTTGCAGTACGGTCACGGCACCCCCGACGACTGGATCGAGCGTCGCCTCTACAGCCATTATACCTGGCAAGGCGTGGGGCTGATGCTGATCCTGGACCTACTACTGTTCGGCGTCTACGGTATTACCCTGTGGGCGGTTCAGATGATGTGGATCCCCTTCTTTGCCGCCGGCGTGATCAATGGTGTCGGCCACTACTGGGGCTACCGTAACTTCGAGACGCCGGACGCCTCGGCCAACATCCTGCCCTGGGGGATCCTGATCGGCGGCGAAGAGCTGCACAACAACCACCATGCCTTCCCCGGTTCCGCCAAACTATCCTCCCGCTGGTGGGAGCTGGATCTGGGCTGGCTTTACGTGCGGCTGTTGTGCCTGTTCGGCTTGGCCAAGGTGAAAAGAGTCGCACTCAAGCCGCGGGTCGTCGCTGGCAAGGGCAACATCGATATGGACACGGTGCGCGCGGTAGTCACCGGGCACATGCACATCGCCGCCCGTTACGCGCGCGAGGTACTCGCGCCGGTCACCCGCGCCGAGCTATGCCGCGACGAACGCCATTGTCGCCGTCTGTTCAAACGCACCCAACGCCTGCTGGTCATGGAAAAACCGCGGCTGGACGAGCGCGCAAGACAACGCCTGGAGCAAGTGCTGGCCCAGCACCAGAAGTTGGAGACCGTCTACCAGTTCCGCGAGCGTCTGCGGGAGCTCTGTGAGCGGGCCACACCCAACCAGGAGGGCCTTCTCAGTTCACTGCAAGACTGGTGTCAACAGGCAGAAGCCACCGGCATCCAGGCCTTGGAGACCTTTTCCCGCAAACTGCGTAGCTATACCCTTGCGCCGGTTCCTTAGAGGCTGTCTAAAAAAAGGCTGTAGGCCGGAGTCAGGAGTAGGCTGGTGTTGAGGAACGAAACCCAGCGTTTACAGGCCAGCTTGGTTTGCCGGGTCTCGTCTCTCTGACCCAGCCTACCGATTTAAAATCAACGGGTTAGTTTTTGGACAGCCTCTTAACCGTAAAGGCGCGCTATCCGGGTATGACTGCAAAAGACATCATCAGCCGCGATACGTTGAAGCGGCTCACCACCGAATCTGGCACGCCATCTCCTCGGAATCGACGGCGAGGCCGTTGAATTACTGGAGACCCAGAATCAGCGGGTCGAAGACCGCCGAGCCGATCTGGTCGCCCGCATGCGCAGGGCCGACGGCGAAGAATTCCTGTTGCACGCCGAGATTGCCAATAATAATACTACACGGACATCCGTTTTGCCGGCCACCCCGAGCAGATTCGACAGTTTCTCATCTACATCGGAGCCGACCGCCTGACCATGCCGGCGGGTCTCGACGAGCCGGGGCTGCTCGACTACCGCTATGGGCTGGTCGATATGCATCAGGTCAACTGTGTCGGCTTGCTGGCGCAGGATAATCCCGACGCCCTGGTCTTGGCCGTGCTGTGTGACTTCGGGGACCGTAAGCTGCAGGAGGTCGTCACCTATATCGTGCGCCGCTTGCGGGAACTGCTGGGCGCAAACGAGCAGGGGTGTTCCGTGACTACATGAACATGCTGGAGATCCTCTCCGAAAACCGGGATCTGCAGGCACAAGTTGAGGAGGCCGAACACATGCTGACCGAAATCAATGTCGAACGGTTGCCGTCTTTCTCCATCGGCTTCAAGCGTGGCGAAGAAAAAGGCAAGGAAGAAGGTCGGAAAGTAAGGTTGGGAAAAAGGTGAAGAAGAGGGCCTGGAAAGGGGTCTGGAAAAAGGTAAGGCGCAGGTTGTGCATCGTCTGTTGAGCCGGCTCAGCGTCATGGAAGTTTCCGAGTTGCTCGGTCTCTCTCTGTGGAAGACGTGGAGCGCATGGCCGCGACGAAAGGGGACGACGATTTAGTGCGTGATAGGCATTGACGGGAGATGGCACGAACCAGGATCAGCGCACCCAAAAGCGAGGTCTGCGCGGGCAAACTGTGCGGGGGTCATGTGGGTGTAGGCTGACGTTAAAACGCCGGCACCGATGCCGGCGTTCGACGGGTAGCTGGAAGCAGCCTATTACTTGATTTTGCCTTCCTTGTAGAGGACATGCTTACGGGCTACCGGATCAAACTTCTTGAGCTCCATCTTGCCGGGCTGGTTGCGCTTATTCTTGGTCGTGGTGTAGAAGTGACCCGTACCGGCGCTGGAATTCAGCCGAATCTTTTCACGTGCTGCTTTGGCCATGGGTTTTACTCCTTACACACCTTTCTCACCGCGGGCGCGCATCTCGGAGAGCACTTGGTCGATACCCTTCTTGTCGATGATACGCATTCCGCCCGCGGATACGCGCAAACGTACCCAGCGTTTTTCACTTTTCACCCAGAAGCGATGATAGTGGAGATTGGGTAGAAAGCGTCGCTTGGTCTTGTTGTGAGCATGGGAAACATTGCAACCGGTAAGAGGCCGCTTACCGGTCACCTGACAAACTTTGGACATTACAGGTTACCTCCTCGATGGCGAGGACCTTTGACATTCCAGGACCGTAAACCTTGTTCGGCGCGGGCCGATGGTATGGCAAGGAGAATGGGTGTAGGTTGCATTGAAACATTGGCACGGTTGCCGACGATAGCCAACGAACTTTGGTGCGTCGAACGCAACACGTCAGATCCTCCGGGCCACGCCGAAGAATTCAGGGTCGGAGTATACTGACTCACGGTCGGCGATGAAAATTGGTTGGCTCTTTATGGATTCCAGACTGGTAGGATATTTTGCGCAAATTCACCTTCTCAGCAAGCCAGAGGGGCGTCGTATAATTTACTGTTGTTGTTGAGAAAAGACTGCCTGTTCTGTCATCGGTCAGAGTGCTACGGACCGCCGTCCCCTTCGATCAGTCTGGAATCCATAAAGAGCCAATTGGTTTAGTTTGGCGGGCCGCTATTGAAGGGCGCTCCGTCAGGGGGGGCGACCTCCGCCCCGCTGCTCGTCTCAGAGCTTCCGCAGCCGGCCCCGTCGAATCCGGTTCTCGATGCCGCGCCGATCCGGGCGGCCGGCGGACTGGATCCCAGTGCCATTAAGTTAAGCGTTACCGGTCGGCAAAAAAGAGAAGAAGGCTCTTTAGGGAACCTCGAAAAACACGGTTTCTGGAGGTCAAGTGGTCAACCAAGGCGAATTTTTATTGCTGAGGGGACAAGATTGGGCAAAAAGAGGTCGGGAACCCGGCTGGTTTGTTGCCAGCCGGCCCTTTTGGGACCTTTCTTGGCCGTTTCAGGCCACTACGGGCGCACCTTTCCTGCCTTTGGTGAGCTGCAGGTAACGCATGGGGTTATAGGTCAGGTTCATGAGGGCCAATCTTGACTTCGGCACGAGCCAATCCGATGGTGCGGATGAATTTCCCCATCCTCGATCCCCAAACCAAGACAGCGCGCGAATGAAAGCCGATCACGGATTTGATAATCGACCTGCTCATCCGCCAAATTGTAGAGTGTCTGTAGGATCAGGAGATTGAACATCAACACCACATCGAACGGCTTGCGACCCGCGTTGGATTTGCGTTCCCGTTCGTGGACCGGCTCCAGTAGAGGACGCATAGATCTCCCACGGGATCGCCGCGACCAGCCGCTCCAGTGGGTCACCCAACTTGCTGATACTGTGCAACCGGTTTTCGTGGTCGAAGAAACTGTACTGGCCCATGGCGATACTCACTTGGGGGCTGGATCGGATGGGCACAATTTTAACTCGACCGCCAGCAACAGCGCTATTTTTCAAGGTGCCCTTTATGGATTCCGGACTGGTCGAAGAGGACGACAGTCGGTAGCACCATGACCGATAACGGAACAGGTAGCCTTTTCTCTACGATAACAGCAAGTTATACGACGCACCTCTGGCTTGCTGAGAAGGCAAATTTGCGCAAAATATCCTAACCAGTCTGGAATCCATACAGAGCCGAAAAGAAGCTACCAATCGCGCGAATCTGCGCGAATCCATTCGTAAGGATTTGTGCGATTCATGGTTTTTTCTTTTAAAATCAATTGGTTGTTTTTTATCGTCCTCTTAGAACCTGTTTACGATCTTTAAGTCAAAGTGATTTTGACCCCGAGGAAAAGCGATGAGAGATTCTTACCCCAGTGATATAAGCCGAGAGCAGTTTGAGCCCTTACAAGCTATATTCGAGCAGTCCAAGCAGCAGACCAAGCCGCGAGTGGTTGATTTATATGATGTTTTGTGCGCCATTTTGTATGTACTG
>Ga0209453_1000052_pt1 | contig 14130 bp, 11 predicted proteins | sample WorMetulBAHAMAS1_FD_187397 | JGI IMG/M metagenome (GOLD analysis project Ga0209453, IMG submission 187397) | Marine gutless worms symbiont microbial communities from Max Planck institute for Marine Microbiology, Germany - Olavius ullae BAHAMAS.1... | ecosystem: Host-associated > Annelida >...
GGGCGTTCTTGTGCAACTGGATGTTCATGGTGGGTGATTGCTATACTCAAAGCGTGATGATGTCGGACTTGTCAATCGCCGTCGCCCCGCGGCTCGGCTTCCTTACCGCTCCCCTCTATTCCCTCCCTCGGCCAGCAGGCGTAAGACCTCTCTCGCTTGCAATAGAGGATTGCTCCTCCTTGGTATATAATCCCGCAGGACCTGACAGTTAAATTCAAAGTGACATGGTTGTGCGACTTAACGATTCGACCCCCACTGCTTTTGCCATCCCTGGCGCCTGGATTCCGGCAATCCCTGCCGGAATGACGGGGTAGAGGGGTCGGCAGACTTCATCACTTAAAATTTAGCCACTACCATCGCCCTTTGTTGTGGTTGAGTGCGCCATCAGTGCGCTGCAGGCAAGAAAAAAGGGCTTAGGTATTTACCTAAGCCCTTGTTCTAGTTGGTGGGCCGTCAGGGATTTGAACCCCGGACCAAGGGATTATGAGTCCCCTGCTCTAACCGCTGAGCTAACGGCCCGTGGCGCTCACTCCGTATCAAGGAAGCTCTTGAGCTTTTCGGAGCGTGTCGGATGGCGTAGCTTGCGCAACGCCTTGGCCTCGATCTGACGAATACGCTCGCGCGTGACATCGAACTGCTTACCGACCTCTTCCAGGGTGTGGTCGGTATTCATATCGATGCCGAAACGCATGCGCAGGACCTTGGCCTCCCGCGAGGTGAGGCTGGCCAACATGTTCTGGGTCGCCTCGCGCAGACCTTCGGCAGTGGCGGATTCCACGGGGGCGACCACCCCGGCGTCCTCGATGAAGTCACCCAGGTGGGAGTCCTCATCATCGCCGATCGGGGTCTCCATGGAAATGGGCTCCTTGGCGATCTTCAGGACCCTGCGCACCTTGTCCTCGGGCATCTCCATCCGCGTGGCGAGCTCCTCGGGCGTGGCCTCACGACCCATTTCCTGGACCATCTGGCGGGAAATGCGGTTGAGCTTGTTGATGGTCTCGATCATGTGTACCGGGATGCGGATCGTTCGCGCCTGGTCGGCGATGGAGCGGGTGATCGCCTGACGGATCCACCAAGTGGCATAGGTGGAAAACTTGTAGCCGCGGCGATACTCGAACTTGTCCACGGCCTTCATGAGACCGATGTTGCCTTCCTGGATCAGATCCAAAAACTGCAAACCGCGGTTGGTGTACTTCTTGGCGATGGAAATGACCAAGCGCAGGTTTGCCTCGACCATTTCCTTCTTCGCGCGTCGGGCCTTGGCCTCTCCGATGGACATCCTGCGGTTGACGTCTTTGATCTCGCCGATGGTGAGCATGTTCTCCCTTTCCACACCCTGCAACTTACGCTGGGCGCGGCGGATATCCTGGGCACTCGCCGCAAGTCGCTCGACATAGGGCCCACCCCTGGCAAGCTGCCGGTCGATCCAATCCGAGTCGGTTTCGTTGTCCGGGAAGGTCGCGATGAATACCTTGCGCGGCATTCCGGCTGCTTCAACCGTCAAGCCCATGATCACACGCTCCTGGGTGCGAATCTGCTTAATGGCCTGGCGCAAGGTCTCCACCAACACCTGGAAGAAGTTGGCCACCAGCCTGAAGCGCAGGAATGCCTCGGAGACCTCTTTAATGGCGGTACGGGTGCGCTCGTCGTTCCAGCCAAACTGTTTCAGGCAATCGCGCATCACGGCATAACGGTCGCGCAGCAGCTGTACCCGGCGGGCGACCTCTTCCAGATCCGGGCCCAGATCTTCCGCAGCCGCTTCGTCGTCATCTTCCGTGGAGGACTCGGTTTTGCCGTTCTTGGCGGCCGGGGGCGACACCGGTACCTGCTTGTCGGCGTCGGCGAACCCCGAGATGACATCGGAAAGACGAACTTCCCCCTTATCCACCCGGGTGAAGCTGTCCAGCAGTTTTTCGATCGTGCGGGGATAGGTGGAAAGGGCGGAAAGGACCTCGTTGAGGCCCTCTTCGATTCGCTTGGCGATCCGCAATTCGCCTTCCCGGGTCAGCAGCTCTACCGTACCCATCTCCCGCATATACATGCGCACCGGGTCGGTGGTACGCCCAAACTCGTTGTCCACCGATGCCAACGCCGCTGCGGCAGCCTCGGCGGCCTCGTCGTCGGAGACGGTGGAATCGCTCAAGGTCTGATCGATTTCGGCAGGCATGGTCTCGTGCACCGTGATCCCCATGTCGTTGATCATGTGCACGATATCTTCGATTTGCTCCGGCTCGACGATGCCGGGCGGCAGATGGTCGTTGACTTCGGTATAGGTCAGAAATCCCTGCTCCTTACCCTTGGCGATCAGTTGCTTGAGCTGGGACTGTTGCTGTTCTTGATCCATTAAGGGACCTGTGGGCTTTGGGCGACTAACTACGGATATTTAGTTCCCCAGTCTAACACAAATCAATGGGGATTTTTTCTTTTATCCAGCAACTATCGGGTCCTTCAAGGCGTCCTATCTCACCAGGACGACCAATGTCTGCGGCCCGTGGACCCCATAAGCCAGGGTCTGTTCGATGTCGGCGGATTTGGAGGGACCGGAGATCAGCAGGGCGTTGCCGGGCATTCCGGTCTGCCAGACTTGTCGGTTCAGCAATGCGTGGAAGGTCGGGCAAATCTCGGCCGCGTCCAGCAGCACGTAGTGGATGGGGGGGACCAGGGATAGGAGGCGCGGCTCCTGAGGTGTCGGCCACAGGACCAGGGAGCCGATCTCGGCGATGGCACCCCGGCAGCTGGTGAAGCCTGCATCCACGGATCGGAACAGGGTCTCGCGACAGGTCTCCACAGGCTCCAGGTAGGGGATCAATCGGACTGCGTTCCGGTCCGGCCAGCCTTGTTCCAGCGCCGGTCCCAAGGGACCTTGGGGACCACAGAGCAGCGTGCCGCCGCCTTTCCGATGCAGGAGCTCATACATCCGCCGGGGCCAGTCGGCACCGACCCGGTGGACCTCGCCGTGAGCCGCTTCCATCCGGGCTTGGAAACGTCGGAGACACTCCGCCGGGTCCCAGTCAAACCGGCGCAGAGGGAGGTCTGGCGGCGTCCGGCTTCCTTGGATACCGGCTGCCCGCAGGCGTCGGAGGATACCTGATCTGGCGTCGCTCATGGGAACCCCCGTGCTATCGGTGAGGGACCGTGCACCGCCATCAACCACACGATCAAGCGACAGGCCAACGGATGACTGCGGTCCTTAATCATCGGTAAAGCCTGCCTCTCGCGCCAGTCGGTGCAGGCCCTTGCGGGCGAAGCGCGGGGGACGCCGGCTCCTGGTCCAGGGCCTGACCAGCCGTGGGATCAGGGTGCCCGTCCTGCTCGGTAGGCTACTCAGGAGCCGGTAGCGACCGGGATCGGCGTGGAGCCAGGCCCAGAGTCGCCAGACTGCGGCCTGCCTGGGATCACGCCGACTGCCGCGGCCCCGGACCTGGGAATCGGCCCCGGCGCTTACCCCTTCGGCGCGCAGTCGGTTCAGGAGCCGGGGGATAGGGATGCGTACCGGACAGACCTCACTGCAGGCACCGCACAGGCTGGAGGCATCCACCAGCGATCCGGCTGCGGCCAGGCCCTGGAGCTGGGGCTCCAGGATACTCCCGATGGGGCCCGGATAGACGGTGCCGTAGGCATGGCCGCCGAGGCGTACATACACGGGGCAGTGGTTCAGGCAGGCCCCACAACGGACGCAATGCAGGGTAGCCCGGAGCTCCGGATCGGCGCAGATGTGCGACCTGCCGTTGTCCAACAGGACCAGGTGGACCTCCTGGGGTCCGTCCAGCTCGCCGGCCCGACGCGGCGCGCCGATCAGGTTGACATAGGTGGTGATGGGTTGGCCGGTGGCGGAACGGGTCAGCAGGGTCAGCAGGGTCGGGAGCTGATCCAGGCGCGCGATGACCTTCTCGATGCCGGTGACGGCGATATGCACCTTGGGTACCGTGGTACACATGCGGCCGTTGCCCTCGTTCTCCACCAGGGCCAGGGTTCCGGTCTCGGCCACCGCGAAGTTGACCCCGGTGAGGCCCGCGACGGCACCGCGGAACTTCTCGCGCAGGAGGCGGCGGGCGGTGGCCGTGAGCGCTTCGGCATCCTCGCTGTAGGGGATCTCCGGGAACCTGGCCTTGAAGAGCGCGGCGATCTGGCGCCGGTCCTTGTGGATGGCCGGAGCGAGGATGTGGAAAGGGCGTTCCTCCGCGAGCTGGACGATGAGCTCTCCCAGGTCCGTCTCCACGACCTCGACGCCCTGGGCTTCCAGGAAGGCGTTGAGTCCCAACTCCTCGGAGACCATGGATTTGCCCTTGATGAGCATCCGTGCCTCGTGCCGGCGCAGGATGTCCAGCACGATCCGGTTGGCCTGATCGCAGGTCTCGGCCCAGTGGACCCGAATACCGTTGGCGGTACAATTGCGCTCCAGCTCCTCGAGCAGGTCGGGGAGGTGCGCCAGGGCATGGGTCCGAATGGCCTGCCCTTGGTCCCGCAGACGTTCCAGCTCGTCCCCGTCCGAGAAGGCCGCCCGGCGTTTGGCGACCGATCCGTCCAGGGCGCGTCGTATATTTGCCCGCATCCGCCGGTTGCCGAGGGCATCCGCGACCCGGGCGTGCCACTCAACCGCCATTAGTCCGCTCCCACACCAATTCGGCGATGTGTTTTACCTGCGGTCCGTTCCCTCGGCGCCGGAAAGTGCCTTCCAGATTCATGAGGCAGCCACAGTCCTGGCCCACCAGCAGGGGGGCACCGGTAGCGGCTATGGCAGCGGCCTTGTCCACGGCCATGGCGGCGGAGAGCTGCGGTTCCTTGACAGCGAAGGTCCCGCCAAAGCCGCAGCACTCGTCGGCATGATCGGGCTCCAGGGCGCGGACGTTAGCGAGCCGGTCAAGTAGCTCCCCGGCCGCATCCGCAACGCCCAGCTCGCGGCGCGCCGAGCAGGAATTGTGCAGGACGACCTCCAGCGGTGGTCCCGGATCGACAGGTCTGAGATCCAAGACCCGCACCAGAAACTCGGTAAACTCATAGACCCGACCGGCCAAGGCCTGGGCGCGGGCCTCGTCAGGGGTGCTGGCGAAGAGCCGCGGGTAATGCACGCGAAACATGCCCGCGCAGGAGGCGGAGGGGACCACCACCGGGATGTCTGCGGAAAAGGCGTCGAGCTGGGCGGCCGCCACCACGCGGGCCTGGTCCCGATAACCGGAATTGTAGGCTGGCTGACCGCAACAGGTTTGACCCTGGGGGTAGCGGACCCGGATGCCTGCACGCGCAAACAGCCGCATGGCGGACAGGCCTGCGTGTGGATAGAACAGATCGATCAGACAGGTCCCGAAGAAGTAGATCGCGTCGGGTTTGTCCATGGTTGGTATTATATACCCGTCACACGTGAATAGCTCGCCGCGATGCATGCCGCTCGCACCTGATAGCCGCGTTGCGACTCGTCGCAATAGGGCCTGGCTATTCCTCCTCGTCGCGCCTTGCTCTCGGGCACGATCAGTGCACCTCGCTTACCAAAATATTCACGTGCGACGGGTATAATACGGCGCGATACGGGTTGTCCGTATCCGATTCCGAACACTTCACGGGCAACGGACATCAAACGCTTTCACGTTCATGCACCAGAAAAACGACGAATCCCGCAAATCTACGCGAATGAAGATTCGCGTAGATTTGCGGGATTCGTCGTTTTTTTCTTAACTTTGCCGATCGGTAATGCTTAACTTAACGGCATTGCGTTGCAACCGATGGAAAGGAGCACAAGGTAATGCCCGATCGCATACGCCCCATCGCCGTCTTCATTTCCTTCTCAGGTCACGGCGGGGTGGAGCGGATGGTCGTGAACCTGATCCGCGGTTTCGTGGTGCTGGGCCGGCAGGTGGATCTGGTCCTGGTACGCACCGAGGGCCCCCATCTCGAACGCCTGCCGCGGCAGGTGAAGCGAGTACACCTGGGCACCCGGCATACCTTCGCGGCGGTACCGGCGCTGGCCCGCTATCTGCGCCGGTACCGCCCCGCCGCCCTGCTGGCGGTGAAGGATCGGGCCGGGCGCGCGGCAGTCCTGGCCCGGTGGCTGGCAGGCACCGACACCCGGATCGTCATGCGCCTGGGCACCAATGTCTCCACGGCCATGGCGGACAAGACCGCTATGGCACGCTGGTTACGCTTCTGGCCGATCCGCCGGTTCTACCCACGGATAGACCGGATCTTGGCGGTCTCCGCCGGGGTTGCCGACGACACCGCCCGCATCGCCGGGGTCGCGCGTACAGGCATCTGGGTCATCCGCAACCCCGTGATTACGCCGGAGCTGGCCGGATTGGTTACCAAGCCCTGCGACCACGCCTGGTTCCGGCCCGGCCAGCCGCCGGTCGTCGTCGGCGCCGGCCGCTTACAGCGCCAGAAGGACTTCCCGACCCTGATCCGTGCCTTCGCCCAGGTCCGCAGAGAACGTCTTTGCCGACTGGTCATCCTGGGCGAAGGCAACGGACGGGCGCGGCTCCAGGCACTGATCGCGGAGCTGGGAATCGCCGCCGACCTGGATCTGATCGGCTTTCGGGTTAACCCCTACCCCTTTCTGGCCCGCGCGGCTCTGTTCGTGCTCTCGTCCCGATGGGAGGGCTCTCCCAATGTGCTCACGGAGGCCATGGCCTTGGGCACCCCGGTGGTGGCGACGGATTGCCCCAGCGGCCCCCATGAGCTGCTGGACGGCGGCAGGTACGGCCCTTTGGTCCCGGTCGGAAACGCCCAGGTCCTGGCCCAAGCCATGGCCGAGACCTTGGACCATCCGCTGCCGCCGAAAACCTTGCAGGCCGCGGTTGCCGAATACACCCAAGCCAAGAGCGCCGAGCGGTATTTGGAAGTATTGGAAGCGGGTGTTATGGGAAAGCGGGGAGAGCAACCTCGTAGGATGCGAAAATTTTCTTAGGTGGTAGGTCGGGTTAGGCGCGTACTTCGGTGATCGGTTAAGCCGCGTAGGATTTGGGCGCGCCGTAACCCGACACAAAATGCCGCAGGCCAACCTTGGATGTCGGGTTACGGCGCGTCCAGCTTCAGTTGCCTACACCCGCATCGCAAGACGCGCCTAACCCGACCTACAAGGCGACCGCTGCTCACGGACTCGGTGCCGGCACGGGCTACGGGTGTCGAGGCCTTGCGACCCGTTCGTTCCTGTCCTCCCGAAACTCCAAACCTACCGGACCTACCGGACGCCACGGATTCTACCGCAACGACAAACGCTGCCGGTAACGTTTAACTTAATGGCGATGGGCACAGCCCACCCTACCGGCAGCGGCTACACGCGCTCACTCGGCTCTCCGTCCTTTGCCTCTTTCTTGCGAATCAGGGTCCCCACGCCCTCGTCCGTGAACAGGTCCAGCAGGAGTGCGTGCTCCACGCGGCCGTCGATGATGTGGGCGGAGCGCACACTCGCATGGACCGCACCCAGGGCGGATTTTATCTTGGGCAACATGCCGCCGGTGATAACGCCTCGTCGGATCAGCCGGGCAACGTCTTCCGCGTCCAGCTCGCCGATGAGCATGCCGGAGGCATCGAGTAGCCCCGGCGTATTGGTGAGCAACAGGAGATTTTCCGCCTCCAGCACCTCCGCCATCTTGCCGGCCACCAGGTCTGCGTTGATGTTGTAGGAAAAACCGTCCGTGCCGACGCCGATGGGGGCGATGACGGGAATGAACTCACCCCGGATCAGCATATTGACGACGCCCGCGTCGATCCGCTCTACTTCGCCCACATGGCCGAGATCCAGGATCTCCGTGGCCTGCAGCTCCGGCGCGTCGTGGCGCAGGCGCAGCTTACGGGCGTGGATCAGGTCCCCGTCCTTGCCTGTCAGACCCACGGCCGCGCCGCCGTGCCGATTGATGAGACTGACGATCTCCTTGTTGACCAGACCACCCAGCACCATCTCGACCACGTCCATGGTTTCGCTGTCGGTAACCCGCATGCCCTGTACGAATTCGCTGTTCTTACCCAAGCGTTGGAGCAGGCTCCCGATCTGGGGACCGCCGCCGTGCACCACGACCGGGTCGATACCGACCAGCTTCATCAGCACCAGGTCGCGGGCGAAGCCTTCTTTGAGGGATTGCTCGACCATGGCATTGCCGCCGTATTTGATGACCATGGTCTTGCCGCGAAAACGCCGGATATAGGGCAGGGCCTCGACAAGTACCTGGGCGATCTTGTGGGCGCGTTCGATGGCGACTGACATCTCGATTGATCTCTTATGGGCACCTTGAAAGATTCAAGGTGTCTTTGCAGAACAAGGAAGCCCCATTATGTCCGTGTGCGTAACTCCATGATAATCAAGGCATTCGAAAAGCGCGATTTATGAGCATTACCATGAAAAGTATTGAGCATGGGATTTTTCAAGGTCCCCTTATGTTTTGGTGAGTCGGATCGGTCCGCACCGCGGACCCTTTTCCGCAAATGAACGCGAATCAGTCGAGATCAGTTCGCTATTATCAAGCGTTCTTGATCCATCTGCGTGCATTTGCGTTTGCACTTTCAGTGCATAGTGGTTGAGTCGCGGCAGAAAAACGGTCCGGATCAGTGGCGCCCGGTATGGCCGAATCCACCGCCGCCGCGCTCGGAGTCGGTAAAATCGGTGACGATCTGCAAGTTTGCGCGCAGGATCGGGACCAGCACCAGCTGGGCGATCCGCTCGCCTACCGCGACGCGGAACCGGGTGTGGCCCCGATTCCAACAGGATACATAGAGCGGTCCCTGGTAGTCGGAATCGATCAGACCGACCAGGTTGCCCAGGACGATTCCGTGCTTATGCCCCAATCCCGAGCGCGGCAGGATCAGGGCCGCAATACCCGGCTCGGCGATATGGATCGCCATGCCGGTGGGAATCAGCTCGCACCGTCCGGGGTCCAGATCCAGCGGTCCGTCGAGCATCGCCCGCAGGTCCAGGCCCGCGGAACCTTCGGTGGCGTATTCCGGCACGGGATGGTCCCGTCCCAGCCTGGCATCAAGAATCTTGACTTGCAGCCTGTGCAAGGTAGCGCTCTACGATCAGATCGGCCAGGGCATCCGCCAACCGGGCCTTGGGGCTGAGAGGAAGCGCTTTGTGCCCGCCGGGCCACAATACCAGCAGGGCATTTTCCGCGCGGTCGAATCCGCCGGTTTCGCCGCCGACCAGATTGGCCGCGATCATGTTCAGTCCCTTGGCCATGAGTTTGGTACGCGCATGTGCTTCCAGGTCCTGGGTCTCGGCGGCGAAGCCGACGGTGAAGGGACCCTGGGCCAGGGCGGCAACCTGGGCCAGGATGTCCGGGTTCTTGACCAGGCGCAAGCCCAACTCCGCCTGGTCCTTTTTGATCTTCTGCTCTGCCGGTGCCTGCGGTCGGTAATCGGAGACCGCCGCCGCGGCGACGAAGAGGTCGCAGTCCCCGATCCGCGCCATCACCGCCGCCTCCATCTCCAATGCCGACTCGACCGGCACCCGCTCTATCCCGTGGGGCGCGGCCAGGGCGCTCGGCCCGCTGGCCAGAATCACTTCGGCACCGCGGGCGGCAAGGGACCCGGCCAGGGCGTATCCCATCTGACCGGAACTGCGGTTACTGATGTAACGGACCGGGTCCAGGGCCTCCCGGGTGGGACCCGCTGTGACCAGGACCCGCCTTCCCGCGAGTTGCCTTCTCACATGCCGAGGGCCGGCGCCGAGCGCCAGGGCGTCCAGGATCTCGTCGGGCTCCAGCATGCGTCCGGGGCCCTGCTCACCACAGGCCTGATCGCCTTCCGCCGGCCCCAGGATCCGTACCCCTCTTTGTTGCAACCGGGCCAGATTCTCCTGGGTTGCCGGATGGCGCCACATGCGATGGTTCATGGCCGGGGCCAAGACGAGTGGCGCCGTGGTGGCCAAGGTGAGGGTGGTCAGCAGATCGTCGGCCAGACCAATGGCCAAGCGCGCCATGAGATCGGCGGTCGCGGGCGCCACCAGCACCAAGTCCGCCCAGCGTGCGAGCTCGATGTGATCCATCCCTGCCTCCGCACCCGGATCCAGGAGGTCACAGCGTACCTCGTGGCCGGAAAGCGCCTGCAGCGTCAGCGGCGTCATGAAGGATCGGGCCGCGGCCGTCATGACCACGCGCACCTCGGCCCCACGCTCACTCAGGCGCCGCACCAGCTCGGCCGCTTTGTAGGCCGCGATCCCGCCGCTTACGCCCAACAGTATCTTGATACTCACGGGGTCGGTGCACCAAGCAGGGACGATACGGCCGGCAAAGTCGATGTACCCCTGCAGGCAGGCCCCTCCCTCCTGGAAGGGCAACGGGGGTGAGGCGGGCCCGGTGGGTGGATGGCTACGCCAGCCGCCGCGGATCTGTTCACGAGACAAAAAGTGGCGGACATGCTGATTTCCGCTGAAGGCGTCGGAGACCGATTGTAGCGCAAACGACGGCACCTTGAGTGGGGGGCTTCCCCGCTCATAATCCCTGAAAAAGCCATTTCGCCCATAACCACCCCTCGGGCGTTACCGAGGCGAGCCAGGCGGACCTGCGGATTACCCAACGTTTGAAGGATGCCCTCGCCCTGGTGGAGGTGCGGGTGTTCGATCACTTCATCGTCGGCGAAGGGGATGCCGCGTCCCTGGCTGAACAGGGGTTGTTGTAACGCCTAAAGCCGAAGGCACCCGAAGGCTGGCACACTAGTGCCGAAATACCGATAACACTGGTCTACCTTGGCGGAGGACCCCGGCCCGGATGCAAATCTGATAAGATTTTAGTAGTTGCCTCCATCGGCATTGGTCTTTGTATTCCATGGGAGATTCAAGTACATGCCTCAATCCGAATCCGTGCCGGAAACCCGAAGCGGCGCCATCGCCGCTTACATGCGTGATCTCGGGGAACGGGCGCGCACCGCGTCCCGGATGCTGGCCCGCGCGAATACGACGGCCAAGAACCAGGCCCTGGCGGCCATCGCCGGCGATATCGACCACCGGCGCGATGCCTTGGCGGAGGCCAACCGCGGCGATCTGGAGGCCGGCACCGCGAAGGGGCTGGACTCGGCTCTGCTCGACCGGTTGGAGCTGACCGCGGCGCGGATCGATGCCATGATCGAGGGATTGCACCAGATCGCGCGCCTGCCCGATCCGGTGGGTACCATCACGGATTTGACCTACCGCCCCAGCGGGATTCAGGTCGGGCGTATGCGGGTCCCCTTGGGGGTGGTCGGGATCATCTACGAATCTCGGCCGAATGTCACCGCGGACGCCGCGGCCCTGTGCCTCAAATCCGGTAATGCCACAGTGCTGCGCGGTGGCTCCGAGGCCCTCCGCTCGAACCAAGCGCTCGCCCGGAGCATCCGGTACGGGCTCGAGCAGGCCGAATTGCCCGCGGACGGGGTACAGGTGGTCGCCACCACGGATCGCTCCGCGGTAGGCGCAATGATCGCCATGCCCGAGTTCGTGGACGTCATCATCCCGCGCGGCGGCAAGGGCCTGATCGAACGCATCAGCCGCGAGGCCAGGGTGCCGGTGATCAAACACCTCCACGGTATCTGCCACGTCTACATCGACGCCGCGGCCGACCCGGAAAAGGCCTTCGACGTGGCCCTGAATGCCAAGACCCAACGCTACGGGACCTGCAATACCATGGAGACCCTGTTGGTGGCGGAAGACATCGCCGAGACGATTCTGCCCAGGCTCGGGGCGGCCTTCCGGGAACGGGGCGTGGAGCTGAGGGGTTGCCCCCGTACCCGGGAGATCCTGCCCTACGCGCCGGAGGCCAAGGAAGCCGATTGGGACACCGAGTATCTGGCCCCCATCTTATCCGTGCGCCTGGTCGCGGACCTGGATGCCGCCGTCGAACACATCGCCCGGCACGGCTCCCAACACACGGACGCCATTATCACGGAAAACTACAGCCGGGCCCGGCGGTTTCTGCGCGAGGTCGACTCGAGCTCGGTGATGGTCAACGCCTCGACACGCTTCGCGGACGGGTTCGAGTATGGTCTCGGCGCCGAGATCGGCATCAGCACCGACAAGTTTCACGCCCGCGGCCCCGTGGGTCTGGAAGGACTCACCTCAGTCAAGTTCGTGGTCCTGGGCGACGGGGAAACCCGCAGTTGATCCTAAAAGCAACAGCAATTTCGGCATGAAATACATAATCGACGGTGATCTACCATGACCGAATCAGTAACGGAAGAAGCGCTGATCCGCTCCATTCGCAGCCGGCTCCCGCAACTGCTGCGCAGCGATCCATCGCTGGGTGACTATATTCCGAGCGTTACCCGCGAGCATTTTCCCACCAAGGAGGAAACGGAGGACCGGTTTACCCGGATGCTGAATGAACTGGCACGGGATCGGGAAGCGCAAAGCCGCAAATGGGAAGAACAGAACCGCAAATGGGAGGAATCGAACCGGTGTTTCGACGAAACCGATAGGAGAATCGATCGCTCGATCGGTGCCCTGGGGGCACGTTGGGGCATGCAACCGGAGCGGGCCTTCCGCGATGCGCTGGCCGGCATCCTGGTGGAGAGTTTCGGAGTGAAGGTGATCAACCGATCATGCCATTGGTCTGTGGCGTTCTTGGTTTGGTCAGGCGATGTTCGCTGCGGTTGGCGGTGCAGACGCGATCAAACGTGTGGGCACCCGTGGGCTGGCGCTGGCCGGTGGCACAGAAGCGGTCGGTAAATTCCTTCGCCCCGCGGCTCGACTTCCTTCACGCTCCCTTCAATTCCCTCCTCGGCCAGCAGGCGTAAGATCTCTCTCGCTTACAATAGAGGATAGCTCCTCATCGGTATATAATCACACGGTACCTGACAGCCTGTCCCGCCCTACGGGTTGTACCCCCGATCACTTTAGCGTGGCCTCCTACTTTCTGTAGTAAACTTTCCAACTTGGGAGTCGGCCAGGCAGTCGCTCCTGCAACATGTCGCGGGGGAGGAAAGTCCGGGCTCCGCAGGGCAGGGTGCCAGGTAACGCCTGGGGGGCGCGAGCCTACGGAAAGTGCCACAGAAAATATACCGCCTAAACCCGCCTGCGGCGGGTCGGTAAGGGTGAAATGGTGTGGTAAGAGCGCACCGCGTCGGTGGCAACATCGGCGGCAGGGTAAACCCCACCCGGAGCAAGACCAAATAGGGGAACAGACGGCCTCAAGCTGCGACGTGCGGCCCGCACGGGTTCCCGGGTAGGTCGCTCGAGGTACACGGCGACGTGTATCCAAGATGAATGGCTGTCCAGACAGAACCCGGCTTACAGGCCGGCTCCCACTTTCGGGACGGCATACGGAACGAATCCCTCAGATCATCACACACGAACGAACACGAAAAGATTCCTCCTGCGTCGGGATGATAATTTCGTGATCCTTCGTGTCTTTCCTAACGATGGAGGGGTTCTGGTCCTTGCTGCGCTCTTGGCTTCGGCCACACCGGGGGCTTTCCCAGGAGCACTTACCCTTAGTATCTGGGCTTTTTCGAGTTCGTCCACAACGCCAAAAACCGCGGCAAAGGACTCATGGATTCCCTTGGATTCCCTTCTCGGTTTGCTGCTACGTTAGCAGTCTCGAATCCATAAAGAGCCTTGAATTAAAATTAATTTTGATGTTATCTGGCACGATTGAAAAACCCCTTAGGGTCACTATTCAGGTGCCTTGTTTATATGAAAAACAATTACTTAGGATTAACCCAATGCCATTAAGTTAAGCGCCAAGTCCCGCCAGATTATAGGCACATTTTTTGAACAGCTGGGTCTGTTTTTGGGACCAGTTTTTCATCGCCTGAAGGGGAGGACTGTGGCCCAGTGCTTTCTGCGAGATGTGCTGATTGTAGACCTTAACGTAGCGTTTGATGGTATCGGTGAAGTGCTCGGCGGAGTCGAAGCGGGTGGTGGCTAAGACCTCGGCGATGCGGCCGTTGAAGCGTTCGATCATGCCATTGGTCTGTGTGGGTTCTTGGTTTAGTCAGGCGATGTTCGCTGCGGTTGGCGGTCAGACGCGATCAAACGCGTGGGCACCCGTGGGCTGGCGCTGGCCGGTGGCGCAGAAACGATCGGTAAATTCCTTACCATTATCGGTGAGGACCTAGGTGATCGTGAAGGGGGCCTTGTCGATCAGGCGCGAGAGGAAACCGCCGGCAGAGGCGGCTGACTTGTCCTGGAGGCGTTCGACGTAGACCCAGCGGGTGGCGCGGTCAATCGCGGCAAAG
>Ga0209453_1000053_pt1 | contig 13733 bp, 12 predicted proteins | sample WorMetulBAHAMAS1_FD_187397 | JGI IMG/M metagenome (GOLD analysis project Ga0209453, IMG submission 187397) | Marine gutless worms symbiont microbial communities from Max Planck institute for Marine Microbiology, Germany - Olavius ullae BAHAMAS.1... | ecosystem: Host-associated > Annelida >...
CCAGCATTTTCCGCACGGCAGCTGCACAGGGCTGTCCCGTATAACCGCCATCAACCAACACATTTTTCACCGCTGACAAATTGTCCTGATGTTCAGAGAACGCCACCAATGCCCCTGCTCGATCGGTGACATCCGCGGTCGTAACGGCTATCGCGTGGGGAAGCCCTTGCGTGTCCACGGCAAGATGTCTTTGATTCCAGATACCTGCTTGCCCGCGTCATAACCCTTCTGTTCCGCGGTATCTGTATTCTTCACGCTTTGGGCATCAACGATCACGAAGGTTGTCTTTTCGTTCCGACCACGGTTGATACGGACCTCGCCAACCACATTTTTTCTACGCCTGCTCAAGCAGGCTGAACTCATCATCAGAGGGTTTTTGACTCCAGTGACGAAAGTATTTATACACCACCGGCCAGTTTGGAAAATCACGGGGGAGCATTCGCCATTGGCAGCCACTTTTCAGTACATACAAAATGGCGCACAAAACATCATATAAATCAACCACTCGCGGCTTGGTCTGCTGCTTGGACTGCTCGAATATAGCTTGTAAGGGCTCAAACTGCTCTCGGCTTATATCACTGGGGTAGGAATCTCTCATCGCTTTTCCTCGGGGTCAAAATCACTTTGACTTAAAGATCGTAAACAGGTTCTAAGGAATTTACCGATCGTTTCTGCGCCACCGGTCAGCGCCAGCTCACGGGTGCCCACGCGTTTGATCGCGTCTGCACCGCCAACCGCAGCGAACATCGCCTGACCAAACCAAGAACGCCACAGACCAATGGTATGATTGAACGCTTCAACGGCCGCATCGCCGAGGTCTTAGCCACCACCCGCTTCGACTCCGCCGAGCACTTCGCCGATACCATCAAACGCTACGTTAAGGTCTACAATCAGCACATCCCGCAGAACGCACTGGGCCACAGTCCTCCCCTTCAGGCGATGAAAAACTGGTCCCAAAAACAGCCCCAACTGTTCAAAAAATGTATCTATAATCTTGCGGGACTTGACAGATATGCTTGGGCATTCGATCTCACAACCGGGGAGGAATTTGTTTTGGAGTCGATTAAAACGCTGATCGGGGATCTGAACGGTCTCGTGTGGGGACCGCCCATGCTGGTTCTGATTCTGGGTACCGGGTTCTTTCTGATGGTAGGCTTGCGGGCCACGCCGCTGACACGGCTGGGGTACGGGTTTCGGATGCTGTGGGCGGGGCGCAGGGAGCAGGGCCAAGGCGATATCACACCCTTCAATGCTCTGATGACCTCGCTGTCGGCGACCATAGGCACCGGCAACATCGCCGGGGTCGGCACGGCGATCGCCATCGGCGGTCCGGGGGCCCTGTTCTGGATGTGGTGTACGGCGTTGGTGGGCATGGCCACCAAATACGCCGAGGCGGTGCTGGCCGTGAAGTACCGCGAGGTCGACGAGAAGGGGAATCACATCGGCGGGCCCATGTACTACATCAAGAACGGCTTGGGGAAGCGTTGGGTCTGGCTGGGCGGCGTCTTTGCCCTCTTCGGGGCCCTGGCTGGATTCGGCATCGGCAACGGGGTACAGGCGAATTCGGTCGCCGACGCCTTGGAGACTAAATTCCACGTGGACTACTGGATCACCGGCGTGGTCATGGCCGTGCTGGTGGGGCTGGTGCTGATCGGGGGTATCCGCTGGATAGCACGGGTGGCCGGTAAGCTGGTCCCCTTCATGGCTATCGCCTATGTCATCGGCGGCCTGACGGTACTGGCGATCAATGTCGCCGAGATCCCCGCGGCCCTGACCCTGATCTTTTCCTATGCCTTTACCCCCAGCGCCGAGCTCGGCGGCTTTGCGGGGGCGACCGTGATGCTTGCCATTCGCTTCGGTGTCGCGCGGGGCATCTTCTCCAACGAGGCCGGTCTGGGTAGTGCTCCCATCGCGCATGCAGCGGCCAAGACGGACGATCCGGTGCGCCAGGGTGCCGTGGCGATGCTGGGGACCTTCATCGACACCCTGATCATCTGCACCATAACCGGGCTCGTGATCGTGACCTCGGGTCAGTGGAGGGTCGAAAATCCCGAGTATCTCGAATGCGTCGGTAAGGGAGGGGAAATGACGCAGGAGGTCAGCGCATCCTGGGGCATCGGGCAGACGAAAAACACCTGCGCGCTCGCATCGGAAGGGAAAGCGGCGACGTTCGACAAGGTCCAGACCGGTGCCAGCTTGTCGGCCGCGGCCTTTTCCAACGAGCTGCCCGGCATCGGGGGTTACATCGTGACCCTGGGATTGGCCCTGTTCGCCTTTGCCACCATCCTGGGATGGAGCGTCTACGGCGAACGCTGCGTGGAATATCTGTTCGGCATCCACGCCATCGTACCGTTCCGGGTGCTTTGGGTGCTCGCGATCCCCTTCGGGGCAACCATCAGCCTGGACTTCATGTGGCTCGTCGCGGACACCCTGAATGCCCTAATGGCGGTGCCGAATCTGATTGCGCTGCTCTTGCTGAGTCCCGTAGTGTTCAAGATAACGCGGGATTATTTCCAGGCAACGGGTAAGGTCTGAAGCAATCCTGCGACGTAGCGCAGGGGTCCGTTAGCCGTCCGGAAGACGGCGGTCCAAGCCGGCCTGGGATCGCCGACATCTTGTCGGCCCGGGGACCGCCGACATTCTGTCAGCCCCCGGGATTGCCGATCATTTCGTTGGCCCTTCCGGCTATCGGGTAAAACCTGAGGCTCTTTATGGATTCCGGACTGGTCGAAGAGGACGACAGTCGGTAGCACCATGACCGATGACGGAACAGGTAGCTTTTTCTCAGAGTGGCGCTGTTTCCATTCAGGCCTTAACCACTACACAGCTTCTCAATGCGACTTGGAGTCACTCATGCACTGGGGGGAATCGGGTGCGATTCCTCCCTTCTCGAACCACTCCTGCGGCGTCCAGGTATGCAGGGCGAGCGCGTGCAGGCCGCTTTCGAATTCCCCTTGCAGCGCCTTATTCACCAGCCGATGGCGTGCTACTAAACTCTGCTCGGTGAAGGATTCGCTGACCGCCACTACCTTGAAATGCGACTCGGCCCCCGCGGGCACATTGTGCATGTAGCTCTCGTCCGTTACCTCCAGGTGGGTCGGGGAGAGTGCGGATTGCAGCCGTTCTTGGATACGTTCTCTACGGTTCATAGGCTCCTACTCGGGTTTTGCGTGCCACGGCGAGCCGGGCACAGTAAGCAGTAATCTAAGGGGAACTTGCAATACAGGGTGCCCTATGGGGGTATAACATGATGTTTCCGAACCGGTTTTTATCATTGCCCTTCTCACCGAACCGATTGCGTCGTAGTCGCGTCCTTGCGATCGCATGCGCCGCTTTGCTCGTTGCAGGTTGTGGTTGTTGCCGCAACAGATGCAATGGGTGGTGGGTTCCGGACTGCTCCTCACGACAGAGGAAGGCGCGGGAAAAACCAAGTTGTCCCTTTAGTTTTCCGTCAACCCGACGCAGGTCTCCGCGCTGCACCGGACGGAGACACTACCTCCGTTCTTGCAACGGATTCGGTGCCTCGAACGTGGGACGCCTATATTCGAGGGTAGTCCCGCCATCCGCGCGCGTTCACACCCGCGGGTCCTTGCATACCGCTCGGCGTAATAAGGCCCAGGCGCCCGCCCTCCTCCGGGTCTGCCGCTGGGCACGAGCCAAGGCGAGTATGTCGGCCTAGCCTGCCTGACAGGGTGCCGGGTGTAGTGCTCGGTGTCATGGGACACGGCCTCGATAGGGCGCGATCTTCGATCGGCGCGGCCCTGCTCGGCACCCCAACCGGTGGAACGGTGATCGTGGCCCTATCGTTGCTACCCCAGACCCCGATCGGTGCCGCCGTGGTCAAAGTGCTGTCGGTGGTACTCGGTGCAACAGGGTACGGCATCGATAGGGCACGATCTTCGACCGGTGCGGGCCTGCCGCGGGTGCTTGGTACCGTAGCGGTCACCGCCCTGTCCCCGGTACTCGAGTCCGCGACCGGTGCTGCGGCGGCTTTTTTCGGTGGGGGCGGTGCCGGGGTATCGGTCTTCCCGTCCGCCCCCGTGCCGAAGGTATCCCCTCTGTCCTCGTCTTCAGAGACCTTACCCTTGGTCAACGCGGGCCGCATGGCTGCGGCAATACGCCAGCGATTCCGCTCCCAAGACTGCCGTAACGCGTTCAGCGAACGATTCAATGTCTCTTTGTAGTTCTCCGTAACATCGACCCTAACCGCCGACTTTTCTCCCTCCTCCGTCAGCTTATGGGTGACCATGGCGGCGGCGACAATGACATCGACGCCCGCTCGGCGTTGGTTGAAATCCGTTTTCACCTCTATCGCGGCCATCGCCACCGGCTCGCCTGCGATTGCCTCTGCCGTGGCAGCACTCAGCGGACGTTTGACCAGGAGCTTGTCACCCGCGGTATCGGCAATCTGCCAGCCCTTGGTTACCGCCGACCCCATAGCGAGGGATTTTGCCTCCTGTACCTTGGCGCCAGCGAGAAAGATCCATGGCTTGTTCCCCTTGAAGTCCACGAGGTCGGGTAGCTCAGTGGTACCGCAACCGCTGACGAGCATGACGACCGCGATGAGTACCGGTAGCGGATAGAAGCAACGCCTGTTCACAACCTCCCCCCGAAAACCTACTATAATCGCTCCGCGTCAACCGCTCCGTGTCACGGGGCCGTCAGCGTAAAGATCCAAGGCTGGATACGGATGTACGGGGACATTTGGAATCATCCGCGACCCCATGTTCATTGGAGCCGATGCGCGGATTCGAACCGCGGACCTACGCATTACGAATGCGTTGCTCTACCGGCTGAGCTACATCGGCGCGGGCGGACGCTCGATTATAGGCAAAGGGCGCAATACCCTCAAGCCACCGGAGGTGACAGCAGGGCTCCCGATTATCATTCGGCTGCTCCGCAGATGGTGGTAAATTTCAGGGAGAAGAGGTGCAGCGCATGACGTGCCTGCCACACTGCCGGCGGTGCTGTTTCCATCTAAACTCAACCACCACCGCCCTGCGGTGACAACCCAATGAAGGCGACAACCAAGCGCCGAAAGATCGGTAGGTTCGGTGATGACCTCCGATGATATCGAGCCGGTCCTACTCTGCGTAGGCGGACACGACCCCAGCGGGGGAGCGGGCATTCAGGCCGACGCGGAAGCCGCGCGCGCGGTCGGGGTCCATGCCTGTAGCGTCATTAGCTGCCTGACCGATCAGGACACCTGCGGCGTTGTCCGACTGTGGCCCCAGCGGCCTCATATGATCGAGGACCAATGTCGCCGGGTGCTGGCCGACAGCCGGGTTGTCGCCCTCAAAATCGGCCTGCTCGGCAACGCGCGGGCGGTCCGGGTCCTCTACGACCTGACCACCGAGCGTCCGCGGCTACCCCTGATCCTGGACCCGGTACTCGCCTCCGGCAGCGGACACTCGGTCGCGGACGCCGCTCTGATTAACCAGTTGCGCAACCATCTACTCGGACGCTGCACCCTGGTGACGCCGAATCTCCCGGAGGCCCGGATCCTGAGCAACTTCAAGGAGCCGGATGACTGTGCCCGACGGTTACTCCGGACCGGTTGCCCCTGGGTGCTGATCACCGGCACCCATGCCCCGGACGATGCGGTGATCAACCGACTCTATGGTCGCGATGGTAACCGCCGGGAGTGGGCATGGCCGCGCCTCCAAGGCACCTACCATGGTTCCGGCTGCACCCTGGCAAGCGCCGTCGCGGCCCGCATCGTCCGGGGCCTGGACCTGGAGGACGCCGTCGCCGAGGCCCAGGCCTACACCTGGGAGAGCCTGAACCGCGCCCTGCGCACCGGCCGTTGCCAACTGACTCCCAACCGACTCTTCGCCCGCGCCGATCCGGGACCACAGCAATGAGCCGGCTGTACGGGCTCTATGCCATCACCCCCCAGATTCCGAGCCAGACCCCAAGGACCACCCCACCCCCGGAGGAGGGTATCGCAAAAGCCTCCTTCCCGCCGGGAGAGGGGTTGGGGAGAGAGAGGCAAAAGGCGAGAGGGGGCCAAAGGGCGAAGATCGGTGCCTTTTGCGACACCCTCCTGATAGAACAGGTCGAACAGGCCATCGCCGGCGGCGCCCGACTGATCCAATACCGGAACAAGGGCGGCGCTCCGGCCGAACGCCTGCGCACGGCCCGCTCCCTGCTCGCGGTTTGCCGCGCCGCCGCCGTCCCGCTCATCGTCAATGACGACCTGGACCTGGCAGCCCGGATCGGTGCCGACGGGATACATCTGGGCCGGGACGACCCCGACCCGCGGGAAGCGAGAAGTCGCCTGGGACCGGAGGCCATCATCGGCGTCTCCTGTTACGACCGGCTCCAACGGGCGTTGCAGGCCCAGGCAATCGGCGCCGACTATGTCGCCTTCGGGCGCTTCTTCCCCTCCGCCACCAAATCCCTGGCCGTCCAGGCGACGCCGGAACTGCTGCGACAGGCCCGCCGGTACCTCGCGATTCCGCTGGTTGCCATCGGCGGCATTACTCCCGAGAATGGCGCCCTAACGATCGCGGCCGGCGCGGATATGTTGGCCGCCGTCGATGCCGTCTTCGGCCAATCCGACATCCGCGCCGCGGCGGCCGCCTTCGACGCGCTTTTCCACGCCGGAGATTGCGACCCATGACCCGACCCCATGACCTCTTCGCCGCGGCCCGACGCCACATCCCCGGCGGCGTCAACTCACCGGTCCGGGCCTTCCGCAGCGTCGGTGGCGACCCGATCTTCTTCGAGCGCGCCGCCGGCCCCTACCTGTTCGATGCGGACGGCAACTGCTATCTGGACTATGTCGGCTCCTGGGGCCCCATGATCCTGGGCCATGCCCATCCCCAGGTCCTGAAAGCGGTCACCGAACGCCTGCGCAAGGGCCTCTCCTTCGGCGCCCCCACGGAACCCGAGACCCGGATGGCGGACCGGCTCTGCGCGCTGATACCCTCCATGGACCTGGTACGCATGGTCAGCTCCGGTACCGAGGCCACCATGAGCGCCATCCGGCTGGCCCGCGGCCATACCGGCCGGGACAAGCTGGTGAAGTTCGAGGGCTGCTACCACGGCCACTCCGATTCCCTGCTAGTCAAGGCGGGCTCCGGTGCCCTGACCCTGGGCGAGCCCAGCTCGCCCGGCGTACCGGCGGCCCTGGCCGAGCTCACCGTAACCCTCGACTACAACGACCTGGATCAGGTCCGAGACACCTTTGCCTGCATCGGAGAAGAGATCGCCTGCATCATCGTCGAGCCCGTGGCCGGCAACATGGGCTGCATCCCCCCGGAGCCGGGATTCCTGGAAGGACTGCGCGCGCTGTGCGACCGCTACGGCGGATTGCTCATCTTCGACGAGGTCATGACCGGATTCCGGGTTGCGCTCGGCGGGGCCCAGGCACGCTACGGGGTGACCCCCGATCTCACCACCCTGGGCAAGATCATCGGCGGCGGCATGCCGGTGGGCGCCTTCGGCGGCCGCCGGGACATCATGGAAAAGCTCTCCCCCTCAGGTCCCGTCTATCAGGCCGGCACCCTCTCCGGCAACCCGGTCGCTATGGCCGCCGGCCTCGAGACCCTGGAGTTGATCGGTAAGCCGGGCTTTTACCAAGACCTGGAGGCCAAGACCGAGCGGCTGGTAACCGGGCTCGAAGCGCGGGCCGCGGCCGCCGGCGTACCCCTGACCACCAACCGAGTCGGGGCCATGTTCGGCCTCTTCTTCACCGCCGCAGAACGGGTGACCGACTTCGCGGGGGCCACCGCCTGCAACCAGGACCAGTTCCGCGCCTTCTTCCACGCCATGCTGGAACGCGGGATCTACCTCGCCCCCTCCGCCTTCGAGGCCGGCTTTCTCTCCGCGGCCCACGGCGAGGAAGATATCGCCGATACGCTGCGGGCGGCAGCGGAGGCCTTCGCGGTTGTTCCCGGATAACGTCGGGCCAGCACATGCGGATGTGAACCAGGTCTGAAATCCATAAGGAACCCTTCGGAATATGGCCAACATAACTTTCGATACCCTGAAGTTCGTTCGCCGCCTCAAGGATTCTGGCATCCCGGAGGCCCAGGCCGAAGCCGTTGCCGAGGCATTCAAGGAGGCTTCCGGTGAGGCAGAGTTAGCAACCAAACAGGACATCGAGCGACTCGAGTTGCGTATGGATGGCGAGTTCCGCCTCGTCAAATGGATGTTGAGTGCTACATTCGCCGGTATTGTGGCCTTGATCCTGAAGGGCTTTTTCTAACGCGGCCATATCGATGGCGAACAGGGCGGCAAGCTGCTGCACGCGCGCGACGATCCAGCCGCGGCGGTAGTCGAAATTCGGGTCCGAGAACCAGGGCCTGTTGACCTTTACCGAGTATTCTTGAACCATTTCGTCCGTTACCTTCCCTGTTGCCCAGGCACCATACCCTATCGCCCAAAAAGGCTTTTCCCAATATCGTTTTTTCAGCTCTGGGAATTCGCTTTGAAGAAGACGTGATGACCTTACTTTAACCCGCTTTACAAAATCGCTTATTGATAACCTCGGCGGATATTCAACATGCATATGTATATGATCCTTGCTTACGACTCCTTTCAGAATATGAACATCTTCCGCATCACATACCTGAATGATAAGTTCTCGGCATCGCTTTTGAATATTTCCTTTTAATACTGGGCAACGATATTTAGTGACCCATACAATATGGACCAGCAAAATGCTAACCGTATGACTACCGCGTCTTTGATCACTCATTAGCTAATTGTAGCATACCTGCGTAGCAGCTAAAGCCTTGCACTAAAGGGGACCTTGAAAAATCCCATGCTCAATACTTTTCATGGTGATGCTCATAAATCGCGCTTTTCGAATGCCTTGATTATCATGGAGTTACGCACACGGACATAACGGGGCTTCCTCGTTCTGCAAAGACACCTTGAATTTTTCAAGGTGCCCTAAAGTGCATAGTTTTGGACTAGCGTGCTGGGACAATAAACGCAAATCGAATCGACTCCGAATTTGCGTTTATTAGCGTTCATTTGCGGCAAAAAATAATCCCAATAGAAGAGCTAAACAGATGTTATCGGTATTTCGACGTTGCCGTACTCGGCCGACACCAACCGCTACCCCATGGCCGAGCTGCTCCGAGATCTGCTGACCTGGGTCGCGGCCAACCCCGGCTGGGCCTATCTGGGCGTCTTCCTGGTAGCCCTGACCGAATCCCTGGCCATCGTCGGGCTCGTGGTGCCGGGCGCGGTCATGATGGTCGGCGCCGGGGCCCTCATCGCCGCCGGCGCCCTGGACTTCTGGCCCGCGTGCCTGTGGGCGATCGCCGGCGCCGTGGTCGGGGACGGACTCAACTATTGGCTCGGGCGTCACTACCGGAAACGGCTGACAAGCCTCTGGCCCTTCACCCGCTACCCGGACAGCCTCGCCAGCGGGGTCCGCTTCTTCCAGCAATACGGCGGTAAGAGCGTCGCCTTCGGGCGCTTCGTGGGTCCCATCCGGGCGGTCATCCCCCTGGTCGCCGGCATGATGGGCATGACGACCGGGCGCTTCCTGATCGCCAATATCCTCTCCGCCATCGCCTGGGCCCCCGCCTATCTGTTGCCGGGCATCGTCTTCGGCGCCTCCCTAGAGCTGGCGACGGAAGCCGCCTTCCGTCTGGTGCTGCTGCTGCTCGCCCTGGTGGTCACGGTCTGGGCCGTGGCCTGGGGGGTACGGCAAGTCTTTCTGCGCTACAGCCCCCGCGCCAGGGGCTGGATCGAAGGCCTGCTGCGCCGGGCGGAATTTCACCCGCGGATGGGTGAGATCGCCCGTGCCCTCGCCGATCCCGGACACCCGGATGCCGCGGCCCTCACCGCGCTCGCCGGGGTCCTGCTCCTGACCACCCTGCTGTTCGCCCTGGTCATCGGCTTCACCATCGCCGGGGCGCCGGATCTACCGCTGAACCGGACGGTGCAACATCTCGCGCTCAGCCTCCAAACCCCGGCGGCGAACCCGCTTATGGCCGTCTTCAGCCGTCTCGGGGAGCTCGCCGTCATCCTGCCCCTGGTCCTGGTGGTCTGCGGCTGGTTGTACCGGCGCGGCGAGCACCGTCACGCCAACTACTGGCTCGCCGCGGGGACCTTCGCCGTCCTCGCTGGACCGCTGCTCGGGTATCTGCTCCAGCTCCCGTGGCCCGACCCCGAGCCGGGCGGACTCCCGCCTTGGACCTTTCCCAGCGGCCACACCCTGCGGGCCACCGTGATCTACGGTTTCCTCGCCGTCGCGCTCGCTGGCGGCATGACCCCGACCTGGCGCTGGCTACCCTACGCCTGGGCCGGCACGCTCATGACCCTGGTGGGCATCTCCCGACTCTACTTCGGCGCCCACTGGCTCACCGATGTCCTGGGCAGCCTTACCCTCGGGCTGGCCTGGGTGGCTGCCTTGGGACTGGCCTATCGTCGCCACCGGGAGAACGAGACCACTTGGCATCGGCTCGGATCCATTGCCCTGGGGACCCTTGTCGTCGCCTTCGGCCTCCAAAGCATCCTGTTTCGAGGTCCCGATCCTGCCCTCCACCACCGACCCGTAGCGGCCACCGCCATCACCGAGGCTGCTTGGAGGACCAAGATCTGGCGTACCCTGCCGCGAACCCGGGACGACCTGCGCAAGACCGGCCACCACCTCTTGAGCCTCCAGTACGCCGGCCGGCTCGCCGACCTGCGCGGCCAGCTCGCCCACCAGGACTGGGAGCCGGGACTCAGGCTGAGCTGGGGCACGGCCATAAAGCTGCTCTCCCCTTCCCTACCCCTCGCGGAGCTCCCCGTCGTCCCCCATGTCCACGAAGGCCGCCACGAGGCCCTGACCCTGGTCAAGCAAGGCCCCGGCAAGAGCCGGCTGGTGCTGCGCCTGTGGCCGACCTGCTATCGCATCGACGGCGAAATACCCCTGTGGATCGGAAACGTCACCGCCCAATACAAACGGGGCATTCTCGATCTGCTCGCCCTACCGACCACGGACGCCGACACCCGAAGCCCCCTGGATTCCGTGCAAGAAGACTTCTCGGCGCTACACCCCTTCCGCCCGGACCGGACGGTTCCCATCCTGCTTCAGGCTATCCCCTGTCCCGCCGCGAACTAGGCGGGATGCGCTGCGCTTTCCCGCCCTACGGGGCTGTCACCGCTCCATTGGGTCGGCATTTAGCAATCCTGAATTATTTGGCGTGATCTGAGAAGGTGTCGTGTTGGGTTACGGCGCGTTCAACGTTGTTTGTGTTCTTCAGGATCGGGCAGCGCGCCTAACCCAACCTACGGATCCGGCACAGGGACAAAACACAGAGAACAAAGGGTCATAACGCCCTGGCGAGACGAAAACCGACGTAGTTGAACGCATCATCGGTGGTGTCCCAGCCCCGGACCGCCGACCGGAGGAACCTAGGACGGAAGTTCCAGCCACCGCCGCGAACCACACGCCGGGTACAGTCGCCGCCGTTCTCCTCATCCCAGGCGCTGCCGTCGGATGGGGCGCCCTGGTAGCTCCCGTGCCAGCAATCCTGGGTCCATTCCCAGACTCGGTATGGATGCAGTCGCCGGTCCAGAAGGGGGTCGAGGTGCCGGCCCGGGCGGCATACTCCCATTCGGCCTCGGTAGGCAGACGGTAGCTCTGGCCGGTCTGATCACTCAGCCAGGCTGCATATGCCGTGGCGTCCTGCCAAGAGACATGAATCACCAGCCGCTCGCCCCGCCCCCAGCCCCGATCGTACGGTTTCTTACGTCCCGTAGCCTTGGCAAAGCGGTCGTATTGATCAAAGGTGACCTGGGTACGACCCATGGCGAAGGGATGCAGCATCACCTCATGGACCGGTCCCTCGTCACCATCATGCCTAGGCTCGCCCGCGGGGGAGCCCATCTGGAAGCTGCCGCTAGGGATAACGACCATTGCCGGCCCCTGTGAGCCGTCTTTGGGACTGTCATGGAAGACCGTAGGGGATGGAGACAGATCGGGCGGCGAAGGCAGGCCGACGATCTTGGCAATGTCTGCCAGCAGGTCATGAAATGTAGCAGTGCCCCGAGCACCTGTCCAGCCCACTAAGCTGCGGGTGTGGACATTGTAGAATTTCAGGGGAAGCTCGATGTCCTCATCAATCCGAATGGAAACGAATTTTCCGCAGTCATACGCCCAGGCCGACTCGGCACGCACCCACTTGGAGACGACTGAGTGTTCCGACCAAACAGTGATCACGCACTGCGCTTTTTTCAACGTGCTCTCGATGAGTTCATCGAAGGACTCGCCGGCGCGGATCTCCAGGTCCCACCAGACCCGGTAGCCCTCGGCGGTCAGGGCAGCGACCAGGGGCTCGACCCGTCGGCGGTCTTTCTGTGAGTAGCTGATGAAGATGTCGGCCATGTCTCTAGCCCGCCCTCCTCTGCGTTCTCGCCCGGCGGACGTGGGTGATTGGTCAAAACAGGACGCGCTCGATGCGATCCAGGGCCCGCTCCAGATTTTCCCGGCTGGTGGCGATGGAGATACGCACGTGCCCGGCGAGGCCGAAGGCGGAGCCGGGGACCAGGGCGACGCCGGCCTGCTCGATCAGGAACTCCGCCAGATCCAGGTCGTTGCGTACCGGGTCAAGCTTCTCGATCAGTCCCTTCACCTGTGGGAAGACATAGAAGGTACCGTCGGTCGGCAGGCACCGGATGCCGGGTATGCGGTCGAGGCGTTCCACCACATAGTCGTGGCGCTCCTTGAAGGCCGCGGTCATGGTCCGGATGGCGTCCTGGGGACCTTCGAGCGCCGCCTGGGCGGCCACCTGAGCGATGGAGGTGGGATTGGAGGTGCTCTGGGATTGTACCTTCTTCATGGCCTTGATGATCTCCTGGGGACCGCCGACATAGCCGATGCGCCAGCCGGTCATCGCGTAGGCCTTGGAGACGCCGTTGAGTACCAGGGTGCGCGGTGCCAGATCGGGACAGGCGTGGAGGATGTTGACGAAGGGTTCATCGGTCGCCCACCGGATGTGCTCGTAAATGTCGTCGGTCACTATGACGGCGCGCAGAAATTCCCGCAGCACCTCGCCGAGGGCGGCGAGTTCTGCGCGGGTGTAGGCCGTGCCGGTGGGATTCGAGGGGCTGTTGATGACCACCAGTCTGGTCTGCCCGGTCATGGACGCTCGCAGCTGGCCGGGGGTGATCTTGAACTTGCGATCGGCCCCGGCATGTACCAGCACCGGGGCACCACCGGCCAGGATAGCCATGTCCGGATAGGAGACCCAATAGGGAGTCGGGATGATGACCTCGTCGCCCGGGTCCAGGATGGCCTGGGCCAGGTTGTAGAAGCTGTGTTTGCCGCCGCAGGAGACCAGGATCTGGTCCGGGGTATAGGCGAAGCCGTTCTCGCGCTGGAATTTGGCGATGATCGCCTGCTTGAGCTCCGGGATGCCGTCTACCGCCGTGTATTTGGTGAAGCCGTCCCGGATGGCGGTGATGGCCGCCGCCTTGATGTGATCGGGCGTATCAAAGTCCGGTTCCCCGGCGCCGAGTCCGATGACGTCCTTACCGGCGGCGCGCAGGGCCTGGGCACGGGCCGTGACGGCGAGGGTGGGGGAAGGCTTGACGGCCTGTATGCGGGCGGAAAGCTTGATGCTCATGCTCTAAGGGTCTCTCGGTGCTTATCGTTGGAGTAGGTGGCGCCCTAGTGTTCGGCGCTCAAACTTTCAATGATAGCCAAAGCCCGGACCCGGAGCACAGGGGAAAATGCGACCGAGCAGGACGAGCGCGTAGACGCCCGATGGGTTTTGACT
>Ga0209453_1000054_pt1 | contig 13698 bp, 17 predicted proteins | sample WorMetulBAHAMAS1_FD_187397 | JGI IMG/M metagenome (GOLD analysis project Ga0209453, IMG submission 187397) | Marine gutless worms symbiont microbial communities from Max Planck institute for Marine Microbiology, Germany - Olavius ullae BAHAMAS.1... | ecosystem: Host-associated > Annelida >...
GGCTGTCATGCACGTTAGCCGGCGTGGCCGCGAAGGTCCGGATGAGCTTGTGCTCGGCATCGACGCCGATGTGGTGTTTGTAGCCGAAGTACTTTTTACCCCGCTTTCCCGTCCAGCGTCCTTCTACGTCTTTCTGTGCCCGCTTGGCCCCGCTCCAATCGGCCGGAACTTCGCCTTCCTTGATTCGGCGGTTTTCTTCGCGCTGGTTGCGTTGAATGGGCACCGGGACGATGGAAGCATCGACAATCTGTCCCTCCCGAACTTGGTCGCCCGCCGCCGCCAGAAAATCGCCAAAGCGATCAAACAACGTGTCGATCAACCCCAGTTCCTTACTCACTTGGGGGGTGGATCGGATGGGCACAATTTTGACTCGACCGCCAGCAACAGCGCTATTTTTCAAGGTGCCCTGATTTCTTTCTGTTTCCGAAATCGGTATCCAACAATGGGGGTTGAACGGTTATGCGAACCACCTTTTCCGTGTTTGTCGCGCTGACGGCCTTGCTGGCGCTCGCAGTCATCCTGTTCGGCGCCTATGTGCGCCTGTCCGACGCCGGACTCGGATGCCCGGACTGGCCCGGCTGTTACGGACGGCTAGGTGTGCCCTCCAGCCCGGAGGCCATCGACCGGGCCAACCGTGCCTTCCCGGAGCGTCCGGTCGAGACGGCCAAGGCCTGGAAGGAGATGGTGCACCGCTATCTGGCCGGTGCCTTGGGTGTGGCTATCCTACTCCTGGCCCTGAGCGCATGGCGGAGTCGCGGTCGACTCCCGACGGGGCTCCCCAGTCTGTTGGTGGCATTGGTCGTCTTTCAGGGATTGCTCGGTATGTGGACGGTGACCCTGCAGGTTATGCCCGCGGTCGTTACCGCGCATCTGGCGGGTGGGCTCGCGACGCTCGCTTTGCTCTGGTGGTTGGTTCTGCGCCACGCCGATTTCCCCGGGTCGCGTCCGGCGCCGGCACTGATGCGGTTGCGGCCCTGGGTGTGGGGCGGGCTCGCCTTGGTCAGCGTCCAGATCTTACTCGGCGGCTGGACCAGCACCAATTACGCTGCCCTGGCTTGCACCGAATTTCCGACCTGCTACGGGGGGCGTTGGTGGCCGCCCGCGGATTTTGGTGAGGCCTTCGTCATCTGGCGTGGTCTGGGGATCGACTATGAATTCGGGGTCTTGGACAGCGCCGCGCGCACGGCGATCCACTTGACCCATCGCCTTGGGGCCCTCGTGGTCCTACTCTATGTCGGCGCCCTGAGCCTGGTCATACTGCGGCGGGCGCGAACCGGCCTCGAACGTGGCATGGGCATTGCGGTCGCCGCCGCCCTGTGCTTGCAGCTCGGATTGGGTATCGCTAACATTCTTGGCCACCTACCGCTCGCGGTGGCGGTTGCCCACAATGGGGGTGCCGCGTTGCTGCTCATCGCCCTGGTGAGCCTGATTTACATCCTTGCTCCGGGCCGACAAGCGACCGCTACCGGCATCGCGGAGACGTCGAGGAATTCGTTATGACCGATAACTCCGACAGCGGCCTGCGCCGCTTTCTGATTCCGGTTGGTGTACTTGCCGTAGCGGCAGGCGTCTGGTTTGGTGTGAGCCGCTTCGACCCTGGCGTGGTGGAGACCAACCCGCCGGTCGAGGCAATGCAGGCGGGTACCCCGCTGCCCCAGCCCAAGGTCTTGTCCCCCTTCACCCTCACGGACCAGGATGGACAGCCATTCGGGCTTGATAATCTCAAGGGCCGTTGGACCTTCGTATCCATCGGCTTCACTGCTTGCGGGTACATCTGTCCGACCAACATGGCGACCTACCGCGCCATCGACCAGGAGATCGGCACGGCCGGCGCGAAACAGGCGGTGAATTTCCTGTTCATATCCGTGGACCCGGAACGGGACAACCCGGAGCAGCTGCGCCAGTATGTGCGCCGGTTCGACCCACGCTTTCTCGGGGCGACCGGCAGTCACGACCGACTCCAGCCCCTCGTGCGCGAGCTCGGGCTCATGTACGGGCGTTCCGAGGAAATGGGGGGGGGCACGGATTATATGGTGGACCATTCGGCATCCATGCTCTTGCTCGACCCCCAGGCCCGCTTGGTAGCCGTCTTCAGTTGGCCTCATGACGGCACCGCTATGGCCGCCGACTTTGCAGTCCTGCACGCCCATTATTACCAAGGAATGCCGGGTTCCTTCCGTGGGTCGAGTTAGAGGAAGGTCTCTTTGGCTTGGAGCCTGAAACCTGGCCTCTTGCCTGGTAATCAGTCCCTTTTGCAGCAGGCTTTGAAGGTCTTTGGTCCAGGGTCTGCATACCAAAGGCCTGTCCGGTCTGGATCGACGAATAGAGCTGAGCCACCTTGTCCTCCCGGATCAGGTTACGAATGGCCGGGGTGCCGATCATGATTTCGTGGGCGGCGATACGTCCACCGTCGATCTTCTTGAGCAGGGTTTGTGCAATCACCGCACGCAGGGGTTCCGAAGGCAAGGAGCGTGCCATGTCCTTCTCCCCCGCGGGAAACACATCGATAATGTGATCGACGGTCTTGGCGGCGGAATTGGTGTGCAGAGTCGCAGACACCAGGTGCCCGGTCTCCGCCGCCGTAAGCGCCAACCGGATGGTTTCCAGATCCCGCATCTCGCCCACCAGGATGATGATATCCGGGTCCTCACGCAGGGCCGTGCTGAAGCCAAGGGTATCCTTATGGACCTCACGCTGGTTGACGAGACATTTCTTGCTGTTGTGAACAAACTCGATGGGATCTTCGATGGTCAATGGGCGGAGTATCGATGGTTGAGATGATCGATCATGGCGGCCAAGGTGGTCGATTTTCCCGAGCCGGTGGGGCCAGTCACCAATACTAAGCCGCGCGACAGGTCGATAATCTCCTCGAAACACCTTGGGTGCCCCCAGTTTCTGGAGGGTCGGCACCTGCAAGGGGATAACGCGAAAGGCTTTTTATGGATACCAGACTGATCGAAGGGGACGGCGGTCCGTAGCACTCTGACCGATGACAGAACAGGCAGTCTTTTCTCAACAACAACAGTAAGTTATACGACGCCCCTCTGGCTTGCTGAGAAGGCGAATTTGCGCAAAATATCTTACCAGTCTGGAATCCATAAAGAGCCACGCGAAAGACGGCTGCCGCTCCGCGCTGCTGCTGGAAGGCAGCATGCAAGGCCCTGGATCTCGAAGGAGAAATCGACCTCCAGCCGCTCCTCGTAATCCCGGTGCTGCTGGTCGTTCATACTATTCTGGACCAGCGCGTGGACGATGGAGTGCTTCAGAGGGGGCAGGTTGATGGGGGGCGCACAGGTCTCCGTCGATCCGGATCATGGGCGGCAGTCCGGAGGAGAGATGCAAGTCGGAAGCCTGGTTCTCGACACTGAAGGTAAGCAACTCGGTGATGTTCACTCGATAATCCTCGATGAGTCAGAAGCTGTCCGGTTAAAAGCGATCCTGAATGATTTGGCGTTGTCCGGGAGATTTGACGTGTTGCGTTTCGACGCACACCGGCTCATTGGTATAGGGTCAGACCCGTACCAGCGTCTCAACGCAACCTACACCCCCATGACCCTCCGCGCTGCCGGTCCGCGCGGACCCCGCGTTGAGTGTAGGTTGGGTTAGGCGCGCGGTCCGATCCCGAAGTCCGGTGACAGGCCCAAACGCGCCGTAACCCAACACGCCGGATTCCACAACCAACGCCAAACAACCCAGGACTGCGCCCGGACAGGCACGGCGCCGAACCCGGCGTAACCCAATACGATACTCGGATCCATTTTAACCAGACAGCTTCTCAAATTTTTGCACGACGCAAAAAATCTGAGCGCGAGGTTGTATCGATCGCGCTCGTTCCCACGCTCCGGCGTGGGAACCCTGTCTTGTTCGATCCCGCGGACTCGGCTCCCGTGTGCTGATCGGCGTTGACGGTTAGCTGACCGAGGCGCTTGATCGACGCTGGAGCGTCGGGATTTGCTCCCACGCCGGAGCGTGGGGAGCCAGCCGAGAGGGACTTTTGTGCGCACTACGCAAAACATTCATGCCTCGTCGGTTTGGGGCAAAGCCTCGCTGGGTCTCGTGCATTCGGAGCACGTATTTTCCGCAACATCCATCCGAGACGGGTGGAGTCGCAGGCTACCCGTGAGCTGGCTCACGTCGGTGAGCCCGTGGCGATCAAGGTAGGCACAGATCCCTCGGTTGACGGTAGGGAGCAGTAGCGGATCGTAGAACAGGGCGGTACCGATTCCTACCGTGCTGGCACCTGCGATCAGGAATTCGATGGCGTCTTCGGCGCAGGCGATGCCGCCCTGGCCGACGATGGGAACCCCGTGCTCACGGCATACCTGATAGACCTTATGCACCTTCAGCAGGGCGATGGGCTTGATGGCCGGTCCGGACAGTCCCCCTTGATTGTTGCCGATGACCGGAGTCCGGGCCTTGATGTCGATCGCCATACCCATCAGGGTATTGATAACGGCGAAGGCGTCCGAGCCCGCTTCCAGACAGGCCTTGGCGTTCGCGGCAATATCGGTCTGATTCGGTGAGAGCTTGGTGATCAGGGGCTTGGTAGTAGCGGCTCGACAGGCGGCGACCACTTGGGCCGACAGCCGCTGATCATTGCCGAAGGTGACGCCACCTTCCTTGACATTGGGACAGGAGATGTTGATCTCGATAGCGTCGATGGGAGAATCATCAAAACGGCGGGTGACCTCGTAATACTCCTCGACCGTGGTGCCTGAAACGTTGGCAATGAACCGCGTCTCGGTAAAGTCGAGGGTAGGAAGAATCCGGTCCACCACATGATCGACGCCCGGGTTCTGTAAGCCGATGGCATTCAACATGCCGCTCGTGGTTTCGCAGATCCTGTGCGGCGGGTTTCCCAACCGGGGTTTCAGCGTGGTGCCTTTGAGGCACAGGGCCCCGGCGTCCCGATTCGAGAATCCCTCGACGCGCGTATACTCCTCACCGAAACCGACACACCCGGACAGCAACACCAGAGGGGTGTCGAAGCGCAATCCGCAAAAGTCGATCGCCAACCGGAGATCATTCACCCAAGTACACCTGCGTACAATATCCGGAAACAACATTCATTGACGACTACAACGCGACCATGGCAGAGCTTTTGGTGGCTTCAGGCACAAACTACGAATCACGCGAATCTGCGCGAATTGGATGGTTTGCGCTCACGGGGGAACATTCGCGTCGATTCGTGTGATTCGTAGTTATACCCGTCACACGTGAATATTTCGCCGCGATGCGCACCGCTCGCACCCGATAGCCGCGTTGCGACTCGTCGCAATAGGGCTTGGCTATTCCTCCTCGTCGCACCTTGCTCTCGGGCACGATCAGCACACCTCGCTTACCAAAATATTCACGTGCGACGGATATAAAACAATACTTGAGTACACTTGCGCGCAAAATTTGGAAATACATCAGGTCAGCTCAGCCTTGCCGCCGCGCATGAGGAAACTGTGGGTTGCCTGCTCCGGTGTGTGGTACTCGCCACCACTTGATTCGACAGGATCGGCATATGTTCGACGTGGTCCTATACCAACCGGAGATTCCGCCCAACACCGGGAACATCATGCGCCTTTGTGCCAATGCCGGCACTTGTCTGCACTTGATCGAACCCCTCGGGTTCGGGCTCGAGGACCGACAACTGCGCCGCGCGGGTTTGGATTACCGCGAATTGGCCGAGGTACGGGTACACTCGTCCCTCGGGGTCTATCTGCGATCAAGGCCTGAAGGCAGATTATACGCATGCAGTACGCGCGGCAGAGTCCCTTATACGCAACCGGCCTACCGAGCGGGGGATGCTTTCCTGTTCGGCCTGGAAACCCGCGGTTTGCCGCAAACGGTCAAGGCTGACTAAAAACTGACCCATTAGGATAATTCGACATCAGGACAATTCGGCCTTGCTGCCGCGCATGAGGAGACTGCGGGTTGCCTGCTCCGGCGTGCGGCCCTCGTATAGCACGCCGAACACCTGGTTGCAGATGGGCATCTCCACCCCCAAGCGGTGGGCGATGGCATTGACGGCACTGGTTGTTATTACGCCTTCCACTTCCTGGCCGATCTCGTGTTTGGCCTCCTCGACGCTCAGTCCCCGCGCCAGGGCGAGCCCTAAGCGGCGGTTTCGGGACTGGTCGTCGGTACAGGTGAGGACCAAATCCCCCAGCCCGGCGAGGCCCATGAAGGTCTCCCGCCTGCCGCCCAGTCCGGTGCCGAGCCGGATCAGCTCCGCCAGTCCGCGCGTGATCAGGGCGGATCTGGTGTTGGCCCCGAAGCCGAGACCATCGGCAATGCCGGCGGCGATTGCCAATACGTTCTTGGCCGCCCCCCCCACCTGGACGCCGACCATATCGTCGCTGGTGTAGACTCGGAAGTGGTCGTTATGCAGATAGCCGGCTACCCGCCGCGCATATTCCGGTCTCCGGGAGGCCACGGTGACCGCCGTGGGCAACCCTTTGGCCACCTCTCGCGCAAAACTGGGGCCGGAGACGACGGCCAGATCCCGAGACCCGAGGATTTCTTCCGCGACCTGATGCAGGAGCCGTCCGGTGTGGGGCTCGAATCCCTTGGTGGCCCAGGTAATGCCGAGTCCCTCCGGCAGTCGGTCGGAGAGCCGGCGCAACGCGGCGGCGAAGGCGTGGCTGGGAATGACGACCAGGAGCTCGTTCACTCCCTCCAGGGCGTCGGCGAGCTTCGCTACGGGTTGCAGCGTCGGCGGCAGCGGAAACCCAGGCAGATAACGGCGATTTTTGCCGTCGCGATCCAAGGCCAGAATCTGCTCCGGCGCATGATCCCAGAGCCGCACGCGGTGACCGTTGCGACACAGCAGCAATGCAAGTGCCGTGCCCCAAGAGCCGGCGCCCAGGACCGCGAGCGCGGGAGCGACGATCCGGCTCAATGTGAGGTCGGGGCGGAATCACCCATGACCTGATCCGCCATCTGTTGCTGATGCTGAGCGAATAGGGCGTCGAAATTGACCGGCTGCAACACGAGTTGAGGAAAGCTGCCCTTGGTGACTAGGTCGGAGATGACCTCACGCACGTAAGGAAACAGTAGATTAGGGCAGTAGGCCTCGAGCAGATGGGCAAGCTCCGAGTTCGGGAATCCCTGAATCCCGAACAGACCCGCCTGCTGTACCTCCACGATCGAGGCCGTCTTGTCGGCGAGCTTGGTGGTGGCGGTAACCGACAAGATGACCTCGAAGGTCTCTTCGTCGAGCTTATTCGCCTGGGTATTCATGTTGAGCTCGAGCTTGGGTTGCCACTCCTGGCGGAAGATGTCAGGGGCATTCGGCGCTTCGTAGGAAAGGTCCTTGGTGTAGATGCGGTGCACTACGAACTGCCTTTCGCTGTGTTGTTCGTTCTCGGTCATCGGCGATCATCCGGTTGCGGTTAAAAGGGAACCCGGCTGCATTTTTTCTGCCGTCAGTGCTTCTTCTTGGACAAGGGCAGATTGGCATTCTGCCAGGCCAGGACTCCGCCGCGCAGGTTATGCACATTCTCGAAGCCCTCCTTGCGCAGCTGTCGGCAGGCCATCGCCGACTGGGAGCCCGAACGGCAGGCAACCAGGATGGGTCGTTCCTTGTGCTTTTGCAGGGTTCCGATCTGTTTTTTGAAACCGTTCATAGGGAGATTGAGCGCGTTGATGATGTGTCCTTGTGTGAAATCGGCCGCCGGCCGCACGTCCACCACCAAGGCGTCTTTGTGATTGATGAGTTCCGTCGCCCCGACCGGATCCACCGAGCCTCGCTCGCTGACGAGTAGGTTGTGGACCAACAGGGCGATAATCACCGCCAGCACCGCGAAGAGCATCCAGTGATTACCGACAAACTCGATCAGCTGTTGTGGTTGCATGTGGGATATAACGAGAAATTTCGGGACCGGACCACGCCGGCGCCGGGTATGGACTGCCCGCGGCGGATCAGGCCAAGCCAGAGGCACCAGTATAAGGCTCTGCGGGCCGACAGTCATCTTTCCCCGTTCATTTTGAACCCAGCACCAAGGTTCACTCTATTTTGCATATTGTAGATCTGAATATCATTTAATATTCAATATATTACATATATTAAAACATGCGGAATATTGTGAAACTATGTACTAGGTGACGCTTTGTTGGGGCTCCGTTGGTTCTTCGTCTTTCTGGTCTGGATCATCCACCATCATTGACCACTCCACCAAACCGAAAGTATTAGGTGCAGTACGCACAAAAACACGATTTCTCCTCACGTAGTGCGAAAGCTGTCCTGAAAGTGCTTGGCGGCTTTGCCTGGTTACCTCGCGACCCATTCGCTGAAGTATCTCTCTAATGTGAAGCGGGGCGCCTTCAACGCGCAATACTTGAAGTGCTTGATCCGTGGTGCTCCCTGGGCGTACGGAAATCGTGTTTTCGTCGCCGTTTTCCTCTTTCGGAATGTGCTTCATCATGTCTTCGATAGCTTGCATGTATGCTTTTGCCTCCCGAAGTGCGGCCTCATTTTCTTTTAATTCTTCTTAAATTATTTCAATATCTTGCGCTTTCTTATTAAGTTCTCTCTCAAGATTCTTTTGGAATCTCATTAAGACGATCTTCTGGATTATCGGCCAGTACCGGCTTATTTCGTCAGGTGAGATATATAGCATAAATAGTGACAAAGCGCGCGACTTAAAACTATACTTCGCGTGTAACCCTGGGAAAATGTATATCCTCATGAGGAAAATCATGTCCACAGAATTACAGCCAGTTATCAAAGCATTAGACGACGTAAGGCATAGCCCGGATTCGGAAACAGAGTATTGGATGGCGCGAGATATTCAGGGCATTCTCGGTTACACGGACTGGCGAAATTTCGAGGGGTGATAGATAGGGCTCGCGCGGCATGTGTAGGTAGTGACGTAGACCTTTCAAATCATTTCGTTGAAACCACCAAGATGATCCGTGCCGGGAAGGGGGCGGCGGCACCCCCAAGGACTATTTCCTGTCTCGCTACGCTTGCTACCTGATCGCGATGAACGGCGAGTCGTCGAAGCCGGAAATTGCAACGGCGCAGAGCTACTTTGCTGTCAAGACGCGCCAGATGGAGCTTGAGGAACAGAAAACCGATCTTGAGCGACGGTTAGAAATGCGGACTAAAGTAAAAGATGCAAACAAAGATCTTGGGAGTGCCGCCAAGCACGCGGGGGTGATTCAGTATGGGGTGTTTCATGACGCTGGTTATCGCGGCCTCTACAATCTGCCCCTGCGGAGAATCAAGCAGAGAAAGGGTATAGGGAAAGATGACCTGCTAGATAGAGCGGGCCATGCGGAGCTGGCTGCAAACTATTTTCGCATCACCCAAAAAGTTCAGGGCGAACCTGCGGCGATCAAGACCCACAATCAGGTGGGCACGCAGGTCCGAGAAACGATCCGGCGTCTTGGTGGCACTATGCCAGAGGATCTTCCCCCCCAGAATCTTCGATCTCAAAGCTTGAGAAACAGAACGAGAAAAAACGGCTGCCAAAAAAGTAGCCTATGCGGGGGTTTTACTCTTTTGCCACCGCGCCCTAGCCGCCTCCGAGCGCTCTTCCCTTGCAGCCAAGGGCGATGGCTGCGGGGTCCTTCTCCGGCTCTTGCGAGGTTTCTTTTTTGGGAGTTGCGCCGACAGACTCTTGCACAATCTGGTATGCAAGGACGTTGGTGTCTCGGGATCGTTTTGGTTTTTTCATGCCTCCAGTTTGGCATGAGCAGTCAAGCATAAAATTTTCAAACTGAGCCACTACCCGGCAGGATAAGGGGGTACGTGTCACGCAAAATAGAACAGGGTCACCATAACAAAGAAGATCACCACGGCCAGAATATCGTTCCCTGTGGTGATGAACACACCGGTAGCCATGGCCGGGTCGATGCCGAGACGATCCAATATCACGGGAATGGTGGCCCCTACGGTGACCGCGGCAACGACGACGGTCATTTCCGCCAACCCTGCGGTGACCATCAGGCGCAACGGTGCCTCGATATCGCTTAGATGCGATATCAAAAGCACCAGCAAGACCAGCGCAATGGCCGCGATGGCGCCGTTGGCGAATCCGCCCAACAGCTCTTTGCCCAACCGCCAGCCGAGGTCGGCAAAGGTCAGGGTCCCGGTCGCCAGCCCCTGTACCGCCACCGTCGAGGCCTGGATGCCGGCATTGCCCGCGGTGGACATGACGATGGGGATAAAACTAGCCAGGATCGCAGCCTGTGCCAGCTGCTCCTCGTAAGCACCCACGACTACCCCCGACAGACTCGCCCCCACCAGCCCGATCAGCAACCAGGGCGCGCGACCGCGCATGATGCGCCGGACGGACTCGTCCTGCCGGGTGTTGGTCGCAAGCCCGGCCATGATCTTGATGTCCTCCTCCGCCTCGTCCCGGATGACCTGCCGCAGGCGGTCCGGGGTAATGCGTCCCACCAGCCGGCCGTCCGCATCCACCACGGGCATCACATTGAGCTCATAGCGGTCCGCTAGGCGTGCCACCTCCTCCTGATCCGTATCCGGAGTCACGGCGATGAAATCCGTATGCATCGCCTCGCGGACATTGGCCTCCTTGGGCAGCAGCAGCAGATCTCGAAGCCTGAGATAACCGACCGGCTGTCGCTCGGCATCGACCACACTCACGCCGTAGAGCTTCCCGATCAGCCGGGCGTTGGCGCGGATCTCGGCGGCCACCATCCCGATGGTCCAGTCGACGGGAACGGCGACGAACTTGCGGCTCATAATGCTGCCGGCGGAGTCCTCGCCGTGGGCACGCAACGCTTCGATGGCCGCGCGCGCGCGGAGCCTGGGTAGGACCTGTTGCGCCACCTCCTCCGGCAGGTCGTCGAGATCCCGGAGGGCCCCTTCCGGCTCCATCTTATCCAGCACCTTGACGATACGGGCGATCGAGGCATCCTTGAGGAGGGCCGTGCGGAGCTCCGAACTGAGTAGGGCGACGGCCTTTACGGTCTCTCGATCGCGCCACTCGAAGAGCTTGCGGGCCCGCTTCAGCGGCAATGCGACGAACAACTCGACCACATCCGTCGGAGACCAATGGTTCAATACCGCCCGCAGGCGCTCACGCTCCTTGGCTTTGATGAGTCGGGAAATCTCATCGACGACGGCCTGATTCGCCTCTGCGGCATCGCCGTCGCCGGGTTGCCAACGCAGCTCGTCGATGTTCGGCGGGGTATTCATGTCACACTGCCTCAGAACTCACCTTTGGCCGCGCCTTCCATGATGGCCTTGATGGTCTCGCGCACCCGGATGGCATCCGCTTTGAGGTCTTCGGGTAGCGCTTTCCCTCCGTGAATCATCAGATCCAGGTTCATCGTATACATCCACAAGCGGCCGTTTTTGTCTTCGACCAAAGCGATACGACAGGGCATGAATCCGCTGTACTGGTCGCGGTATTCGAGCATCCTCTTGCCGACCTGGGCGTCGCAGAAGGACAGGAAATTCACGTAGCGGTAATCCTCGCCGGTAATCGCCTGGACCTGCTTGTAGAAAGGCGATTCGCCGACGAACAAGAAGTTGCGCGATACGGCGATACTCTTCATGGACTTGACGACTTCTTCGGCGCTCAGGTCCGCGTCAACCGGTACGGACCACATCATGGAGACGCCGGGATCTCCGGTCCTGAGAAGTTTACTGGCAAATTCCTGATAAACGGCCAGGAACCGGCCGTCGAACTGTACCAGCGTCGGGCCCAGTCGGATAGCGACGGCAATGATCGCGAGCCCGACAACAAGCCCGAGCAGGGCGAGCAGGTTACGAATAAACTTCACACTGGTTTCCTCTTCGGGGTGGCGGGGTCCAAGTCGTGGATGGTGTCAGCTCCGCGTCCGGCCACTCCGGTCATTTGTGATCGGGATCATCCGCGCGTCCTTGAAGGCATTTGTCGTCGTGTGTGGCGCAGGGGCAACCCGAGCGGTGTGTCCCTGCGCATCCTCGTGGTCCCACCTGTCTAGTACGCCGTTTCACTCCATTTTGCATTTGTAGGAGACGGCCTCCGTGCCGTTCCGAACGGCCTGCGGAACAGCACGGAGGGCGTTCCCTACCGCGCAAAATCATGTGAAACGGGGTACTAGGAGGGTGTTGCAAAAGGTATCGATCTTCGCTTTTTGATCCCCTCTCCCCAACCCCTCTCCCGGTGGGAGAGGGGCTTTTGCGACACCCTCATCTTAGGGTCGGGGAACATCCATGCCGGGCGGGTTCGGATCTAGGAAGGCTCCCCGACCTCCGTCCTTCCTGGGTTGGACGCCACCGCGGGGTGTGGGGGCGGCTGCGGGATCCCAGTTAAACGGAAATGGTCGTGTGTGCCGAGGGCCGTAGCCGTAACCCGGTCCCGGAAAGGCGGGACCCGCCGGCAGGTCGAATTCGGGTCGACCCGAGCGCGGTCGCATGGGCCTGCCGCGGGGTAGCCCATAGTCCGGAGCATGATGAGCGCAGCCGGGCGGGTTCGGATCTAGGAAGGCTCCCCGACCTCCGTCCTTCCTGGGTTGGACGCCACCGCGGGGTGTGGGGGCGGCTGCGGGATCCCAGTCAAACGGAAATGGTCGTGTGTGCCGAGGGCCGTAGCCGTAACCCAGTCCCGGAAAGACGGGACCCGCCGGCAGGTCGAATTCGGGTCGACCCGAGCGCGGTCGCATGGGCCTGCCGTGGGGTAGCCCATAGTCCGGAGCATGATGAACGCACCGCCGGTGTCCGGGACCGAAGATGGCGTAGACCGCCTCCTTCTGCTCCAGCGTCATGGCGTCCCATGTCTTCCAGTAGGAATCCCAGCGTTCCATCGACTCCTGTAGCCCTTGACGCCGTCGCATGGCCCGCTCACGCACCTTTTGGAGTCGCTGTTCCCACTGGGCGCTACGTTCTTCCGGGGTTATACCTCGGCGTGTCTCTCGTTTCGGGATCCGTGGCGGCGCGGTGTCTTGCTCCAATGATGGCGGAGGTGTGATCCCGGTACGCGCGGGTATCGACTCGCCGGCAGCGGTGGATTTCTCGATTGTGGGCGCCTGTTCGGCGGTGACTGTCGCAGTGGCCGTCGCTGGTGCCGGCCCATCCTCAGGTGATGCGGACAAGGCGCTCTCGTGTACTGCCAGCATCAACGCGGCGGCCGATGCGAGCAGTAGGATAGATTTTCGTTCAGTCATTTAGACACTCCTGTGGGTTATCGGGCTGGTCGTCGCGGAATGGCCGTCGGAGGCCGACATGCGGGACCGGTTGAAGACATTCGTCGGGCATCAGGCTCCGGATCTTCAGATCCGCTTTTTCAGCTTGACTCGGTTCAGTCGTGCGGCGGTACTGCCACAGCCAATAGGATACCTAACTCTCGGAGGTAAATCCCCGAATATTGAGAAGCTGTCCGATTAAAATGGATCCTGAGAAACGACGATTTTTACACTGATTGTGATACTCCTTTTGAGCGGAAAGAATGAGTATATATACTACTTTCATATGATTCTTTCGTTGAAGAAACCCAAATAGTCCATTGGAAAATAAGGTATCCTAAGCGCCATGTTGGACTACACCCTGTCCTCGGAGCAGCTGGATGAACTGCGTGCGGCACATCGCGGTACGCAGGACAAACGCGAGGCCGACCGCATCAAGGCGGTAGTGGCGCCTGCGACCGGCTGGACGGCAGAGGAAGTGGCGGAAATCCTGCAAGTTGACGCCAATACCGTGCGTAACCACTTCAAGCGCTATCGCGTCGATGGCCTGGCGGGATTGAACCGGGT
>Ga0209453_1000055_pt1 | contig 13667 bp, 11 predicted proteins | sample WorMetulBAHAMAS1_FD_187397 | JGI IMG/M metagenome (GOLD analysis project Ga0209453, IMG submission 187397) | Marine gutless worms symbiont microbial communities from Max Planck institute for Marine Microbiology, Germany - Olavius ullae BAHAMAS.1... | ecosystem: Host-associated > Annelida >...
CCTTCGCTGCTGCTGCTGTGCCCCACGATGACGTTACCGACATTATTCACGCCATAGGCAGTACTGTCTCCGCTAATAGGGGGGGTAGGGTTACAGCGGGGGACTTTATGGGAATCGGAAAGGAATGGGGTACTTGTGGGATCCTGGCAGTTTTTGGACGGCGGTGAGGTCGATTCGCAACCCTGCGTTGCAGTCATGATAGCGCCGGCGGTAAGTAGAGATAGTAACTTCGAGCGATTTAGCATGTGTATTCCTCTCTTATATAACTTAGGTATTAGGCTCATCAGAATTTACATCATTTATCCCTGGCATGCGTATTGCGAGTGGTTATTTTTGGAACGGAAGACATCCGCACCCACGATTTGGCTTATCCCGCAACCACCGATGCCACAAAGCTCGTGGCCGCAGCCAACGCCTTGACCAAGGACCGCCTCACTTTGGTCTTTTCCACCTATCAGTCGATCCAGGTGTTAGCGGACGCGCAGCAACAGGGCTTTGGCGGATTCGACCTCATCATTTGCGATGAGACCCACCGCACCACCGGACTGACCCGGCAGGATGAAGACCCTTCGGAGTTCGTCAAGGTCCATGACAACCGGATCCTCGCTGGCCAGAAACGTCTGTACATGACGGCAACCCCGCGCATCTATGCCGAGCAGTCGAAAACCAAGGCCAGCGAAGAAAAAGCCGCCTTGTTCTCCATGGACGACGAAGCAACTTTCGGCCACGAGTTTTACCGCCTGGGATTCGGCAAGGCCGTGGAGTTGGATTTACTCGCCGAGTACAAGGTCCTGATCGTGGCCGTCAGGGAAGGCGAGATGGCCAAGCTCGCCAACAACTTCAACAATGCCTACAAGCTCACCGATAAGAAGGCCATCGATATCCGGTTTGCCAGCAAGATCGTGGGCAGTTGGAAAGGGCTGTCCAAGCGTGGGCTGGTAATGGTGGGGGAGGACACGGCCAGGAGGAAGCCTGGTCCGGGGATGCTTCACCCATGCGCCGCGCCCTGGCCTTCTCCAAATCCATCAAGGATTCCAAACAGACTAAAGAGAGCTTTGCCGAGCTGCTCAAGTTGTATCAACCACCATACGAGGCAGACACGCCGGATGGCATGGCAGAGGTCGCAATCGACCATGTTGACGGCACCATGAATGCGCTGAAGCGCCAAAATGCCCTGGATTGGCTCATCGCTACATCCAGGGATACCCATCCATTTACCCCAGGAGGCTCTGAGAGACCCTCTGAGGGCCTCCTAAGCCGGCACGGCACGCGGGGGCGGGGCGTAGGGCTCCCGCCAATGACTTGACGCCGTGCCGGATGGTCTGACCTGTCGTCTCGGCACAGGTCGTCGCGCTGCGCTCGTCGCTTTCAGGCCTTCCCACCTTCCATCCGTTCTCCTGCCTTCGGCTGGATCGGCCCAGTAACAAATCCAGCTGGGTCAGGTTATGGATAACCTCGTTCCTTGGTAGATATACGTAGGGCGTAACAAAAACAAGTGTTTATCGGACAATATCACGCTGGTGCGGCCGCCCAGGCCCAGCCCGAAAATCCAGTTTCGAGACTTTTTTCGAGAGTTGAGTCGCGGAAACGACCTGTTGCGAAATGGCAGCCGCACCTACACTCGTGGTAGCCATCTGAAATAGTTGTTGGCACAGCACCGTATGCTGGTAGGCGATCTGATCCTGGGTTTGCTTCTACCATTAGTCGTCCCCTTATGATAACTTTGGAGAGCTTCTCAGAAGCTGCATGGGGCCTTAGGCATTCAACCAGCGGAGATTACTAAGCTTTCAATACCCGCAAAAACATGCCTAGTGTTTATGGATGTATTGCTGGTAAAGTCTCTAATTTTGGAGAGCCTGATGTCAGAGATCGACCAAAATCAACCCACCAATATTTCTCGCCGCCGCTTTCTATTTCAGATGGCTACCACGGGTGTAGGTGCGGCTGCCATTTCGCAACAGGTCGTTTCCGCGACTCAACTGTTGACACCGGTGGCAATCGACAATCCCCTCTCCAACTATCCCAACCGTGACTGGGAAAAGACCTATCGGGACCTGTATCACTACGATTCCTCGTTCACTTTCCTCTGTGCTCCAAACGACACTCACAATTGTCTATTACGAGGTTATGTCAAAAACGGCGTCGTCACTCGCATTGCACCTACTTACGGTTACCATAAAGCCAAAGATTTAGACGGCAATCAATCCACGCGACGTTGGGACCCGCGCTGCTGTCAAAAAGGTTTAGCCCTGGTCCGGCGTTTTTACGGGGATCGTCGTTGTAAACGGCCTATGATCCGTAAAGGTTTCAAAGATTGGGTCGAGGCCGGTTTTCCGCGTGATCCACAAACCGGGGCGGTCGAACAAAAATACCTCCAACGGGGGCGAGATCCATGGGTACGTGCTTCTTGGAACGAAGCCCATGAATTGGCTGCCGCCGCTTTAATCAATATCGCCCAAACCTATAGCGGGGAAGAAGGTAAAAAGAAGCTGTTGGCCCAAGGCTATGATCCCCTGATGGTAGAAGCTACAGCAGGGGCCGGTACGCAAACTTTGAAATTCCGCGGCGGCATGCCCCCGCTCGGCATGACCCGCGTATTTGCTCAATACCGCGCCGCGAATGCGATGGCCTTATTAGACGACAAAATTCGTGGTACAGGCACGGATTCGCTAGGGGGGCGTGGGTTTGATAATTACAGTTGGCATACAGATCTACCGCCTGGCCATCCAATGGTAACGGGCCAACAAACTGTCGATTTCGATCTCTGTAATGCGGAACACGCCAATTTACTCATCGCTTGGGGAATGAACTGGATTACCACTAAAATGCCGGATTCCCATTGGATGACGGAAGCAAGAATGAAAGGAACTAAGGTGATCGTCATTGCCACTGAATACAGTGCTACCGCCAGTAAAGCCGATGAAGTTCTGGTTGTTCGTCCCGGTACCACCCCGGCTTTGGCATTGGGTATCGCACAGGTATTGATCAGTGAAGGATTATATGATTCCGGGTATGTCAAAGCCAATACCGACTTACCCTTACTAGTACGGATGGACACCGGTGAAATGCTGCGTGCCAGTGATGTCTTCAAAGACTACCGATTGGCTGAGCTAGAAAACAATACCTTAGTCATCCCTAGCCATAACAAAGGCCCGTCTATCCATCAGCAACAGGGCCCTGTATTGAATGAAAAGCAACGGGGCGATTGGGGCGATTTCGTCTATTGGGATGCCGGCGAAAACAAACTTGTCGCCATGAGTCGAGATCAAATCGGGGAGAATTTTTCAGGCAATCCCAGACTAACAGGTGAATTTAAAGTACCCTTGGCTTCCGGCCAAATAGTGCCATGTCGCACCGTGTTCGATGTCACCAAAGAAATGCTCGATGGCAGCTACACGCCAGAGGATGTCGCCAAGTTGACTTGGGCCCCGGCCGCTGCCATTCGTGATTTAGCCCGCCAGTTTTCAGCTAATCAATCACGTACCCTGTTTACGGTCGGCATGGGGCCCAACCAATTCTTCAACAATGACCTCAAAGACCGGAACATATTCTTGGTAGCTGCATTGACGCGAAACATAGGCAAAATCGGCGGTAATGTGGGGAGCTATGCGGGTAACTACCGGGCCAGCTTCTTCAATGGCCTGGCACAGTATATCGGTGAGGATCCCTTCAATCCGGAGTTGGATCAGAGCAAACCGGCAAAATTGAGGAAGCGTTGGAAAGCGGAAAGTGTTCATTACTTCAACCACGGCGACACCATTCTACGCATGGGTAAATCCGTTTTGACCGGTAAAACCCATATCCCTACCCCAACCAAGGCCGTCCATGTCAGCAATTCAAATTCATTGATCGGTAATGTAAAAGGCCATTACGATTTTGTGATCAATACCTTGTCGAAGGTGGAATTCATCGCTCAGAATGAATGGTGGTGGACGGCTAGTTGCGAATATTCAGACATTGTGTTCGCGGTAGACAGTTGGGCGGAATTGAAATACCCCGACATGACCATCAGCGTCACCAATCCGTTTTTATACACCTTCCCGGAAACGCCATTGCCACGGATTCATGATACCCGCTCCGATCTGGAAGTCGCCGCCGGCATCTGTAGTGCGATCGGTAAATTCACCGATGATTCACGTCATGATGATTATTGGCATTTTATCAACCAGGGCGAAGCTCGGCCCTATATCCAACGCGTCTTGGATCATTCAAATGCCACCCGTGGCTACAAGATTGAAGACTTGGAGAAGGATACTAACGAGGGTATTCCAGCTATCATTCAAACCCGCACCTATCCAAAAGTCGGTGCCTGGGAACAGGGTAACGAGAATAAACCCTGGTATACCAAAACCGGGCGGCTGGAATTTTATCGGGAAGAACCCGAATTTAGAGACAGCGGCGAAAATATGGTGGTGCATCGGGAGCCGATCGATTCCACTCGGTTCGAACCAAATGTCATCGTAGCGAAAGCCCACCCATTATTACGCCCTAAGACACCCGATGACTATGGTGTTCCCGCCGATGATGTCAGCGGTGATACACGACAAGCCCGTCATCTGGTCAGAACCGTCGATGAAGTGATGAATAGCGAACATCCGCTTCGGCGTGACGGTTATGATCTGGTGTTCCACACCCCGAAATATCGTCATGGCGCCCACACGACCGCTGTGGATACCGATATTGTTGCTGCATGGTTCGGTCCGTTTGGAGACATGCTGCGTCGTGATCGGCGAATGCCCTTTGTAACTGAGGCCTATGTGGACATCAACCCAGACGATGCAAAAGGATTAGGCATCGAAGATGGTGATTATGTCTACATTGATGCCGATCCACATGATCGTCCTTTCCGAGGCTGGCAGAAAGATCCGAAAGGTTACAAGGTTGCACGCCTATTTGTGCGGGCCCGCTACTATCCAGGAACACCGCGTGGTATCACCCGCATGTGGCATAACATGTATGGTGCTACCTTCAGCTCGGTACGTGGGCAGGAAACCCATCCCACCGGGTTAGCTAAGGGCCCTGACACCGGTTATCAATCACTCTATCGGGGTGGTAGCCACCAGAGTTGTACGCGGGGTTGGCTCAAACCGACCTGGATGACCGATTCTCTTTACGTCAAAGGCTTGATGGGCCAGAAAATCACCCAAGGCTTCGTGCCGGACGTCCATTGTCCCACGGGTGCGCCACGGGAAGCCCTAGTCCGCGTCAGTAAAGCTGAAGATGGTGGTATGAACGGCAAAGGGATCTGGTCCCCCGCCGCTAGAGGCTTACGTCCCACTTACGAGAACCAAGTCCTCAGACAATTCATGGTGGGTAAATTCGTCGAGCTTATCTAAACACAACCGATGTTGGGGAGGGTTAACACCTTTTTGTTGCCCCCATCTTCAGGCTGAAAAACGAGAGTATTGATAACATGTCCCAACGTCACAATTGGCAGCTGAATCGAAAGATGGAGTATCCCTACGATGCCCCTCCCCCGGTAAAGCAAGTGGCTTATGTATTTGATATCAACAAATGTATAGCGTGTCAGACCTGTACCATTGCCTGTAAAACCTGCTGGACCAGCGGTAAAGGGGAAGAAAGCATTTTTTGGAATAATGTCGAGACCAAGCCCTATGGCGGCTATCCGACAGCGTGGGATATGAAATTGCTGGAACGCAGAGGCACCGCAAAATGGGAAGGCAAGGTTTTAAAAACTAACACTATTTTTGAGGGTAATCATTTACTCGACCCACCGGATGGTCATCTTCCCGATACGATGGACTATTCAGCCCTCAACCTGGGTGAAGACGATGTTTCCAAAACCGTTAGGCAAGGTGAACATTTCGAGGGCACGCACCCCATGTGGATGTTTTATCTGGCCCGGATATGCAACCATTGTGACAATCCAGCTTGTCTGGCCGCTTGCCCTCGCAAAGCCATATATAAACGCGAGGAAGATGGCATTGTGTTGATCGACCAGGAACGTTGTCGCGGCTACCAAGAATGTGTCAAGGCCTGTCCATACAAAAAGACCTTCTTCAACATGATAAGTCGCACCAGCGAAAAATGTATTGGTTGCTTTCCACGCGTCGAGCAAGGTGAAGTATCCTTATGCGTCGAATCCTGCATAGGCAAAATCCGTATGCACGGATATCTGAGCACTCGAGACGAACCGCGTGAAGATAACCCACTAGATTACATCACCAAGGTACGCAAACTGGCCTTACCGCTTTATCCGCAATTCGGCACCGGCCCAAATGTCTACTATATTCCACCTATCCATGTGCCTGATGGGTTCCTGGAACAGCTTTTCGGTCCCGGTGTTGGGGAAGCGAAGACCCTGTACCGTCAACTGACGGAGGACAAAAAGCTCTTGGGTGCATTACTCTTATTCGGTTCCACCAACCTCATCATCGAAAAATTCAAGGTCGAAGGTGATGAAGCCGTCGGCTGGGACGGCAAAGGCAACGAAATCAGTCGTGTACCCTTTACCGAACCACATTATGTGCGTGATTATCACGATAAACGCTATGATGTCTACCGTCACAACACCACCTAGCCCAGTTATCAACGCGCGGATATACTCATTCGGTTATCAACCACCCTAGATGGATAAGAACATGATGAAGAATCAAAATCCATTGCGTAAGATGACCTTCATCTTGTTATCCAGCTTGATTGCTGGCGTGTCCTCTGCGCAACTACCCTCTATTTCAGTTAAAAAAATGACCGGAGAGTTACCTACGGACCCGCTTGCGCCGGTCTGGCAGGAAGCCTCTGCGCTCGACGTTACTGTACTACCACAGCAAATGGCTCAGCCACGTTTGGAAAAGGCTTCCGTCACTAAGCTCAGTGTTCAAGGACTGACTAATGGGAAATTGATCGCATGGCGAGTTTCCTGGGCCGATGATTCGCCCGGTCAAAACGTGGACGTGAAGCGTTTTTCCGATGCCGTAGCAATAGAATTCCCGCTAACACCGTCTGCCTCTCCCTTTATGGGCCAAAAAGGAGGCGGTAAAGTCCAAATCATTTACTGGAAGGGTCTGTGGCAAAAAGACATGGATGAAGGTTTTCAGGATGTACAGGATATCCATCCCAACGTTTGGTCAGATTTATACTGGTTTGCAGAAGGAAAACCTCCCTACAGGGTGCCAGAAGACTTTAAGGATGCGCGCTCCCATCAATGGTTTATTGCGAAACAGGCAGGCAACCCCAGCGCTGTATTTGAGCGCAGTCAGCCGGTTCAGGAATTGGTGGCTGAAGGATGGGGCTCATTGACGCCACAACCGGAATTGGCTACGACTGCCATCGGCGTCTGGAGAGAAGGCCGGTGGACAGTCGTTTTCTCTCGCCCGCTCACCACCGATGACGTCAATGACTATCAATTTAAATCTGGTGAAAAAGGTCGGGTTGCCTTTGCAGTTTGGGACGGTGGCGAGAATAACAGAGGTGGGCGCAAGCATTGGTCAAATTGGACAGCTTATCAACTACCTTAGGGTTTTTCATCCTACCAACTCGAAAATCTGAAACGGAAACATTTTCCACAACCATTCGATCCCCCCTTTTCGCTCATCGCTGCGCTTGGCTCAGGCTCTCTCTCGCCGGGAGAGAGTTGTTATGCCGGTCTGGAAGCATTTGTGTTCATTCATTGTTCTTGTTTCTGTTTTTGGACGCAGCTGTACCAGATATACACGATATAATGGTATCTCTGTAACTGAATCGCGGATACAACAGAGTTAAAACACTACCCGATTATGATCTCTCCTCCACATTTTTACAAAAGGAGGAAGTTTCCTTAACGGCATATCTGAATAATCAACGGGTTGTAGTGTATGGTAATCTGATAGGGCTTTTTCTTGAAACCAGATTAAAATTACGTAATTTAACCATGGATCTCCAAAATACTTCTTCACATCAACCTGTCCAAATTCTATTTTTCCCGGAACACGCATTGATAAAACAAGACCGTCTTGCGTTGTTTGCACAAGCCGATTTGCTCCGGTTAATCATTCAACTGTTCAGTTTACCATCGATCGAAACGCAAACAATGCTGGAAGAAGGTGTCACTGATCTTCAAGAATTACTACAATGTTCTAATTTACCTGAGTCGGATCGTCTTGCTGAGGTTTTTCAACAGGTTCGTCTGCAAGCAAAAACTTTGGGTTTAGAGACGTGGATGGAGGAATATCATCGTTTATTTGAAGGTAGTGTCGCGTGTCCCATTAATGAATCGGGTTTTATTCGACGTGACAAAGGCGTTCTTTTATCCGATATTGTCGGTTTTTATCGGGCTTTCGGCTTTAGTATTTCTCGAAAGGCAGGTGAAAAAGCGGACCATTTGATAGGTGAACTTGAATTTATCGTTATTCTATTAGTTATGTTAGCAACGGCACCTGGGGTGGAGGAAACACGTATAACGTATGAAACGCTGAGTGCATTTAGTTTTGATCATCTGAGTGAATGGTTGCCTGCTTTTTGCGATTGCCTGACGCAAACCACAATTTTACCGATTTACCAGCTGTCAGCCCAGTTACTTCAAAGCACATGGTCCGGCATTATGGCTACCAATCATTTACCCAGCCCGGAAAGAGATATGGGAGCGTTATCTGAAGAGGATGGAACCCCTTATGAATGCGACATAGCAGACGACTGAGAACGAGCCCTACCAGAAGTTGTCGATTCGGTCATAGCGTAGAGTGAATCCGACCACTGGAGGGAGGGGATGAGCTTACGCGGACTGTAGTAATAGTCCTTTAGCCGTTCTGCGCAAAGCGTGAGCACGCGGGAATCCCGCCCTTGCCGGTTTTGGCTGGTCTCGCCAGCGTGAACCTGGGGCTTAGTAGGCTGAGCGCGGGTTTCTCTTTTGTGCCTCTTCTTAGCGTTTCTCTGGAACCCGAAGCCATCACGGTTCTCGTGGCTTGTATCCGCTCCGACGCGGTGTTCCCTCGCCACTTGTCCCCTCCTACTCACACTGGCCGGGGCGGGTTGTTCCTTTCAACCTAACACAAACGCTTGCCGGTGCCCATCCCCCCCAACCATCCCCCCCAACAGCGAAGGCCAGCTTTTCTCGCTATCCTCGAACCAACGCACACTGTCCGGTTGGTAACCTTTGGTCCAGTTGGTCATTATGCAGATCGTGCGCCGGTTAACCGAGCGGATGCGTTTTAAGGACGGCAAGAACGTTGCCGATTACCGGCACCGCCTGCTGTTGCTCACCAATGAGTTCACGTCGCTGAAACAGCTACCTGTCATCGAGGAGGCGTTGGCATTCATGGCAGGCTATGGCCTCAAGGCGTATCTGATTGTCAAGGACCTGCAGCAGATCCACAGCGCCTATGGCCGCGATGAGGGCCTCATCGGTAACTGTCATCTCCGCATCGCCTATGCGCCGAACAAGCTCGAAACGGCGGAATTGTTGTCCCGAGTGGCGGGCCAGACCACAGTCGTGCGCAAGCAGGTAACGATTTCCGGGCTGCGGGCGGGAGGGAGGTGGCAGCCGGGGACAGCGGAGCGAATCGACGCAAGAGATCCAGCACCCACTCATTACCGCCGATGAAGTCATGCGCCTGCCATCGGCCTGGAAGGATGCACACGGCAATATCCTGGAACCAGGTCACTTGCTGGTCTTCGCTACCGAGCAGGCCCCGATCTATGGCCGGCAAATCCTCTACTTCTAGGATCCTACGTTCCAACAGCAAGCGTGGATCGCCGCGCCGGAAACCAGCGACAGCCTCGTGGAGAATCAGCGATGAGTATTGCAGCGTACCGAGGTTTGGAAAACTTACCTTCGCGTGCTATCGGCGAGCTTTTCGATGGACAGCTTCGTGCGCAATCGCGTCCCGCCGCCCCCGAAGCCGAGGTCCGAGTAGATGCGCGCTGCCTCAACCCCAGCTTCCAACAAGGCATCACGCTGGAGATCGAGGACTTGGCTACCGTCGCTTTTCGAGACTTGCATATACCCGATTTTCATATCAACCGTGTAAGAAAAGGTACATCTAAGACAACAAGCTGACTAAGATTTACGTATCTGGTTTCCTTACTGCTTTTCCGATCTACCGAGCACTTGAGGCCCAAGCGTTGTGGTCTCCCGTGTTTGTTTGTGGCGGCATTCTGCTTGCGTGGCGCAGTGGCCTATGCCGACCTACCGCTAACAATCGAGGACTTGCTGACCAAGCAAGGGAAGACAAGGATAAATGCCTCGCTCACCTACCATACACTACGGGCAGGCCGTTACCGAAGATCAAATATTAGCCGCCATGGGCACGGGCGACTTCATGTCCTCATTTGAGGATATGCGGCGTGCTTTATCGCAGTTCGGGTTTCGAGCCGTTGGCTTTTCCGCCAGCTACGATCAGTTAGCCAAGCTCAATATGCCGGGGATCGTGTACCTTGAGCACCGCAAGACCGAGCATTTCTCTGTGCTCCGGGGAATCGATGAATCGACCGTGTGGTTAGCCGATCCTTCACTGGGGAACCGCACCTACAGCCGGTGGCAATTCTTGGATATGTGGGACACGCGAACCGAAGCCCGTGAGAACACCGAACTGAAAGGCAAGATTTTGCTTGTGCTCCCAGCCGATGGAAAAGCCCGTAGCCCGTCCGACTTCTTTACCAAAACACCAAGACGACAAACGGCCCTGGCGGTAACGCGACTCCGGGTTTTGCCTGACAGAATCCAGGCATCGATGCGCTAGCCACGTAAAAGCCTGTAGAGGTTTTCCTTGGGCCGTGACAAACTGGGGTACTCCGAGAAAATGGCTTAGAACGCCTCTTTGTGGCTCAGAGGCCATGCTCTGACTGCCGCCATGGCTCGCGGCGCTAAGGGCAAGTTGGAAGGGACGGTGGATTATGCGCTGATAAGCGTCCATGATAGTCTAGCTGGCAATCGCACCGCCCAGTGCTGGTAAGGAATGCTTAGGGCGGAGACAAACGCTAATAAAGAGACATAAAAAAGAGAAACCCGCGCTGGGGGCGAAATCCCAACGCGGGTTAAGTAACCGTAACAGTGTGTATGGCAGCAACGGTCGATGAAAATCCTACCTGCTCGAATCCCCTGTTGCAAGGTCTTAATCACGGGGACTTGGGAAGTGACTACCGCCCGCTCCCCGCTCGCTAAGCAGGGGACCGCACGTGGGCAGGCCCTACGTACCGCGTGAAAACCTAGGCGGCAATTTCTGCGGGCACGATCCGCAGAACCCCAGGCTCACGCTGCCGAAGCCACCCAAGACCGGCAAGGGCGGGATTCCCTTTGTGCTCACGCGGCTCATGGCTCTGCTCAAGAGCTACTACGATAATCCGCGTCAGATCATCCCCTCCCTGGACCTTGCCAACGGCAGCGAGCGGCAGCAACGCAGCGAGCGCCGGGAAGCCTGCCTGCTCTTGCTGATGGCATTGCTCAAGTACACGGACCTAGCCAGCCTGCGGGTCGGCATCCCCACTCAGGACGGGTTCTTGAGTCTCACCGTGGACTATATCGGCAAGCAAACCGGCATGGCCCCGAGGCGCGTAGAACGCGCCCTGGCCGATCTGAAAGCCGCCGGGCTGGTGACCATTGCCCAACCCCGCAAACGCCTTCCTGACGGTTCCTGGAAAGGCCTGGCCGCCGTCAAGGCCATATCCCGCCACCTGTTCGCCCTGTTCGGCCTGGGGGGTATGCTGAAACGCGAACGTGACAAGGCCAGCAAGCGGTTAGCCAAAAAATCCAAGAACCGGGAGGCCGCTGGTCAAGGACGGTTGGCACTGGCTTTGAAAGCCTTGACCGGAAAGCTGAGCAGCAAACCGAACCGCACGCCACCGGGCGACCTGGAATATCGCCGACGACGGGACATCAAGGCGTTGGAACTCAAACAAGCCCACCCGCACTGGACCCGAGATCGGCTCATCGAGGAAGCCGAACGGATACTCCTTACCCCCGATCCGTGCCACGGCTGAAACGCCGCCGGTCAGGGGCCAAAAATGCCTCTCTGCAGCGATCTTCCGCGCGGAAATCAAGCCTACACCCACCGGAATTTGACCCCTCGCCGGGCTGCTTGCTTCGGAGCGAAAAATAAGTGTCTGTAAGTCCTCCGTTAAGTGGCGGGCATTAGTCAGTAAGAAATTCAGAACTAAGCCATCAGAACTAGCCCAAGAGAACCCCCAAAAGAACCCTGAGAAAACCGCTGAAAGCTTTCTACGGTATCTTCAGGCAACAGCAATCGCTGGAAGGATCGTGGCATCGATCTACAGGAAAGAGACGACAGCAGTGTCCTGCAGGCCACGTGGCTTAGGTTCCTGGCTCTTTGAATATGCCGATCTAGTGGTTCACAGATCCAGCTTCCCTATATCCCTATAGACTTCGGCATCCCTGCCTGCGCGCGCATCCTTGCGCTTGCAGGACCGACCTGAGTCCGCCACCCATGAAAGGGTGAACCCATACCCTGTTGCATCCATAAACAAGAAAACTTTCAGCGATCTATTCCATAAATTGGTAGCAGCCTCGCGCACCAGCCACGATAAAGGCGTCCAGTTCAAGCACCTGATGAAACACTATCTCACGGCAGACCCGCAATATGGGAACCGCCTTGCCAAGACATGGTTATGGCTGGAATGGCCGGATCGTTGGGGGCCGGACGTCGGTATCGACTTGGTGGCACAGGAACATGGCAGCGGCGATTATTGGGCCATTCAATGCAAGTTCTATGACCCGGCGCATGCGCTCCAAAAATCCGACACCGATTCCTTTTTCACCGCCTCCGGCAGGCGCTTTGAGACGGCGGATGGAGAACTCAGCTTCAGTCAACGCCTCATCGTTGCCACCACCGACAAATGGAGCAAACACGCCGAGCAGGCGCTGGAGAACCAGACCATCCCGGTCACGCGATTGTGGTTCAAGGATTTGGATGACAGCCCGGTCGATTGGAGCCAGTTCAGCCTGGCCAAGATCGAGGACATGCGGCTCACGGGCAAGAAAGCGCTACGCCCCCATCAGGAAGAAGCCATCGCCAACATCCTTGAGGGCTTCAAGGCAAGCGACCGGGGCAAACTCATCATGGCCTGTGGCACCGGCAAGACCTTGGCAACACTCCGGCTCACGGAACAGCTCACCGGAGGAAACGGGCGGGTACTGTTTCTCACCCCCTCGATTGCGTTGGTGGCACAAGCACTGCGTGAATGGACGGCCCAAGCCGTGGAGCCGATCCACGCCTTTGCCGTCTGTTCGGATACTAAGGTCGGCGGAACGAAGTGCTCAGAACCTAACTCGGTTGGTACGGGATGTGGGGAAGACAAACCAAGGTTCAGGAAGACTAGTGGGATCCCGTACTCTTCCAGCAACGCCTTGGTCTGTCTCGGACCAGGCCTCAAGTATGCTTAGCTGTATACGACCCGCTTGAGAAAGCCCTGCGTGACGGAGCCGGACTTGTAGTTCTCCACCGGAAGACTCTTGTTTGCTGTCGCCATAACTTGCCAGCACCACGTCTGGAGCGCGTAGGGATCCACCTTCGCGTTAATGCGCCCTTGATTGTTCTTCCGGTAAAGCACAGGGGCATTGCCTCCTTGCGCCCGGTCGATCAGGTCTTTACGGAATTTCCTAGTTTAAGATATTGACATTTAACGCCGCAACCTAGGAAATTCCGTAATTTTTTCTTGTGAAAACCAACGGATTGGAAGCAAAGCTATTCGTCCAAGGGTAAGGGTAGTGATATGTT
>Ga0209453_1000056_pt1 | contig 13664 bp, 13 predicted proteins | sample WorMetulBAHAMAS1_FD_187397 | JGI IMG/M metagenome (GOLD analysis project Ga0209453, IMG submission 187397) | Marine gutless worms symbiont microbial communities from Max Planck institute for Marine Microbiology, Germany - Olavius ullae BAHAMAS.1... | ecosystem: Host-associated > Annelida >...
GGTGGTGGCAGCGTTGCGTGAGACCCTCCTGCTGCCCCTGGATGACTTGCTGGCGGTGACCCGCGAGTTCATCCACCCCGAGGTCTCGCGCTCTGGCCTGGACCGCGGTCTGCGCCGCCACGGCGTGTCTAACCTCGAGACGCTGATGCCCTGGGAGGCCGGCGCCAAGATGCCGGGGAAGCCCGTCAAGGCGTATGATCCCGGCTGCGTCCATGTGGACGTCAAGTATCTGCCCCAAATGCCGGATGAGGACCACCGGCAGTACCTCTTTGCCGCGATTGACCGCGCCACCCGCTGGGTCTACGTCGAACGCCTCCAGGACAAGTCAGCCACCTCTGCCGGCGGTTTCCTCACGCGCCTGATCGACAAGGCCCCCTTCACGATCACCTAGGTCCTCACCGATAATGGTAAGGAATTTACCGATCATTTCTGCGCCACCGGTCAGCACCAGCCCACGGGCGCCCACGCGTTTGATCGCGTCTGCACCGCCAACCGCAGCGAACATCGCCTGACCAAACCAAGAACGCCATAGACCAATGGTATGCGAACGCTTCAACGGCCGCATCGCCGAGGTCTTAGCCACCACCCGCTTCGACTCCGCCGAGCACTTCGCCGATACCATCAAACGCTACGTTAAGATCTACAATCAGCACATCCCGCAGAAAGCACTGGGCCACAGTCCTCCCCTTCAGGCGATGAAAAACCGGTCCCAAAAACAGCCCAGCTGTTCAAAAAATGCGTCTATAATCTGGAGGGATTTGACACCTACCGGGTATCGGTTTGGCAAAGCAGCGTTTCCGGATCCAAGGTATGGACGAGCACGGTCACCGGGTGCCGTCCGAACGCTTGTGTCGTTTCACTCACGACGGATTCCCTGGCAACGCGGCCCTTGTAACGCGGATAAATCCCGATAAGATGCCCCTATCGGGATCTTTCGGAATTCAAGCTTTTCAGGTGCGTTGTGTCGAATAACGAAGGCGAGTCGAGGTTTTCCCTGCCGGTGCGGGTCTACTACGAGGACACGGACATCGGGGGTACGGTCTATCATGCTAACTTCCTCAAGTTCATGGAGCGAGCGCGTACCGAGTGGCTGCGTAGCCTGGGCTTCGAGCTGGACGCACTGCGGCTGCACGCGGGCCTGCTGTTCGTCGTGCGACAGGCAGAGATCGCGTATCTGCGCCCGGCGCTGTTCAACGATCTGCTGACGGTCACCGTCGACCTCGATGCCGGCGGTAAGGCAAGCATGGATTTCGTACAGGAGATACGCCGCGCCGCAGACGCCACCCTCTGCTGCCGGGGTTGGATCAAGATTGCCTGTATAGACGCAAAGACCCTGCGTCCCAAGCGCGTACCGGAAAGACTATCGGCGGAGCTCGCCGATGTACGCTGAGCTCTCCCTGCTCGACCTGGTACTCAATGCCAGTATTGTGGTGCAATTGGTGCTCGCGTCCCTGGTATTGGTTTCGATCATCTCCTGGAGCATGATTTTCGACCGCGCCCGGGTCCTGAAGCGGGCGCGGCGGACCACGGACGATTTCGAACAACGCTTCTGGTCCGGCGGCGACCTCGGTGCCCTCTACCGGGACCTGGAGCAGGACCGGCAGGGAGTGAGCGGTTCGGCCGCCATCTTTCGCGCCGGCTTCAAGGAGTACATGCGCCTGCGCAAGGGTGACAACGGGGACCCCATGGCCGTCCTCCAGGGTACCGAGCGCTCCATGCGGGTCGCCCTGAGCCGTGAGATGGACCGTCTGGAGGTCAATCTGCCCTTCCTCGCTACCGTGGGTTCCACCAGTCCCTATGTAGGCCTGTTCGGCACCGTATGGGGCATCATGCATGCATTCCATGCCTTGGGGAATGTCAGACAGGCGACCCTGGCGCTGGTTGCGCCGGGCATCTCCGAGGCCCTGGTGGCGACCGCCATGGGGCTGTTCGCCGCCATCCCGGCCGTGGTCGCATACAACCGCTACACCAGCCAGGTGGAACGGCTGAACAATCGCTACCAGGAATTCATGGAAGAGTTCTCTACCCTCCTGCAACGCCAGAGCCAGGGGCGGGGCTGAGCGGACCGGCGGGACGAACAGGAGCGCTCAGATGCGAAGGTCGTGTTTGCGCCGCCGGTTCGTGTCCGAGATCAACGTCGTGCCCTACATCGACGTGATGTTGGTATTGCTGGTGATCTTCATGGTGACCACACCCCTGATTACCCAAGGCGTCAAGGTCGACCTACCCCAGGCAGACGCCGAGGTCATCTCCGAAACGACCTCGGAACCGGTAATCATCACCGTGGACCGGTTCGGGGACCTCTACCTGGATGTGGGTAAGGCCAAGAACCAGCCGATAGATCGAGAGACCCTACGGGTCCGGCTCAGTACGGTGCTCAAGCACAACCTCAGGGTGCCCATCATGATCAGGGGCGACGCCGCCGTGGACTATGGGCACGTGGTGGAGGCCATGGTGCTGGCCCAGGCCGCGGGGGCTCCGAGCGTCGGCCTGATCACGACCCCGCAGGAACGCCTCGGGCCTGGTACGGAAGTACCGAGATACCGATAGGATGTGGCAAATCCTGCGCAGGAACCCGCGGGCTATCGGGGCCGCCCTGTTGCTACACCTGATCCTGGCGGTGTTCACCCTGGTCGGTATGGACTGGCTGATCAGCTTCGATGATGTACGGGGTGAGCCCCGGGTCGTACAGGCCACCATCGTCAATGCCGAGGCCATAGAGGCGAAGGTCGCGGCCCGACGTCAAGCAGAGGCCAAACGCAAGGCCGAGGAGAAGGCCCGGCAACAGGCCGAAGCCAAACGCAAGGCCAGAGAAATCGCCCAGCGCTGGGAGGAGACCAAACGCAAGGCCGAGGAGAAGGCCCGACAACGGGCCGAAGCCGAACGCAAGGCCAAAGAGGCCGCCCGGCGCCGAGCAGAGGCCAAACGCAAGGCCGAGGAGGAGGCCCAGCAACGGGCCGAAGCCGAACGCAAGGTGGCCGAAGAAGCACAGCGACGGGCGGAAACCGAGGCCCGACGGGCAAGGGAAGCGGAGCTGCTGGCGGCCCTGGATGCGGAACGAGCCGCCGACGATGCGTTGAACGTCTACACGAACAAGATCCGAGAGCGTATCCGCCGAAACTGGATCCGTCAGCCGGGTATGGGGCGGGACCTCTCGTGTCTGGTGGAGGTCAGACTCATTCCGGGCGGGGAAGTGGTTCCCACCGGCGTGCGTGTGATCCGCAGCAGCGGCAACCCGGCATTCGACCGCTCCGTGGTGACCGCCGTCTACAAGGCCTCTCCCCTGCCCGTACCCTCCGGGCAGTTGTTCGGACAGTTCAGGAATCTGAGGTTGGAATTCAAGCCTTGAAGAGGAATCTCAGGGCGAGCCTGTATGGTCGGCTTCCAGTCGCCAGACCCTGATTTGAACCGCAAGGTAGGGTGGGCTGTGCCCACCGATACCGCTGGCGATTTTTCTCGCCGGGCGTGAGAATAGGGTCCCGATATGATCGAAGCAACCTCCGAACCGATGAAACCCTTGCTCGTTATCCCCTTGCTGCTCCTGCTGATCTGGCAGACAGAGGCCCAGGCTCGCCTCACCATCGAGATCACCGGCGGCACCGAAGGGGCCCAGCCTATCGCCATCGTCCCCTTTGCGCGGCCCGAGGGCGGCGGGGTGTTTTCCGAAGACGTGGCGGCCATCATCGCGGCCGATCTGGCCCGAACCGGGCGTTTCCGGCCCATGCCCCGCCGTGACATGATGGCTACCCCCCACACGCCCGAGGAGGTGGATCTCCGGGACTGGCGCCTGGTGACGATGGACAATCTGGTCATCGGCAAGGTCGAGTGGGCGGCCGTGGGCGGCTATGACGTCAGCTTCGTCCTGTTCGATGTCTTTCGCGGTAAGCAGCTGACGGCCATGACCTTTACCAGCCGCGCTTCGGAGCTGCGGTATACCGCGCACCGAATCGCCGACCTGATCTACGAGCGGCTGACCGGCTCTCCGGGGGTCGCCGCCACCCGTATCGCCTATGTGACCTCCGACAGAAATCGGGGCGGCCAACGGGTCAGCTGGCGGGTCAAGCTCGATGTGGCGGACGCGGACGGCCACAATCCGCAGACCATCGTGTCCTCCCGAGACCCTATCATGTCCCCGGCCTGGTCACCGAACGGACGGCAGCTGGCCTATGTCTCCTTCGAGAATCGCCGGACCGCCATCTATCTTCAGGAACTGGCCACGGGCCGACGGGAACGGATCGCAGACTTCAAGGGCATCAATGGTTCCCCGGCCTGGTCGCCGGATGGCCGCAGCCTGGCGATAACCCTGTCGAAGGGCGGTAACCCGGATATCTATGTCTTGGACCTGGTAAGCCGCAACCTGCGTCAGATTACGGACCACTTCGCCGTCGACACCGAACCCGCCTGGTCGCCTGACAGCAGTCACATCATCTTTACATCCAACCGCGGCGGGAGTCCTCAAATCTATCGGATACCGGCCACCGGGGGCAGCGCGGCGCGGGTTACCTTCGAAAACGACTACAATAGCCGCGCCTCCTATGCGCCGGACGGCCATTCCATCCTGTGCGTGACCCGGGTCGACGGCAGCTTTCGCATCGGCCTGTTGGACGTGAATACCGGGATGATGCGATTACTGAGCAGCGGCAAGTTGGACGAGTCCCCGAGTTTCGCGCCCAACGGCACCATGGTAATTTACGCGACGCACCATGGTGGCCGGGGTATTCTGGCCGCAGTCTCGGTGGATGGGGCCGTCAGTCAGCGATTGTCGCAAGGACTGAACGACGTGCGGGAACCGGCTTGGTCTCCCCTGTTGCGTTAGCCCTGCTCGCCGATTGGGGAACAGGGGTGCCGCTCCGAACGGCATTCGACTTTCATGCTTCCCGAAACCTGACATTCGAATGGAAAAGCGCTTGCACAAGATGCCCGGTACAACGCTGATCATACTGTCAGCGGTCCTCGCGTTGAGCGGTTGTCCCACCCAGCCGATCGACCGGCAAGCGCCGACGGGCTCCACCGTTGGAGGACTCGGCGCAGACGCTTCGTCCTCCTCCCCCTCCCCGGATGGACGAGGCGAATACCGGGCAGCGGATCTGAAGGATCCAGCGAACCCCCTTTCCCAGCGCACAATCCACTTCGAATATGACAGCAGCGACATACAACCCCGGTTTCTCCCTATCCTACGCGCCCATGCGTCCTACCTGGCTGCGAATTCCGCCGCCTCGGTGACCCTGGACGGCCATGCCGACGAACGCGGTACCCGAGAATACAACTTGGCCCTGGGAGATCAACGTGCGGGCACCGTGCACAACTTCCTGCTCGCCGAAGGGGTGCCGAACAATCGGATCCGCACCATGAGCTATGGTGAGGAGCACCCCGTGGACCCGGATCACGACGAGTCCGCCTGGGCCTTGAACAGGCGCGTCGAGCTGGTCTACTGAGAGAGCGGTGGTGAATTCGCGGGCAATCCTCTCCGTTTTGGTCTGCACCTTGATACCGGCGTTCCCGATCGCCGCCGATCAACGTCTATCCGATCTGCTGTTGCAGATTCAACGCCTACAACAGGAAGTACAGCGGTTACACGGTCGGATCGATTTACAGGAGCACGCGCTTTCCATCCTGGAACGCCGGCAACGGGAACAGTACATGGATCTGGACGCGCGTCTGCGGGACCGGTCGACAGATACCTCACCCCAATCGGTATCCGAGAACGCCATTGGTATGGAAACCTTGCAGACACCGAAAAGTCCGGTCGCGGCCGCGGCGATATCGACACACTCCCCGCCGGTTTCGGGCACCCCGACCGAAGAACAGCAGACTTACCATAAGGCCTTCGATCGACTCGGGCAGCGTCGCTATGAGGAGGCGATACGGGGATTCGAAGACCTGCTGGCACGCTATCCGAACGGTGAGTTTGCGGACCATGCGTGTTATTGGCTGGGCGAGACCAACTATGTCAAGCGCGACTATGCGACTGCGCTGACCCACTTTCAGCGCGTAACAACAGACTATCCGCTGAGTCCCAAGGTCCCGGCATCCCTGTTGAAAATCGGCTACATCCGCGACGAGAAAGGCGATTGGCAACAAGCACGCAAAATATTGCAGGACTTGATCGAGAAGTTTTCGGATACCACCGAGGCACGTCTGGCCGCAAGCCGTCTCGAACGCATGACCCGCGAGGGGCATTGAGTGCGATTTTGACAATTCTTCCGCGCTGTTGCGGTTCGCAATCTATTCCACGACCATAGGCGGCTTGGCCGGTAAATCGGTTAAGATTGGTCCGTCGAGCCACGAATCGACATCTATACCGGATACGAACCACAATGAGCGAACCGGACACAGGCAGGTGTATCCTGCGTTTGTGTTCACCTGCGTCGGAAACCATCCGGGGTTACGAGACGAGGTCCGGCTGGTTATCGAACGCGAAGCGGCAGGTCGTTGGTTTCCCGGCACCGGCTTGGAGTAGAAAGAGACAATGCAAGTAGCAGTAGAAAGTGAGCAAGGGCTGGAGCGGCGGATGACCGTCGGCCTGGAAGCGGATCAGATCGATGCCGAAGTGGAAAAGCGCCTGCGTGAATTCGCCCGTTCCGCCAAGGTACCGGGGTTCCGCCCCGGCAAGGTGCCGCTGAAGGTTCTGCGTCAGCGTTATGGCAGGCAAATGCGCCAAGAAGTCTTCGGCGAACTGGTGCGAACCAGCTTTTCCGAAGCCGTTGCCAAAGAGGAGCTGCGACCGGTCGGGGTTCCGCGGATCGAACCTGACATAAACGCATCCGCCCGGCACTATGCCTATACAGCCAGGTTTGAGGTATTGCCCCAGTTCGAGCCGGCTCGTCTGAACGGCAAGACCATCAAGCGGCCGGTGGCCGAGGTGACGGATGCGGATCTGGAGGCCATGCTCATGCTGTTGCGTAAACAGCAAAGGAGCTGGTCGGCGGTGGAACGTGCGGCCCAGCTGGGCGATCGGCTCGATATCTCGTATACCAGGACGCTGGACGGCGAGCCGTTCGAGGGCGACTCGGCGAAAAACATGCGGGTCGAGATTGGTCTCAGGCGCATGCTCCCCGGCTTCGAAGAAGGTCTGGTAGGGGCCCGGACGGGAGACGAGCGACGGCTGGACTTGACTCTTCCGGAGTATCCGGACCAGCATCCATCCGCACACTTGAGTGGAAAGCCGGTCGTTTTCATGGTCCGGGTCGGCGAGGTCGCCGAACCGGTGCTTCCCGAGCTGAATGCGGATTTCGCGCAAAGCCTCGGTTTCCCGGACGGAGATCTGGACGTGTTCCGCCAGGAGCTGCGTCGGAACGTGGAGCGTGAGCTCAAGGAGCGGATCCAGGCCAGGGTCAAAGCGCAGGTCATGGACCTGTTGTTGGAAGCAAATCGGATCGACCTTCCGGAAACCCTCGTCCAGGAGGAAATCGGGGCGTTCAAGCAGGAGGTCCGCAAAAATCTGGGGAGCGTCAACTTCGAACCCCCCGACGATCTGTATCGGGATCGGGCCAGGCAGCGGGTAGCGCTCGGTCTGATTATCGGCGAGATCGTCAGGGCCAACGGCATCGAGGTCGATCCGAAACGAGTGCGGGAGATGGTGGAAGACTTGGCCTCGACCTACGAAAACCCGCAGCAGACCATCGACTATTTCTATGCCGACCGAGGACATCTGGCCCTGGTAGAATCCATCATCCTGGAGAATCAAGTGGTCGACTGGGTGCTGGACCAGGTAACGGTCGAGGACGAGCCGACGACTTTCGAGGCGCTGAGCGCACCCGAGACCGACGAATGAGATCCGCGGTCGCCATGCTTATTCAGGCAAACAGCTTATGAGCACAGTTTCCGACAGCAAGGGGTGGGACCCGAAAAACCTGGGATTGGTCCCCATCGTCATCGAGCATACGGCACGTGGGGAGCGTTCTTTCGATATCTACTCGCGCCTGCTCAAGGAGCGTGTTATCTTCCTCGTCGGGCCGGTGGAAGACTATACGTCGAACCTGGTGGTTGCCCAACTCCTGTTCCTGGAGTCGGAAAACCCCGATAAGGATGTCCACCTCTACATCAACTCGCCCGGAGGTTCGGTGACCGCCGGGCTGGCTATCTATGACACCACGCGCTTTATCCGACCGGACGTGAGCACCATGTGTATCGGCCAGGCGGCCAGCATGGGTGCCCTTCTGCTGGCCGGGGGTGCCGCCGGAAAACGCTTTTGTCTGCCGCACTCACGGATGATGATCCATCAGCCGTTAGGCGGCTTCCAGGGCCAGGCAACGGACGTGGACATTCATGCCCGCGAGATACTGCACATTCGTGATCGCCTCAATCGGATCCTCTCCCACCATACCGGACAGCCGGTAGAGAAGGTTGCGGAGGACACGGAGCGGGACCGCTTCATGGGCGGTGAGGAGGCCAGGGAATATGGTCTGATCGACCAGGTCCTTGCCGAACGGGAGGCCGCCGCGGTGCCGGAATAATCGGGTAGTTGGGCACGGCGCATCGGAGATGGTGCGCCGTGCCCGACTCAATGCCATTAAGTTAGCTGTTGGCCGCTTGTCGTAGCGGGTCGGAATACGAAAGAGAAAACGACGAATCGCGCGAAGTGGCAAGCTTTCCGATACATAATCGCCCGAAATTTTTAGGCGCTATCCAACAAAGGTATCGGCCACGAAAGGAAAAGCCGGCTAAATCCTTCCAAAAATGGATAGATATAATAAGAGAATCGATAAATGACAGTCTCGTTCCGTCGCTTGCAGAAATAGACTGCGTGATCGATGGAAAACGGATCTGAAGCCGTATGATCTGGCGTACATAGCTCGGGTCCCTTCCCAAAACCGGCCTCGCTCCCCACGCTTCGTTACCTCCACGTGAGTGACTACATCATTTCTCTGGCGAATCCGAGTTCGACCGGACGCAACAGGCAATTGCTCGAAATCGGCAAGAGTGGCAAACTCGCGATCACTTATAATGTGGTGGAGTGATCGCCCTTGGTGAGGTGGTGAAGCATCTAGCCCTATTCCTCGTCTCGGCGTTATGCACAGGTGCATGTGGGTTGTTGACGCCAACCAACGCGGTCGGGGAGACCGATCGTTTCCCCGAGACATCAGGGGACGCAGAGCAGCGGGTAGGTGAACCGTCGATTGCGACGAAATTCGCGCGCTATATCTGTGGCTCCGTCCCGGAGTGCGGTACCAGAGACATCTCCGATCGATCTCTCGATTATGGAACCTGGCTAGCCACGCGGCTGGGGGTGAAGGGACTTGCTCGGCTCCCCGTGGTCAGTTCGTTCTACGTCGAGGCAGGCCCGCGCCAAGACGGATCAAGTCTTTCCTTGGAACTCGTGAGCTATCGGTCCACCGACGCCGCCCGAACGCGAGCGATTTTCACCGCACTCCAACAGATCCCCGAGGGAGCATTCAAGGATGGCATGGTAATCATGCGGTTCAAGCTCAGAGTGGAGGAGGACCGTATTGACCTGTTTTTTACCGACAGCTTCGGCCGTGCGCTCGATAACTTCTTCAAAATGCTGTGAGTGCCGGTGTACTGAACTTTCCGGAGGACACTGCCCATGAGTGGTACCAACCGCGGCAAAAATCACGATGCCAAGCTGCTTTACTGCTCGTTCTGTGGCAAGAGTCAGCACGAGGTGCGGAAGCTGATCGCGGGTCCCTCGGTTTTTATCTGCGATGAATGTGTCGATCTGTGCAACGACATCATCCGCGAGGAGATAGAGGAGAGTGTAGGCGAGGCGACCAGCAAGCTGCCCAAGCCCCGCGAGATCAACGAGATCCTCGATCAGTATGTCATCGGTCAGGAGCAGGCGAAGAAGGTACTCTCGGTCTCCGTCTACAACCACTACAAACGGCTCGAAACCGGCGATATCAAGGAAGAGGTCGAGATCGCCAAGAGCAACATCCTGCTCATCGGCCCTACGGGTTCCGGCAAGACGCTGCTCGCCGAGACCCTGGCGCGACTCCTGGACGTCCCCTTCACGATCGCCGATGCCACCACCTTGACAGAGGCGGGCTACGTCGGCGAGGACGTGGAGAACATCATTCACAAGCTGTTGCAAAAGTGTGACTATGATGTGGAGAAGGCCCAGACGGGCATCGTCTACATCGACGAAATCGATAAGATCTCGCGCAAATCGGATAATCCTTCCATCACGCGCGACGTGTCCGGGGAAGGGGTGCAGCAGGCCCTGCTGAAGCTCGTCGAGGGGACCGTCGCCTCGGTGCCGCCCCAGGGTGGACGCAAGCATCCGCAGCAGGAATTCCTGCAGGTAGATACCGTCAACATTCTATTCATCGTCGGGGGGGCCTTTGCCGGTCTCGAAAAGGTGATCCGCGGCCGCTCGAAAAAGGGGGGGATCGGCTTCGCGGCAGAGGTACACGGTGAGGATGACGAGAAGAAGGTCGGCGAGCTGCTGCGTGAGGTCGAACCAGAGGATCTCATTCGCTACGGCCTTATCCCCGAGTTCGTCGGTCGCCTTCCGGTCATTGCCACACTCGAAGAGATGGATGAGAAGGCCTTGAGGCGTATCCTTATCGAGCCCAAAAATGCGCTGACCAAGCAGTACGCCCGTCTCTTCCAGATGGAAGGGTGTGGTTTGGAACTGCGTGACGATGCCCTGACGGCAATCGCACGCAAGGCGATGGATCGCAAGACAGGCGCCCGTGGCTTACGTACCATCATGGAGCAAGCCCTGCTCGATATCATGTACGACCTGCCGTCGATGGACGACGTGCGCAAGGTAGTCGTCGACGGCTCGGTCATCTCCGGTGAGACCGATCCCTTCATCATTTACGATGGGGGCGAACAACAGCTCGCCGCGTCAGACTGACCGGGGTGATCGACTCGATCCATTCAGGTTGCAAAGTGCCAGTTCAGACGCGCCGACCACACGTGGGGCCGAAACGATGTTGAAGTAAGACCCCAGGCGCCCAAACATAGCTTTTCCGAACACACGCAATATCCTTAACTTTCGTTTTGCCTATTCTTTCAGTGCCCTAAGGGCCGAAGCCCAAAGCCGAGGACGGCACCCCGAAGAGCAAGACATCAGCCGAGCACAGAGTTTCCATGGCCCAGAACGATATACCCGGCTCTACGGATGCGGTCGTTTCCCAGGACCTACCGGTTTTGCCGCTGCGCGATGTGGTTGTCTACCCCCACATGGTCATTCCGCTGTTTGTCGGTCGCGAAAAGTCCGTTCGGGCACTCGACAGCGCGATGGCGAACGATAAACAGATCCTCCTGGTCGCCCAGAGGAGTCCGGATGTGGACGATCCGACGGTCGAAGATCTGCATAGGGTGGGAACCTTGGCCAGTATCCTACAGCTGCTCAAGCTACCGGACGGTACCGTCAAGGTGCTGGTAGAGGGAAACCAACGGGCACAAATCGATGCCTTCATCACCACTGAAGAGGCCTTCTCCGCCAATATCCTACCCCTGGTCGAGGTTATGGAGGCGGACGAGCAGGAGCAGGAAGTCCTGATGCGCTCGGCCATCGGCCTGTTCAGCCAATATGTCAAACTCAACAAGAAGGTGCCGCCCGAGGTATTGACCTCGTTATCGAGCATCGACGCGGCCGGCCGGTTGGCCGATACCATGGCCGCGCACATGTCCCTGAAGCTGGACGAGAAGCAGCGTATCCTGGAAGTGATCGACGTGCAGTCCAGGCTCGAGCGTCTCATGGGCCTCATGGAATCGGAGAACGACATCTTTCAAATGGAGCAGCGCATCCGGGGCCGAGTAAAGCAGCAGATGGAGAAAAATCAGCGGGAGTACTACCTCAACGAGCAAATGAAGGCCATCCAGAAGGAGTTGGGCGAGATGGAGGAGGTCCCCAATGATATCGACGACCTCGGCAAGCGCATCGAAGCGGTGGGTATGCCCAAGGACGTGAAGGCCAAAGCGCAATCGGAGCTCAATAAGCTCAATCTCATGTCCCCCATGTCCGCGGAGGCCGCGGTTGTCCGTAACTATATCGACACCCTGATCAACGTGCCCTGGAAGAAACGCACGCGCATCCGTAACGATATCAAGGTCGCCGAGGGGGTGTTGGAGGCCGATCACTACGGCTTGGAGAAGATCAAGGAGCGTATTCTCGAATACCTGGCCGTGCAGCAGCGAGTACGCAAACTCAAGGGACCGATCCTGTGTCTCGTGGGTCCCCCGGGGGTCGGTAAAACCTCATTGGGGCACTCGATCGCGCGGGCCACCAACCGCAAGTTCGTGCGTATGTCTTTGGGCGGCGTGCGCGATGAAGCGGAGATCCGCGGTCACCGGCGCACCTATATCGGTGCCTTACCGGGGAAGATCATCCAGAATCTATCCAAGGTGGGATCCCGTAACGCGCTCTTCCTCCTGGACGAGATCGACAAAATGGCCATGGACTTCCGGGGCGATCCGGCGTCCGCGTTGCTCGAGGTATTGGACCCGGAGCAGAACCATACCTTCAACGATCACTACCTGGAGGTGGATTTCGACCTCTCGGAGGTGATGTTCGTAGCTACGGCAAATACCCTCAACATTCCGTCGGCCCTCCTGGACCGCATGGAAGTGATCCGTCTTTCCGGCTACACGGAGGACGAGAAGCTCGCGATCGCCGATCGCTACCTCATCCCGAAGCAGATGAAGAACAATGGTCTCGAAAAAGAAGAGATCACCATCCGCGAGAGCACGGTCCGGGACATTATCCGCTACTACACGCGCGAGGCCGGCGTGCGCAACCTGGAGCGGGAGCTCTCGAAGATCTGCCGTAAGGTGGTCAAGGATATACTGCTCAAGAAACGTATCTCTTCGGTGGTCGTAACCCCCAAGGCACTGGAAAAATATCTGGGGGTACAGCGGTACCGTTTCGGGCGTGCGGACGAGTTCGATCAGGTCGGTCAGGTCACGGGTTTGGCCTGGACGGAGGTCGGGGGCGAGCTGCTGCGGATCGAGTCCACCCTGGTCCCGGGAAAAGGTAAGTTCACCTACACCGGACAGCTCGGAGACGTGATGCAGGAATCAATTCAGGCGGCCATGATCGTCGTGCGCAGCCGCGCCCAGGCCTTAGGGATCGAGCTGGAGTTCCATCAGAAGCTCGATGCCCACATCCACGTTCCCGAGGGAGCGACGCCGAAGGACGGACCCAGCGCAGGGGTGGCCATGTGCACGGCCCTGGTCTCCGCCCTGGTCAAGGTCCCCGCGCGCTCGAATGTGGCTATGACAGGGGAAATCACCCTTCGGGGCGAGGTGTTACCCATCGGAGGACTGAAAGAGAAATTACTGGCCGCTCACCGCGGTGGGATAGATACGGTGATCATCCCGCACGAGAACGCGCGCGACCTGACCGAAATCCCCAGGAATATCAAACAGAATCTGAACATTCGGCCGGTGCGTTGGATAGACGAGGTGCTGGATATCGCCTTGACCGAACTTCCCGAAGTGAAGGTAGCCGACCCGGAGGCGGCGGAGCCGGTCAAGACCGAAGGGCATGAACTGACACCGGAGACCGACAAAGAGCAGGGTACAGGCGCGCGAATCCATCACTGAACCCCGAACCAAACTAAGAACCTGTTTACGATCTTTGGATTAACAAGGCCAGAAACGCCAAGGTCACAAATTGCACGCTGGTATTGAGTTTTCGCTCGCAGTTTTTCCATAACCGTCGACATTTTTCCAACCAAGCGAAAGAGCGC
>Ga0209453_1000057_pt1 | contig 13655 bp, 13 predicted proteins | sample WorMetulBAHAMAS1_FD_187397 | JGI IMG/M metagenome (GOLD analysis project Ga0209453, IMG submission 187397) | Marine gutless worms symbiont microbial communities from Max Planck institute for Marine Microbiology, Germany - Olavius ullae BAHAMAS.1... | ecosystem: Host-associated > Annelida >...
TGAATACTCGTATCTACGCTTCAAAACCAGAGTCGCGGAGCCGCTTGGTACATTTATTCCTCCTTCACTCCCGTTTGCAATGACAGCAGCCGGCCCAGCTCGACACAAACCAATCGTCAGCTCATTTTCAGGAAATTTTCAAACTGAGCCTCTGCCCGGACACCCGCATCCCGGCTTACAAGTCATTAGTCGTCACTTACTAAATTATTCTTGCGCGCGCCTCGGGACCATGGTAGCTTTTGTGCCATGGCGACCGGGTTGAAGCGTTATGAATTCAGCGAACGACTGGCCGATATCCTCGGCGAGTCCCGTCGCGATCTGCGTTTTCGCGTGACCATGCTGGTAGCGGGCGGCCTGGTCGCACCAGGTCCTCGGGGGCGTGGTTCACCACCGGCAACCCCCCACTATGCCGCCAAGCTCCTGCTCGGGTCCATGGCCGCCCCTCAGCAGTCCTATACGGTCGAGGCCATTCGCTGCTACGAACGGCTGCGTCCGACCGCCCGCACGGCAAACCCGATGGCCCCCCGCATCACCCTGGGTCCGCGGCCCCCGTCGGGGCCTATGCCCCCCCTCCCTACGCTGCCGCTGCTTTCCGGTCACCGCACCTTCGGGGAGATCCTGGTCCGCCTGTTGGAGCTTGCCGCGAGGCCCGAGACCAGGGAGGGCTTGGCACGGGAGCTGTTCGGAATCCGGGTCAGCCGCAGCTATCCGGTAAGTGCGGTGCAGCTGGGTGCCTGGTCCGAGGGACAACGTAACATCATCACCCAAGGTTACGAGCCGGCGGGGGGAGAGCGCCCCCCGGTGTGGCTCGATCCGGAGCGGGACGGTAACCCCGATCCCGGTCTCTATCACACGCTGTTCTTACCGGCCGCCAAGCTGGTAGAGATCGGTAAACTCACCAGCCTTCCAGATCAAGCGAGGCCCCCCATGATCAATCTAGGACCTAAAATGGCACGCATTTCAAAGCTCGCCGAACTCGTGCGCCAGACCCGTTTTCGCGGTCGTTGGGAACAGCTGCTGGCGGCCCTGGCAAAGGTCCAGGCCTGGTCGAACCGGGTCGATACACGTGCCAGCAATCTCGTGGAGGTGCAGGGCTTCGGATCGAATCCGGGGCAGCTGCGGATGCTCACCTATGTCCCCGACCGGCTCCCGGCGGCGGCGCCTCTGGTCGTCCTGTTGCACGGCTGTACCCAGTCCGGGGTCTCGTTCGACAAGGGCACCGGTTGGTCGACGCTCGCCGATCGCCATGGTTTCGCGCTCCTGCTGCCCGAACAGCACTGGACCAACAATCCGCTGCGCTGTTTCAACTGGTTCCGCCACGCGGATACCCGCAGGGACCAGGGCGAGGCCCTGTCCATTAAACAAATGATCGACCGCATACTCGAGGACCACGGGCTCGACCGGCGGCAGGTCTATGTGACGGGACTGTCATCGGGCGGCGCAATGACCTCCGTGATGCTGGCGACCTATCCGGACCTATTCGCGGGGGGTGCGGTCCTTGCGGGGGTGCCCTATCGCACGGCGGACAATATGCAGGAGGCCTTCGAGAGCATCTTCCAGGGGCGCTGCCGCACCCCGCGCGAATGGGGCGACCTGGTGCGGGGCGCCTCTCCCCACCGGGGACCTTGGCCCAAGGTATCGGTCTGGCACGGGGACGCCGACTCGGCAGTCAAGCCTTTGAATGCCGATGAGATTGTCAAGCAGTGGACGGACGTGCACGGCGTGGCGGGTAATCCCTCCGTGGAGCGGACCGTGAATGGCCACCGCTGCCGGATGTGGAAAGGGGCGAACGGTGAACCCCTGGTCGAATCCTACACCATCAGTGGCATGTCCCACGGCGCCCCCCTGAGCACCGGGGACCGGCCCGACCAATGCGGTACCGCGGCACCCTTCTTCAACGACGTGGGCATCTCTTCCGCCTTCCACATCGCCGGCTTCTGGGGCCTGCTGGAACGGGAGCCGGATGCCGTGGCAGCGGCGACGGCTACCACCGGCCGGGTGCGGCGGCCCGAAGTCATCGACCCGTCGCGGGACCCGGCCGGCGACCGCCCGGACCATGGGCAGCCGGCGGGGATCTACGCGCGGGGGAACCACGGGAACGAGCGAGCAGCCGGGTCCCATACATGGCAATCGGGATTGGGTGGAACCGATGCCGGTTCCGAGTCGGTTGCCCGCGGCGTCCCCCCCGGCATTCTGGCCGAGCCGTCGGGGCCGGAAAGGCAAGGGACCGGTCCGGAGCCCGGTGATCGCGCATCCGGGCCTACCGGTGACGGGGGCGTACCCCTGGGAATCTCCCTGGGGATCGATGTGCACGGGATCGTCCGCAAATCCCTGGCGGCAGCCGGTCTGGTCCGGGACACGGCGCCCGCTGCCGGAAGCTCACGCGCCGGCGATAGTATGCCGTTCGGGATCGACGTGCCGGGGATCATCGGGACCTCCCTCGAAGCGGCGGGTATGTTCAGGGATTCCACCACGGACCCGGATTCCGTGGGATCGGCAAAAGAAGCGACGCAAGAGACGGCCGACTCCGGCTGGGAGGGTGAGGGGTGGGAGCTCCTTACCGACGACTCGGGGGGACCCAGGCTCTTCGGGCAGGTGTCCTCCGGGCGTGCCTGTGAAACGGGCAAGCAGGTCCGATCCACGTCACGCAAGATCGTGCTGGGCCCCAGCCCGGAGCTGAGCTACGTGCGCAGGCTCAATCTCGATGCGGCGGTAAACGACTACACCAGCGCCCGCTTCAGCGTCCTGGTGGACGGCACGCCGGTGGACGAGGCCTCCGCCATCGGCATGGAACACGTCGAGTCGGAATGGCTACAGCGGTCGGATATCGACCTGTCCCGGTTCGCGGATCGAACGGTGACCCTGACCTTCGAGGTAACCGCAAGCACGAACGTCTGCAGTGCAGTCTCGGCCAAGGCCTGGGTCGATCGGATCCGGATAAAATCGGTCTTGCCCGTGTGTTAGTGTCCGTCTCCCGCAGTCGGACCCTGGGGCGCGGGCAGTTTGGGTTGACTACGACAAATGGCCGACAGCTAACCTGATGGCATTGGGATGAAAGACCGCCGACGATGGTGAGCGGATTCCGACCGATTTGCGTTCATTCGCGTTCATTTGCGGCAAAAACAATTTCCAATGGCGTAACCGGACCGATGCCATCGGTATTTCGGTACTGCCGTACCGGCTTAAGCCATGTCTATCGATGATGACGACAGGACCCACATCGCCCACATCGTCCCCCAGGGCACCCATCCCCGCGAGAATGCCCCCGGCCTCGAGATCCGGTATCGGGGCCCGACGACCGACCGGGTTACGGGAAGTACACACAGGCCTTCACCGTAGTCTTCTACTACATCTTCTCCGCAGCCGTCATCTGCGAAAACCCGCGCCGGTTCGGCTTCAAGTTCGACAACCCTCTGGCAAGCCCGTGAGTAGCCGACCATCCATTCGAACCCAAAGGCCCGGCGGGTAGTTCGGTTGCCCTGGAAAGCCCCGCCGTGGTCGTGTTGAAATAATCGATGGAGGTTATACTTTTCCCCATGGAACTGATTCTGACTATCGTCCGCTATCAAAATCGCCCCCAAAATCGCCCCGCACAGCCGACGCTGACCTCAAGGATCGGCATCACCGGCGGGACTATTGGGCGCAACCCGGATAATGAGCTGGCGCTTCCGGACCCCGAGCGTTGGGTAGGGCGACAACACGCCAGGATCAGCTTTCGCGAGGGGGCCTTATTTTTGACGGATACTAGCACGAACGGGACCTTTGTCAATAAGGCCACGGAAGCGCCCCATAAGGGTCAGGAGGTCGAGCTGCATGACGGTGATACGCTGAGCATCGGTTCCTATGAGATCCGCGTCACCCGGGAGACCGCTCAACCGCAACCCGCCGCCTCGGTCGCTCCCCTTACCGGCGGCAGACCCGAATTCGAGTCCTATGCGCAGACCCCGTCCGGCGGTGCCGTACCCGATATCATGGATCTGGTCGGAGGGACGTCGACAGCAACCAACCTATTCTCCTCCCCGGCGGCAAAACAGGAAACCCCCGCGGGGTCCGACGACTGGTTGATGCCGGCACCCCCGGAAGCGGGGCCCCGGACGCCTGGGCCCGAGCGCGACTCCCCCAGGGCCCCGGCTACCGCGACGGAACCGGATCATACCCCCGATTTGAACGCCTTCTACAGTCCGCCCGACGCAATTCCGGAGGACTACGACGTCTGGGCGGACACATCGCGCCCACAATCCGGAGCGCAGAACCTACCGACCGGTGGCCCCGAGTCTTCGCCTGCCCCGACCGCTCCGAAACCGACCCCACGCGAGGGGCGGCCAACATCGCCCCCGCCCTTGCGTGAAAGGACCCAAGAAATACGACCAACCCACACCGCGGCCGGCGAGACGAACGCATTGCAAGCCTTCTTCCACTTTCTGTTTCGACCGAGCCGTGGTTTCCTGCCGCCCCTGGAAGCGACCCGCGAGGCCTTCGACGACATCCAGTGCCACGAGATGGCACTCGTCGCCGGTCTCCGCGCGGCATTCCATGCGCTGTTGAAACGCATGGACCCGGCGGAATTGGAGCATCGGTTGCGCGGCCATTCCTTCATCGACAACCTGATGCCGATGGCCCACAAGGCAAAGTATTGGGACCTTTTCACTGAAACTTACCAAGCGATTTCAGCGGATGCGGCCGACGATTTCATGAACCTGTCCAGAGACGCCTTCACCCGTGCATACGAGGACCAGACAGCGCGCCTCAGACAAGGCCAGGTCCCACGACAAAACACCGCCTTAGAGACCGATGCCATTAAGTTAGTTGCTGACCGCTTGTCGTGGTCGGTCAGGATGCGGAAAAGAAAACGACGAATCGCGCGAATCTGCGCGAATCTATTCGTGAGGATTCGCGCGATTCGTCGTTTTTCCCCTTTTTCATTGATCGGGAACGCTTAAGGGGACCTTGAAAAATCCCATGCTCAATACTTTTCATGGTGATGCTCATAAATCGCGCTTTTCGAATGCCTTGATTATCTATGGAGTTACGCACACGGACATAATGGGGCTTCCTTGTTCTGCAAAGACACCTTGAATTTTTCAAGGTGCCCTTAACTTAATGGCATTGCCTTAGAGGCGGCCTGAGAACCAGGACCTAAAATGAGGGGCATCTTTGTTACGGGCACGGATACGGGCTGCGGGAAGACCGAAATCGCGCTTGCGCTGATGGAGGCCCGGCGCCGGAACGGCGTAGCGGTACTCGGCATGAAGCCCGTAGCATCCGGATGCGAACCGACCCCCGAGGGCTTGCGTAACCAGGATGCCCGGCAGCTTCAGGCCCAGGGCAGCCACAGGATACCCTACCAGCAGATAAACCCCTACGCCTTCGAGCCCCCGATCGCACCCCATATCGCAGCCGACCAGGCAGGGGTGCGGATCGAGCTGGAGGTCATCGCCGCAGCCGCGGAGCATTTGGCGGCCAAGTCCGATTTCCTGGTCGTCGAGGGCGTTGGTGGTTGGCGCGTGCCCCTTGGACCCTCCCTGTTCGCAAGCGATCTGCCGCTCGCCCTGGAGCTGCCGGTGGTCCTGGTATCCGGGTTCAGGCTCGGCTGTATCAACCACAGCCTGTTGACGGCAGAGAGTATCCGGCTGTCCGGCGTCCGGCTCGCCGGTTGGGTCGCGAACCAGATGGAGCCGGATCTGCCGGTCCGCGACGAGAACCTAGCTACCTTGGTGGCCCTGATCGACGCGCCTTGTCTGGGCCTGGTGCCCTGGATGGCATCCCCCGAACCACGCCAGGTCGCCGGGCACCTGGATCTCACGCCCCTGCTTACAGGTTAACCTCATGCAACACAGCGTATCCCCATCCCGGTTTCTCGGTGCCGTGCTGACGCTCGGCCTGATCCTGACGACAGGCTCCCCCCCGACCATCGCCGGCTCGGGCGACGCCCTGTCCCGCGCCTTGAAGCTGCCCAAGGCGAATCTGTTAGTCACGGAACGCGGTCGCCCGGTCATCAGCCGCCACCCGGATCGTGCCATGGTTCCGGCATCGACGATGAAGATCCTGACCGCCCTCGCCGCCATTGAACGCTGGGGATTGGAGCACCGTTTTCACACGGATTTCTACCTCGGCAACGATAACCGGCTCTGGGTAAAGGGTTACGGCGATCCCTATCTGGTATCCGAGGAGCTGCACCTCATCGCCAAGGCGCTGAAGGCGCGCGGGGTCCGAAAGGTCGCGGGGATCGGTACGGACGACAGCTACTTCGACCCCAACCTGGCGATCAGCGGACGCTCGTCGAGCGACAATCCCTATGACGCGCCGGTGACCGGGCTGGCGGCCAACTTCAATACCGTCAACGTTATCAACACAGGTGGAAAGGTCCGGAGCGCGGAGGCACAAACGCCGCTGACCCCCATGGCGCGGCGGTTCGGACAGCGATTAGGGACCGGTACGCACCGGGTCAACCTCGAGCAGCGGGAGAAAGCGGTACGCTACTTCGGTGAACTCCTGAACGCCAAGCTGAAACAGGCGGGGCTCCAGGTAGGCAGCGACCTGCGCAACGGCCCGGTGCCGGCGGGAATTAAAAGGCTCTACCGCCACCGGAACAGCCGTGATCTGCGGTCGGTGGTCACCGCCATGCTCGAATACTCCAACAACTTCATCGCCAACGCCCTGTTCCTGAAGCTGGCGGACCGAGGTAATGGGCGCGCGCTGAACATGTCCAAGGCTCAGCGGGCCTGTGCGCGTTGGGTGGACCGGACCTTCGACTGGCGAGGTTACCGAATCGAAGACGGTGCCGGGCTATCCCGCGGTAACCGCCTGAGCGCCCGACAATTGCTGGAGGTAGTGAACGCCTTTGCCCCCTATCGGACGCTCCTGCCGAAACAGAACGCCCGGATACGGGCAAAGACCGGCACCCTGCGGGGCGTGAGCACCTATGCGGGATTCGTAAAGCGCAACGGGCGGTGGGAACCCTTCAGTCTGCTGATCAACCAGCCCGTGCCCCATAATCTTCGCTGGCAGGTGGCGAACTCCCTGGCCAATACCCCGGACCTGACCTGGCTGTGCTCGGGCGGGAACTGTTGACCCGCGAACGCAGGGTCCGCTGTGCGGACCTTCTAAAGGTCAACACGACCCAGTACCCCGTTTCACCTTTAGAAGGTCATAAGAAACACCTGGGTGCCCCCGTAGGGCTGTGCCCACCATAACCCTATACTACCCATTTTTTTGCCGCCAATGAACGCAAATCGGTCGCAATCGGCGACGGTTCTCAATTCCAATGACTTCCCATGCTCAATCCGCTCACAATTTCCCGTGTCTGGTATCGGATTCGATGAACCTTTGCAGATCGCGCAGCATTCCGTCGGGTTCCGCCACGGCCATTGCGGCGATCTCATCCGCCCGTGCCTGGGTGCGGGAATGGGCGTAAATGCGCAGCTGGGGTGCGTTACCCGATGGCCGGATGTGAGCGATGTCCCCGTTGTGGAAGAAACAGCGGATACCATCCTGGACATTGATACGCGCCAGCTCACCAAATCCCCTCGCAGGCGTGAAAATGCCCTCGAGCACCTGCCGTTTCTGATCGAAAGCCTGACCTTCCGGGTCGCTCGACGACCATTCGCCGATGGTTGCCTCGGTCAGATCACGTAGCAGGACCCGATCACGCCGAAACTCCAGCCACTGGACAGCCCCGTCCGGTGGCCGGAAATAGGCGAGGATCTTACGGCTGGTGTCCTGCGGAAAGTCGTCGATCAAGTCCGCTCTCCCATACCACTGAGGCAAGCGGTCGAAGCACTCCGATAGCGTCGCGCCCGGTTCGGCCGCGGCGTACATCACAGCGAGTATGGGCAGGATGGCGTCCCGGGTCGGGAGCGCGTGCAGCACATCGCCGTTCAGGGACAGCCCGGAACCGACCAGGAAACCGCCGTTGGCCTCCCAGCCGACCACCCGCTGTCGGCCCTGGGCCAACGCCTCCTGCATGGCCTCGATGACAAAGGGCGATCCGATCCGCGTCTTGGTCGTAATCAGCCCCTTACCCATGAAGTGCTCGTGCACGCCGGGGTTGGCGCTGATCGGCACCGAGACGGCATCCGCTTCGAGATAGTCTGCGACGACGGCGCCCGCCAGATCCCCCGGAAAAAAACGCAACGCGGGCCGTGTGGGATCGTCGGACGCGGAGACGCCGACGATCAAAGGCCGATCGCTGTCGCCGTCCGTCGATACAACGGCATCGATCCGGCCATGCCGGGCCTGCTGTTCGGCGACTAGGTCCGCGAGCATCCGCAGATGTGCCGGAGAAATGGCCTCGGTATCGATGGGGACGAAGGTATCGCTACGTCCGACCCGGATCACCTCGGCCCCCGTGTGCACCAGGATGCGCGGCAGTAGATCGCGCCCGACGGCGGCGTATTCGTAGAACAGGATGCGCTTACCCTGCAGGCCGTTGCGGGGGAATACCCGGCGGTAGCGCTCGAGGTAGCCCTGCTCGGCCACTGGATTGACCGGCGGCAGGACCGGCCGCTGCTCGGGCTTCAGCATCCCCTTGGCGTCGAATAGGGATGCCGCCGCCGGGCACCGGTACTCCTGCTGTCGTACTGCCTCCACCGCCGCGACGATGCCCGGCTCGTCGGATTTGAGCACCTCGCCGTCGCAGCGATTGGCCTTTTGCCCATTCCGATCCGCCGGAATATGGCTCCCGGTACACATGAAGCTCGTGACCCCCTGCTCAAGGGCGTAGAAGGTCAACGCAGGGGTCGGCAAACTACCCACATAATCCACCTGATAACCGGCGTCCAAGACCGCGCGTGCCGTAGCCCCCAGAATCCGCGGCGTCGAAGGCCGCAGATCCCCGGCGATAGGAATCCGCAGCGACCCACACGGCACCGCACCGACCCGGAGCTTACCGATGTCCTCCAGATAACGCAGGGTTCCCAGCGTCAGGCTGTAGACCTCCAGATCGGTCAGATCCGTCACCAAGGCCCGGACCCCACTGGTCCCGAAGCGTGACACCACCGGCGTGTAGCCAAGGATGTCACACAACTGCGGTTGACTATTCATTTTTCGCCGCACCTCCTCCGGACTCAATGCCATTAAGTTGAGCGTTACCGGTCAGCAAAGTAAGAAAAGGACAATGAAACCGACCTCAGCCGGGCGGATCAAACTCCGGGTATGCTGGCTATGAAGACCACGGCCTCCCCGGAGCAGGAAATAGAGCAGGAAATCCGGTAGTCCAGTCCATGCGGGATCAGGAACGCGCCTCCGCGCCCGATCTCGAGTCGTCCCTCGCGGCCCCCTTCGAGACCCGTGGCCGAGACGGCCACCTCGCCATGGATCACCACACACAGCTCCAGCGTATGACCGACAACACCTGCATAGGGCCGCGCGGCGGTTATCCGCAGGCGTGAAAGTATGAACTCCTCGGACGGAGTCTCATAGACCACCCGCTCCTCCTCGGGTCCCAGTCCCGTCCCGATGACCTTTACCTCGCCGGCGTCGAAGGTCAGGATCTGCAGCAACTCGTCCACGTCCGTATGCTTGGTCGTCAGCCCGCCGCGCAGCACATTGTTGGAGTTGGCCATGATCTCCACCCCGGCCCCCTCCAGGTAGGCATGGAGCTCGCCGGCGGGAAGATACATGGCCTCTCCGGGCAACAGATGCACCGGATTTAGAAGAAATACGGAAAACAGCCCTTTATCCCGGTGGCCATCGTTCGAAAACACGGCATCCGCCCGCAAGACCCAGTATTCCGGTTGTTCCTTGGAGAACGCCTGGCGGGCGGCATCCTCCCGTAACCGCCGCAGCAGAGGCGTAAGGATGGCATCGACCGCGCCCTGATCCATGTGCATGACCCGAGTATAGAGGTCCGTCAGCGACTCCCTGGTCGGGCGATAATCGGCCGCCAGGTCACGAAACTCCGGGACCGATGCCAAGACGGCCCCGAGCTCGTCCAACGGACGAAAGCCGCGCAAGGCATAAAAATCGGTCAAGGCCGCAATCAGCTCAGGCTTGTGGTTGCCGTCATGATAGTTGCGGTTCGGGGCATCCGGTCGGATACCCAGCCGGCTCTCACGCTCGAAGCCCGCTTGTGCCTGCCGTTTATCGGGATGGGCCTGGATCGAGAGGGGCTGGGCGGCGGCCAGGATCTTCAACAGAAACGGCAGTTCACCACCGAACCGCACGGCATCCCTCCGGCCCAACACCGCCTCCCCGGCGCCATGCAACAACAGTGGCAAAGGCACCTCCGAAGCGCCCACCCACGCCACCGCGGGCAGCTCGGCATGGGCGCCGATCCAAAGCTCCGCGTAGGGTTCCCGCTTCCGGTTCGGAGCGCCGATCAGCTCCGGGATGTAATCCGGATCGCCCCAGGCGTAGTGCCGGACACTGCAGCTTAGAACTAAGGGCCGCGGTCGCCGGAGAAAATCCGCGACGGCCGCCTCGGGTGCCGATCGATTCACCGGGAAATCCCCGTGGCTCTTTATGGATTCCAGACTGGTTAGGATATTTTGCGCAAATTTGCCTTCTCAGAAAGCCAGAGTGGCGTCGTATAACTTGCTGTTATTGTTGAGAAAAGACTGCCTGTTCTGTCATCGGTCAGAGTGCTACGGACCGCCGTCCCCTTCGATCAGTCTGGAATCCATAAAGAGCCAATCCGGATAGCCCGCCTTCGTCAATGTGCGATGAGAACCAGAAGACCGCTTGACTTCCCATCCGTTCCTCAACAACGCCGACAGAACACGCTTTGCCTTTGTACTGGGCCACTGACTCATGCGGCAAAGGTAATGCTTATTGGTGCAGTAATCTGCTCACCCTCTTCGATACGTTCCGCCAACACGCGAAGGGCAAGTGCTTCGGCGTGTGCAACGGCTTCTTCTCGGGTATCATGTCCCGTATGATTATATACCGATGAGGAGCTATCCTCTATTGCAAGCGAGAGAGGTCTTACGCCTGCTGGCCGAGGAGGGAATTGAAGGGAGCGTGAAGGAAGTCGAGCAGCGGGGCGACGGCGTTTGACAGATCCGACATCATCAGGGGACCTTGAAAAATCCCATGCTCAATACTTTTCATGGTGATGCTCATAAATCGCGCTTTTTGAATACCTTGATTATCATGGAGTTACGCACACGGACATAACGGGGCTTCCTTGTTCTGCAAAGACACCTTGAATTTTTCAAGGTGCCCATCACGCTTTGAGTATAGCAATCACCCACCATGAACATCCAGTTGCACAAGAACGCCCGTACTCCACCGGCTATCCGCCTGGAATTACAGTCTCAGCCCGAATCGGTGAGCGACCGGGAACTGGCCGAGGCTTACCACCTCAACCGTCACACGGTTGCGAAATGGCGCCAACGCGAGGGGGTGGAAGATGCCTCGCACCGCCCCCATCGGCTCCACGCCACGGCCCAGGAAGCGGTGGTGGCAGCGTTGCGTGAGACCCTCCTGCTGCCCCTGGATGACTTGCTGGCGGTGACCCGCGAGTTCATCCACCCCGAGGTCTCGCGCTCTGGCCTGGCCCGCGGTCTGCGCCGCCACGGCGTGTCTAACCTCGAGACGCTGATGCCCTGGGAGGCCGGCGCCAAGATGCCGGTGAAGCCCGTCAAGGCGTATGATCCCGGCTGCGTCCATGTGGACGTCAAGTATCTGCCCCAAATGCCGGATGAGGACCATCGGCAGTACCTCTTTGCCGCGATTGACCGCGCGCCACCCGCTGGGTCTACGTCGAACGCCTCCAGGACAAGTCAGCCGCCTCTGCCGGCGGTTTCCTCACGCGCCTGATCGACAAGGCCCCCTTCACGACCACCAAGGTCCTCACCGATAATGGTAAGGAATTTACCGATCGTTTCTGCGCCACCGGTCAGCGCCAGCCCACGGGTGCCCACGCGTTTGATCGCGTCTGCACCGCCAACCGCAGCGAACATCGCCTGACCAAACCAAGAACGCCACAGACCAATGGTATGATCGAACGCTTCAACGGCCGCATCGCCGAGGTCTTAGCCACCACCCGCTTCGACTCCGCCGAGCACTTGGCCGATACCATCAAACGCTACGTTAAGGTCTACAATCAGCACATCCCGCAAAAAGCACTGGGCCACAGTCCTCTCCTTCAGGCGATGAAAAACTGGTCCCAAAAACAGCCCCAGCTGTTCAAAAAAGGTGTATAATCTTGCGGGACTTGAAAATCGTCGGTTGGATAACGTAGGGGTCGGCAAACTCCAGGGTCAGATGCGAGCCGTTAGCAGGACACATGACCTCGTGCAGCTTTTCGCTGGGACGGATACCGATGATGCGGATCGCCATTTCGGGCGCCATGGCCTGCGCCAGATCCGTAATCCGGATCGATGGGATCTTAGAACCTGTTTACGATCTTTAAGTCAAAGTGATTTTGACCCCGAGGAAAAGCGATGAGAGATTCCTACCCCAGTGATATAAGCCGAGGGCAGTTTGAGCCCTTACAAACTATATTCGAGCAGTCCAAGCAGCAGACCAAGCCGCGAGTGGTTGATTTATATGATGTTTTGTACGCCATTTTGTATGTACTGAAAAGTGGCTGCCAATGGCGAATGCTCCCCCGTGATTTTCCAAACTGGCCGGTGGTGTATAAATACTTTCGTCACTGGAGTCAAAAACCCTCTGATGATGAGTTCAGCCTGCTTGAGCAGGCGTAAAAAAAATGTGGTTGGCGAGGTCCGTATCAACCGTGGTCGGAACGAGAAGACAACCTTCGTGATCGTTGATGCCCAAAGCGTGAAGAATACAGATACCGCGGAACAGAAGGGTTATGACGCGGGCAAGCAGGTATCTGGAATCAAAGACATCTTGCCGTGGACACGCAAGGGCTTCCCCACGCGATAGCCGTTACGACCGCGGATGTCACCGATCGAGCAGGGGCATTGGTGGCGTTCTCTGAACATCAGGACAATTTGTCAGCGGTGAAAAAGGTGTTGGTTGATGGCGGTTATACGGGACAGCCCTGTGCAGCTGCCGTGCGGAAAATGCTGGGGGCGACGGTCGCGGTTGCCAAACGAAACGAACTGCACACATTTACAGTGATGCTCAAACGGTGGGTTGTCGAGCGCTCTTTCGCTTGGTTGGAAAAATGTCGACGGTTATGGAAAAACTGCGAGCGAAAACTCAATACCAGCGTGCAATTTGTGACCTTGGCGTTTCTGGCCTTGTCAATCCAAAGATCGTAAACAGGCTCTTAGGCACGAAGATCTCTCCACCCTGCATCCGCTGGAAACTCTCCAGTACAAAGTCCACGCCTTGCCAGAGCGTGATCCAGAAACGGGTCATCCGCTCGTCGGTAATAGGTGGGGCTTCCACCTGCCCGGCGATGATCTTCTTGAAGAATGGAACGACCGAGCCGCGGGAGCCGACGACGTTGCCGTAGCGCACCACGGCAAAAACCGTCTTGTGGCCGCCGGCCATGTTGTTGGCGGCCACGAAGAGTTTATCGGATGCGAGCTTGGTGGCACCGTAGAGGTTGATAGGGGTCGCGGCCTTGTCCGTAGATAGCGCAATGACCTTCGGCTCTTTATGGATTCGAGACTGCTAACGTAGCAGCAAACCGAGAAGGGAATCCAAGAGTCCTTTGCTGCGGTTTTTGGCGTTGTGGACGAACTCGAAAAAGCCCAGATACAAGGGTAAGTGCTCCTGGGAAATCCCCCGGT
>Ga0209453_1000058_pt1 | contig 13620 bp, 13 predicted proteins | sample WorMetulBAHAMAS1_FD_187397 | JGI IMG/M metagenome (GOLD analysis project Ga0209453, IMG submission 187397) | Marine gutless worms symbiont microbial communities from Max Planck institute for Marine Microbiology, Germany - Olavius ullae BAHAMAS.1... | ecosystem: Host-associated > Annelida >...
CGTGGCGGCGCAGACCGCGGTCCAGGCCAGAGCGCGAGACCTCGGGGTGGATGAACTCGCGGGTCACCGCCAGCAAGTCATCCAGGGGCAGCAGGAGGGTCTCACGCAACGCTGCCACCACCGCTTTCCTGGGCCGTGGGCGTGGAGCCCGATGGGGGCGGTGCGAGGCATCTTCCACCCCCTTGCGTTGGCGCCATTTCGCAACCGTGTGACGGTTGAGGTGGTAAACCTCGGCCAGTTCCCGGTCGCTCACCGATGTGAGCATCACCATGAAAAGTATTGAGCATGGGATTTTTCAAGGTCCCTTTTCAGTCCAAGAGCAACCTATGCATTTTCAGTGCATAGTGGTTGAGTTATTAGGTATATGAGCAAATCGAAACGGGGTGACGGTATTTGACAGGCAAGATCATGAACGACGAAACCGGACCGGAAATCGATCGGCTGCGGGCCGAGGCCCTGGAACAAATCGCCGCGGCCCAGGATCTCGCGAATCTGGACCGGATACGGGTACGCTATCTGGGCAAGAGCGGTCTGCTCACCGCGGAGCTCAAGCGGCTCGGAAAGCTACCGCAAGCCGAGCGTCCACGGGCCGGACAGGCGATTAACCAAGCCAAGACGCGGATCCAGGAGGCCATCGAGGCCCGCAGGAAATCGCTGGAGCAGGCGGCTCTGGCCGACCGTCTGGCCGCCGAACGCATCGATGTCACCTTACCGGGCCGCGGCCAAAGACCCGGTGGTCTGCACCCCATTACCCGTACCCTGCAGCGGATCGAGCGGCTGTTCGCCAACGCGGGATTCAGCGTCGCCGAGGGGCCGGAGGTCGAGGATGACTACCATAACTTCGAGGCCCTCAATATTCCGGCCCATCACCCGGCGCGGGCCATGCACGACACCTTCTACTTCGACGAGCACCTCCTCCTGCGTACCCACACCTCGCCGGTGCAGATCCGGGTCATGGAGAAGGAAGGGCCGCCGCTGCGGATCATCGCCCTCGGACGGGTTTATCGCTGCGATTCCGATCTGACTCATACCCCCATGTTCCACCAGGTGGAAGGTTTTCTGGTGGACGAACAGGTGACCTTCGCCGACCTCAAAGGCATCCTCTACGATTTCCTGCGTAACTTCTTCGAGCGTGACCTGGAGCTACGCTTTCGGCCGTCCTATTTCCCCTTCACCGAGCCTTCCGCGGAGGTGGATATCGAGTGTGTCATGTGTAATGGGACCGGTTGCCGAGTATGCAAGCAGACCGGTTGGCTGGAGGTATTAGGCTGCGGGATGATCCATCCGGAAGTATTCCGCCAGGTGGGGATCGACGCCGACCGCTACCTCGGCTATGCCTTCGGCATGGGGGTGGAACGTCTGGCGATGCTGCGTTACGGCATTGATGACATCCGGCTCTATTTCGAGAACGACCTGCGGTTTCTCAGGCAGTTTGCCTGAATGCAGCATTGAGCCGGTTTTCAATTCAATTAAGGCAATAGAGCCGTCTCTTGCATGTTAGCGTTCTATGAGTTCTAAACAAAAAGGACCAACGCCTACTGTGCGCTGCTTTTGCCGAAGAAGATAGGTTGATGTTGACACGCGGTTCAGAATGGCGACGGTGGGACCTGTATGTCCATACGCCGGATACCGCCCTGAATGACCAGTTCAGAAGCTGGGATGAATATCTGGCCGTTATCAACGGACAGAACGAGGTCCGTGTTATCGGCGTTACCGACTACTTACTATTTAGCAATTACGCGAAGCTTGGGCAGTACCACACAGAGGGCAAGCTGCCGGAAGTTGATCTACTCATTCCCAATATAGAATTCCGCATCGCGCCACCGACCGAGAAGGTAACTGCGCTCAATATTCACCTGCTGATCTCGCTGGACGATCCCGAGCACGAGCAGCAAATTCACAACACTCTGGCCCGACTTACATGGAAATACGGCGGGGACAACTATTCCTGCCTGCGTGAACAGCTTATCGCACTCGGCAAGGCGTTTGATCCCAAGGTGACAGACGAGGGCGTCGCGCTGGAAAAGTGCGTCACGCAGTTCAAAGTCGATTTCTCAGCATTTCGCGACTGGTACCACGATGAGCCATGGCTTCGCGAGAATTCATCGATTGTCGTTGACGCAGGTAATGACGGGCTGTCCGGCTTCAATAAGGAGGGCGGATGGGGCAGCTGGCGAGAAGAAATCACCCGTTTCAGCCAAGCGCTTTTCTCGGGGCGTCCGGGCGAGCGCGACTTCTGGTTCTGCCGCCGCTCTGAAGAAGACAAAAACACCGTCATGAAGCTCGGCGGCATGAAGCCGTGCCTGCACGGTTCCGACGCCCACAAGATCGACGATTTGTTCCGCCCGGCCCAGGACCGTTTTTGCTGGATCAAAGCTGACTCCACATTCGAGGGCCTTAGGCAAGTCCTCTATGGGCCGGAAAGCCGCGTCCATATCGGCCCGACGCCGCCGCTCCACCATAACAAGGCACGCGTTATCCGCGCCGTGCGGCTTTCGAATTCAGACGGGTGGTTTGACGATGTTGAGATTCCACTCAATGCCGGTCTTGTCTCCATCATCGGCCAGAAAGGCTCTGGCAAATCGGCGCTGGCCGAGCTGATCGCGTATGGCGCTAGGAGCTGGGCCACGAATGAGCCGGGAAGTTTTCTGCGGCACGCCGACTCACATCTGCAGGGCATGAAAGTTGAGCTTGAGTGGGCCGACGGTGAAGTGACGCCTATGACGCTCAGGGACGACCAGACAGATGACAATGCCGTGCGCTATCTGTCACAGAAGTTTGTCGAGCAGCTCTGCGCTGACGACCATCTGGGCGACGAGATTGTTAAGGAAATCGGGAATGTCATCTTCTCGTATATCGATCCGAGCGACGCGCTCAATGCATCATCGTTCGAAGAGCTACGGGCGCTACGCACCGACGGCACACGCGCGCAAGGCGAGCGTTTGCAGGAAGACATTAGGCGGCTGATACGGGAAGAGTGTAACCTCTTCGGTATATAATTACACGGGACCTGGCAACTATTGAATATGCAAAAGGAGTCGTAAATGACTTAAAAAGTATACGGATACATGAACGCCCGCGAATATTAAACAGCATTGAAGCACAACTAAAGTACGAGCCCACTAAACAGACTCGTAATCGGAAAATGATTATTGGGTTAACACCACCATGGGAATATATTGGTCCTATTTTGGAATTACGGATAGGAAAATATCGTGCTTTTTACGATGTCGATGAGGAGCTTTTCGTTGTAACTATTCGAGCCATCCGACATAAGCCACCGCACAAGACAACGGAGGATATATTATGAAAACTTTCGGACTTGACCATATCACCTTGAATGCTTGTGTCGCAGAAGCTCAACAGGAACGTCTCGTTATTACTCGTGAAGGTAACCCAGTAGCATTAATTATTGGAATAGATGAAGAACAAATGGAGTTTGGAAGTGATGCTTCCTTTTGGAATCTTATTGAAGAGAGACGCGAAGAAAATAGGATTAATCGAAAGGAATTAGAACAAGCGCTCATATCCGCTTAAATTCTGAATCTTTATGGAATGTCAAGTGGTACAACTCTAGGGGACCTTGAAAAATCCCATGCTCAATACTTTTCATGGTGATGCTCATAAATCGCGCTTTTCGAATGCCTTGATTATCATAGAGTTACGCACACGGACATAACGGGGCTTTCTTGTTCTACAAAGACACCTTGAATTTTTCAAGGTGCCCTCTAATGTTAGGTACCCAATATGGAGAGTATTATGCTAGTAGAATATCTACAACAAGTTTACGATATGCACATTATGAAATTCTTGAAGAAGACAAGAGTTTCTATGGAGAAATTCCCAGCTTCCAGGGAGTCTACGCTAGTGCTCCTACCTTAGAAACGTGTCGCGAACAACTTGAAGAGGTACTGGAAGAATGGGTACTTTTCAGGATTCATAAAAATTTGCCACTACCGCAAATAGATGGAATTGAACTCAACCACTATGCACTGAAAGTGCCTAGGTTGCTCTTGGACTGAAAGTCCGAAATCATTCGGGAGCTGACATTTCCTGTTGTCCCAACACCCGATCCGATCATCCGAACAGGTTTTCACCCGGATCATTTTTTTAGCCCCGGACATTCGCTGTGAAGAGACGGTATGATGACCAACGTCTTCCACCACTCATGAATTGCTTGAGAGAATACCTGTGTAGCAGCTAAAGCCTTGCACTAAAGGGCATAGATTTGGACTAGCGTGCTAGGACAATAAATTAAGGCTCTTTATAGATTCCAGACTGGTTAGGATATTTTGCGCAAATTTGCCTTCTTCAGAAAGCCAGAGGGGCATCGTATAACTTGCTGTTATTGTTGAGAAAAGACTGCCTGTTCTATCATCGGTCAGAGTGCTACGGACCGCCGTCCCCTTCGATCAGTCTGGAATCTATAAAGAGCCTAAAGTAAATAAGTTCCTTCGTAAGAAAAAAATCGTATAACAATCACATGCACTCGGACAGTAAAAAGCGCCGCTCGTTCCTCGCTCTGCTTTTTGCTGCCAGTGATGTGATGCGTTGGCGTTTAATTCCAATCAAAAAACTGACAGGTGATTTATGAGAAAACCAATACTTGAAGAAGGAAAATCATATACTTTTTCCGATTATTCCGAACTGAGTAATCCTACCAAAGAGATTGTTGCAGAGTTCGGTTATCAGTTCCGGCTGAAAAAGATCGATCTTCCCGTACATCCTTTCAGAGGTTCGCTGGAAAAATTGAAAAATACTTTCTATAAAAAACTACCTCATATCTCACTCAACTCGGAAACAGCAAAACGGGAAGTTTTGGTTGCCCCTCTGCTGCTGGAACTGATGGATCATATTGAAATAGATATCGATATAGAATACCCTCTATATGTCAGTAATCAGCTTAAAGGAAATATCGATTATTTTGTAAGATCGGAGATCAGTTTGATCGTTATCGAAGCTAAGAAAGCGGATATGGAAAAAGGATTCAGTCAGCTGGCTGTAGAACTGATTGCGGCTGACAAGTATATTGAAGAAAGCGATGCTTCCATATACGGAGCGGTTACGGTCGGAGATTTATGGAGATTCGGAGAGCTTGACAGAAAGGAAAAACTGGTATCAAAAGATATTGATTCATACCGTGTTCCTTCCGACCTTGAAGAACTTTTTTCGGTCTTGACAGGAATACTCAGTTAAGGAAAATCCGTTGGGGCGGTAGTGGCAGAGGTAAGCGTGGAGGTTCAAGGATTATTTATTGTTTCAGCACACTAGTCCAAACCTATGCCCTTTAGTGCAAGGCTTTAGCTGCTACGCAGGTATTCTCTCAAGCAATTCATGAGTGGTAGAAGAAGTGGTCATCATACCGTCTCTTCACAGCGAATGTCCGGGGCTAAAAAAACGATCCGGGTGAAAACCTGTTCGGATGATCGGATCGGGTGTTGGGACAACAGGAAATGTCAGCTCCCGAATGATTTCGGACTTTCAGTCCAAGAGCAACCTATGCATTTTCAGTGCATAGTGGTTGAGTACCGAGCGATAAGCAAAGACCAAATTTATATGCTGAGTTGAATTCGCAAAGATGAACCGCCCGAGGTCTCTCGTTGCCACGCTCGTATGTTTCTGTACGATGTCGGTGTTCTCGCAAGAACCGCCTGGCGACTTTGTTGGTCGTTTGGTCCGGGCGGCGATTGAGCGGACCTCTCACGATGTGGTCTACGATGGTTCCTACCGGCAGATCGACTACCCGGGTGGGGATGTGCCCGCTGGAATTGGCGTATGTACGGATGTCGTAATCCGTGCGTATCGGGCGGTTGGGGTCGATCTTCAACGGTTGGTACACGAGGACATGACTGCGGAGTTCTCGGCCTATCCGACTATCTGGGGCCTGACACGACCGGACCCGAACATAGACCACCGCCGGGTGCCGAACCTACAGGTTTTCTTCACGCGACGTGGAACCAAGTTGCTGGCATCCCGAGATCCAAATGACTACCGACCGGGAGATTTGGTTACCTGGATGCTTCCGGGGAATCTCCCGCACATTGGATTTGTGACAAACCATCGATCGGCCGGAGGATCGAGGCCATTGGTCGTACACAATATCGGAGCTGGTCCGAAACTAGAGGGTGTCTTATTCGAGTTTCCCATTACCGGACACTACCGATATGAGGGGTAGAGAATGGATTGGCCGAATGTATGCAATTTAGACAGGAAAGGGTGAAATGCGATTCAGCGAGTCATGGCTGCGGGAGTGGGTCAATCCCGCTGTGGATACTCGAACCCTGGCCGACCAACTGACGATGGCGGGGCTCGAGGTGGACGCGGTGGAACCCGCAGCCCCCGAGTTCAGCGGCGTTCTGGTCGGTCGGGTCCAGGCTGTCGAGGCCCATCCCAACGCCGAGAAGCTGCGCCTGTGCCGGGTCGATGTGGGGTCCGGTGAGCCCTTGCAGATCATTTGCGGTGCTGCCAACGTGGTCGCAGATATGAAGGTCCCGGTCGCCACGCTGGGGGCACGTCTGCCGGGGGGGGTCGAGATCAAGCGGGCCAAGCTGCGCGGCGTCGAGTCTCTGGGGATGATCTGCGCCGCGAGCGAGCTCGGACTCGCCGAGTCCTCGGAGGGCATCTTGCCTTTACCCACGGATGCCCCGGTGGGGGCGGATTTACGCACTTATCTGGATCTCGACGACCGGTGTATCGCGCTCGACCTGACCCCCGACCGGGCCGACTGTCTGAGCCTCGCCGGCGTATCCCGGGAGGTGGGGGCCATCAATCGCAGCCCTGTCCAGGGACCCGTCATCGAACCCGTCCCCCCCCGCAACGACGACCGCTTCCCGGTCCATCTGGAGGCCCCCGAGGCTTGCCCCAGCTATGTCTGCCGGGTCGTCCGCGGCATCGACCCCGATGCCGTGACCCCGCTGTGGATGCAGGAACGCCTGCGCCGTAGCGGCCTGCGCAGCATCGGTCCCGTGGTGGACGTCACCAACTATGTACTCCTGGAGCTCGGTCAACCGCTGCACGGCTTCGACCTCGACCGGCTGGACGAAGCGATCCGCGTGCGCATGGCGGTGGCCGGCGAACGCTTGCTCCTGCTCAACGGCGAGGAGCTCGTATTGCGCGACGATACCCTGGTGATCACCGACCGCAACCGGCCCGTCGCCTTGGCGGGCATCATGGGCGGAGCCGAGACGGGTGTGACGACCCGTACCCGCCACGTCCTGCTCGAGAGTGCCTTCTTCGCCCCCCGGGCTATCAGCGGCAAGGCCCGCAGCTACGGGCTGCATACCGACTCTTCCCACCGCTTCGAGCGCGGGGTCGACCCGGAGCTTCAGGCGCGGGCCGTGGAGCGGGCAACGGCACTGCTGCTGGACATCGTGGGCGGCAGGCCGGGGCCGGTCGCGAGCCTGAACGCGGAGGAACACCTGCCCCGGCGGAAAAGGCTGCACTTACGCCGCGAGCGGATCGGCAAGCTACTCGGAATGGCGCCGGCGGACACGGCCGTGGAGGACACCTTTACCCGGCTGGGTATGGAGATTACGCCGGCCTCCGACGGCTGGGATCTGGTTCCACCCGGCAGCCGCTTCGACCTCCAGCTCGAAGTGGACCTGATCGCCGAGATCGGCCGTATCCAGGGTTACGAGAAGATTCCCGTGACCCATGCCGGCACGGCGGCTACCCTCAAGGCACTCCCCGAGACGGCATTCGATCCGGACCGCGCCAGACTGACCTTGGTGGCGCGGGGTTATCACGAAGTGATTACCTACAGCTTCGTGAGCCCGGAGCTCCAGCGTCGCATCGATCCGCAATCCGAAGCCTTGACCCTGTCCAATCCGCTCTCGGCGGACATGTCCGTTATGCGCACCAGCCTCTGGCCGGGGCTGGTGCAGACGGCACGCCAAAACCAGACCCGTCGGCAGGAGCGCGTGCGCATCTTCGAGAGTGGCCTGTGTTTCCTGCGCACCGGAGACAGGCTGGAGCAGAACGCGAAGCTCGCCGGTCTGGTCGTCGGTTTTTCGGCCCCCGTGCAATGGGGCATGCAGGTCCGCCCGGTCGATTTTTACGACGCCAAGGCGGATCTGGAGGCCGTGTTCAGCCTGACCGGTCATCCGGAACACTTGCGCTTTTTACCCGCCGCGCATCCGGCCCTGCATCCGGGCCAGACTGCCTGCATCGAACACGGGGGCCGCAAGATCGGTATGCTCGGTATGTTGCACCCGGCCCTGGCGGCGGAACTTGACATTGAGGGTAATGCCTTCCTGTTCGAGATCGCGCTTGCCGAGCTGCAAACGGGCTTGCCGCCGGTATTCGAGCCGCTGTCCAGGTTCCCGGCCATCCGGCGCGACCTGGCAATCGTCGTCGCCGCGGACATAACCTACGACCAAGTGCGCGATTGTGTGGCGGGCACCGCGTCCGATCTGCTTCGGGACCTCATCCTGTTCGACGTCTATCAGGGCCCGGAAATAGATTCCGGGAAAAAAAGTCTTGCCTTTGGATTGATTCTGCAAGCATCTTCCCGGACACTTACGGATCAGGAAGTCGACGCGACGATTTCCCGCGTGTTGACACACATCACAAGCGAATTAGGGGCGACACTGAGAGATTGACACGATGGCACTGACCAAGGCCGACATGGCAGAGCACCTCTTTGTACAGCTGGGCCTGAACAAGCGGGAGACCAAGGACATCGTCGAGAGATTCTTCGAACATATCCGCGCTGCCCTTGAAAAGGGTGAGCAGGTAAAGCTGTCCGGGTTCGGGAATTTCGAGCTTCGGGAGAAACGACAGCGTCCCGGAAGAAACCCCAAAACAGGTGAAGAGATCCCGATCTCCGCCCGTCGTGTCGTCACTTTTCGTCCGGGACAAAAACTGAGATTACGGGTGGAAGCCTATGCTGGAAACGAACACTAGCAGCAACGAGCTACCGCCTATACCAGGCAAGCGCTACTTCACCATCGGTGAGGTCAGCGAGCTGTGCGCGGTCAAACCACATGTTCTGCGTTACTGGGAGCAGGAGTTTCCCCAGCTCAAGCCGGTGAAGCGACGGGGCAACCGCCGCTACTACCAACATCACGATGTACTCATGGTGCGCCAGATCCGGAGCCTGCTCTACGAGCAGGGATTCACCATCGGTGGTGCCCGCCAGCAGCTATCGGGCAAAAGCGCCCAGCAGGACGCCTCGCAAAGCCATCAGATCATCCGCCAGCTGCGGCTGGAACTCGAAGAGATCCTGCAAATTCTCAAGCGTTGAACCGGAGGGTATGGCGGCGGTTTGGCTACCCGTCGCCTACCGGTTTTGCGGGAAGCCTCCATTCCATACCTACATTTGACGCGAGGTCGCGCGTGCCGGCCGCGCGCTGGGATAATGCGGGTGTAGGTTGCGTTGAGACGCCAGCACGGAAGCTGCGGTGATCAACGGGCCTGTGGGCGTCGAAACGCAACCCATCCGATCCCCCAAACAGCGCAAAATAATCCGGGAAAGCGTTAGTTTTTAGGCAGTCTCTCAAGTATCTGCCCCGTTTCTCGTGCCAGCAGGCAGGCATCCATGACGACCAGTCAAGCGGCACTCAAGCCTTCCAGTTTCGCGGGACGTCTGGTGCACGACCGGCTGCTTTCGGAAGAGCAGGCACGGAACGCGCACCGGGAAGCGCTCGAGCGCCGACAGTCGTTCGTCCAGTATTTGATCGCGGAAACGCATCTGGACAGCGGGCAGATCGCCCTTGCCGCCACCGATGAGTTCGGGGTGCCCCTGTTGGATCTGGATGCCCTCGATCTTGCCGAGCTCCCCCTGAACCTAGTCGATGAAAAGTTGGTGAGTAAGCATCGTGCCTTGCCCATCTTCCGGCGCGGTAATCGGCTCTTTCTCGGCGTCTCAGATCCGACCAACTACCGGGCCCTGGACGAGATCGGGTTCGCCACGGACATGGCCACGAACATGGTCCTCGTCGAAGAGGCAAAGCTCGCCGTCGCGATCGAGCAGGCGATCATGGCCCGCGACCGGGCCATGTCGGATATTCTGGATACCGCCTCCGGGAGAGGCGCAGCGGTACGAGTCGGAGCCGAACGTCGACGACGCCCCCATTGTCCGCTATGTCAATAAGGTCCTTATGGACGCCATCGGCAACGGGGCCCCCGATATCCACTTCGAACCCTACGAGAAGCATTGCCGTATCCGCTTCCGCCAGGACGGCCTGCTGCGGGAAATCTCCAATCCCCCGGTGAATACCGCCGCACGCCTGGTGGCGCGACTCAAGGTGATGTCGCGATGAATATCGCCGAGCGCCGAGTGCCTCAGGACGGGCGCATCAAGCTCAAGATCGGCCGTGACCGGGAGATCGATTTCCGCGTCAATACCCTGCCGACCCTGTACGGGGAGAAAGTCGTCCTGAGGATTCTGGACGCATCGGCGGACTTGGTCGGCATCGACCACCTCGGCTTCGAGCCGGAGCAGAAATCCGTATTCTTATCCGCCATTCAAAAGGCCTACGGCATGATTCTGGTGACCGGACCTACGGGTTTGGGAAAGACGGTTTCCCTTTACAGCGCGTTGGATATCCTCAACCGATCGGAGGTCAACATCTCGACGGTCGAGGACCCGGTAGAAATCCGGGTGCCCGGAATCAACCAGGTCAACATGAATGTAAAGACCGGACTCACCTTCGCGGCGGCACTGCGGGCCTTTCTGCGGCAAGACCCGGACATCGTCATGGTCGACGAGATTCGTGACCTGGAGACGGCGGAGATCGCGGTCAAGGCCGCCAAGACGGGACACCTGGTACTCTCCACCCTGCACACCAACGACGCCCCCCAATCCCTGACCCGCCTGGCGAATATGGGCATCCCCCTCTACAACATCGCCTCCTCGGTGCACCTGATCATGGCCCAGCGCCTAGCCCGGTGGCTTTGCCCCCATTACAAGGAACCCGAGCAACTGCCACGCGATGCCTTGTTGGAAGAAGGCTTCGGCAGCCATGAAATCGAGGCGGAGTTGACGCTCTACCGCGCGGTCGGCTGTGGGCATTGCGCCAACGGGTACCGGGGGCATGTCGGCATCTTTCAGGCCATGCCGATTTCCGAGGCGATCGGGCGCCTGATTCTGGAAGGCGGCAATGCGCTCCGGCTCGCGGAGTAGGCCCGGCTCGAAGGGGTGATAGACCTGCGCGAATCGGGTCTACGCAAGGTCAGATCGGGAATTACCAACCTTGAAGAGGTCAACCGGGTGACCCGGGATTAGGGTGTGTTGACCTTTAGAAGGTCCGCATAACGGACCCTACACTAACCGTTAGCTTCCAACCCCAAATCGAGCGCAAATGCAAGAGCACGCTTTATCTTGGCCACTACATCATCCGGAAGTTTCCCGAGTCGGCGCTCAAATCGCGCAGTGAACCGAGTCCCTGCACATGTGCTACCGAATCACGGTCGAGAAATCTGAGCCTTGGCAGCGTAACTTCGTATCGACTCTGTCTATTTTGGGTCGTCAACGGCACATAGAGTATCAATGCACGTGGCGGGTCCGGGTTGGTGTCCAGTTGTTCTGCCAAGATATCCATCAATGGGTTCTATCATCTCAGAAACCTCCCCTCTGCTTACGGCAGTCGCCACGCAGGGTACCGCTGCATACATAGGAAAGGCGAATCTCGGTCGGTCGACGACTTTATGTTACTCTGACAATACACTTTAGTCCTACAATTTTTACAATATTAGGGCACTTGAAAAGGCTCTTTATGGATTCCGGACTGGTCGAAGAGGACGACAGTCGGTAGCACCATGACCGATGACGGAACAGGTAGCCTTTTCTCAACGATAGCAGCGTCGCCCTGTTCTCGCTCGCGGTCGGCAGCTTTCTAAGAGCCTGTTTACGATCTTTGGATTAACAAGGCCAGAAACGCCAAGGTCACAAATTGCACGCTGGTATTGAGTTTTCGCTCGCAGTTTTTCCATAACCGTCGACATTTATTCCAACCAAGCGAAAGAGCGCTCGACAACCCACCGTTTGGGCATCACTGTAAATGTTGTGCAGTTCGTTTCGTTTGGCAACCGCGGGCGCCTGGATTCCGGCAATCCCTGCCGGAATGACGGGGTAGGGGTCGGCAGACTTCATCACTTAAAATTTAGCCACTACCCGAACGAACACAGAAAACAGCCGACGGGCCGCCGATAGATAAGAAGGAGTAGGAGCGACATGACAAACCCCAGTCCAGATTTCTTTCCGGATACGGTGGCACCAGGTTCCGTCGGTGAGAAGTCTACAGGGGTGATGTCGGTTCAACAGATCAAAAATGCCATTGACCAAGGGTACGTATCATCGGACCGGCCAATCGAACCGGTCCAGCTCCAGCCATCGAGTTTGGATCTCAGGTTAGGGACACAGGCGTACCGCGTCAGGGCCGGTTTCTTGCCAGGCCCGAAGTCCACTGTCCTTGATTGCCTGGAGCAACAGGAGGACGACGTCGTTGAGCTCGACCTTTCGTCTCCGCAAATATTCGAGCGTGACCACGTCTATATCGTACCCCTTATGGAACGGATGAGGCTTCCTAAGAAGGTATCCGGAAAAGCCAATCCGAAGAGCAGTATTGGGCGGTTGGATATCTTTACCAGGTTGATTACGGATCAAGGCACGGAGTTTGATCGCGTCCCGGAAGCCTACACAGGACCCTTGTATGCGGAGATTTCTCCGCGATCCTTTTCGGTCCGCGTGCATCATGGGGCCACCTTGAATCAGCTACGATTCGTCGTCGGTTCCCCACCGCCGTCGGACAAGAGTATTCGCGACCTTCATAAAATCCGGGGGCTCGTCTATGCCAATGACGGTACTCCCATTGACGCGAACATCGATAAGGGGCTTACGCTTTCAATAAACCTTGAGTTAGGAAACGGTTCGGGACCTGTCGGATACATTGCGAGAAATACTTCCGCTGTAATCGATATTAATAAGACGAACCACTACGAGACCGAGAAATTCTGGAAATCGATAGAAAGGCCCATGGATGGCCGAATCATCATCGAGCCGAATCACTTCTACATCCTTGCTTCCAAAGAGTTGGTCAGGATTCCACCCGATTACGCCGCCGAGATGATTGCCTTCGATCCGGTTATCGGAGAATTCAGGGCCCATTACGCCGGTTTTTTCGATCCCGGGTTCGGGTTTGGTGATGGTGATATCCGAGGCGTGCGCGCCGTTCTCGAGGTCAAGGCTCACTATGTGCCCTTTTCTCTGCAACATGGGCAAGTTGTAGCGAGAATGCTATACGAAAGAATGATGCAGGTACCGGACCGCCTATACGGCAGGGAGATTGGATCGTCATATTACAATCAAGGGCTCACACTGAGTAAACATTTCGTTCGAGGTCTATGAGTACCATTTGCGGCAAAAAATAGGCGATTGTATACTTTGCAAACCCATCTGATTTTGGTAGATTCTCCATAGTGAAAATCAATCAGGAGTCCGGTAAAAGGGGACGACCACCTTTCGTTCTCCTACGCAGGAGGAGCGTGACCTTGTAAGGCGGTTGGTAGGATTGGGTCTTTCTGTAAAAGAGATAGCCGCTCGCGTCCGAAAAGGAATTGCCCACGAAACGTTTTGGTGAAATGAGCGTTTTATCCAGTCCTTACTTCCACGACGAAGCG
>Ga0209453_1000059_pt1 | contig 13355 bp, 10 predicted proteins | sample WorMetulBAHAMAS1_FD_187397 | JGI IMG/M metagenome (GOLD analysis project Ga0209453, IMG submission 187397) | Marine gutless worms symbiont microbial communities from Max Planck institute for Marine Microbiology, Germany - Olavius ullae BAHAMAS.1... | ecosystem: Host-associated > Annelida >...
GGCTGAGACTGTAATTCCAGGCGGATAGCCGGTGGGGTACGGGCGTTCTTGTGCAACTGGATGTTCATGGTGGGTGATTGCTATACTCAAAGCGTGATGATGTCGGACCTGTCAAACGCCGTCGCCCTGCGGCTCGGCTTCCTTACCGCTCCCCTCTATTCCCTCCTCGGCCAGCAGGCGTAAGACCTCTCGCGCTTGCAATAGAAGATTGCTCCTCTTCGGTATATAATTACACGGGACATGACAAACTACGAATCACGCGAATCCTCGCGTGATCGATTCGCGCCGATTCGCGTGATTCGTGGTTTTCCCTTCCCCAACGGCGCTTTCAGACTTATTGCACAATCCGATGTCTGAACAGGCGCCTGACCCGATCTACCCGACTCGACAACCACGCATCGCCTCCCGCAAGGCGCGGATACGGGCCTCGCGGATGCGCTCCTGGATCTTCGCCGGTTCGGGCGCCGCGGCGGCAATGGCCCGGACGTCCACCGATCTAGCCGCTGTTAAGAACAGGCGTAGCCGTGCGGCCTGGGGATATGCGCGCCCTTGGTAACCTCCGCGGCCCCGGTAATCCGCCTCGAAGGCGATCAGCGCCTGCTCGAAACGCTCGGGCCGGCGGAAGGCATCCAGGCCCTCCAATAGACCGAGCACCGTCCCCGGACGCAGCTCGTCGGCCTTGTGTGCCATGCCGTGATAGTGTGCCACTCTCCGCGCCAGCTCCCGGAAACGGCGCGGGGCCTTGAGCCGACCGCACAGCGCCTCGACCAGGGCCCGGCTGCGTTGCTCGTGCCCCCGGTGAGCCGGCAGGATGTCCGGTGGCGTGGTGCCCTTGCCGAGATCATGGGTCAGGGCGGCGAATACCGTTTCCGAATTGGCCGTTTCCAAACCGCCCGTCTCCGGATCGGAGGTCAGGCGAGCGGCCATATCCACGACCATCATGGTATGGATACCCGTGTCGACCTCCGGGTGCCACTGTGCCCGCTGCGGGACCCCGAACAGGCGATCCACCTCCGGCATCAGCCTCGCCAAGGCCCCGGCTTCGCGCAAGACCTGGAAAAAGCGCGAGGGCTCGGGTGCCGCGAGCGCCTTGACAAGCTCTTGCCACACCCGCTCCGGGACCAGGGCGTCCACCTCGCCCTGGTCCACCATGGACCGCAGCAGGGCCATGGTCTCCTCCGCCACGGTGAAGCCCAGCTCCGCGAAGCGCGCGGCGTACCGGGCCAGCCGCAACAGACGCACCGGGTCCTCGGCGAACGCGGGCGAGACGTGCCGCAGTACCCGGTTCTCCAGATCCGACCGGCCGCCATAGTAATCGATGAGATTACCCTGTCCGTCCTCGGCCAGGGCATTGATGGTGAGATCCCGACGCCGCAGATCCTCCTCCAGGGTCACGTCCGGTGCCGCATGGAACAGGAACCCCCGATAGCCGGGTCCGGTCTTGCGCTCGGTGCGGGCCAGGGCATACTCCTCCTTGGTCCGCGGGTGCAGGAAGACCGGAAAATCCCTTCCCACCTGACGAAAGCCCTGCGCGATCATCGCCTCCGGGGTGGCACCGACGACCACGAAATCACGGTCGGCGGGGGACCGTCCGAGCAGCCGATCCCGCACGGCCCCGCCCACCAGATAGACCTCAATGGCGTCCCCCGAATCTTGCCCCGAATTTTGTGGCACCTTCATCGCCCCATCCCGCATCGCCCGATCAGGTCGGACCGGGCGGTTGGCCCCGGTTCGGTCCTGGGGGCTTTGCCTCCAGGGCCCGGATATCGGGTCCCGGCGGTACGGTCTCCCCTTTTTTCCGGGCGCTGCCGAGCCACCCGGCGATGGTCCCGAAGATGCGCTTGATCCCCCGCCACAGCTTGGGAAGCAACCAGATCAGGAGCAGCAGGAAGAGGACCAGGAGCGCCAGAAACAGCACCGGATGATTGACCGCCAAAGCAGGCCGGCCACGACGCTGAAATCCTCCAGGATGGAGGCCGTCCAGTTCGTAAAGGGCTCGGGCGAGGTGTTGATGAGCACCCTGGTCCCGGATTTCGTCGCGTGGGAGACCGCGGCCATACCGCCGCCCAGGATTGCCGTCGCAAGCTCGGCGCCGAGGCCCACATCTCCCACCGCACCGGCCGCCAACATGACCCCGGCCGGGATGCGCACATCGGTGAAGAACTCCACTAGATACATGAACCCGGCGGCGAACATGACCAGCGGATCGGCCAGCACCTCCATGCCCTCCGGGAGTACCATCCTGCCGGTGGCCCCGAGAAAGCCCAACACCAGGATCGCGGCATACAGATTGATCCCGCTGGCCCAACCGGCACCCAACGAGAGGGCGAGTGTCTGCGCCAGATCGTCCACGTCAGCGTCCTCCTGCCAGCCTATGACCCAATGCCATTAAGTTAAGCATTACTGGTCGGCAAAGTAAGGAAAAAACGGCGAATCGCGCGAATCCTCACGAATGGATTCGCGCGATTCGTCGTTTTCTCTTTCGTAATTCCAACCCACCACGGCTAGCGGCTAACCGCTAACTTAACGGCATTGGCCTGTGACCGACCGGATTATACGCCGAACCCGCATGCATCGCTTCCGGTCGCCGACTTGCGGCTGTTTTGAAGCCAATCGAATCCCTCAAACAGCGCCATAAGGCGGGAAAGCGCAACGCATCCCGCCTTCAGCCTGGACAGCGGGGCACCTTCGCCCTCCGTCCCAGGCCTGATGTGGTAAAATATGAAAGATATTATCTGAGATCGATCGGGCGATCCGCCGCCCGTGCAAGCAAAACCATTCCCCGCCAGAGGAATATCGAGATGCGACTCCTCCGTTACCTGCTCCTGTTCGCCCTCGTAGCCTTCATCGTCTGGCCCTACTACCATGTCTATCGCCTCGACAACGCCCTCGGCTTGAACGACATGCGGACCCTGGAGCAGCTCCTGGACATACCAGCCATCCGTCGCAACTACAAGGAGCGCCTGGAAGGTGGCCTGAGTCTCCCCCAGCCCCACCCCCAAGATACCGACAACCCCCTGGCCTGGCTGCAACAGAACCTGTGGCGCCTGGGTGACGCCGCCCTGGAGCAGGCCATTACCCTCCTCTGGGCCCGCGATACCCTCAAGGAGGCCGCAGCCCAGGCAACCGACAGGCGACCGCCCTACTTCATGGCCGCCATCACCTTCGCCTTCTTCGAGTCCTACGACCGCTTCCTCATCCGCTTAGGAGACCTCGGTAAAAACGCCACCCATGTCCGCATGACATTGCAGGACAAGACTTGGCAGATCACGGACATCATTCGTTAGCTGTTAAGTCCCGTCAGATTATAGACACCTGTTTAAGAGGCCATCTGAAAACTAACCCATTGATTTAAAATCGGTAGGCTGGGTCGAGGGACGAGACCCAGCAAACCTGGCTGGCCCATAAACGCTGGGTTTCGTTCCTCAACCCAGTCTACTCCTGACTCTGGGCTATAGCCTTTTTCAGACAGCCTCTAACGAGAATTTGCGGAAAATATGGGCTGATTTACCGCTTTCGCGGCCGGTTCATCCTAAGTCCGACAGGCCCCTGGGTTCGGGGAACCGGAGTCGATTCATGGTAAAATCAGTCGTTCATCATCTCGACCCGGGGAGCTGTTATCCCGAGCGTAGCGAGGGATCTTCCAGCTTGGCAAAGATTTCCGGCACTAGCTGTTTAAATCGCGGCGGTTCGAGATCACCCGCGAACCGGTACATGCTTGGGGAAAGTACAAGCGCCTTTCCTTAAGGGGAGCATAGCCATGCCGGTCGACGCCCGAGCCGCACTGAAACAACACTTCGGGTTCGAGACATTTCGCCACGCCTCGTCGCGGCAGGCTGCGAGGCCCGCGCCTACCACGCGGGGATGCAGGACGCGCTTCGGACCGAGATTCAGGACTGGTTCATGACCTCGGACCAGGCCATCGTGGTCGCCACCATCGCCTTCGGCATGGGCATCGACAAGGCGAATATCCGCTATGTCTATCACTACAACCTGCCTAAGAGCCTGGAGAACTATTCCCAGGAGATCGGACGCGCCGGCCGCGACGGTGAGCTGGCGATCTGCCACATGCTGGTATGCCCGGACGACCTGAACGTGCTCGAGAATTTCGTCTACGGCGACACCCCGCACCCGGACGCCGTCAGAGGCCTGATCCGGGATATCTTCGCGCGCGGGAGCGAGTTCGACATCAGCCTCTACGACCTTGCGTTCGAGCACGATATCCGGCTATTGGTACTGCGCACCCTACTCACTTATCTGGAGCTCAAGGGACTTCTGGCGGGGGGCACGCCCTTATATGGGCAATACCGCTTCAAACCTTTGCTGACCTCGCGGGAGATACTAGCGCGCTTTGAAGGGTCACGCCGCTCCTTCCTTGCCGATCTGTTCCGCCAGGCCCGTCAGGCCCGGTCCTGGTTCCACATCGATCCCGCCGCCGCCGCGACGGTGCTGGGGACCGATCGGGAACGGATCATTCGGGCCCTGGATTGGCTGGGGGAGCAACAAATGCTGCGGGTCGAGGCCACGGGGCTACGTTACCGCTACCGGTGCCTCCGGTCTCCCACAGACCCCCCCCGCGCTGGCGGACGAGCTGCACCACTACGGTTTGAAACGGGAAGCGGCGGAGCTCGAGCGACTCCGGCAGGTACTGGAACTCGCGGCCAGGGACGGTTGCCAGACCGCCGCGCTCGCCGCCCACCTTGGCGAGCACCTGGAAGACGCATGCGGCCACTGCAGCTGGTGCCGATCAAGGCGGCTCCGAGCTCCCGGAACGCGGCTTGCCGGAAGTACCACCAGACTTCCGGGATCAGGTGAACCGACTGGTCTCCACCGCCGGCGGCACGCTCGACGAGCCCGGAGCCCTCGCCCGCTTCCTGTGTGGTATCCCCTCTCCTCGCCTCAGCCGGGCCAGGCTGGGTAAACAGCCACTGGGTAAACAACCCGCTTGCGGGGAGCTTGACCCGCGTACCCCTCCGCACGGTCCTGGACTGGGCGAGCGCCGGCCGGCCAGGCAACGAAGGGTCCTGAAAAACCGATGAAATCATGATCAGTAAAGAACTCAGGTTTTCGTTGAACCAGGCCTTCGAGCAGGCCCGCAAGAAGCATCATGAGTACATGACCGTCGAGCACCTGTTGTTGTCGCTGCTGGATACGCCCTCCGCGGCCATCGTGCTGAGGGCCTGCGGCGCCGAGCCCGATCGGTTGCGCCGGGAGGTCTCCACGTTCATTGAGGAGAACACGCCGCTGATCTCCGATGAGGACGGGCACGAGACCCGGCCCACCTTGGGTTTCCGGCGGGTCTTGCAGCGCGCCCTCTATCATGTTCAGGCGGCGGGCAAGAAGGAGGTGACGGGCGCCAATGTGCTGGTAGCCCTGTTCAGCGAGCAGGACTCTCAGGCCGTATATCTGCTCAATCGACAGGACATCACGCGCCTGGATGTGATCAACTTCATCTCACACGGGATCTCGAAGGTGCTGGGAGAGGATCGGGACGGGGAAGGCCAAGGCGAACCGGACCCGATGCGTAGGGAAGAACGGGAGAGCGCCAACCCCTTGGAGACTTTTGCCTGCAACCTCAACGAGTTGGCGCGCCAGGGGCGGATCGATCCCCTGATCGGCCGTCGGTCCGAGGTCTCGCGGATTATCCAGATCCTGTGCCGCAGGCACAAGAACAACCCCTTGCTGGTCGGGGAGGCCGGCGTCGGCAAGACGGCGATCGCCGAGGGGCTGGCCAAGCAGATCGTGGACGGCGATGTACCGGAGGTGCTGACGGAGGCCTCCATCTATCGGTTGGACCTGGGTACCCTGGTGGCCGGAACCAAGTATCGGGGAGATTTCGAAAAACGGCTGAAGGCGGTGCTGGCCCAGCTGCGGAAGCTACCGCACGCCGTGCTCTTTATCGATGAGATCCACACCGTCATCGGCGCGGGAATGGCCTCGGGCGGCGCGATGGATGCCTCCAATCTCATCAAACCGGTGCTTACCTCCGGCGAGCTGCGCTGCCTCGGTTCCACGACCTACGAAGAGTGCCGCGGCATCTTCGAGAAGGACCGGGCCCTGGCGCGGCGCTTTCAGAAGATCGACATCAACGAGCCGAGTGTGGACGAGACGGTCGCGATCCTCAAAGGGCTCAAGACCCGTTTCGAGGATCACTACAAAGTCAGCTACACCCGGCCGGCGTTGCGGGCCGCCGTCGAACTCTCGGCGAAGTACATCAACGACCGCCATCTGCCGGACAAGGCCATCGACGTGATCGACGAGGCCGGCGCCAATATGCAGCTGCGGCCCAAGGCCAAACGCAAGAAGCGGATCGAAGTCGTCGACGTGGAGGCTATCGTCTCCACAATCGCGCGCATACCACCCAAGCAGATCTCCCTGTCCGACACGGACGCCCTCAAAAACCTGGATCGAGACCTCAAGCTGGTGGTCTTCGGTCAGGATCCGGCTATCGAGGTGCTGACATCCGCCATCCGCATGAGCCGTTCCGGTCTCGGACCCGAAGGAAGGCCCATCGGCTCCTTCCTGTTCACCGGGCCGACGGGGGTGGGTAAAACCGAGGTGACGCACCAGCTCGCGCGCATCCTTGGCATAGCGCTGATAAGGTTCGATATGTCGGAGTACATGGAGCGCCACACGGTCTCACGCCTCATCGGTGCCCCCCCGGGCTATGTGGGCTTCGACCAGGGCGGCCTACTGACGGAGGAAATCAACAAGCACCCCCACGCGGTCCTGCTGCTCGACGAGATCGAGAAGGCCCATCCGGATGTATTCAATCTGCTGCTTCAGGTTATGGACCACGGCACCTTGACGGACAATAACGGCCGCAAGGCCGACTTCCGTAACGTCGTCCTGGTGATGACCACCAATGCCGGCGCGGAGGAGACCAACCGGCGCTCCATCGGCTTTACCGATCAGGACCACTCCAGCGATGGGCTGGAGGCCCTGAAGCGCTTCTTTACCCCGGAGTTCCGCAATCGGCTTGATGCCGTAGTCCAGTTCGCCACCCTGGAAGTAGCCACCGTGGCCGGCATCGTGGACAAATTTATTTTCGAGCTGGAACGGCAACTCGCCGAGAAGAAGGTGGCTTTGAGCCTGGATGCCGCCGCCCGAGACTGGCTGGCGGAGAAGGGCTACGACCCGCATATGGGCGCCCGGCCCATGGCCCGGATTATCCAGAACCATATCAAAAAGCCGTTGGCCAACGAGATCCTGTTCGGATCACTGATAAACGGGGGTTCGGTACGGGTCTGTGTTGAGGACGGGGACTTGGCCTTCGAATATGGAGACCGGGCATTCTTATGAACCGCACAAGGCGCATAAGGTAGCCCTGTAGATGCGATGAGCACAGCGAACCGCATCCTCGGAACTACAGCCGGACGGATCACAAAACAAGCAATCTCGTGCCTACGGACCGAGAGTCTTCCTGTGCGGAAAGAGGCGGTCTGCCGAGATCACGTTTCCGCAGAGCGTTATCTCCCCGAGGCCCTCTCTCAGCGCGCGCGGTAGGTGATTCGCCCCTTGGACAGGTCGTAAGGGGTGAGCTCGACCGTCACCTTGTCCCCGGTCAGGATGCGGATATAGTGTTTCCGCATCTTACCCGAAATATGGGCGGTGATGACGTGTCCGTTTTCGAGCTCCACGCGAAACATGGTATTAGGCAAGGTATCGATCACCGTGCCTTCCATCTGGATTACGTCTTCTTTGGCCATCGATCGCTTGAACTCAAATGCAGGGATGGGTTGCCATACGAGAGCGTGGAGTATAACACAGGTCCCGGAGCCTCCCGACTACGGCAAAACCTTGCCGGCCGCCAAACCCTGCCGACCGATCGAACCGCAGAGGCACGCAGGACGCAAAGGAATTTCGGTCAGAGTGCTACGGACCGCCGTTCCCTTCGATCAGTCTGGCATCCATAAAGAGCCTTGTAGAATACACACATGAAAAGCGCCGAGGTTATCAAAGGAAGGTTGGATGTTTGCAGGCGGCAAAGGCGACCATCGAAAATATAAACATCATTGATTGCTCTGTAATGTGGCAAAGTGGAATCAGATTCAACCTCATGTGGGAATATATTCCGTGCGTAATAATGTCGTTTGGCACCATCACCCTGTCGATCAGTCCGTGCGGGCGGAGCAGAAGGATCAGCGTCCGGTAGTCATCTGGTTCACGGGTCTGAGTGCCTCGGGTAAGTCGACCCTGGCGGGTGCCTTGGAAGAGATCCTCACGGTCCAGGGTTACCATACCTATCTGCTCGATGGGGACAATGTCCGCCATGGTCTGTGCAAGGACTTGGGCTTCAGCGATGCCGACCGCACGGAAAACATCCGCCGGGTCGGCGAAGTGGCCAAGCTGATGGCCGACGCGGGCCTGATCGTCATGGCCGCCTTCATCTCCCCGTTCCGGGCGGACCGCCGGATCGTGCGCGAAATTCTCCCCCCGGGGCAGTTTATCGAGGTCTTCATGGATGCCTCCCTGGAGGTGTGCAAGGAACGCGATCCCAAGGGGCTCTACATCAAGGCGGAGCGGGGTGAGATCAAGCAGTTCACGGGTATCGACAGCCCCTACGAGATACCCCGGGAGCCTGAGGTCCACGTCGATGCGGATCGGCTCAGCGTGCCCGAAGGGATAAACCTGCTGCTCGACTACCTGCACAAACAGGAAATCCTCAAGGGGGGATACCAGCGGGTCGAGAAAAATAGCGCCGCCTGATACAGGGGTGCTTCGCGGCCTGGGAGTCCATACGAGATGAACCTGATCAAACATCGGCGGATCTTCGGGTGGTTGATTGTCCTGGTCGGAGCGCACATCGCCCGCCACACCCAGCACCCCCACCGGTTGCGGCATCACGTGGATGGTCCGCGGGTCGAGCAGATCCATGATCAGGCGCTCGCCCTGGATGTCATGGCCGCGATCGGCCGCATCCACTACTTCGATGAGCCCAAATGGACGCTCGAATCTCTGACTGCATCCGGCTGCTACGGTTCGCCGGATCAGGTCGAGCAGCTCCTCCGAGCACTGCGGGCGAGGGGGCTCATCGTGGCGACCAGCGACGAGCCCGAGGCCTATCTCCCGGCCCGCGCGATCGAGACCATCGGCCTGCGGGAGCTCCTGGACATCGCTCCTGGACATCGCACGCGAGCGCGGCGACGAGTCGGCACGCCAGGCGGCGGTGCAGGCGGTCGTCGCCGACATCGAGCAGGCCGGCCGGGAGCCTGGAAGGAAAGACCTTGAAAGACCTGGTGGCGGCGGATGCGGCAGCACCTTGAGCATGTAGCGGGAAAGCGCAGCGCATCCCGCCTTTCTCCTGATGCGGTTCACTTTAATGCAACCGCCTGACCTCCAGCACATCGGAGACCTGCCGCAGCTTGACCAGGACCCGCTCGAGTTGGGACACGTCCTTGACCTCTGCGGTGAAGCGCATGGTAGCCAGGTCCTTGGCACGATCCGAGACGGTGTTAACGCCCACCACGTCGATCCCCTGATCCGAGAACACCGATGAGACGTCCCGCAGCAGGCCCTTGCGGTCGCCGGCGATGACGAGCAGATCCACCGGGTAGGCGGCTTCGATGCCTTGGCCTGCCCAGTGCACCTCGATCAGGCGGGCCTGCTCCGGCTCCGGCAGACCGAGCACATTGGCGCAGTCACGGCGATGGATGGTGACGCCGTGCCCCCGGGTGACGAAGCCCATGATCTCGTCATAGGGTATCGGCTTGCAGCACTGGGCCATGCGGGTCATGAGGTCGCCGACGCCCGCCACGACCACTTCCGTGCGATCCGGCGCCCGCTGCCTGGCCGGTGTCGGTGGCGTGGGTTTGGTGACGGGCTGGTTGTATTCCTTGATCCTGGGCTCGCCGACCTGACGCGCCACTTGTCCCACCGATACCTTGCCGCGACCGATGGCGGCCAGCAGCTCCTCCCCCGTGGGGAAGTTGTAGCGGCGACAGATGTGTTCGAGCCGAGGCTTCTCCTTGATCCGGAGTCGATGCAGCTCTTTCTCCAACAGGGCGTGGCCCAGGTTCAGATCACGGTCGAAGTCCTGCCGTTTGAACCACTGGCGGACTCGGTTGCGGGCCTTGGCCGTTTTCAAATAGTTCTGGTGAGGACTGAGCCAGTCGCGGCTGGGCGCCGCGTTCTTACGGGTAAGGATCTCCACCGTCTGGCCGCTGACCAAGAGCCGATTGAGGGGCACGATAGCGCCGTCGACCTTGGCCCCGCGACAGCGGTTGCCGACCTCGGAATGGATTGCGTAGGCGAAATCCAGCACCGTAGTACCCATGGGCAGCTCGATGACCTTGGATTGGGGAGTCAGCACATAGACATGCTCCGGCTCGAACGCGGACGCGAAGCCTTCTCCGAAGTCCCCGTCGTCCTCGCCCTCGTGCTTGCGTTCGAGCCAGTCACGCACCGGCGCCAGCCAGCGCTGGAAGGCCGCGTCCTGTTGTTTGCTCTCCTTGTAGGCCCAGTGGGCCGCCACGCCAAGCTCGGCGTGGCGGTGCATCTCCCAGGTACGGATCTGCACTTCGAGGGGCTTGTCTTCGGGGCCGACCACGGCCGTGTGCAGCGATTGGTACCGGTTGCCCTTGGGGGTGGCGATGTAATCGTCGAACTCTCCGGGGATGTGCTTCCAGAGCCCGTGCACAATCCCCAGGACGGCATAACAGGAGGCGACATCCCTTACCAGGATGCGTACTGCCAGCAGGTCGAAGATCTGCTCCAGGTCCAGATCCTTGCGCTGCATCTTGTGCCAGATGCTGTAGATATGCTTGGGCCTGCCGCTGATGTAGGCGTCGATGCCGGCCTCGGCAAATCGCTCCTTCAGGTTAGTTATCACCGCCGTAATGAAGGATTCGCGTTCCGCGCGCTGGCCATCGAGCCGTCTGGCAATGCGTTGGTACGCCCCGGGCTCGAGGTACCGCATGGCCAGGTCTTCGAGCTCCCACTTGATCTGCCATATCCCGAGCCGGTTGGCCAGAGGGGCATAGATGCGCCGGGTGTCCTCCGCGATCCCGCACCGGCGCTCGTCGTCCAGACCATCGATGCTGCGCATCAGGTGCAACCGCGCGGCCAGAACCACCAGCACGACCCGTACATCCTTGGCGATGCCGAGCAGCAGGCGACGCAGATTCTCTTCGTGCTCGTGCCGGTCCTTGGCGGCGATCACCGCGTCCAGGTTGGCAAGCTGATCGATGCGGTCGAGATCCGCCACCATGCCCGCGATGCCGGGGCCGAAACGGGCCGCCAGCAGCTCCTCGCCACCCTCCGGTCGCCCGAGACAACCCTTGAACAGAGCGGCAATCAGGGTATCGGCATCGAGGCGCAGCTGCACCAGGATGTCCGCGGTGCAGAATAGGTGACGGACCTGGGTCTCGCCGGTATCCAGATCCTGATTGCCGTGGCAACGCACCAGCACTTCGCGGGCCTGGGCCAGGCGCTCGCGGTCTTCGCTGGAGTAGCGCTCGGGTAGGGCATCGAGCCAGTACCGGGCGGCCGCGGCGGCATCGCGCTGGTCTCGGTTGAGGGTATAGACAGGTTTGACCACAATGCCGTCAAGTTAAGCGTTACTGGTCGACAAAAAAGAGGTGAAACTACGACCCACGCGAATCCGCGCGGATCGACCCGCGCGCTTCGTCGTTTTCTCTTATTGGTGTGAATTCGTGTCCGTTCGTGGTTCGCTTATGAAAACAGCCCGCGGTACGGACGGGGACGGGTTCAGTCGAGCAGGTGACTCACCAGGCCGTCGGCGAGCTTGGGCTCGAACCAGGTCGACTTGGGGGGCATCACCTCCCCGGCGTCCGCCACCGCCATCAGATCTTCCATCGGGGTCGGATACAGCGAAAAGGCGACCGCCATGTCGCCCTGGTCCACCTGGTCGGCGAGCCAATCGAGGCCGCGACTGCCGCCGACGAAGCCGATGCGGTCGTCCCGGCGCGAGTCCGAGATGCCAAGTATGGGCCCGATGACATTGTCCTGGAGCAGACTCACGTCCAGCCGTCCGACCGGATCCTTCCGGGGAATACGGCACGCGTCCAGGGTAAGGCGGTACCAGGTGCCGTCCAGATACATGCCGAACTCTGCGTGGCGGGCCGGTTTGACGGGCATCGGACCGGGTTCTATCTCGAAGGAGAGCCGCAGCCGGTTCATGAAGGTCTCGGCGTCGAGTCCGTGCAGGTCCTTTACTACCCGGTTGTAGTCCAGGATCTGCATCCGGTCGTGGGGGAAGATGACGCTCAGGAAATAATTGTAGGACTCATCCCCCGTGTGGTTCGGATCGGTGGCCTTGCGCGTCGCGGCCACCCGGGCGGCTGCGGCGGAGCGGTGATGACCGTCCGCGACGTACAGACCATCGAGCTGCTCGCAGGCCGCGGAGAGTCGCTCGATGGTGGCCTCGTCATCCACCACCCAGAGCTCATGGCGCACGCCGTCCTGGGCCCGGATATCAATGGCCGGTGCCGACCTGCTCACCGCAGCCAGGGTGTCGTCGATGGCGGCGGTACTCTTGTAGACCAGAAAGACCGGGCCGGTCTGGGCATCGAGGGCATCGATCTGATGCACCCGGTCGTCCTCTTTGACCGGCCGCGTGAGCTCGTGCTTCTTGATCCGATCTGCGTCGTAGGCGGCCACCGAGGCCGCCGCCACTAGGCCGGTCTGCACATGCTCGCCCCGGGTGAGGCGATAGACGTAATAACAGGGCGCCGGGTCCCGGACCAGCACCCCTTCGGAGACCATTCGATCCAGATTCTCTCGGGCCTTGGCATAGACCTGAGAGGCGTAAGGGTCCGTATCCTCCGGCAGATCCACCTCGGGCCGCGAGATGTGCAGAAAGCTGTGGGGGCGACCTGCGACCATCCGGCGCGCCTCCTGAGCACTCATCACGTCGTAGGGTGGAGCGGCCACATCCAGGGCCCGTCCAGGGGCCGGTTGCAATCCGGCGAAAGGTTTGATCAAAGGCATGGTGATACTCCTTCGGATTCCGGGATCTTGCTCTGATCGATCCGTCGATAAGGCCTAATTCCTTAGCTGGTCAACAACGGATAAATCAGTCCTCGTTTTGCTCACCAGCCTTGCGGGAACTATCAGGTCCCGTGTAATTATATACTGAAGAGGAGCAATCCTCTATTGCAAGCGAGAGAGATCTTACGCCTGCTGGCCGAGGAGGGAATAGAGGGGAGGGATAAGGAAGCTGAGCCGCGGGGCGACGGCGATTGACAAGTCCGACATCATCACGCTTTAACCGTCACACGGTTGCGAAATGGCGCCAACGCAAGGGGGTGGAAGATGCCTCGCACCGCCCCCATCGGGCTCCACGCCACGGCCCAGGAAGCGGTGGTGGCAGCGTTGCGTGAGACCCTCCTGCT
>Ga0209453_1000060_pt1 | contig 13282 bp, 7 predicted proteins | sample WorMetulBAHAMAS1_FD_187397 | JGI IMG/M metagenome (GOLD analysis project Ga0209453, IMG submission 187397) | Marine gutless worms symbiont microbial communities from Max Planck institute for Marine Microbiology, Germany - Olavius ullae BAHAMAS.1... | ecosystem: Host-associated > Annelida >...
GAAGTGCTCGGCGGAGTCGAAGCGGGTGGTGGCTAAGACCTCGGCGATGCGGCCGTTGAAGCGTTCGATCATGCCATTGGTCTGTGGCGTTCTTGGTTTGGTCAGGCGATGTTCGCTGCGGTTGGCGGTGCAGACGCGATCAAACGCGTGGGCACCCGTGGGCTGGCGCTGACCGGTGGCGCAGAAACGATCGGTAAATTCCTTACCATTATCGGTGAGGACCTTGGTGGTCGTGAAGGGGGCCTTGTCGATCAGGCGCGAGAGGAAACCGCCGGCAGAGGCGGCTGACTTGTCCTGGAGGCGTTCGACGTAGACCCAGCGGGTGGCGCGGTCAATCGCGGCAAAGAGGTACTGCCGATGGTCCTCATCCGGCATGTGGGGCAGATACTTGACGTCCACATGGACGCAGCCGGGATCATACGCCTTGACGGGCTTCACCGGCATCTTGGCGCCGGCCTCCCAGGGCATCAGCGTCTCGAGGTTAGACACGCCGTGGCGGCGCAGACCGCGGTCCAGGCCAGAGCGCGAGACCTCGGGGTGGATGAACTCGCGGGTCACCGCCAGCAAGTCATCCAGGGGCAGCAGGAGGGTCTCACGCAACGCTGCCACCACCGCTTCCTGGGCCGTGGCGTGGAGCCCGATGGGGGCGGTGCGAGGCATCTTCCACCCCCTTGCGTTGGCGCCATTTCGCAACCGTGTGACGGTTGAGGTGGTAAGCCTCGGCCAGTTCCCGGTCGCTCACCGACTCGGGCTGAGACTGTAATTCCAGGCGGATGGCCGGTGGGGTACGGGCGTTCTTGGGTAACTGGATGTTCATGGTGGGTGATTGCTATACTCAAAGCGTGATGATGTCGGACCTGTTAAACGCCGTCGCCCTGCGGCTTGACTTCCTTCACGCTCCCTTCAATTCCCTCCTCGGCCAGCAGGCGTAAGACCTCTCTCTTGCAATAGAGGATTGCTTCTCTTCGGTATATAATTACACGGGAACAGCCGTCCTTCTCGGGGTATCAATCCCGCTCCGTGGTTTCCACAGACTCGGCATCGGTCCCGGATGGCTCGAGATCCGAGTCCAGGCCCGTGCCGGAAGGGTTGGCGAAGCGGTCGTTGAGGGTTTGTACATGCAGGTTGGAGGCCTGTCTGACTTCGTGCAGGCGGCGCCTGGCGCGTGTATTCCAACCGACCGGGGTGCGCGCGAAGATGGTGCGCCAGCAACGGGTGTTGCGCGCGAAGGCAGCGGTCAGATTACTGCGCAGGCCCTCCTCTTTGGCTCGGGCGGTCAATGACCGGGCGACGGATTTCGCGGCCAGGGAGCGGATTCCGAAATGGGCCGCTACGAGCAAGACAAGGGCCACAATAATCAGGGTCGGGATCACCCAGGAGGTATCCATGGCACTCCCGAGTGCTGCCAGTCCGTCACCCCGGAAGATCCAGGCCAGAAAGGCGATTAGGGCCAGACCCAGGACGATCCCGTCGCCCCACAGGGTGCGTTTGCGCCAGCGGTCGAGCGCCCGTTGCAGAAAGGGTACGGTACGCTCTTCAATGTCCTTGGCGGTCCTGTCCACGGCGCTGACGATGCGGTAGGCCCGCTCGACCTCTACCTTGTGCATGCGTAGGTGGATCTCCTTCAGGTCTTGGTCCCGCTTCTCCTCATAGCGGGCGCGCTTGGCCGCGTCCTCGATGAAGATAGCGGCGTCCGGGTTATAGATGGTGTAGAAACGCCCGGCGGTCAGGCCCTCTTCACCGATGGCCCGCTGCCAGGCGGCGACGACGTCCTCGGGGTTATCTTCCCGCGCCGTGGTGTCGAGCTGGTTGAGGATATACAGAAATTTGCCGGCGTCCGGCCGTTTGATGGTATCGGCGACCAGGTGCATCAAGGTATCGCGCATGGCCCCCGGCTCCGGGTGACGGGCATCGAAGAACACCAGCACCAGATCGGACAGGTCGATGATGTGATCGACAATACGCAGCGTCGCCGTGCGCTGGGCATCGGCATCGAAGCCCGGCGAGTCGATCAGAATTCTGCCTCGCAGTCGTTCGCTGGGGCTGGCCTTGAGCTGCAGGTAGGTGTCGATGCGCTCGCCTTCGCCCTCGGATGCCAGTTCGATGTCTTTGGAGATCTGATAGAGGGGGAAGCGCGGGTCCGAATCGAGGGCAACCCCCGGCAGGGCGTGGTCCGTTGACTCGCGGCTATAGCAAATGACGGTGAAACGATCGTCTACCGCCTGGTTGCCCGTTCGCTGCAACTTGCTGTCGAGGAAGTGATTGATGAAAGTGGATTTGCCGGCGGAGAAGGTCCCGAGCACCGAAATCAGGGGCCACCACGGGATCTGGGTCGTGTAGGATTGGTCCTTCGCGAGCAGGCCCAGACCATAGGCGACCCGATCCAGGGTGCGGAAGCTCTGAACCGTGCCGAGGAGCACCGGGTTCTCCTGTTCCAGATGGGCCTCCAGGTTCTTCAGTCGTTGTTCGACGGCGTTTGTGGAAAAATGCATCGCCTAGTTCCTCATCATGGCTTCGCAGCACGGTCAGGAGTCGGGGAAGCGGTTCGGCTCCGGCCGACCTTCTTCCTTACAATATGCTCATCCGAATGTTATACCCAAACGGCGTCCGGAGACGATAGCTGTTTGCGTCGGTGCCGTTATTTGCATTCTAGTACGCCGTTTCACTCCATTTTGCATTTGTAGGGGACGGCCTCCGTGCCGCCCCGCAGGCCGTTCGGAACGCCACGGAGGGCTTCCCTACCACAAAATCATGTGAAACGGGGTACCAGGGGCTGGTGACATAATCCTCGTGCCAACCGCTAATAGGACAAGATTAACAGGATTATTTTTCTTAAATAACAATGATAACATCCTGTTAATCCTTGAAATCCTGTGAATCCTGTACGATTGGGAGACAAGCCTGAAGGTCGGCGTTTACTCCTTTTTTTCCCTGACCGGCAACGCTTAACTTAATGGTATTGGGCTCGAATCTTCCTATGCGGTCGAGAAGCTACTTTAGATCACCTGTCGGGTTACGGCGCGTTGAAAGGCGTTTGTATCCCTCACGCTCGCAACCACGCGCCTAACCCGACCTACGCGGCTAACTCGAGTCCTCACGATTGAGCACACCCGCTTCTCAGGGCGATACCCGGGACCGCATCCCAACCGCTACAAGCTCGTGGGCTTCCATCAGGCACCTGATTTCTATGCACTAAGTCATTGCCCGTGCTTGCGGGCAACGGTCAATTTAGTGATAATTTTCTTTGGCTCTTTATGGATTCCAGACTGATCGAAGGGGACGGCGGTTCGTAGCACTCTGACCGATGACAGAATAGGCAGTTTTTTCTCAACAATAACAGCAAGTTATACGACGCGCCTCTGGCTTTCTGAGAAGGCAAATTTGCGCAAAATATCCTAACCAGTCTGGAATCCATAAAGAGCCTTTTCTTTTTGTTGCATCAGCAGATTACTTCGGGTAGCAGGCATATGGGATTATCGATGGTTCGCGGATTGCTGGTGGCAAGTTTGGTGTTGGCGGCACAGACCGTCGCGGCGGTGCCTCCGGGCGGCGAGTTCGTGGTGAAGCAGGCCGAGGGGGCACCTACCGTCTCGGTAGGCGGGACGGTGATCCCTTACAAGGAGGTAACCTTTGCCGCCCAGCTGCCGGGAAGGGTCAAATACCTTGCCGGTATCGAGGGCGATGCCTTCAAAAAGAGCGACCTGCTCGTCTCCCTCGACGACCGCGAGCTGCTCGCCAACCGCCAGGCCCTGCTGGCCCAGATGCAAAGTGCCGATGCCGCGCTGCGAAACGCCGGCATGCAGTACAACCGTGAGATCTTCGCGCCGCGCTCCCGCACCCCCCCGGGCGGCATGGGCATCCCCAACCTGTTCGACCAGATGTTCACCCGACCCATGGAGGATTTCATAGGGGAACGTTCTCGGGGCGCGGAATTGTCCGCGGATCTTTACTCCTCCGGTACCCAGGTCGAACAGGCACGCAGCACCCTCATGCGGTTGCGGGCGGAGCTGCAGGCGTTGGATTCTAAGTTGCGCGATGCCCGCAGCATCGCACCCTTCGACGGTGTCATCGTCAAGAAATTCATCGAGGTCGGTGATACGGTGCAGCCCGGTCAACCGCTGCTCAATTACGCCGATGTCCAGTACCTGCAGGTCGAGGTGGACGTCCCGGCGCGCCTGCGGCCGGGTCTGCGCGAGGGTGTGATGATCCACGCCGAACTCGACGTGAACCATCGGCGGGTACCGGCCCGGGTGGCTCAGATTTTCCCCATGGCCGATCCCCAGCGGCATACGGTCAAGATCAAGCTCGATCTGCCCCAGGGCGTGTCCGAACCGGGGATGTACGCCAAAGTGCTGGTGCCGGATTTCCAGGCCCCTGCACGCGCCAACCCGGTCATCCCCGAGTCGGCGATCCGCTACAACGGTAGCTTGCCGGGGGTCTATGTGCTCGACGAGCAGGACAATGCCGAGTTGCGTCTTATCCGGGTCGGCGAGCCGCTGCCGGACGGTTTGATTACCGTGCTCAGTGGTCTGCGTCCGGACGAACGGATCCTGGCGGACCCGCCGCCGGGAATCGCCGCCGGTTGGTCCACCCGGCAACAACGCCAATCCGACGAAGGGCGTTGATGCGGGCCAGGAGGCTCTCCGGCGGTACGGCCCCACGCCTCGGAGCTGATCCGTTTTGGAGCTATCCATTCCCACCAGGATTCTCGGATCGCGGGCGCGTCTCGTACCCGTGCCGACGACGCTACGCTGTCGGGCCGCGTCGTTTCCCTCCTACCTCACGTTTCCGTCCGGAATGTTCCATGCACGCTCGTGAGCCTTCGCGGCCGCGCCCTCGCAACGGGACCTTGTCGCCAGGCCTTGGGCTGGGGTGCGATGGGCGTTCCGCAGTATCCGAAAATCCACATATAACATGGGCATAGTGAACGATGAATGAAGACGAGACCCTGACGAGTACCGAGGGCCGAAAACCCGAGTACACGGAGGAAAACCTCGGAATCGCCGGGCGCACGGCGCGATTCTTCATCCGCTCTCCCCTGTCGCCCCTGTTCTATATCGCCATGCTCCTGATGGGCCTGCTCGGTCTGGTGATGACGCCCCGCCAGGAGGACCCTCAGATCTCGGTGCCCATGATCGACATCATGGTGCAGTATCCGGGGGCCTCCCCCCAGCAGGTATCGAACCTAGCGATGCAGCCGCTCGAGCGCATCATGAGCGAGATTCCGGGGGTCAAGCACGTCTACTCGGCATCCCAACGCAACATGGGATTGGTCACCGTCGAGTTCAACGTGGGGGAGAAAATGGGTCCGTCGTTGGTGAAGGTGAACGACAAGCTCGCCTCCAACATGGACAAGATCCCACCGGGAGTCATGCCGCCCTTGGTCAAGAGCAAGGGCATCAATGACGTGCCCATCGTCACCTTGACGCTGTGGTCGAAGGACCTGGACCAGGACGGCCAGCCGGACGTGGACGACGGCCAGCTGCGCCTCCTGGCCCAGGATGTGCTCCAGGCGATCAAGGAGGTCAAGAACACGGGCAACGCCTTTATCGTCGGCGGCCGCCGCGAGCAGGTGACGGTGGACGTCTACCCCGAGCGCCTGTCCGGCTACGACATCAGCCTGGATCAGGTCGCCCAGACCCTCAAGACCGCCAACGCCGAGACCATGGCCGGCGGGGTGGAATCGAGTGGCGCTCATTTCTCGGTGAGTACCGGTTCCTTCCTCAAGAGCGCCGACGAGATCAATCGGCTGGTGGTGGGGACCCACCAGAACGTCCCCATCTATGTACGCGACCTGGCGCGGGTCGTCCAGGGTCCGGAGGACGCCGAACAGCTGGTGGCCTACTACACGGGACCGGCCGCGCCGGAAAACCTGAAGGCCGATGGGGTGCCCGCGGTTACCATCGCCATCGCCAAGAAGGCGCTGACCAACGGGGTCACCGTCGCCAACGCCATCATCGAGCGCGTGGAACAGATCAAGGGCGAGCGTATTCCCAACAATGTGGAGGCCAGCATCACCCGCAACTACGGGGAAACTGCGGACGACAAGGTCTCGGATCTGATCAAGAAACTGTTCATCGCCACCTTTTTCGTCTTCTTGCTGGTGTGGGGGGCATTCCGGGCCCTGCGGCCGGCTATCGTGGTGCTGCTGGTCATCCCGGTGGTCCTGCTCATGACCATCTTTACCGCCTGGGTCTGGGGGTACACCATCGACCGGGTGAGCCTGTTCGCCCTCATCTTCTCCATCGGCATCCTGGTGGATGACGCCATCGTGGTGATCGAGAACATCTACCGGCGCTGGCTGGAGGAGGGGCATACCGACGACGAAACCGCGGTGGACGCGGTGCGCGAGGTGGGTAACCCGACCATTCTCGCCACCTTTACCGTCATCGCCGCGCTGCTGCCCATGGGCTTCGTGAGCGGCATGATGGGACCCTACATGGAGCCGATCCCGACCCTGGGCTCGGTGGCCATGTTCATCTCCCTATTCGCCGCCTTCGTATTCACCCCCTACTTTGCCTTGTCCAAGTGGCTGCGGCCCTCCATGCGCTATCTGGAGACGTCGGAAAAACGCGAGCATAAGGGAGCGGAAAGGCTCGAGAAGGGCTTTCGCAAGATCCTGACCCCCCTCATCGGGAGCAAGGGTAAGCGGACCCTTTTCCGCCTCGCCCTCTGGGGCATCTTCCTCTTCACCTGCGCCTTCTTCTACTTTAAGTGGGTCCCGGTCAAGATGTTGCCGCTGGACAACAAGCCGGAGTTCTCGGTCGTGATCGACATGCCGGAGGGCACGGCCCTGCCGGTCACCGCCAACCTCGCGCACCGCATGGCGGAAGAACTGCGTACCCTGCCGGAGGTGACGGCCATCCAGCTCTATGCGGGCACGGCACGGCCCTTCGACTTCAACGGCATGGTGCGGCACTACTACATGCGGTCCGACCCCTGGCAGGGCGAGATCCAGGTGCAGCTCCTGCACAAGAACGACCGCGAGCGGAGCAGTCACGAGCTGGCGGTCACGGCCCGGGAAATGCTGGCGGAGCTGGCCGAAAAAGCCGGTGCCAATATCGCCGTCGTCGAGATGCCGCCGGGGCCGCCGGTACTGCAATCGGTGGTAGCGGAGATCCATGGTCCGACACCAGAGATCCGCCGCCAGTTTGCGCATGACATGACCGAGTTCTTCGCCCAGGCCGAGAGTGCCCGCGACGTAGACAATTATCTGCGCGACACCTATGACTATTGGCGCTTCGACGTAGATACCGAAAAGGCGGTACGCCGCGGCATCTCTGTCGATACCATCAACCGCAACCTGGCCATGGCCTTGGGCGGGGCACCGATCGGGGACGTCAAGCAGAAGGCGGGGCACGAACCCATCGAAATCGTCGTGCAGGTCCCGTTGGCGGAGCGCTCCCAGATCGAACGCCTGGGCGATCTGCCGATCCAATCCAACAGCGGATTCACCATTCCACTGCGGGAGCTCGGGGCCTTCCAGCGAGTACCCGAGGAGGCCATCATCTACCGCAAGGACCTGCGTGCGGTCGAGTTCGTGGTTGCCGATGTGGGCGGTACGCTGGCCGCGCCCGTCTACGCCATGTTCCAGATCCAGGACGCGATGGACGCCGCCGGTTATAAGGCACCGGATGGTTCGGTCCCGCAGGCCTATTGGATCGGTCCTCCCCCCAGCGACCGATATTCGGCCTGGGAGTGGAGCGGCGAGTGGACGGTCACCTACGAGACCTTCCGCGATATGGGCGCTGCCTTCATGGTCGCCCTGGTGCTCATCTACATCCTGGTCGTCTGGGAGTTCGGCAACTTCCGGATCCCCCTGGTCATCATGGCACCCATTCCCCTGACTCTATTAGGGATCATCCCGGCCCACCTGATCATGTTCGAACTCGGACTGGGTGGTGAGTTCACCGCGACCTCGATGATCGGCTGGATCGCCTTGGCCGGTATCATCGTGCGTAACTCGATCCTGCTCGTGGACTTCTCGATCCACGAGGTGCAGAAGGGGGTACCCGTGGCCGAGGCCGTTATCCGGGCCTGTAAGACCCGTACCCGCCCCATCGTTATCACCGCTCTGGCCCTGGTAGCGGGTTCCAGCGTCATCTTCACCGATCCGATCTTCCAGGGCATGGCGATTTCGCTGGCCTCTGGGGTGTTGGTCTCGACCGTGCTCACGCTCATTGTGATCCCCTTGGGTTGCGTCGCCGCCAGCAGGGACCTGTGCGAAGTAGCGGCGGCGACCGCACCGGCCGGCACCAACGTGCCTTGCGCAACGGCAGAGGCCAAGGAGGAACCGAAGGTCGAGCAAGAGCCCAAGAAGAAAGCGCCGCAGCCCGGTACCTTGACCAAGGTCTGGGGCTACCTGGCGGAAGGGATCATCATGGGCTTCTACCTGATCCGCGGGCTCTTTCTATTGTTGTACGATTTTCTGAAGGGCTTGGTGAAAAAGAAGCAACCCACGCCCAAGCCACCAGCCTCACCGGCAACGCCGGACACGAGCGGTGGGGACCGGTCAGGCGGTTCCGACACTCCCCCCACTTCGGTTTCGAGATCCGGCAGTGCGCCGGTATCGACGCCGACGGATAGTGCCGCGGCGACGACCGAGCAAGCACCGAGTACGCCTGCGGAGACGGCCTCAGCGCCGCAGACCGAAGAAACGGACGCACTAGCCGTGCGGGAAGAGGCGACCGATGCCGGGCCGCAGAAGGATGCCGTAGCCCCCGAGATGGAATCACGGCAAGACACGCCGGAGATCCACGCGGAGCAAACCGCCACCTCAAGCGCATCCCAAGCAGCCGTCGGAGCGACACCGACGACTGATGCAAATGATGCAAAGACGACCGCAACGACGGACGCGGCTTCCGATACAACGGAGGAAATGGCCTCGAAACCGCAAACCGATCCAGCCGTGACGGCGGAACGGGACGCATCGGCGGCACAGAAAGAGGCAACCGACAAAGAGACCGCCGACGATACCCGCAAGGAACGTGCTGCCACGAAGAAACCAGTGGCAAAGAAGGCCACGGCCAAGCCGAAAACGACAAACCCGGCGTCGGTCCGGAAAAAACCCAGGCGGCGTGGCATACGCCTCAAAGCGGATGATGGCCAGGGGCCGAGCTTTGATTGATGTCAGGGCCTTGCTTTGTCCTGCGCGGTGAGCGGTATACCTATGCCAATGGCGCCGAATCGACGCCTTCCAAATCGATGAACGGGAGTTAAACCAAGATGAAGACTGCGATATTGACGATTTGGCGCACGCTGGCCGTCGGGCTGTTGGCGGCGGCTTCCGGCGCGGTGCTCGCCGCCACCGAGTTCTCTGCCGAAGTGTCCCGGCGCGGACCGCAGGGAGAGGCATCCACCGGCAAGCTGTTCGTGAGCGACAAACGGATGCGCACCGAGATGTCCCACCAGGGACGGCAAATCATCCGGATAACCGATCAAGGTCGCGGTGTCGAGTGGACGCTGTTTCCGGACCGGAAAAAGTACATGGAGCAACCGCTGGGCGGACCGGAAGGCGCAATACCGGGGACCCGGTCAATTCCGGCCAAGGCCAAGGATCCCTGTAGTCGTATGCCGGGACTGACCTGCCGGAAACTCGGGGAGGAGAAGATCGGCGGGCGCATGGCCGTCAAATGGGAGATGGTCGCTTCCCACCAGAAACAGACCATGAAGAGCACCCAGTGGATCGATAAGGAGCGGGGCATCCCCTTACGTCAGGAGATGTTCGACGGACAAACGACGGAACTCAAATTCGTTGCCACGGAAAAACTGAATGGGCGCCAAGTCGAGAAATGGGAACTGGTCGCGACCATGCCCGGTCGGCCGGAGACGCGGACCTTCCAGTGGTTCGATCCCGAGCTCGAGCTTATCGTGCGTCAGGAATTCCCCGGAAGTATGGTCAGCGAGTTGAAGAACATCCGCGTCGGCAAACAGCCCGACGACCTGTTCAAGGTTCCCGCCGGTTATGAGCGGATGGCCGTCCCGAAGGGGATGCCGGGGGGACCATTGCCACCACCATCGGGCAAGGCTACCAAGTAATCTCACTGCTGAAACCCAACCTCGGCATGAACCGCAGAGACACAGAGAAACGCTTCTCTCGTAACCGTTCAGCCCCTCCTCTGAATCCTGGTCTCGAAAACGGTAAATCGAAGGGTGGTGGTTAAGGTCTAAATGGAAACAGCCCGCGTAGGCTGGGTTGAGGAACCCAGCTTACAGGTCGAAATGAAGGCAAAGGTTTATATTGAGACCAGTGTGGTCAGCTACTTGACCGCCAGGATGGGCCGGGATCTGATCGTCGCCGGGCACCAACAGATCACTCAGAAGTGGTGGGACACACGCAAAGAGGACTTTGACCTTTACGTCTCCCAACTTGTGGTTCGCGAAAAGCAGGGGGGCGGTGACTCGGATGCAGCTCAGAGGCGTTTGTCGGTGCTGGAGGATATACAGTCCCTGGAGATGAACCAGCAGGTTATTGAGGGCACCTTGAAAAATTCAAGGTGTCTTTGCAGAACAAGGAAGCCCCGTTATGTGAGTGGCGACCAAGGCCCTCGCCGTCGCAACACGTCCGGCGGCAGCGCTCGGGCTTGCAGGACACAAGACCGAGCGTGCCACACCCACTTCGCTACGTTGTACAGACGCACGGTTATGTCTTCCCCCTACCCGCCTTCGGGTTACGATCCCCAGCTCGTCGGATCTCCCAGGTTCCTGATCAGTCTGTCGCGCTGCGCACCGTCCGCGCTCACCCCGGCAGGCCGCTCCGGTGCTTACACTGATTCTTCCCGGTGCATGCCGGCTTCAGCTTCTCTGGCAGCCTGGCCACCTGCGATTAGCGTTTCGAGGCCGTTCTCGGTTCAATCTGTTACGGCTTACGGCTCACCGCTTCGCTGTCCACGCCTCCCGGCGCTTCGCTCGGGTCCCTTCCCAAACCGGCCTCGCTCCCCACGCTTCGTTACCTCCACGTGACAGGCCGCAGCTACATGTCTATCAGCTTTTAACATGGCAACCTCCTTTCTCAGGTTGCTCGACTGACCAGGCTTCGCCTGGAGCACCAGAGCGCACCGAGGATCGATATCCTGGTAGACGATAAGGTGATCCGAAATTAAGGTGACTGGCGACTGAACGGCGGGATGCGGCCGTCCTTGGCCTTTCCCGCCCTACGCCGCTGTTTCCATTTAGACCTTAACCAACTACCCCGGTGGGTAATGGGATAGGATAAGGTTGTCACCGCACGCCAAGGCGTCCGGGAGTATTCTGCTCTGGTTGCGGAGGCCTTCCAGGGTCGCTTTTCCTGCGAGATCCAAGGGTGACGGGGATAAGGGGGATAAGATGGGCGAATCGGATCACCAGGGCATGAACCGATTCATGAAGGTCATGGGTCGACCGATGCTGCGGTTCATGTCCGCCATGTCACCCTGCATGTTCGCGGTGGTGAAGGTCATGGACTGAATGGACTGTTCCACGCCCCCTATGCTCGCCAGCATGGGTTTGAGGACGTCGACGTTTTGTGAGATGGATTCGATACTGACCGCCATGGTCCGGACGTCAGTGTTCATCTGGCTGATGTTGTCCGAGATGGCTTGATGGCATAGGCGTTGATCCCGACGTCCCGCGTGTACTCGTCTTCGCCCGGTTCCCCTTGATGCGGGCTTTCTACCGTGTTCCTTTGAGCTTGGTTGTCCGGCATGGCAACAGGAGGAAAATCCGGGTTAGCGCTTGGTGGTCAGAAGACTAATATAGATCGCCCTCGACACAAAGCGGGCATGATTGTCTACCCGGATCAAGTAACCGACTTCCAGCTATCAGTCGTCGGCTTCTGGTTGCTGAAAGCTGGCGACTGGTGCTGGTAGCTGAAAGGGCGATACGCATTCGTCCCGATTGCCCACGGGTAGGGGCTCAGCTGACCAGGTTGGGATAGAGGGCGGCGGCCAGGGCAAAGAACTCCCGTGCCCCCTTGCCCCGCGGCTCCAGCTCGAATACCGCCAATCCCTCGCTGAAGGAGCGCCGAAAGACGGTACGCTGGCACAGTCGCGGCTTGAGGAATTTGATACCTGGCAGCGAAACCAGCGCGGCGGCGGCCTCATCGGTCTCGCGGACGGCGTGATGGGTGTCGCCGCGGTTTATGAAGCCAAGGATGTCCACCGGCTTGTCTCTTTGGATCGAGTTCACCAGACGGATGTAACGCTGCGTGGACCAGATGTCGGCCTGGGACGGAGGCACGGGAACGATCACCCGGTCACACAGCGTCAAGGCCTGGTGCATCGAGTCCATATCCGCCGTACCCACATCGATCAGGGTCTCGTCCACGGTATTCAACTGCTCCGGGGTCAGCCTCGATTTGTCCCCGATACGCAACGGGGGATCGAAGCCTTCTTCCATGCGCACCTCGACCACGTCGGCCAGGGTTGCTTGAGGATCGGCGTCGATGAGCTGGACCTTCACCTCGGCCATCGTGAGCCATACCGCCAGGTTGAAGGTGACGGTGCTCTTGCCTGACCCGCCTTTAAAACTTCCGATTATGGTTATCATCAGCTTTGACGCCCTCCTGGTACATGGTTTCAGCATGTCCCGCATTTTCAAAGTAGCTTTTGAAAACAATCGGTTACTGACTCAACCACTATGCACTGAAAGTGCATAGGTTGCTCTTGGACTGAAAGTCCGAAATCATTCGCAAGCTGACATTTCCTGTTGTCCCAACACCCGATCCGATCATCCGAACAGGTTTTCGCCCGGATCGTTTTTTTAGCCCCGGACATTCGCTGTGAAGAGACGGTATGATGACCACTTCTTCCACCACTCATGAATTGCTTGAGAGAATACCTGTGTAGCAGCTAAATGTTAGATCCCGTGTGATTATATACTGAAGAGGAGTAATCCTCTATTGCAAGCGAGAGAGGTCTTACGCCTGCTAGCCGAGGAGGGAATAGAGGGGAGCGGTAAGGAAGCCGAGCCGCAGGGCGACGGCGATTGACAAGTCCGACATCATCACGCTTTGAGTATAGCAATCACCCACCATGAACATCCAGTTGCACAAGAACGCCCGTACCCCACCGGCTATCCGCCTGGCATTACAGTCTCAGCCCGAGTCGGTGAGCGACCGGGAACTGGCCGAGGCTTACCACCTCAACCGTCACACGGTTGCGAAATGGCGCCAACGCGAGGGGGTGGAAGATGCCTCGCACCGCCCCCATCGGCTCCACGCCACGGCCCAGGAAGCGGTGGTGGCAGCGTTGCGTGAGACCCTCCTGCTGCCCCTGGATGACTTGCTGGCGGTGACCCGCGAGTT
>Ga0209453_1000061_pt1 | contig 13266 bp, 14 predicted proteins | sample WorMetulBAHAMAS1_FD_187397 | JGI IMG/M metagenome (GOLD analysis project Ga0209453, IMG submission 187397) | Marine gutless worms symbiont microbial communities from Max Planck institute for Marine Microbiology, Germany - Olavius ullae BAHAMAS.1... | ecosystem: Host-associated > Annelida >...
CCCCCCGCTCTGTCCCCGTCTCCCCTGGAAACACCCCTTGATACACTGGATATGCCGTGCCCCATGCCCCGAATCGAGAAAAACTCATGAGCCTCGAACTGGGTCGTCTCTGCTCCCTGCTGCGCTCCGTCGCCGAGACGGAGATCATGCCCCGCTTCCGGCAGGCCGCCACCCGTTCCAAGGCCGATGGCAGCTTGGTCACCGAGGCGGATCTGGCGGCACAGCAGCGGATCTGCGACGAGCTGGGCCGCACCTGGCCCGGGATACCGGTGCTCGGAGAGGAGATGACCCCGGAGGCGCAACAGCAGTTGCTCGCCAATGCCGACGTCGGCGTCTGGTGCCTGGACCCTCTGGACGGCACGAGCAATTACGCCTACGGGTTCCCTTATTTCTGCATCTCCCTCGCCTTGTTGCGGAGGGGTGAGCCGGTCCTGGGGTGCATCGTGGATCCGGTGCACCATGAATGCTTCTGCGCCGAGCGCGGTGTCGGGGCCTTTTGCGACGGCGAGCCGTTGCGCCTGGCATCGGAACGGACCGAGGTGCGCGAGTGTCTGGCGATCGTCGACCTCAAGCGTCTGCCCAAGGAAGATCTGCCCAGCATGGGTGGACAGTCGCCCTTCTGTTCCCAGCGCAACTTGGGATCCATCGCCCTGGATTGGTGCTGGCTGGCGGCCGGGCGCATCCAGCTCTATCTCCACGGGGGACAGAAGCTGTGGGACTATGCCGCGGGCCGGCTGATTGCCTCCGAGGCGGGGGCCGCATCGCGCCTCTTTGCGCGTAGCGGGGGACCACCGGCCGAAGGCCTGTCGCTGGAGCCGCGCATGGCCATCGCGGCGGAGAACGAGGCCCTGTTCGGGCACCTGCTCGAATGGTGGTCGGGGCTGCCGCACGGGGACGGCTGAGCGCGGCCCCTGCTGCTTCGGTTCCGAACCTCCGGCCTCACTTAGAGTGCCGTAAAAGCCCCTCTCCCGGTCTCTGGTTCCCACGCAGCGCCTGGGAACGAGAAAGCAGGCGGGACGCTTGCGCTACGTCGGGCATCACCTTCTACGACATCCTCGACATCCTCTCAAGGGAGAGGGGTTGGAAAGAGGGAGTTAAAAGGCGAGAGGGGGTCAAAGGGCAAGATCAGTGCCTTTTGCGACACCCTCCTCATGTTAGAGACTCGAACAGGCCGGTAGCCCCTGATCCCCCGGCTCGCATCCAGATTAATTGCGTCTATTCCTACGAGATCGATCCAATCGCCATGAACAACAAGCTGACAGAATTCGACATGGAGCTCGGAAGCGGTATCGCCGCCTTCGAGTCCAGGCATTTCTCCGTTGCCGCCGGTCTGCTCTCCCCACTGGCGGATGCGGGTAATCCCCAGGCCCAATACCGCATGGCCATCATGGCCCAAAACGGCCTGGGCATGCACGAGAACCAACCCCTGGCCTTCAAATACATGCAGGCCGCCGCCGAGGCGGGATTGGACATCGCCCAGCACGGACTCAGCTTCATGTACATGGAAGGCGAGTGCACGGAAAAGGATGCGGTGCAGGCGGTGCATTGGCTCACGAAGGCCGCTGAGCAGGGCCTCGCGGGTTCCCAGACGACCCTGGCGATGATGTACGAAGAGGGTCGCGGTGTGGAAAAGGATCAGGCAACGGCCGATAAATGGTACCGAATGGCCGGCTTCGAGGAGCGTTGACGCCCAAGGCGAGCGAGTGCAAGCGAGTGCGAGCCAGAAACCGTCAGGGCAGCGAAAGGCCGGCGGCAGGCATCCTCCAATATTATAGTTCCACACGGCACAATCTGAGCTTTTGAATTTCACCCTCACCCCTGCCCTCTCCCGGAGGGAGAGAGAGAAATGCGCAGATTATTCCGTGTGGCAGTATAAATGGCTGTAACACCCACCGCTCCGCACCGCGGACCTACACCAAACCTTCGAGAGAAAATGACGAATCGCGCGAATCCATTCGTGAGGATTCGCGTAATTCGTCGTTTTCTTTTCCGCATCCTGACCGACCACGACAAGCGGTCAGCAGCTGATTTAATGGCATTGCCATCAGTCCCAACACGCATCCCCCAGGTCCCCGACAGCGGTCTTTACGCCCGTATTGGTCAGGGTGAAAGCGGTACACTTGGCGTCCGCGGCCTGCGGACCATCTACGATGGGGGTCGCGGTCAGATGATAGGTCGTAGCGGTTATGGTGGGCGCAACCTGGTATAACCCCTGTGATGAGACGATCTCTATTGCCGATTGGATCGGGCAATCCGCATGATCGTAGACGCCGCCGAGCTGGGTATAGCAGCGTTCGAGGGTCTGGGCCATCTCCATCAGCCGGGTCACGGCATCACTCCGCCGGGATCTCCTGACGGATTCCGTATAGAGGAAGGATAAGCCATCGCCGTGAGGATGCCGATGACCGCCATCACGATCAAGAGCTCGATGAGCGTAAAACCTCTTGTGTGCACAAGGCGCATCTTTGTGATTTCAGGCGTTTTGCTCATTGGAATAGCGGGAACTTTCACGGTCACCTTTTGTGCGATTATATGCCGAGGAGACCAGCGCCCTGACCGACCACCGGGATGTGGTGCCCTGTGTCTTGGGGATGAGTAGTCACGCCCGGTCGAGGTGCTCGTATGCCTCCAACGTCTGCAGCCGTGTGTCATCGACCGCCCCCCCGACGGTGAAGTGGTAGAGCGACTGGATCGCTTGACCTTCCAGGCCGAGCATGGTGTGCAGAAGGTCATCGAAGAAACAGCCAATGCCCGTGCCTCGCACGCCCGCCGCTTCGGCTTCCAGATAGAGCAGTTGCCCGATCAGCCCCGTCTCCCAGAACAGGCGTCGATAGAACCATGAACCCACTGAAGTCAGCCGAGGCTCGAACTCGGCCAGCATCGCGACGGCGAAGGCGCCCGCCTCGGCGATGTCCTGGTGACAGCAGATCGTGTTGGCCGCTTCGCGGCAATCACATGCCTGTAAGCGATACAGGCCCAACCCCTCAGGGGCGCCGGGCGGTCTGCTGAACGCGAACTCGCTCGACAGCAGCCCGCGCAGCAAATCCTCGGCACCCGGCCGGCGAATGAGCAGATAGAGTCCCGGCGCCAGTCCATCGACACGATGAACGAACAACATCAGATGAACGCAGGCCGGCCAGGGCCAACCCCGCCAGACCGGGTGGCTCGCCGAGGGTAGCGTGCGCGCCAGCATGACATAGAAGTCGGCGGCCCGCAGGTCCGTCCGTCCGTCCATGGCCACGGCGCTTCGACGCTGCCGGATGAGCCGCCCGGCCAACGCCTGACGCCGGGTTGTCGGCGGACCGAGCCACACCGGGTCACGCTCGGGTGCCTTCGCGGCATGACTGGGGGCGACGCCGGGGGGCGCATGGGCGGCAGCCGGGTCGTAATGCGTGGGTGAAGGTTTGGCGCAGGCGTGGCTGATTTCGTCAATGATCGGCCACGGGTGATGCGCTCGGCTGAGCAGGTTGGGCTCGCCCAGCAAGGGTTCGGCGTCGATTTGCCGGATCGCTTCTCGCCAGACCATGGTGCGTGGTGCCGGCGTGCCGGGCGAGTCATTGTCCGCCGGCTCGGGCACCATAATCGCAAGCAGCGCGTCCGGATGCTCCGCTTCGATACCTGTCTGCGGGTCGAGCCCGAGCAAAGCGATCAGGTCCGCGTCGCCGACGGATTCGAGCAGGGATATTCGCCAGCCGAGTCTGGCCGCCGAGAGACTCAAGGCCCCGATCGCATGACCGACATCATGCTGGCAGTATCGATAGGCGCGCTCGCCGTATTTCCAGGATTCGCGCCAATGGATGCTGCTGAGTGCCACAAAGCCGACGGCGCCGAAGGCGTGGCATAGGGTCCGGAAACTGGCCGGCTCGATCCAGCGGCGCACTTCCAAACCATGCTCGGATGGCGCGTAATGCATCACCGTCGGCCGCTCGGTCAGACCCTCGATCGGTCCGCTGATCAGGTACCCCTCCGTTGGATGCAGATTGCCGCTGGAGGGATTGACCCGTAAGGACCACCGACTGTCCTTGATCGCCTTCCACGCGCTCAGCGCGAGGCCGTAATAGAAAAACGCGCTGACCTGGTCGGCCCGGCTCGGACCGGCGGTACAGGCTTTCGGCGGCGCTTGGTCCGGGGTTGGCGCCGGTGCCCGACGTATAGCCGTGGCCTGCTCCGCCCGTAATCCGTCGAAGAGCGCGTCATAGGTCGGACCCGGGTCATCGACGGGGCGCACGAGGCGCAACATCGGGGTGCCCTCGAAGCGACGGAACGGGTCGGGCTGGTTGGCCCAATCCATGAACCCCGGCGAACGCGCATAACGGCCAATGTGATGCTTTGTCCGCTGGTGGTACCGGAGGACGACGTCGAGGCAATCGGTACTGGCTGGGGTATTGCTCATGGGCTCGGAGCCTTTCTGGGGCCGTTTCTCGTTCACATGTCAGGATCAGCGGCCTATTCCGGCCAATGTCGCGCCGTATGCATTACCCGTAAAATTTCCACACGGTTTTCGTTCACTTGGTATACCAAAATATAAGGGTATTTGGTAATTACCAGCTTCCGGGTTCCTGTTAGCCTTCCCACTCGGCCGATATAGGGATTATGGGGTAATTGTTCCCGCGCAGTTTTCCGAATATGTTGAATTACTTGCCGCGCGGCGCTGGGGTTATCTCGGTTAATGTATCGCCTAGTCGCGCTCAGATCATTAAGCGCCAGGCTCATCCATTTCAGTTTCATTCTGTAATGGGCTCGGGAATCGGCAACTCGTTTTCAGTTCCTATGGATTCGATCCAGGCATCGAGGCGAGGGTCGTCATCGTCGATCATTTCCCCGCGATTTGCCGCATCGATGCCTTCCTGGACTTGGCGTGTGTATTCTTTTTCCCACGCGAGATAAGCGGCGAGGGCCTTTTCCGTATAGTAGGACTGCGAGCGGTGAGTACGCCTGCAAGCGTCGAGCAGATCATCCTTGACGGATTTCTCGATTCGGGTGCTCAACTGAACTGACGGCATGGCAAACCTCTTCCTTTCGTTGGGTTGATGGATACCACCAGTATAAGAGGCTGTCTCGAAAACTCAGCAGCCTAATCCAAAGCTTCGACCAGGAGACGGTCTTGCGGGACGCCGAGTCCCGTCAATCCGTCGGCAAAGGGTCGGACCTGGGCCGCGGGGCCCGCCACATAATAGCGTGAGGTATCCGGCTCGGGCCGGTCCGAGGCGACGACGGCGAGCACGTCCGCGATCGGGGTGCCCATCAGGGGCGTGTAGGCAAAGTTGTCCAGCGACTCACGCATGGCCCGACACCAGTGGGCCTGGTATTGCCCCTCCGGTTCGGGTACCGCCCAATAGAGGCGGAAAGATTCGATGACATCAATGGAGACGGCATGTTCGAGCAGGCTCTTGATGGGGGCGATGCCGTCACCGAAGGCGACGAAGACGGCAGGCTCCGGGGATTCCTCTTCGAGCACGAAACGGCCGTTGGGGCCGGTGACGATGACCGTCTGCCCTTGGCGCAGGTCGCGGAAAAGGGTCTGCGAGAAGCGGTCGCCGGGTATCAGACGTACCAGAAAGTGGAGGTTGCGCCCGTTGCAGGGGCAGCTGGCGATGGGTAGCTCCGCGCCGGCACCGTCCTCCAGCGTCAGGTGCGCCCGCTGGCCGGCCATGAAGCGCAGGGTCCGGGTCCGGGGTGTTTGGAGCTCGAGCTGGATCATATCTTCGCCGAGCCGTCCGACTTTGCGCACGCCGGCGCGGATCTCCTGTTCCGGCAAGTCGTCCACCGAGAGGGCCTCCGCCGCTTCGAGCACCAGGTCGGTTACGGCCGTGTTGGAGCAGGTGAGGATGTAGCCCAGCTGCTTCTCGTGCCCACTCAGCACATAGTCGTGCTCCCGGGTCTTGGAGACCTCGCCACTGACGATCCGGGTCTTGCAGGCACCGCAGTTGCCGCTGGAACAGCCGTAGGCCAGCTTCAGGCCCGCCCGCACGGAGGCATCGAGAATGGATTCGGTGCCTTCGACGAAGAAGTCGTGGCCGCTGGGGATGAGCTTGATGTGGGCTGCCATAATGCGTAGGAAGGTGTCCTTGGCGAAGAGCCGGGCCTGGTCGTCGGCAGCGAAGCACCGGGCGAGCCGGTGGCGTTCGGCGGCGAGCCAGGCCTGGATCTCTCTGGTGCAGACGGCCGTATTCGGGTCGGCGGACTCGGCCATGGCGGCGAGTCGTGTATCGAGTTCCGTGAGCATGGCCTCCGCGGTCTCCAGGGCCGCGGCCTTTTGGACCAGAACCTGGCTCAGGGATTTGAGCCGCGCGATCAGCACCTGGGCGCTGGGCAGGATGCCCTCTCCCTGATGGCTCTTGGGCAGGGCGGTGGCCTTGATGTGTTCCACCCGCTCCAGGTCGCCGCTGTGCTCCAGGTTCACCTCCGGATAGATCCGCAGCAGGTTGGTGGCGGAAATCTCGCCCTCGAAGGTCGTGAGCTCACCGTGCCGGATACGCCTCTGTAGCTCGGAGCGGGTGACACCGGCCAGGCGGGCGGCACGTGAAAGGCTGAGTAACTGGGTCATTGGGTATGCTCCAAGTTGGTTCGGCAGGGCCTCGTCTACGACAGTAAATCAACCCGCTTTCAAAGCACGAAGCCGTTCGACGAAATAGCGGGCGCTCGGACAAGCGGGATGCTCGGCCGCGCGCCTGACATTGAACCCCTGATGGCGTATGAATTTTCTTGCAAATATGATCTTGCTTGCCCCCGGACCACGCCCCCTATCACGATCACGGCCGATCTCTTTATAGTCGGTCCCAAGGCATTTCAGACAGCGTTTCCGGCTGATCTTCATAAAAGCCCTTGTTTCCGGTCCAGCGTCGCATCGCCTCCATATCGGCCAGAAACCAAGACTCCAGCGCCTTTCTCGCGATCACGATCAAATCGATGCCGTCATTACCGATGATCTCTTTTCGCTTTGAGATACAGGGCGCACAGCGATCAGGGTCCAAGTCCGCCAGCACGACCACTTTATCGGGGTTTTTCGCCTGGATCTTCAGCTTGTCGACAAAGGCCGTGATCTTGCGACTACACAGTTGGCCGTTGCCGCCGGCATCCACGGTGGGCAGCACCACGGTCAGACCACAATCCTTCCGCAACCAGCGTTGAAACGACTCGCTCTCTACCAGCTTCTTGTCGGATGGCCCCCTCGACCACGAATCCCACGGTTACCACGGCAGGCCTCCGCCCAGCAGGTTGGAGAGCCAGGCCTCGTCGAGACCGAGTGGCGCAAGAAGTGCACGTACTACCGATTCGCTGTGGGTGGTCAGCCAAATATGATTTCGGGGTGTCGCCTGCTCCCGCATCAGGCCGATCAGCTCGCGAATCACCGCCGGGTGTAGCCCCCGCTCCGGCTCTTCGATCAGCGTCAGCCCATAGGGCTGGGGAAGATCCAGCACCGCCACCAACAGGCTCAGGGCATAAATCGTACCGTCCGAGACCATGTGGGCAGGAAAGTGTCGTTTGGTTCCCTGCTCTTTGAACGGCAGGGCTGTCTTACTATCCAGTTTCTGCTGCTCTGTCTTAATCTTCTCTACTCCGGGGACAATCGTCTCCATCCATTCCAGGATAGTTCCCCGCGCCTCCTTATCATCCTCCAATCGACTCAGGACACTGGTTAGATTGTGCCCGTTTTTCGCGAGTTTCGTTGGATCGCTATCCGATTGATCGGGCTTTTTTGCGCCGATCTTATCAATCCGGTACAGCCCCCATCTGCCACAACAATTGGGCAAGCGGCATATTTATGAAGAACAGCAATGCTGAATGGGTCTTGGGGAACCGATCGATAAAGGGTTTATCGAGAAAGGGTTGGGGAAACTGGTCGCCCTTCTCGCGTTTCAGTAACGTAACATCATTCCTGTACGGGTGTTCTTCAATGTTGGGGATTTTTTGATCGAGATCCTGGATAGTGAGCGAATAATGGAATCGGGTTAGCTTCTCCTTACCGGCCTGTCCTGGTTCCGGTAGATCGCATTCGATTTCAAATCCGAATTTTCTTGCATTCTCCTTGTAGCGTTTTTCTGAATGGATATTCGCGAATCCCCCATGCACCTGGAGCGCCATTCCGGTGCCGCTGCCCAAGGAAAGACCAGACAAAATCCAAGGCATCGAAGAAATTGCTTTTGCCCGAACCATTCGGCCTCGCAAATACCGAGAAAGGCGTCAGCCCTTTGAGCTCCAGGGAATCGATGCTCTTTGTGGATTGTCATATCCGAATCCCCACGATCGTCTGGGGTTGTAGTCCAATGCCATTAAGTTAAGCGTTACCGGGCAGCAAAAAGGAAGAAGGCTCTTTATGGATTCCAGACTGGTTAGGATATTTTGCGCAAATTCGCCTTCTCAGCAAGCCAGAGGGGCGTCGTATAACTTGCTGTTATCGTTGAGAAAAGGCTACCTGTTCCGTCATCGGTCATGGTGCTACCGACTGTCGTCCTCTTCGACCAGTCCGGAATCCATAAAGAGCCAGGAAGAAAAACGACGAATCGCGCGAATCCTCACGAATAGATTCGCGCCGATTCGCGCGATTCGTCGTTTTCCCTTCCGCGCTAGAATAGCGTTGTCGATCACGCAGCGCCAACTATCATGACCAGTCTGTACTATGATTGTTTTGCCGGTATCAGTGGGGATATGAACCTGGGGGCCTTGCTCGACCTAGGGGTCGAGGAGGCCGTACTGCGCAAGAGGCTCGACCGACTTGCCGTGGAGGGTTTCGAGTTGCACATTACACCGGACCGCCGTGGCGGCATCGCCGGTACCCGGGTGGAGGTAGCGGTCGCTGCCGATAACGAGGGCCCGGCGCGCTCGCCGGCGGCGGTTCGGGAGCTGATCGGTCGCTCCGGGCTCGGCCGCCTGGTGGAGACCTTCAGCCTCCGGGTGTTCGAGCGGCTGGCGGCGGCAGAGGCCAAGGTCCATGGTATTCCGGTCGAGGCGGTGCACTTTCATGAAGTCGGGGCCGTCGATGCCCTGGTGGACGTGGTCGGCGCGGCCATCTGTCTGGAGCAGCTGGGTTGGCCCTCGGTGATCGGCTCGGTGGTAGAACTCGGTTCCGGTGTCGTAGACTGTGCCCATGGACGCCTGCCGGTGCCCGCACCCGCGACCTTGGAGCTACTGCAGGGCGTTCCCACCCATCGCGGCGGCGTGCCCTTTGAGGCCACGACGCCCACCGGAGCCGCCATCCTGGCCACTGTGGCCGAGCGTTTCGAGGTCCAAGGGGATATGATTTCCCGGCGCGTCGGCTATGGCGTCGGCCGCCGCGACGGGCCGCTGCCCAATGTGTTGCGCCTGGTGGTCACGGCTCCCGGCCCCGCGCGACGCGAGGAACTCTCGCTCCTGGAGTGCAACATCGACGATATGAGTCCGGAATTCTATCCGCACCTGTTGGACCGGCTGCTGACCAAGGGTGCGAAGGATGCCTGGATCGCACCCCTGGTGATGAAAAAGGGACGACCGGGTATCCTGGTAAGCATTTTGTGCGAGGATCGCTACGAACCAACCCTGACCAGACTCCTGTTCGCGGAGACTCCTACCCTGGGGGTACGTCGCGGCTCGGTATCCCGAACCGCCCTGGAGCGGACCGTGCGCCGCCTCGATACCCCCTTCGGTCCGGTGCCCGTCAAGGTCGCCGTGCGGCCGGATGGAAGCCGCCAGACCAAGCCGGAGTATGAGGTCTGCCGGTCCATCGCGTTGGAACGGGACCTGCCGTTACGGGAGGTCTATCGCGAGCTTGAGCGGCTCCTGGAGGCAAATGATGGAACATGACATCTATAACCGGTTGCTCGATCGATTACGGGGGATGAAGACGGCGGCCGTCGGCTTTTCCGGGGGTGCGGACAGCACCTTCCTGCTGAGGGTGGCCAAAGAGGTCCTGGGTGAGCGGGTGTTGGCGCTCACGGCCGTGACACCCTATATGGAACGACAAGAAGTCACCGACGCGCTGGCCTTGGGCACCCAGCTGGGGGTACACCATGAGCTAGTAGAGCTCGATATGCCGGAGGGCGTAGCGGCTAATCCCCCGGACCGCTGTTATATCTGCAAGCGCGCCCTGTTCGGCAAGCTGCTCGAAGTGGCCCAGAACGCCGGGTTCGGACGGGTGCTCGAAGGCAGTAACCTGGACGACCTGGGAGATTTCCGTCCCGGTATGCGCGCCCTGCGGGAGCTGGAGATCGAAAGCCCCCTGCTCGAGTGCAAGATCTCCAAGGCGGATGTGCATCGCCTGTCGGAATCCCTGGGTCTGTCTACCTGGAACAAACCGACCAATGCCTGTCTGCTCACCCGGTTGCCGATCGGTCAGCGCGTCACCATGAAGGACCTCAACCGCCTGGAGGAGGCGGAGCGTTTTCTCAGGACCCGCGGCTTTCTCTGCGTTCGGGTGCGCATGCATGGCGACCTAGCACGGATCGAAGTGACCCCGGAGCAACGCCGACGGTTGCTCGAAGAATCCGAGGTCATCACCGAAACCTTGCAGGGGCTCGGCTTCCACCATGTGACCTTGGACCTGTTGGGTTATCGGCTCGGCAGCATGGATCCGCTCGGCTCGGGTTGTGATCGCGTCGCCGCGGACGCCGTATCGAGGGCGAGCGGAGAGGGGACGGGCCAACCCCCGCAGTCCGCGCAGTCCGGCGTGGAGGGAAGAGCGTCTTGAACGAGAACCGTCTCGCCGAGCTACTGAAAGCGGTGCGTCGGGGTCAACTCCCGGTGAGGGAGGCGGTGGACCTACTCAGGGATCTGCCTTACAGCGAGCTGGACATAGCCAAGATCGACAACCATCGAGAGTTGCGCCAGGGCCACCCGGAAGTCGTCTTCTGTCAGGGCAAGACCCGGAGCCAGGTGCGCGAGATCCTGGGTTACATGATTCGTGAGCGCACGCACAATGTGCTGGCTACCCGCGCCGAGGCCAGCCTCTTCGCGGCGGTCTCCGACCTGCATCCGGACCTGCGTTACAATGCCCTCGGTCGCACCGTCGTGTTGCAGCGCCAGCCGCCGGAGACCTTGGAAGGCACCCTGGCGGTCGTCACGGCCGGTACCGCCGACCTGCCGGTAGCGGAAGAGGCGTATGAAACCGCCGGCCTGTTCGGGGCCCGCGTCGAGTGTGTCCACGATGTGGGGGTGGCCGGCGTGCACCGGCTGCTGCCCCATCTGCCGATGCTGCGGCGGGCACGGGCTCTGATCGTGGTTGCGGGGATGGATGGGGCGCTGGTCAGTGTGATAGCCGGGTTGGTGAATCGCCCCATCGTCGCCGTCCCCACCAGCGTCGGTTACGGGGCCAACTTCGGGGGTCTTGCTGCCCTGCTCACCATGCTCAACAGCTGCGCCGATGGTGTGGGCGTGGTCAACATCGACAACGGCTACGGAGCCGCCTGCCTCGCGGGCTCGATTCTGCGGACCTGAGCCGGTAGCCGACTACCGGCCGCGCAGGGTAGACAAAGGGCCAGGCCTGTCCCGACGCAGGAGGGAGCTCGGCCTGTGCCCGACACTTATACTGCCACTGCCACACGGCACAATCTGCGTATTTCACTCCCTTTCCCACCGGGAGGGTGTCGTAACAGGTGACGCCCGCCGTTGGGAACGCGGAAGCTCCGCTGCCCGACACTTATACTGCCACTGCCACACGGCACAATCTGCGTATTTCACTCCCTTTCCCACCGGGAGGGTGTCGTAACAGGTGACGCCCGCCGTTGGGAACGCGGAAGCTCCGCGCCGCAGAGAGCATCAGGCCGGTGTCCAGCATTCGTATACACGGGAATCAAACCTGCCGGCTGTCCGGCGATCCGATGCGGCCCGGAGGGCGTCTGCTCTGACCGTTGCCGACAGCTAGTCATGGGGGCCGTAAGCCGTCTGGAAGACGGCGGTCCCAGCGGGCCCGGAACCGCCGACATCTGTCGGCCTCTGGGATCGCCGACATGTGCCGGCTATGGGACCGCCGACATCTTGTCGGCCCCTGGGACTACCGATACTTCGTTGGCCCTTCCGGCTATCGGGTAAAACCTGCAATGCCGAGTTGCCACTCCAACTGGTCATCAGTCAGGCTTAGTTTTCTCGTTCCCAGGCGCTGCTTGTTTTCTTGTTTTTTCAATCACTTGCAGCACTCTGAAAGGGTGGTCTATTCCCAAACTATGCAAGCGAGACGCCCGCGCTACGTCGGGCGTCACCTTTGGCATCCATGCCCGAAGATTTTTTCGCTTGAACTTTCAGCGACCGTCCCTATCTCACCTGACGTAGACGCTCGTATGAGGTCTACGGCAACGCGGTTCGTAAGAACGGAACGCATTTCGTCATATTGCTCATGTGGAGAATATGTCCATGACTGCTCTCGACTTCACTCCCCTGTTCCGCTCCGCTATCGGCTTCGACCGTTTGGTCTCCGCCCTGGAGTCCACCTATCGGTCCGAACCCGGCGGCTATCCGCCCTATGACATTGAAGTCATCGGCGACGACACCTACCGTATCTCCATGGCGGTAGGCGGCTTCTCCGAGCAGGAGCTCAATGTCCAGGTCAGGGAAAGCGTCCTGACGGTTTCCGGTGCCCACAAGGAAGACGCCAAGGAAAAGGAGCGCCGTTTTCTGTACCGCGGCATCGCTACCCGCAACTTCGAGCGCCGGTTCCATCTGGCCGACTATGTGAAGGTGGTGGATGCCCGCATCGAGGACGGTTTGCTGCACATCGACCTGGTGCGTGAGATCCCCGAGGCCATGAAGCCGCGCAAGATCGACATCCGCACCGGCGGCAACAGCCTGCTCGAAGGCAGGGCCGAGAAGGCGGCGGCGTAACAGCGTCGCCCTGAAGCGGAACCAAAGGCCGGGCCAAGCCCGGCCTTTTGCGTTTACCCGGCATCATCGGTGGGCACAGCCCACCCTACGGGTTCCGTTCATCCATGATTATTCGGTGGCCCGGTTGTCGCCGGGTGAGCCGATAGGCAATAGACCCCTTCCCTTCTGAAAATCAACGTGATTGCTTCCGTATCATCGGGTAAATATTGGTGCGCGAATTCAAAAACGAGATTCTTGCCGAGATCCAATTCATGCTTGTGGGGGATTTCAATGTATTTTTCGTCATCGATATCCTCCGGTAATTCCTCAGAGGGTTTTTGACTCCAGTGACGAAAGTATTTATACACCTCTGGCCAGTTTGGAAAATCACGGGGGAGCATTCGCCATTGGCAGCCACTTTTCAGTACATACAAAATGGCGCACAAAACATCATATAAATCAACCACTCGCGGCTTGGTCTGCTGCTTGGACTGCTCG
>Ga0209453_1000062_pt1 | contig 13147 bp, 9 predicted proteins | sample WorMetulBAHAMAS1_FD_187397 | JGI IMG/M metagenome (GOLD analysis project Ga0209453, IMG submission 187397) | Marine gutless worms symbiont microbial communities from Max Planck institute for Marine Microbiology, Germany - Olavius ullae BAHAMAS.1... | ecosystem: Host-associated > Annelida >...
CGCCACTCACGATGACGACGGGGTGTGGATGAGGGCGGATCGAAGGCGTCGAGAGCGCCGCCGGCCCAGTCGAACGGTCCAGGATGACCGGTTAAGATACCCTCACGCCCGTCGGCAAGCCGGACGGGGACGGCAACCCTGACGGCCACCGGCGGGGTGACATGAGAGGTATGAGCCGAAGGCTGATGTACTCATAGCGGCTGAACTCACCTGCGACAGCTTGAGTTGTGAAGGCAACAGGAAAGCGCAGTGCGGGAAAACCGCATGCTGCGTTTGATGAGGGGGAGCAGGCGACCGTGGCTAGGATCCGGCTCGTGAGGCACCGCCAGACGAAAGGGGCGGCAACGGATAGGCTGGATCTACGGACACGGAAACCTGCTCTCTACTCTACCGGATCACAAGAGAAAAAACCACGAATCACGCGAATCCTCACGAATGGATTCGCGCGATTCGCAGTTTTCCATTTTCTATTCCGACCCACCACGACAAGCGGTCAGCAGCTAACTTAATACGGTGTTGGGTTAAAGCCTGACATGGCTTCCGTTCTGCCGAGCACACCAGTACCAAAGTGCCCATAACATAGAAATCATTTTTTGCCGCAAATGAACGCAAATTTAAGCAGTGATCTTCATTTGCGTTCATTTGCGGCAAAAAATAAGGGGCGTAAGGAACCTAAAGGGAATCGACGGTTTGGTACGAAACGATCGGAATTCATAATTTTCCAACTGAAAACCAGTAAAATCAGTGTATTAGTTTCCAGACAACCTCTCAATGGCATTGGCACAGCACGAGGATAGAAGATGCAACGTCGCGATTTCATCAAGCGGACCGGGGTCGCCTCACTGGCGCTCGGGGCCTCTACCTTCGGTATCGAGACCGTCCGGGCCGGCACCGAGCACAAGTGGAAGCTGGTCGCCACCTGGCCCAAGAACTTCCCCGGTCTGGGCACCGGCGCCAACCGACTCGCCGAACTCATCGGCGAGCTGAGCGGGGGCCGCATCCGGGTGAAGGTGTATGGGGCCAAAGAACTGGTACCCGCATTCGAGGTCTTCGACGCCGTCGCCCAAGGCACGGCCGAGATGGGCCATGGCGCAGCCTATTACTGGAAGGGAAAGAGCGAGGCCACCCAGTTTTTCGCCACCGTCCCCTTCGGCATGACGGCCCAGGAGCGGAACGGCTGGCTCTACCATGGGGGCGGCCTGGAACTCTGGACCGAGCTCTATGCCCGTTTCGGCCTGGTCCCCGCGCCGGCCGGCAACACCGGGGTCCAGATGGGGGGCTGGTTTAACAAGGAGATCAAGAGCGTTGCCGACCTTGCGGGACTCAAAATGCGGATTCCGGGCCTCGGCGGCGAGGTGCTCAAACGCGCCGGCGGCACGCCGGTCAATCTGCCGGGGGGCGAGCTCTTCACCTCTTTGCAATCCGGTGCCATCGACGCTACCGAGTGGGTAGGGCCCTACAACGATCTGGCCTTCGGCCTCTACAAGGCGGCCAAATACTACTACTATCCCGGCTTTCACGAGCCGGGTACCACGCTGGAGACCATCATCAACAAGACCGCCTTCGAGGCCCTGCCGGCGGACCTGCAATCCATCGTGCTCAACGCCTGCAAGGTCGTGAACCAGGACATGTTGGCCGAGTACACCGCCCGTAACCCGGTGGCGCTCCAAACCTTGATCGAGAAACACGGTGTAGCCCTGCGTTCCTACCCGGACGATGTCATTGTCAAGCTGCACCGGCTTGCCAAGGAGGTGGTCTCCGAACTGGCGGAGAAAGACGCATTCTCGCGGAAGGTGTACGACTCGTACCGGAAGTTCCTCCGGCAATCGCAAGCATGGACCAACATCTCCGAGCTGGCCTATCTGCAGGCACGCGACCTGGGTTGACCGGGCAGTTTCCGTCCGACGCAGAGGGCCTCGCGGCCCTCCCCCCGCCAGCGCTGTACATTCACATCCCCTGGTGTCTGAGCAAGTGCCCTTACTGTGACTTCAGTTCGCACCCCCTGCACGGCGATGTCCCCGAAACGGCCTATGTGGAGCGCCTGCGTTGGGACCTGGAGCAGGAAACAACCGACCTCGCCTCCCCTCGCCTTCTGACGAGCGTCTTCATCGGTGGCGGCACACCGAGTCTATTCTCCGGCGCGGCGATCGCCCGACTGCTGCGGGGCGTGCGCGACCTGGTCGAGCTGCCGGTGGACGCGGAGATCACCCTGGAGGCAAACCCGGGAACGACCGATGCCGCCCGCCTCGCGGCCTATCGGCAGGCCGGCGTCAACCGGCTTTCCATCGGCGCCCAGAGCCTCTCGGCGCGGCACCTGGAGCGGATCGGCAGGATCCACGGACCTGCGGACATCCGCTCCGCGGTCGACCAGGCGCGACGGGCAGGTTTCAGGAATCTCAATCTCGACCTCATGTACGCCCTGCCGGGGCAATCGCTCGCCCAGGCGTGCCGGGACCTCGAAGAAGCACTGGCGCTGGAGCCCGAGCACATCTCCTACTATCAGCTCTCTCCGGAGCCCAATACCGCCTTCCACCGGACCCCTCCACCGATTCCCGACGAGGACCTGATCGCCGACATGCAGCGGCAGGGGAGCACGCTGCTGGCAGTGCGGGGATTCGAATCCTACGAGGTATCCGCCTATGCACCGGTGGAGTATCGCTGTCGGCACAACCTGAACTACTGGCGCTTCGGGGATTACTTAGGGATCGGTGCCGGCGCCCACGGCAAGTTGACATCCCCGGCCCGACAACGGATCGAACGCCGGTGGAAACTGCGTGACCCGGCGGCCTATCTCGACCCCGCCAATCGGGACCGCCTGGTCAGTGGGAAACAGGTCCTGTCGGAGGCGGATCTGATCTTGGAGTTCGCCCTGAACGCCCTGCGGCTATCGGAGGGCTTCGATGTGCCGCTGTTCGAACGTTGCACGGGACTCCCCTTCGAGCGGATCGCCGATCGGGTCGGCAAGGCCCGCTCGGCGGGTCTATTGACCCCGGAGCAGGGGGACTATCAGGTACGGCCGACCGAGCTCGGACGCCGATTCCTCAACGACCTCCTTCAATACTTCACCACGTGAGGACAACCGACCGGTCCATGGAATTGCAATTAGACGCCCCAAATGGCATTCTTCATAGCTTACCAAAATGAATCCGATCAAAAGCGGGGCAAGAGGGGGCCACCATGAAAGAGGGAATCCACCCAGAGTACGGCGATATCAAGGTCGTGTGCAGCTGCGGCAACAGGTTCGTCACCCGTTCCACCCTCGGAAAGGACATCCACATCGAGGTCTGCTCCGCCTGCCATCCCTTCTACACCGGCAAGCAAAAGATCGTGGACACCGCCGGGCGCGTCGATAAGTTCCGCCGCAAATACGGATGCTGAGCACTGGATCGGGGCCTGCCTTCGATTCGGTTCAACGCCGGCCCCAAACCCCCTGCGTAAGGTCGTCGGGGAAAAACCCTTCGGATTCCGGATTGCCGACGATCATGGAAGGGTACGACCGGGCGTTATGGCGTGCAGTGCCGACCCGACCCCGGCAGCGACGGAAACGCGCCCTCTCTTTGGTCTGACCCAATGCCACAAGGTCAAGCGTCTTCCCAACCCCTCTCCCGCAGAGGGTGTCGCAAAAGCCCCGCTCCCGGTATCCGGTTCCCGCGCAGCCCTGTAGGTCGGGTTAGGCGCGTATTCATAACATTGAAACGAAATTGTACATCTGAAAGCGCCGTAACCCGACAAGAAAACTGGCACACGGCAACCTTGAAAGGTGCGCTTAACCCGACCTACCTGACTGATGACCATTTGGACCGGCAACTCGGCATACAGGTCGGTAGTCCCGGGAGCCGACAAGATGTCGGCGATCCTAGGGGCCGACATCTTGTCGGCGGTTCCGGGCCGGCTGGGACCGCCGTCTTCCAGACGGCTTACGGACCCCATGACCAGCTGTCGGCAACGGTCAGAGCAGACGTCCTCTGGGCCACACTGGATAACGCCGGACAGCCGGCAGGTTTGATTCCCGCCGTGTATGCGAATGGTGACACCGGCCTGATGCTCTCCGCGACGCGGAGCTTCCGCGTTCCCACGCAGCGCGTGGGAACGAGAAAAGCCCCTCCCCCGCCGGGAGTGGGGTTGGGGAGAGGGGGTCAAAGGCAAAGATCGGTGCCTTTTACGACACCCTCCCGCAGGGAAAGCGGCTTTGAAGCTTAACTTACCGGCATTGGTTGTAACCCAGGTAGTGGCATCGACACCACATCTCCGCCGTCGCTTCGAGTCCGGCGACAACATCCATCTCCAGCAATGACGATCACCCCGGAGGAATTCCGCGCCCAGGCCATGGCGCGCGGCCTGTCCCGAAACTCCCTGGAGCCCGACCCGATCCGTCAGTTCCAGCACTGGTACGAGGAGGCGATCGCCACCGGCATCCCGGAACCCAATGCCATGAGCCTGGCGACGGTGGCCGCGGACGGTCAGCCTTGGGTGCGCACCGTGCTGCTCAAGCTCTACGACGAGACCGGCTTCGTATTCTTTACCAACTACGAGAGCCGCAAGTCCGAACAGATAGCGGCGCACCCCAAGGTCGCCTTACTCTTTCCCTGGGTCGCCTTGGCCAGGCAGATCCGGATTACGGGCAGGGCCGACCGGATTTCGACCGCCGAGTCCCTCACCTACTTCGCCACCCGCCCCCGAGGCAGCCAAATCGGTGCCTGGGCCTCGCCCCAGAGCCGAGTCATCGGCTCCCGCTCCTTGCTGGATGCCAAGGTGGAGGAGATGCGGCGTAAGTTCGCCCAAGGCGAAGTCCCTTTGCCCGGCTTCTGGGGCGGCTTCCGGGTGGAGCCCGACACCATCGAGTTTTGGCAGGGCCGGAAGAGCCGGCTGCACGACCGCTTTCTTTACAGCCGTACCTCTCAGGCCGACTGGCGCATCGAACGGCTGGCGCCTTGAATGCCCGAAGAGCCTATTGCCGTGCGCCGAAGGCGCGGCCGCAGCCGAGCGCCTAGTCCGGCGCTGTCCGACGATCATCGAATCGGGACGGCGGATGTCGGGGGCTATCTCGTGACGCCGGAGCGCGGGGAACACCGGATTTGAGCCGAATTTCCCATAGGAATAAAAAGTCCTTCTCCCTCCTACGGGGGCCGCCCCTGCCTCCTGACAACTGATAACTGCTTTATCGGAACCGGGTAAGTTGGTGGGCACAGCCCACCCTACGTGATGCTATCCGGCGATCATCGAATCATCGATGCGGTTCGCGTGCTTCTCTCGTTCCCACACGCTGCGTGGGAACGAGAGAAGCTCCACGCCGCGGAGTGTTTCGGAGACCTGATGAGCCTTAGTAGCACCCTATTGGTGGGCACAGCCCACCCTACGGATGCCCGGCGGGATGCGGCCATCCCTGACCTGTCCCGCCCTACGGGGACCTGCCCGGGGTCGGTTGTTCAATCGGTCCGCTCGAACTCGAGCCGTCCGTCGCTCAGTGTCACTTCGACGGCGTCGCCGGGCCCGAACTTGCCGGCCAGGATCGCCTGGGCCAGCGGGTTCTCCAGCTGGGCGCGGATAGCGCGTTTGAGGGGCCGCGCGCCGTAGACGGGATCGAACCCCGCCTCGCCCAGATGGTCCAGGGCGGTGTCGCCGACCAGGAGCCGCAGATCGCGTTCTTCCAGGCGTTCCCGCAGATAGCGGATCTGGATGCGGGCGATGGCCCGGATCTGTTCCCGCTGCAGGGGATGGAAGACCACGATCTCGTCGAGGCGGTTGATGAACTCGGGCCGGAAGGTGACCCGGACGACTTCCATGATCGCGTCCTTCATCTCGGCGTAGTGTTCTTCTCCCGCCTGCTGCCGGATGATGTCCGAACCCAGATTGGAGGTGATAACGATCACTGTGTTCCGAAAGTCCACGGTGTGGCCCTGGCCGTCGGTCAGGCGCCCGTCGTCCAGCACCTGGAGCAGGACGTTGAAGACATCGGGATGGGCCTTTTCCACCTCGTCCAACAGGATGACGCTGTAGGGCTGGCGGCGGACGGCCTCGGTGAGATAGCCGCCTTCCTCGTAGCCCACATAGCCCGGCGGGGCGCCGATGAGCCGGGCTACCGAGTGTTTCTCCATGAACTCGGACATATCGATGCGCACCATGGCCGCCTCGGTATCGAACATGAACTCGGCCAGGGCCTTGCAGAGCTCGGTCTTACCTACCCCGGTGGGTCCCGGGAACAGGAAGGAGCCCAGGGGCCGGGCCGGGTCCGAGAGGCCGGCCCGGGAGCGGCGGATGGCATCGCTCACCGCGCGCACCGCCTCGTCCTGGCCGACTACGCGCCAGCCGATCACCTGCTCCATGCGCAGCAGCTTGTCGCGCTCCCCTTCCAGCATCCGGGAGACGGGGATACCGGTCCACTTGGAGACGATCTCGGCGATCTCCTCGGCGGCCACCTTGTTGCGCAGCAGCTTCTTTTCCGCGTGTTCGGCCTCGGCGGCGGTCTCGAGCCGCTTCTGGAGCTCCGGGACCCGCCCGTACTGGATCTCCGACATGCGCGCCAGGTCGCCGGCCCGACGCGCGGCCTCCAGCTCCAGCCGTGCCCGGTCGAGTTCCTCCTTGAGGTGGGCGGTGCCCTGGACCGAGGCCTTCTCCGATTTCCAGATCTCGTCCAGATCCGAGAACTCGCGCTCCAGGCGTCCGATCTGGTCCTCCAGATCGGCGAGCCGTTTCCGGGACGCCTCGTCGGATTCCTTCTTCAGGGCCTCGCGCTCGATCTTGAGCTGGATAAGCCGGCGGTCCAGCTTGTCCATCTCCTCGGGCATGGAGTCGATCTCCATGCGGATGTGGGAGGCCGCCTCGTCGACCAGATCGATGGCCTTGTCCGGGAGCCGGCGGTCGGTGATGTAGCGGTGGGAAAGGGTAGCGGCGGCTACGATGGCCGGGTCGGTAATCTCCACCGCGTGATGGACCTCGTAGCGTTCCTTCAGACCCCGCAGGATGGCGATGGTGTCCTCTACGTTGGGCTCGTCCACCAGCACCTTCTGGAAGCGTCGCTCCAGGGCGGTGTCCTTTTCCACGTACTTGCGGTACTCGTCCAAGGTAGTGGCGCCGATGCAGTGCAGCTCGCCGCGGGCCAGGGCCGGCTTGAGCATATTGCCCGCGTCCATGGCGCCTTCGGCCTTGCCCGCCCCGACCATGGTGTGGAGCTCGTCGATGAACAGGATGAGGTTGCCTTCCTGCTTGGCAATGTCGTTGAGCACCGCCTTGAGCCGCTCCTCGAACTCGCCGCGGAACTTGGCTCCGGCGATCAGGGCCGCCATGTCCAACGCCAGCAGGCGCTTGGATTTGAGCCCTTCGGGCACCTCGGCGTTGACGATGCGCTGGGCCAGGCCCTCCACGATGGCTGTCTTGCCCACGCCGGGCTCGCCGATGAGGACCGGGTTGTTCTTGGTGCGCCGGGCCAGGACCTGGATGGTACGGCGGATCTCGTCGTCGCGGCCGATGACCGGGTCGAGCTTGCCCTGCTCCGCCTTCTCGGTCAGATCGATGGTGTAGCGTTCCAGGGCTTGGCGTTGCTCCTCCGCATTGGCATCGTCTACCGTCTGGCCGCCGCGTATCCGGTCGATGGCCTGTTCGAGGGTGCCCTTGCCGGCCCCGGCATCACGCAACAGGTCACCGAGCGTCCCTTTGTCCTCCACCGCCGCCAGCACGAAAAGCTCAGAAGAGATGTACTGATCGTTACGCTGCTGGGACAGCTTGTCCGTCTGGTTGAGCAACCGCCCCAGGTCGTTGGAGACGTGCAGGTCTCCGGCCACGCCCTGGACCTGGGGCAATCGCTCCAGGGCCTCCCCGAGACCGGAGCGCAGTCGATTCACATTGACATCCGCCAGCGCCAGCAGATGACGGACCGTACCCCCCTCCTGATCCAGCAACGCCGACATCAGATGAATCGGCTCGATGAACTGATGGTCACGCCCAACCGCCAAGCTTTGGGCGTCCGCCAGGGCCAGTTGGAACTTCGCCGTGAGCTTGTCCGTTCGCATGAGTAATCTCTCCTTTCAGTATCACTACCCGGAGGTTGTCTTATGAGACTGTCTGAAAATCAAGGTGCCTTGATGTCAACTGCTGGTCGAAGAATTCAGCCACAAAGACACCTTAGAAAAATTCAAGGTGTCTTTGCAGAACAAGGAAGCCCCGTTATGTCCGTGTGGGTAACTCCATGATAATCAAGGCATTCAAAAAGCGCGATTTATGAGCATCACCATGAAAAGTATTGAGCATGGGATTTTTCAAGGTCCCCGCAAATGAACGCTGATGAACGCAAATCAAGATCACTGCCTGAAATTTGCAATAATTTACCACTACCGATTCGCCGTGGGGTAGTGCCTGATATCCGGATGCATCCCGCCGGCCAGTCGCCAGCTACCAGCCGGCGACTGGTAGCTAGTCGCCCTGATTCGCGTTCATTCGCGGCAAAAAATAAGGCTCTCTATGGATTCCAGACTGATCGAAGGGGACGGCGGTCCGTAGCACTCTGACCGATGACAGAACGGGCAGTCTTTTCTCAACAACAACAGTCAGTTATACGACGCCCCTCTGGCTTGCTGAGAAGGCGAATTTGCGCAAAATATCCTACCAGTCTGGAATCCATAAAGAGCCAAAAATAATTCCAATTGGAAAATAATGCAAAATGGGGTGGTGGTAAATACCGGAGTGATGTAGTAGAATAGTTAACTCTTAGCCATTAAAACAAGGCAATGCGATTTTTAGCATCTATTTGGTACTTGTGGGGTCCCGGATGATTGCATAGGCTCTAAAATTTGGTCATTGTTGCGTGCCAGAGAAATCATGGAGCTTCTGGTGGCCACATCCATAGCGGAGAACGCGCAATGAACATTCGTTTGCATGCCAATGCGATCACACCCCCGAAGATCCGCCAGTACATTCAGGCGTCCCACCAGTCCGCCCCCCAGCTGGCCGACGAGCTAGGTGTCAACGAAGATACGATCCGCCGCTGGCGGGGGCGTGACGGGGTTGCCGATGGCTCACACACGCCGCACCGCTTGCAGACTACCCTCACCCCGGCCCAGGGGCAGTGGTGGTGGAGCCGCGCAAGACGCTCCTGCTGCCCCTGGATGACCTGCTGGCGGTGCCCCACGAGTTCATCCACCCCTGAAATTTTCCCGCTCCGGTTTGGACCGCTGTCTGCGCCGCCACGGCGTGTCTAACCTCAAGGCCCTGCTGCCCCAGGAGGAAGGCGCCAAAACACCGGTAAAGACCTTCTTTTGTACACGTCGATGTCAAGTACCTGCCGCAGATGCCGGACCAGGACCAACGCACGTACCTGTTTGCCGCCATCGATCGTGCCACCCATTGGGTCTACGTCAGATCCTCCAGGACAAGACCGCCGCCTCCGCCAGTGGTTTCCTCACGCGCCTGATCGAGAAAGCTCCCTTCAACATCAGCAAGCTCCTCACCGACAATGGCAAGGCGTTTACCGACCGCTTCTGCGCCACCGGCCAACGCCAGCCGACCGGCACCCATGCCTTCAATCGGGTGTGTGCCGACAACCAGATCGAGCATCGCCTGATCAAGCCCAGAACCCCGCAGACCAACGGCATGATCGAGCGCTTCAACGGCTGTATCGCCAGAGCCTGTTTACGATCTTTGGATTAACAAGGCCAGAAACGCCAAGGTCACAAATTGCACGCTGGTATTGAGTTTTCGCTTGCAGTTTTTCCATAGCCGTCGACATTTTTCCAACCAAGCGAAAGAGCGCTCGACAACCCACCGTTTGGGCATCACTGTAAATGTGTGCAGTTCGTTTCGTTTGGCAACCGCGACCGTCGCCCCCAGCATTTTCCGCACGGCAGCTGCAAAGGGCTGTCCCGTATAACCGCCATCAACCTCATAAATCGCGCTTTTCGAATGCCTTGATTATCATGGAGTTACGCACACGGACATAACGGGGCTTCCTTGTTCTGCAAAGACACCTTGAATTTTTCAAGGTGTCCTAAAGTGCATAGTTTTGGACTAGCGTGCTGAAACAATAAAATTCCACGTAATCATCCGGGACCTGACAGGTAGGAATCTCTCATCGCTTTTCCTTTGGGTCAAAATCACTTTGACTTAAAGATCGTAAACAGGTTCTTAAGAATGTGCAGATAGCTAATACCGGGACGATAAATCCCCTGGTTACGGGGTCGCGTACCCATGTCTGACCCAAGACCCCCAGTAACGGCACAATGACAGGACAACCGACATGTCGGATTCGACCGCTCCCCGCAATCGCCTCGCGGACGCCACCAGCCCTTATCTGCGGCAACACGCCGCCAACCCCGTCGACTGGCGGCCCTGGTGCGCGGAGGCCCTGGCACTCGCCCGCGATCAGGACCGGCCCATCCTGCTCTCCATCGGCTACTCCGCGTGTCATTGGTGCCATGTGATGGCCCACGAATCCTTCGAAGACCCGGAGACGGCCCAGCTCATGAACCGGCTCTTCGTCAACATCAAGGTGGACCGAGAGGAACGCCCGGACCTGGACAAGATCTACCAGAGCGCCCATCAAATCCTGGCTAAACGTCCGGGCGGTTGGCCCCTGACCGTCTTTTTGACCCCGGACGACCAGCGCCCCTTCTTTGCCGGGACTTACTTTCCGAAGGAGCCCAGGCACGGGCTACCGGCGTTTTCCCGGCTGCTCGAGGGCGTCGCGGCCGCCTACCGCGAGCAGGGGAGTGCCATCCGGGAGCAGAACCGCGCCTTGATGGATGCCTTGGCCCGATTTACCCCCGGTGGAGGCGGCGAGATTCCGGACGCAACGCCCCTGGCGGCGGCTCGCCGCCGGCTCGCCGACGACTTCGACCCCGTCCACGGTGGGCTCGGGTCGGCGCCGAAGTTCCCCCATGTCACCGACCTTGAGCGCCTGCTGCGCCACTATGCGGCGAGCCGGGCGGACGGGGCGCCGGACCGGGAGGCGCTGCACATGGTGACCTTTACCCTGGAACGCATGATCCGCGGCGGACTCAACGACCAGCTTGGCGGGGGCTTTTGCCGCTACTCGGTTGACGATCTCTGGATGATTCCCCACTTCGAGAAGATGCTCTACGACAACGGGCCCCTGCTCGCCCTGTGCTGTGATGTCTGGCAGATCACGGGCGATCCCCTGTTCCGGGAGGCCGCCGTCGCCACCGCCGATTGGGTAATACGCGAGATGCAGTCGCCTGAGTGCGGCTACTACTCGACCCTGGACGCGGACAGCGAGGGCGAGGAAGGCAAATTCTATGTCTGGGACCATGCGGAGATCGCGCGCCTGCTCACGGCTGAGGAATACGCCCCGTTCGCCGCCGTCCATGGCCTGAACCGGAAGCCCAACTTCGAGGGCAAGTGGCACCTGTACGGCTACCGTACCGCCGCCGAAGTGGCCTGCGACCTGAAGATGCCCCCGGCGTCGGTCGCCGATCTGCTGGAAACGGCGAGAAACAAGCTCTTCGCCGCCCGGGAGGACCGGGTCCGTCCGGGCCGCGACGAAAAGATACTCACGGCCTGGAACGGCCTGATGATCAAGGGCATGGCCCGGGCCGCGCGGGTACTGAAGCGCGCCGACTACCTGGCATCCGCCCGGCGGGCCCTCGACTTCATCCGCGCCGAACTGTGGCGGAATGGGCGCCTGCTCGCCACCTACAAGGACGGCAAGGCCAACCTCAACGCCTATCTGGACGACTATGCCTACCTGATCGACGCCCTGCTCGAACTCATCCAGACTCGTTGGCAGCGCGCGGATCTGGAGCTGGCGACGGCGCTCGCCGAAGTCCTGCTCGACCAGTTCGCGGACCCCCGAGAGGGAGGCTTCTTCTTCACCTCGAACGACCACGAGCGGCTCATCCATCGACCCAAGCCCCTGGGGGACGAGTCGGTGCCCGCCGGCAACGGGGTGGCCGCCCGGGTGTTGCAGCGCCTCGGTCATCTGCTCGGCGAGCCCCGTTACCTCTCGGCCGCCCAGGGGACCCTGGCGCTGGCCGCCGAGCCGATGCGCCGCCTACCCCATGCCCACGCCAGCCTGCTCGCTGCCCTGGAAGAACACTTGGCTCCCCCCCAGACCCTCATCATCCGCGGTACGGGAGACGACCTGGCACATTGGGCCGGGATCGCCCAACGCACCTATGCCCCACGACGTCTGGTGTTTGCCATCCCGGCCACCGAAGAGGGGCTTCCGGGTAGCCTGGAAGCCATGACGCCGGGGGCCGGGACCCGGGCCTACCCCTGTCTCGGGACCAGGTGCGAGACGCCTGTGGACGACCTCGAAGCGTTGGAGCGGCTGACTGCTTAAGTCCTGTGGACATTTATCTGAACGCGGGCGATTGCGAGGAATGCTTGGTGCCGGCTAGGCGCGGCGAAGGCGATCATGGATGTCGGGTGGGCTGTGCCCATCGGATAGCAGGGTAGTGGTGGGCACAGCCCACCCTACGGGTTCCGTTATCGAGCTGCAACTTGAAACGACGCGGAAAAGGGCCACAATCAGACCCCAAACGGTGAATGTCACCAGCCCCTGAGATTTGTACTATCCCCGGATCAATTGACGGATAAAAGAAACACCGCATGAAAACCGCCGGAATCGAGGTCAGCTGCCAAACCCTCACCTTGGTTATCAACCAGAATTATCAACCAGAATGGTCGGCTCGGAGAACCCCGCACCCTCGGGAATACGCCCGACAGGTATCCCGAGCTTATCCAAGTCTTGCGTAAGGCGCGGGTAAGCCGTGTCTACTTCAAGGCTATGGGCCTGTATCACCTGGATCCGGCCCTGGTCACGTCCCGACGCGTCGGTGCTGGCCGTCCGCGCCTGCGCACACCGGATTACCACACCGAGAAGGGAATCCAAGGGAATCCAAGAGTCCTTTGCCGCGGTTTTTGGCGTTGTGGACGAACTCGAAAAAGCCCAGATACTAAGGGTAAGTGCTCCTGGGAAATCTCCCGGTGTGGCCGAAGCCAAGAGCGCAGCAAGGACCAGAACCCCTCCATCGTGTTGACATGAATTTCGTGGAAGCCATCACCATCTTTGTCCCGCGCATCTTCCCCGGCGTTGTGGCAGACGGTTTGGTGCTCGAAGCCCCATTCAGGTAAGCGCTTGTAGATTGTGTACTCGTCGGTCAGTACCAAGGTTCCCGGCCGAATCGTAGCCTCGATC
>Ga0209453_1000063_pt1 | contig 12783 bp, 14 predicted proteins | sample WorMetulBAHAMAS1_FD_187397 | JGI IMG/M metagenome (GOLD analysis project Ga0209453, IMG submission 187397) | Marine gutless worms symbiont microbial communities from Max Planck institute for Marine Microbiology, Germany - Olavius ullae BAHAMAS.1... | ecosystem: Host-associated > Annelida >...
AAGAATACAGATACCGCGGAACAGAAGGGTTATGACGCGGGCAAGCAGGTATCTGGAATCAAAGACATCTTGCCGTGGACACGCAAGGGCTTCCCCACGCGATAGCCGTTACGACCGCGGATGTCACTGATCGAGCAGGGGCATTGGTGGCGTTCTCTGAACATCAGGACAATTTGTCAGCGGTGAAAAAGGTGTTGGTTGATGGCGGTTATAGAAACGAACTGCACACATTTACAGTGATGCCCAAACGGTAGGTTGTCGAGCGCTCTTTCGCTTGGTTGGAAAAATGTCGACGGTTATAGAAAAACTGCGAGCGAGAACTCAATACCAGCGTGCAATTTGTGACCTTGGCGTTTCTGGCCTTGTTAATCCAAAGATCGTAAACAGGCTCTTAGATGCTTAAAGCCCCTCTCCCGGCCGAGGGTGTCGTCATGGGTGCGATTCGAGTCGAGCGGGAAAGCGCAGCGCACCCCGCCGATTGATCTAAAATCTGTCTGCTTTCTCACACCAAGCCACAAAGACACGAAGAATTCTTCTCCTTATCCGGTCATCGATATCAGGCGTCGGGTGGGGCGAAGATGTCCGCCAGGACCGCGTTCTCGGCCACCAAGCGGTCCGACCTTGGGGCATCGTAGACAACCAGGAGCCCGGAGTCACCGTACCTGCACAGACCTTCGGCCTTATCGCCATGGGTTACCGGAGGAAGGTGGTGGAGCAGTTCCAGTCGCCCGTCGTCCAAAGCAGTTATGCTGTCATCGGTAAGATCGGCAGCGTAACGGAGGCGGTAGATACTCTGAAGTCCGGTGATATCCATTGTCGGGCCGGCCAGAATGAGCAGATCTGAGCCATACCACATGAGCTCACGAACGCCCATGCCGTTCAAAGAGACAAAATGTTTTCGATAGAGCCTATCGCCGGACCCTATAGGCTCTAGTGTGAGCCGGTTGTCTGCGTCCTCGGCTAGGCGTATTTCCAGTAGGATCGCCCAACCCCGCAACACGGGTCCGCGCAGCCCGAGAAACAGTCGATCTTCTCTGATAGCCGCTCCCTCGATGTCAAAGCCATTCTCCTTCGACGCGATTTGTCGGCAACCGCCCTGTTGCTCTTCCCCCTTGGTGCACAGGAATGGACCAAGGTGGGGATCCTCCTGCAAAGGCCAGAGATAGTACGTTTCCCGCTTTGGTAATCGGGATTTGGGTGAATTTGTCGTCCTTGAGCTTACCTCCTTCGATCCGGGCGGACGCGATCAGGAACCGGTTTGTCCGTAACCGGACTTTGGAAAGGTGTTCCAAGTTGGTCTCCGTACCCTCGTCGTATTTGAATTTCTTGCGGGTGCTGGTGTGGGAACCTACGATCCAGAGTCGATCCTCTTGGATATCCATCCCCTCGATGTCGATTTCCTCATCCTCTTCAGGCAGATCGAGTCGATCAGACACTTTCTGGTAGTCGTGCTTGGTAAATACGCCGGGGGTCTTATTCTTGAGCCGCGACAATCCGGTCAATTCGTCATTGCCGAGCCATAGATTCCCCTCCCGGTCCTGGGCACAGGCGGAGAGGTGCTGGCAGATATGGTCCGACTCATTTGTATCGCGGTCGAATCGCAATAGGACACGGGAGCACGGGTAGGTTTGAAGCATAGTTTTTCTCGATTTTCTTCGGCATTCGTTGGTGCGGTTTGATCCCTGTAATTTGGCCTGATGACAGCGATTTACGGTGTTGGTCCGGTGTTCACTCCATCGAAAAGCAAATTGTTCTGCGTTATCTCTCCCCACCGTTCGACGGTCTGTCCGGGGATTTCAATCTCGGCCAGGCCGCGCGTAAATAGAGCAGCATGGACCAGAGCGTCAGAACCGCGGCGATATAGAGCAACCCCATCCCGAAACCGTAGACTAGTGAGTCCGGGTCGTCCCGGCTGAAAATCAGCAGGATAATGGCAACCATCTGCGCCGTGGTCTTGAACTTTGCGGTCTTTGAGACGGCGACCTGCGTCCGGGCGCCGAGTTCGGCCATCCACTCGCGTAGCGCGGAGACAGCGATTTCGCGGCCGATGATAATTGCCGCCGGGAGCGCCAGGGCCGCCCGGGGATCCGACTGCACCAGCAACACCAATGCCACGGCGACCATGAGCTTGTCGGCGACCGGATCGAGAAAGGCGCCGAAGGGTGAAGTCTGCTGCCAGCGCCGTGCCAAGTACCCGTCGAGCCAATCCGTGAGCGCGGCCACGCTGAATACGAGGGCACAGACGAAGGGGGCCCAAGAAACAGCGATGTAAAAGATTCCGACGAAGACCGGAATCAATAGGATACGCAACAGGGTCAACAGGTTGGGAGTATTCCACATGTATAAGACTCCGCATGTTAAGTGCTGTGGAGACCCCCCGTCAGATAGGCTTGGAGACGAGTAGCGGGCGTTCACCGTCCCTTGGGTTTTCGGTACGGGATTGGTCTGCGAACGCGTAACCCGGACAGGGTTCGGAATCAATCGCGCATGGCGGAGCGTGGCCGTCCGGGAGAACCGAGGCGGATGGCGTCGGCAAGGATGTGGGCCGCTTCCTTTACCTGAATCCGCGCAATGATTTCCTGTTGCTTCTCCAAGGCATCCTGATCCACCTCATTGGCGTCTTCGTCCACTGGATCGATACCCTGCGTCCGCAGAAATGCATCGCGCTGATCTTTGAGTACATGTTCGCGTCGTTTCGACGCTATGCGTCTATCCCGCTCGCGGAGCGAAACCACGGTCTGATCCTCTAATTCTTTGAGCACTTGTTCCCGGGCGGTCAGCATGTCGAATCCGGGGTCGCGGCGGATGCGCTGCTCGGAGCGCCGCCTGAGCAGCTGTGTTCCTACTCCGTTCAGAGAGAACCGGGCGTAGTCGGTTGCGTCGATCCTGGCCCATGGCAGCGGATTGTCCAGAGCCCGCTCCCCGTGGTCGTCGGAGTCCGACAGCATTGGGAATGGGATGTCGGGCATCACGCCGCGTAGCTGCGTGCTGCCGCCGCTGATCCGGAAGAACTCTGCTACCGTAAGGCGCAGACGCCCGAGGTCGTCTTCCTGGTTGGGGACGAAGCGGTTGAGATCGATCAGGGTCTGGACCGTCCCCTTGCCGAATGTCGGCTCCCCGATAATGATCCCACGACCATAGTCCTGCATCGCAGCGGCGAAGATCTCGGAGGCGGAGGCACTATTACGGTCGACGAGCATGGCCAAGGGTCTCTTATAGACGATGCCCGGATTCGGATCTGTCTCGACCTCGACCTTGCCGAAGCAGTCCTTTACCTGCACGATCGGGCCCGTGTCGATGAAGAGCCCCGTCAACGCCGTTGCCTCGGTAAGAGAGCCGCCTCCGTTGCCGCGCAGATCCACCACAATGCCCTTTACGCCTTGTTGTTCGAGTCTTCGGATCAGGCCCCGCACGTCCTGGGTCGTGCTGCGGAAGTCTTTGTTCCCTTTTGATTCGGCTCGAAAATCGCGGTAGAAAGCCGGGATCTCTATGACCCCGATGCGTACCCTGGGGGCAGTCTCCACGTCATCGATCAGGTAGCTCTTGGCGGCCTGATCTTCGAGCTTGATTTCGTTGCGTACAAGGGAGATTTCACGTGTCGCTCCATCCGATCCCGAGGATTTGGGCCGGATCCGGAGGCGTACCACCGAACCCTTGGGACCACGGATCTTGTCGACTACATCCTGTAGACGCCAACCGATCACGTCTTCTATCATGTCGCTCGTCCCTTGGGCCACGCCGACGATGCGATCACCGCTGTGAATCAGGCCACTTTGCCGGGCCGGCCCTCCGGGGATGGTACGTTGTACCACCGTGTACTCGTTCTCTCCGCGCAGCACCGCGCCGATGCCTTCCAGGGAGAGCCGCATGCTGATATCGAAGTTCTCCGAGGTACTCGGCGACATATAGCTCGTGTGGGGCTCCAGACTTTCGGTGTAGGCATTGATGAAGGTCCGGAAGACATCGTCGCTGTCGAATTGCCGGATACGCCGTGCCAACCCTTGGTAACGTTTGCGCAGGAGTCCCGGAATCTCACTTTGTTTCTCCTTGGAGAGGCGCAGTCCGAGCCAGTCGTTCTTCACCCGCTTGCGCCAGATTTCGTCGAGCTCGGCGCGGTTCCTTGCACGTTTTGCTTCGGAACGGTCGAAACGGTAGCTCTCCGGGCGTTTGAAGTCGAATCCGGCGTCCAACAGGGACAGGGCAAACCTGACCCGCTCATCGACCCGCTGACGGTAGAGACGGAAGAGCTCGAAGGCGACGTCGAGCTTACTCTGCGCCAAGTCGTCATCCAGACGATGGACAGCGTGCTCGAAGCGATCGATATCCCTCTGCAGAAAGAAAGATTGGTTGGAGTCCAAGGCTTCGAGGTACTTCTCGAAGATCCGTTCGGCAAACCCGTTGTCCAAGGTCATTTCGCGGTAGTGAAAATGCTCTAGCGCCTGGTTGATGATCCTCGTAGCCCGTTGTTGGCGGGATGTCGGCGCGAGACTCGAAATCGGGACGTCTTGAGACTTGGCGCAAACCAGCCCGGCGGGCAATGCCAGCAGGAAGGCAATCAGCAACGGAATCAGGCGCTGTCTCATATGGGCCACTCTATGTGAAGGTTTGCAAATCGGTGTTCTTGATTGCAACGAGTTACCGATAAACCTTGCGACGGAACAGATCCGTACGACGGCTGACCAGCCGATCGACGAACAGTATGCCGTTAAGGTGATCGAGCTCATGCTGTGCCGCCCGGGCCTCGAAGCTTTCCAGCTCGAGATCCAAGGCATCACCTGCCCGATCCTGGGCGACGAGACGCAACCGCGTGGCGCGAATGACATTTCCCGTGTAGTCCGGCACGGAGAGACAGCCCTCGCGGCCGATCTCGAAGCCATCCCAGTGGGTAATCTCGGGGTTTACAAGGCACAAGTGGCCGTGATTGGGGATGTTCTTCTTTTCCGAGACATCCAGGATCACAATACGTTGGCAGCGACCGACCTGAGGCGCGGCGATGCCGACCGCCGCTGGTCCGGCACGCCGGGTTTCCTCCAAGTCGTCGATGAAGCCCTGCAATTCGTCATTGAAGACCTCCACAGGCTGCGACACCTGACGCAGGCGCGCATCGGGAACGGTCAGTATATCGAGCACCGCCATCCACGGATTACCCGATCAGGGTCTCCACGGACGCGATGTCCACCTGGATCCCTTCGTGGGCCAGCATCGCCACTGCGGCCCTGAGCGACTCGAGCGTTTGCTCAGAGTAGCCTTGGATGCTCATAATATAAACGGGATGCTCCGCGTCGCCGGCCACATCCGATTCCAGCTCCAGGATATTGAACCCTCCATCCGCCAAGGCACCGGTAACCCGCGTTACGATGCCCGAACGGTCCGCACCCGTTACCCGGACCTGGACATTGGGTACCTGGTGCCGATGGAGTCCCCCGTCCAGCGGGTCCATATGAAACTGCAACCCCAACTCCGAGGCCACCGGCGCTACCGCTCGCTCCAACCTGGCCCGGTCTCCGTCCGCCGCGACCATCATCATGATGGTGAAATTGCCGCCGAGACGAAGCATCGACGCCTCACCGAGGCTGCCGCCGGCCTCGAAGACGGCCTGTGTCACGCGCGCGACGATACCAGGTCTGTCTGTCCCGACCAGCGTGAGCATATTCCAGTCTGCCAAGATCCACCTCGTCGTTGTCTTAGAATCGCCCCGACCGGTCCGTTGCAGAGGAGCTACGAGCCTTGAGAAGGGCACAAAAAGGAAGGATTGCTTATTTGGCTCTTTATGGATTCCAGACTGATCGAAGGGGACGGCGGTCCGTAGCACTCTGACCGATGACAGAACAGGCAGTCTTTTCTCAAGAATAACAGCAAGTTACAAGACGCCCCTCTGGCTTTCTGAGAAGGCGAATTTGCGCAAAATATCCTACCAGTCTGGAATCCATAAAGAGCCGCTTATTTTACCGAATCCCTGTAGAGATGTTGTTCATCCAAAAAGTCCCATTACTATCGTACCTGGAGGGCACCTTGAGAGATAGGTGTTTTCACCAATCAAGCGACGCCGACCATTGATTATTCAGACGCGCCATTGAGGACCTGAAGAATTCCATACTTGGGATTTTCGACCTCTCTGTCAAGGTACGAGCGGCGTGCATGGCGGCGGAGAATCCATGTGTGATGGAATATACCCGTCACACGTGAATATTTCGCCGCGATGCACACCGCTCGCACCCGATAGCCGCGTTGCGACTCGTCGCAATAGGGCCTCTGGCTATTCCTCCTCGTCGCGCCTTGCTCTCGGGCACGATCAGCACACCTCGCTTACCAAAATGTTCACGTGCGACGGGTATATCAACCCGCGTTCGAATCGATCCAGATCAGGCTCGCCATGCGCCCGGTGACCTTGTCGCGCCGGTAGGAGAAAAAGCGCTCAGGGTCGGAATAGGTACAGAACTCGCCGCCCCAGATCCGGTCGACGCCACAGGCGCGCAGACGTTCACGGGCCAAGGCATAGAGGTTCGCCAGCCATCTGTCCCCCCATTTGTCTCCGGGCGCCGGCACGAACACGGCCTTGGTATCCCTGCCCCCCTGCGCGACGAAATGTGCCCGTACCTCGGCTCCCACTTCGAATGCCTGCGGACCGATGGCTGGTCCCAACCAGCACAGGACCGCTCGGGGAGGTACCGCGAGCCGGGCGATGGCTGCTTCGATGACACCCTTCACCAGTCCCCGCCAGCCCGCGTGTACCGCCGCTACGCAGGTCCCCATCGTATCGCACAGCAACAGCGGGAGACAATCCGCGGTCAGCACGGCACAGACCTCCTGTGGGCCTGTGGCGATCGCAGCGTCCGCACGGCAATCCCTGGGATCCCTAACCGCATCGGCGACCCTACAACCATGAACCTGCCGCAACCAATGGGGTTCCGCGGGCAGGTCGAGACGCGCACGCAGCAAAGCGCGATTTTGCGCCACCAGAGACGGCTCGTCCCCTACGTGATCGGCCAGATTCAGGCCAGCAAAGGGTCCGGTACTGACACCTCCGCCACGCGTCGTGCACAGGGCCCCGCACCTACGGTGGGGCGGGCCAGCTCGGCTCAATCCACTCCAGGACCTGTTGACATTTGGGGACCTTGAAAAATCCCATGTTCAATACTTTTCATGGTGATGCTCATAAATCGCGCTTTTCGAATGCCTTGATTATCATAGAGTTACGCACATGGACATAATGGGGCTTCCTTGTTCTGCAAAGACACCTTGAATTTTTCAAGGTGTCCATTTAACTCTAAACCAATTGTGATACCGATTTCGACCTACTACGCCGTTTCACTCCATTTTGCATTTGTAGGGGACGCCCTCCGTGCCGTTCCGCAGGCCGTTCGGAACGGCACGGAGGGCGTTCCCTACCACAAAATCATGTGAAACGTCGAGCGTAGTACCTATGATATTGCAAATTCATCGCCTCTGGTTGACGCTCATGCTCCGGCGTCAAAGCCAGCAGTATCAATCGAAACCAGGTAGTAGGCTATCAGGTTAAATGTCAACACGCCCTGGATCCATCCCGCCCCCGCAACAGGCTCAGCAACTCGCGCATATCTTTGGGTAACGGGATCTCCCAGTGCATGGCCGCTCCGGTCGACGGGTGGTCACACCCCAGTGCGGTGGCATGCAGGGCTTGGCGCGGGAACCCCTGCAGGGCCTCGACCAGGCGCACACCCGCGCCTCGGGAGGGCCGTGGACGACCGCCGTAGGTCCGGTCTCCCACCAAGGGATGGCGGATATGGACCATATGGACCCGGATTTGATGGGTGCGGCCGGTCTGAAGCCGCACGGTAAGCAGCGTATGGGCGTCGAACCGTTCCCGCACCCGGTAGTGGGTCACGGCCGACCGGCCTCCCGAGACCACGGCCATCTTGGTGCGGCGGAGCGGGTCACGACCGATGGGTGCGTCGATGGCCCCCCCCGCGACCAGAATACCCCGGACCAGGGCGCGATACTCCCGGTACAGGCTACGCCGTTGCAGTTGGTCCACCAGGGACTTATGGGCCAGGAGCGTTTTGGCGACCACCAGGAGCCCACTGGTGTCCTTATCGAGTCGGTGCACGATCCCGGCCCGCGGCACCGACTCCAGTTGCGGGAGATGATGCAACAGGGCGTTCTGCAGGGTACCGTCTCGGTTCCCGGCGGCGGGATGGACCACTAATCCCGCCGGCTTGTCGACCACGAGTAGCTGGTCGTCCTCGAACAGGATCTCCAAGGCAATCGGTTGAGCAACACACAGGTTGCAGGGTTCCAGCACCAACCTCAAGTCTATCTTCTCACCGCCCCGCACCTTATCGCGACGCCGGCGGGTCCTTCCGTCCACCAGCACCAAGCCCTGGTCGAGCAACCGCTGCAAGCGGCTGCGAGAGTATTCGGGCAAGAGCTTGGCCAGAGCCTGGTCGAGCCGGCGTCCCGCCAATGCCGGGTCGATGTGTAGGCAATGCTCCGCAGGGACTGCCCGATCGGTATCCTTCATGCAGGATCCACGCAACAGCGTTGGGACGAGCGGCTGCCCCGGGATTCGGCGTTTCGGTATAATCCCATCGTTCTTCTCTGAGCGAATTGCGGTATGACCTGGATCCGATCGACGCTCGTCTGCGCGCTTGCGTTCACCCTAACGGCCTGTGGTTGGCTGGAGAGCCACAAGGATCGGACCAGGACTTGGAACGTGACCAAACTCTATTCGGAGGCGGCTGCGGAACTCGCCGCGGGCAATTACGCACGGGCCGTCGAGTACTACGAAAAGCTGGAGGCCCGCTATCCGTTCGGGCGCTACGCCATGCAGTCCCAACTCGATGTGGCCTACGCCCATTACAAGGCCGGGGAACCCGAGTCGGCGATTGCCGCAGCCGACCGCTTCATCAAGCTCTACCCCCGGCATCCGTATGTCGACTATGCCTACTACCTCAAGGGTATTATCAATTACAATCGCAGTGTCGGCTTCCTCGACCGCTATATCCCGACCGATCCGTCCCAACGGGATCCCGGCTCCGCCCTGGATGCCTTCCAGGATTTCGCCGAACTCGTGCGTTTGTTTCCGGACAGCAAATACACCCCCGACGCCCACCAGCGTATGCTCTTTCTACGCAACAACCTGGCCAAGAACGAGATCCACGTCGCCCGTTACTATATGAAGCGTCAGGCCTATGTGGCGGCAGCCAACCGCTGCAAGCATGTCATAGAGCACTACCAGCGCACCGGTGCCGTCGAGGATGCCTTGGAGATCCTGATCGAGGCCTACAGGAACCTCGGCGAAGACAAACTGGCGGCGGATGCCGAACAGGTATTGACCTTGAACCGGCAAGCCGGCCGCTTGTTGGACGACGAGCCACCCCCCGCGGAGGTCAGCCTCGGACGCAAGCTCTGGGACTACATCGGGTTGGATACCAACTAATCCGGCCACCAGCTTCCAGTCGCCGGCTACCAGCCTTGGATGTCGGGTTACGGTGCTTCAGCCTCGGCTGTGCACGCTCGCGTCGCAAGATGCGCCTGACCCCGACCTACCAAGCTGAAGCTATTCGATGTTCATTTACGGCCCGATCGCTTAGGAGATTCGGGGGGCGTGGTTGGCGTGGCCGCAGCTCCGGTCTTGGAGAGACCACGCAACTGTTCGGCGATGTCACGACTGAAGGCGGACAGGGTCTCGCTCAAGGCGGCGACCATGGCTCCCGGTTTCGAATTCGCGGCCCGGCTGCGATAGGTGTTTCCCTGATTACGAGGGCCTGTAGCATATGGGCGTCCAGCACCCCCAGCGCACCTTGAATACGGCATCGCCGCCGAGCGTGCCCTCGAACTTCAGCACGTCCGCGACGACCCGGAAGTCCAACGGAAAGCGCACCTCCGCCGGCTCCACGAGAATCCGACTGGTATCCAGCAGCTGGCCAAGGTTCTCGCTCAGTACCCGCAGGAAGTCGTCCTCCAGGGAGCCGCCCCAGCGATGGAACTCGTCCACTCGGAGCTGATTGTGGGTGGTACGGGCCACAATCTGAGGCCCATCGAGAAACGCCGGAAAGCGCACCGGTCCGATCCCGACGGCCAGATCCTGGTCCGGGTGGAGTGCCGCCGGTTTCTCGGTAGCCGGTAGCGTCGCGTTCAGCGTATAAAAGGAAGGAGGAACCACTTCTTTGTCTAGATTCCGCACCGTTTTGCCTACTCGCCGGAGCGTGGCCTCGAGCTCCGCGATGGATCGTCTCAGCGCCTTGGAAGTGGTGATATCCTTTACCTCCTTAACGGTGTCTCGGAGGTCGCTCCCGATCTCCCGTAGCGGCAATGCGTCAGTGTGTTCATGAACCGGGCCGCTTGGTTGGTCAGCTCCTCCAGCTGGGCGGATGCTATGGAGGGAATCACCGGATATCCATTTTGTCTCCTGACCTCGGCCGCCGGTGCATCATCGAAGAAATCCAACTCGACATAAAGTTGACCGGTGATCAGGCTCCCAGACTTGAGCTGAGCCCGCAAACCCTCCTCGACGAATCGCTGCATGGGGGCGATCTTTTCGAGCGTGTCATAATCGCCGCCGACGAGACGGACCCGCTGGGGCTCGAGCTCGATCAAGACCGGGATCTGGGATTTGAACTTCTCCACATCGAACTCGAGCTGCACGTCCAACACTTGGCCCAACTTGATACCCTTGAACAGGACCGGGGCCCCCACGCTCAGACGCCGACCATCTCTCCGACCTCGATGTGCCGGTAGTAGACAGAGGAGCCGGTATTCTAAAGACCCAAGGGTCCTGGAACGGAGTATGAATTTCTTACCGGGCTCCGAAGCGGTGAACAAGGGTAGCACCTCGAGTCCGACGAATTCCTGCACCGGCTCGCCCCCCGTGACCGGATCGACGGCGATGTAAGCGCCGGAAAGCAGGGTATCCAGGCCCGACACCCGGCTTACGGTGACCCGTGGACGCGCCACCCAGAAGCGGGTCTCTCGGGTCAGATACCGCTCCGCCCCGGCGACCAGTTCGGCGGTAACCACGACCTTTCGCAGCTCCTTGTCCAGATCGATGGCCGTGACCTTCCCGACCTCCACCTCCTTGAACTTGACCTTGGTCTTGCCCGCCTCCAGACCTGCTGCGGTCTTGAACTCGATGCGGATGCTGGGGCCCCGCTCGGTATAGGCCTTGTAGGCCAGCCAACCGCCGATCGGCAGGGCACGATTATGGAAAAACTGCAAGCGAAAACTCAATACCAGCGTGCAATTTGTGACCTTGGCGTTTCTGGCCTTGTTAATCCAAAGATCGTAAACAGGCTCTTAGGGCCTGTATCCGACTTGCGATTGTCCTGTCAATGACTGTTTTAACCACGAATCACACGAATCGACGCGAATGTTCCCACAGGAAAAATCTGATTCGCGTGATTCGTAGTTTGTGCCCAGCCCGCCCCTTGGTCAATGCGGACCCGGGGTCTGCTCCTGCCGCCCGGACGGCGACTCATCCGAGCGGGCGCTCTCCCCACGTTTCTTACGCATACGATTGTTGAGGATCTCCACGGCCACCGAGAACGCCATCGCGAAATAGAGATAACCCTTTGGAATCGGTTGCTCCAAACCCTCGCCGATAAGCGCCACGCCGATCAGGATGAGAAAGCTCAGGGCCAATATCTTGATGCTCGGGTGGCTATCCACGAACTCACCGATCGACTTGGCCGACAGCATCATGACACCGATGGCGATCATGATCGCCAAGACCATCACCGGAACATCACGCGCCATGCCCACCGCAGTAATCACCGAATCCAGGGAAAACACGATGTCCATGACGGCGATCTGCCCGAGCACGAGCGGATAGCTGGAAGCGGCCTTGAACTGCCTTTCCCCCTCCCCGGCCCCCTCCAGACTCTCCCAAATCTCCCGCGTACTGCTCCACAGCAGGAACAGGCCGCCGCCGATGAGGATCAGATCGCGGCCGGAGATCTCATGCCCGAAAACAGCAAACAAGGGGCTGGTCAGACGCATCATCCAGACCAGGGACAACAGCAACAGGATGCGAGTGATCATCGCCAACGCCAGGCCCTGGACCCGGGCCCGGTTGCGTCTCGCGGCCGGCAGCTTGCCGACGGCGATGGAGATGAAGATGATGTTGTCGATCCCCAGCACGATCTCCAGCGCAGTCAGGGTGACGAGCGCGAGCCAGGCCTCCGGGCTGAAAATCCATTCGAACATGGGATTACCTGTTAAGTCCCGCCAGATTATAGGCACATTTTTTGAACAGCTGGGTCTGTTTTTGGGACCAGTTTTTCACCGCCTGAAGGGGAGGACTGTGGCCCAGTGCGTTCTGCGGGATGTGCTGATTGTAGACCTTAACGTAGCGTTTGATGGTATCGGCGAAGTGCTCGGCGGAGTCGAAGCGGGTGGTGGCTAAGACCTCGGCGATGCGGCCGTTGAAGCGTTCGATCATACCATTGGTCTGTGGCGTTCTTGGTTTGGTCAGGCGATGTTCGCTGCGGTTGGCGGTGCAGACGCGATCAAACGCGTGGGCACCCGTGGGCTGGCGCTGGCCGGTGGCGCAGAAACGATCGGTAAATTCCTTACCATTATCGGTGAGGACCTTGGTGATCGTGAAGGGGGCCTTGTCGATCAGGCGCGTGAGGAAACCGCCGGCAGAGGCGGCTGACTTGTCCTGGAGGCGTCGACGTAGACCCAGCGGGTGGCGCGGTCAATCGCGGCAAAGCGGTACTGCCGAGGGTCCTCATCCGGCATTTGGGGCAGATACTTGACGTCCACATGGACGCAGCCGGGATCATACGCCTTGACGGGCTTCAC
>Ga0209453_1000064_pt1 | contig 12737 bp, 15 predicted proteins | sample WorMetulBAHAMAS1_FD_187397 | JGI IMG/M metagenome (GOLD analysis project Ga0209453, IMG submission 187397) | Marine gutless worms symbiont microbial communities from Max Planck institute for Marine Microbiology, Germany - Olavius ullae BAHAMAS.1... | ecosystem: Host-associated > Annelida >...
TTCCGACGTGCGGCAGGCCCGGTTATGTCTTCCCCTACCCGCCTTCGGGTTACGATCCCCAGCTCGTCGGATCTCCCAGGTTCCTGATCAGTCTGTCGCTGCGCGCCGTCCGCGCTCACCCCGGCAGGCCGCTCCGGTGCTTACACTGATTCTTCCCGGTGCATGCCGGCTTCAGCTTCTCTGGCAGTTTGGCCACCTGCGATTAGCGTTTCGAGGCCGTTCTCGGTTCAACCTGTTACGGCTTACGGCTCACCGCTTCGCTGTCCACGCCTCCCGGCGCTTCGCTCGGGTCCCTTCCCAAACCGGTCTCGCTCCCCACGCTTCGTTTCAGATTGCTCGACTGACTAGGCTTCGCCTGGAGCACCAGATTACGCAGATTTCCACGGATTAAGCTGGCTTTTCCTATAGAGAAAAACGGCTCAAACTCAGTGTTCCCTGCACCCGCGGTGGTGGACGTAAAAAAGAAGGCTCTTTATGGATTCCAGACTGGTTAGGATATTTTGCGCAAATTCGCCTTCTCAGCAAGCCAGAGGGGCGTCGTATAACTTACTATTGTTGTTGAGAAAAGATTGCCTGTTCTGTCATCGGTCAGAGTGCTACGGACCGCCGTCCCCTTCGATCAGTCTGGAATCCATAAAGAGCCTTTTCTTAAATCAAATGTCAACGATCTGCGGGATCTGCGCTGGCCGCGTGACGACTGGGAAGGGCTGTCCTCTGTGTTCTCGGAGGCCGAGAAACTGGAGGTCAGGCTGGAGCAGGCAGGCGAACACTGGCCTCAGTGGAGGTGGAAAGGGGTCGAGTGGACCATCGAGCGCTTCTGGTCCGTCGCCTTCGATCTGCCTGTGCAACCGACGGCGATTTCACCGCTCCAGGGATTCGACGTGATGCACGACTGGCAAGGCCCGTTCGCGGAATGACCGGCACCGCCGGATGCGGCCGAGTTCGAGCAGGAACGCGTGGATTATCGTGCCGGACTTGCCTGCAACGACCGCTACATCGCCGAAAGGATGTGGGAGGACGCCAAAAAGACGTGGTGGAACACGGGTGATCCAAGGCGAGGCAAGAAGGGTGATCCGGTATTGGAACAGGCACTCCAAACCAAGGCCGAATCCGGGGCTTGTTCCGTCCTGGCCGAGGTGCTCAACTGAGTTCCCACGCCGGAGCATAGGAATGAGCCGGAAAGAAAAAACTACGCATCACGCGAATCGACGCGAATCAATCCGCGAAAGGTTTCATAAAAATGAAGGGTAGTGGTGAATCTTCAAGTAGTATCGATGCCATACCCCTTTATCCTTGTATGATGTCCAACGTTTTTTCTCACACCAAGCCACAAAGACACGAAGAACTTTTCTCGATTGTCGTTGGTCATCCGCGAGATTTTCATCTCAGACCGAGAGACGACGCTTGCTGTCATTTCCCTTCGATCCTCGTATCCCTTTGTGCCTTTGTGTGATGTTCGACGTTATTCATGGAAACCTTATCACTTGAAAATTTATCATTACCCTCTTTCTTAAATACCAATCATAACATCCTGTTAATCCTGTACCATTTCGGGATGACAATTGCGCACGGATTCGCGTGAGGCGTGGTCTTCTCTCCGGGCACGGGTGTTTGGCACGATCATTGCGCACAGACACCCGACAAGGCGAGTACCTGTACCTTTCAAGGGGATCTCGAACCGAATATGATGGGAGATTCTTACCCCAGGTGGGCACTTTAGAATCCGAGTGCCCCTGAAACAGCAACCAGCGGAGATAAGTGTATGTCATCCAGTGTGTTAGAGAAGATTAAACAAGAGGAAGTGAAGTTCGTGGATCTTCGCTTTACCGATACCCGCGGTAAGGAACAGCATGTCACCTTGCCGACCGATGTCATCGACGAGGGTTTCTTCACGGAAGGCAAGATGTTCGACGGCTCGTCGATTGGCGGTTGGAAGGGCATTCAGGAGTCGGATATGGTGCTGATGCCGGAGGTCGGCACCGAGACCCTGGACCCCTTCTCCGAGGAAAACCAGCTGATCATCCGCTGCGATATCCTCGAGCCTTCCACCATGCAGGGCTACGAGCGTGACCCCCGCTCCCTGGCCAAGCGCGCCGAGGCCTACCTCAAATCCACCGGGGTCGCCGATGCCGCCTATTTCGGCCCGGAGCCCGAATTCTTCGTACTGGATGACGTGCGTTGGGGCGCCGATATGAGCGGCGCCTTCTACAAGGTCGACTCCGAGGAGGCCGAATGGAACTCGGAGCGGGTCTATGAGGATGGGAACATCGGTCACCGCCCGGGGACCAAGGGCGGCTATTTCCCCGTCCCGCCGGTGGATTCCCTGAATGACATACGTTCCGCCATGTGTCTGGCCATGGAAGAGATGGGTGTGACCACCGAGGTCCACCACCACGAGGTCGCCACCGCCGGTCAATGTGAGATCGGCACCAAATTCGCTACCCTGGTCAAACGCGCGGACTGGAATCAGATCTTGAAGTATGTGGTCTGGAACGTGGCCCATGCCTACGGCAAGACCGCCACGTTCATGCCCAAGCCCCTGGTGGGCGACAATGGTAACGGGATGCATGTGCACCAATCCCTGGGCAAGGACGGACAGAACATCTTCTCGGGCGACAAGTACGGCGGCCTCTCCGAGACGGCGCTCTGCTACATCGGCGGCATCATCAAGCATGCCCGCGCCCTCAATGCCTTTACCAACGCCTCGACCAATTCCTATAAGCGTCTGGTACCCGGCTTCGAGGCACCGGTCATGCTGGCCTACTCGGCACGTAACCGCTCGGCCGCGGTCCGCATCCCCCATGTCGCCAACCCCAAGGCCCGGCGCATCGAGGTCCGGTTCCCGGATTCCACCGGCAACCCCTATCTCTCCTTCTCCGCCATGATGATGGCCGGTCTGGACGGGATCATGAACAAGATCCACCCCGGCGATCCCATGGACAAGGATCTCTACGACCTGCCGCCCGAAGAGGAGAAGGGCATCGCCCAGGTCTGCTATGCGTTGGACCAAGCCCTGGATGCCTTGGACAAGGATCGGGATTTCCTCACCGCGGGCGGGGTGTTCAGCGACGACCTCATCGACGGCTATCTCGAGCTGAAGATGGAAGAGGTGACCACGCTCCGTATGACGACCCACCCGCTCGAGTTCGATATGTACTATAGCCTGTGAGCTTGGCCCCGCGTGTATTGAAAGGAAGGCTGAACGTGATCGTTCAGCCCCACCTCACCATTCCGGCAGGGATTGCCGGAATCCAGGTGCCATGGATGGCAAAAGCAGCGGGGGTCTGAACGCTTACGTTTGAACCCGATGCCATTGAGTTGAGCGTTACTGGTCAGCGAAAAAGAGGAAGGCTCTTTATGGATTCCGGACTGGTCGAAGAGGACGACAGTCGGTAGCACCATGACCGATGACGGAACAGGTAGCCTTTTCTCAACGATAACAGCAAGTTATACGGTGCCCCTCTGGCTTGCTGAGAAGGCGAATTTGCGCAAAATATCCTAACCAGTCTGGAATCCATAAAGAGCCAAGAGGAAAAACTACGAATCACGCGAATCCGCGCGAATGGATTCGCGTCGATTCGTCGTTTTCTTTTCCGCTTCAGCGGTACTGATGACCATTTTGACCGGCAACTCGGCATTGCAGGTTTTACCCGATAGCCGGAAGGGCCAACGAAATATCGGTCGTCCCAGGGGCCAACAGGATGTCGGCGGTCCCAAGGGCCGACAGGGCCGACCGTAGGGTGGGCTGCGCCCACCAACGATGCTGAAAGCCCGCTCGGTGGGTACAAGGATGCAGTCACGTAGGTCGGGTTACGCGTGCTTCGGTGTTCGGTTGGGTCACAGGATTTGGGCGCGCCGTAACCCGACAGACGATGCTGCGAGCCAGCCTGGGATGTCGGGTTATGGCGCGTTCAGCCGCAGTTGCCCTCGCCCGCATCGCAAGGCGCGCCCAACCCGACCTACAAAACTGATAAATATCGGTAGTCCCGGGGGCCGACAAGATGTCGGCGGTCCCAGGGGCCGACAGGGCCGACCGTAAGGGTGGGCTGTGCCCACCAACGATGCTGAAAGCCTGCTCGGTGGGTACAAGGATGCAGTCACGTAGGTCGGGTTAGGCGCATGCTGTCGGTGTTCGGTCGGGTCACAGGATTTGGGCGCGCCGTAACCCGACAGACGATGCTGCGAGCCAACCTGGGATGTCGGGTTACGGCGCGTTCAGCCGTAGTTGCCCTCGCCCGCATCGCAAGGCGCGCCTAACCCGACCTACAAAACTGATGATCATTCGGCATTGCAGGTTTTACCCGATAGCTGGAGGGGCCAACGAAATATCGGTAGTCCCAAGGGCCGACAGGATTTCGGCGGTCCCGGTCCGGCTGGGACCGCCGTCTTCCGGACGGTTTACGGACCCCATGACCGGCTGTCGGCAACGCTCAGAGCAGATGCCTTCCGGGCCGCTGCTGGACACCGGCCTGATGCTCTCTGCGGCGCGGAGCTTCCGCGTCGGTGGGCACAGCCTACCCGACGTGTGCTGAGTCGGTGGGCACAGCCCACCCGATGTGCGCCGAGTCAACATTCATCGGCGATGCCTTGCCCCGCGGTGAAGTCCAGGGTCCCTTCGTAGATAGCGCGGCCGGTGATGGCGGCCGTTACGCCGCCGGCGGCCAGGGTGCACAAGGCGTGTATATCGTCCAGGTCGGTGATGCCGCCGGAGGCGATGACGGGGATCGAGATGGCTTCCGCCAGGGCGCGTGTGGCCTGCACATTGGGACCTGTCATCATGCCGTCTCTGCCGATGTCCGTGTAGACGATGGCGGATACCCCGTCTTCTTCGAAGCGCTTGGCGAGGTCCGTTACCGGATGTTCGGTCAGTTCCGCCCAGCCTTTGATGGCTACCCGCCCTTCCTTGGCGTCCAGGCCTACGATGATGTGGCCGGGGAAGGTCCGGCAGGCGCGGGCCACGAGTTCCGGTTCCTTGACCGCTTGAGTGCCGATGATGCAGTAGGTAACGCTGGCATCCAGATAGGCGGCGATGGTGGCCTCGTCACGAATGCCGCCGCCGACCTGGATGGGCAGCTGGGGGTAGCGTGCGGCGATGGCCCGGACGGCGGCGTCGTTCACCGGCTTCCCGGCGAAGGCCCCATTGAGGTCCACCAGGTGCAGGCGGCGGGCACCCGCGTCGACCCAGCGCCCGGCCATCCGCACCGGGTCGTCGGAGAAGACGGTCTCTTCGTCCATACGGCCCTGGCGCAGACGCACGCAGCGTCCGTCTTTAAGATCGATGGCTGGGATCAATAACATGGTCATTTCTCGTCCGATGCCAGCCGGTGGGCCAGGCGCGTGGGTTCGGGCAGGCGATAGCGGGTGGTGCAGGCCAGCACATAGTCCAGTGCCGTTTCCAGGCCGATCCGGTGCCCTACGGATACGTAGACCGGCCGCACGTTGGTGCGCGTGCGCAGCAGGGTGCCGATTATCTCGTCTTGGTGCCGGAGCCGGGTTTGTGCCCCCTTTTCCAGGGCGAGGGTTCCGTGTTCCCCGATAAGCCGTGATTTGGCGACGCCGATGCTCGGCAGGTCGGTGAGCAGTCCCAGGTGGCAGGCGAGACCGAACCGGCGCGGGTGGGCATAGCCCTGACCGTCACACAGGAGCAGGTCCGGCTCGACCCGCAGTTTGGCGAGGGCATCGAGGGCCGCCGGGATTTCGCGGAAGGACAGGAGCCCCGGTACGTAGGGAAAGCTGGTGGGGCGGCGTGCCAGGGCGCGTTCCAGGGGTTCGAGTCCGGGAAAGCGCAACACGACCACCGCGGCCCGGGTTATTTGTCCTTGTTCTTCGAATCCGATGTCGAGACCGGCGACGGTCTCGATCGGCGCGAAGTCGTCCTGTCTCACCAGCCGTCCGCGGAGCTGTTCCTGAATGGCCCGCGCCTGGGCGGGGGTGCCGTCCCAGGGATGGAGGTTCTTCAAGGGTCTTGCGACCGGATTTGCATGGTCTTGCGCGATCCGGCGGGCGACACGACCAAGCCTACCGATCGGTTCCGCTCACTCGGTGACACCGGCGTATGTCTCTTCGTCGTAGGGACGAAAAAGGCCCCTGCCGAGGCACGGGCCGGCTTGACAGGAGGCGAGGAGGCCGGATGGACGCCGGCTCGCGTACCCCGAGCGACCGGACGCCGGGACCGCCGGGAGAGGATCAGTCCCGCGACGAGCCGACGATCTCATGGGCGATATCCACCACCCGATTCGCCATGTCCATGTACTCTTGCCGGTAGTTGGCGAGGAGCCCTTCGCTGGAAGCCCAGTAGTCTTTACCGGAGACGCCGTGCTGGTGCTCGTAGGTGATGAACTGTTTCTGCATCTCGAGCATCTTGTCGATCAGGGTTTGTTTCTCTTGCTTCAAGGCCGCGATGTCGCTCATGGCTCTCTCCCGATGATTTTTTACGGTTTGAATCTGTTCGGCCTTTTCAGAGTATGCCGAACTGTCAATTTAACATGTAAATGCCGGAATCGGTCAACAGGAGTGGCCGCTTTCCGGGGCTACCGAACAACAATTCGGACCTTCCGCTTGGGTCTAATGGGGATACTCGCGGTCGGTGTCTCGATCGGGGCGATTCGTCTCGCCTTGCCGTTCGCGGATCTGTTCCGGTCCGAGCTGGAGGACAGGCTGGCAGAGGCCCTCGGCATGGAGGTCCAGGTCGGGCGTCTGGAGTTGGGCCTGGCGGGCTTGGTTCCGCGGCTCTGGCTCCGGGACGCTGTGTTCCTGGACCCCGAGAACGGTCGCCCGCGGCTCAGCCTGGCGCAGCTCCGGATCGATCTGGACCCTGTCGCCAGCCTGGGCGCGCTGACCCCCCGTGTCGCGTCCGTGACGCTGGTCGGCGCCCGGCTGGCCGTCAGACGGTTGCCCACCGGCGCCATTGTGGTCACCGGGCTGGAGGGCCTGACGGGTGATGACCCGGCGGCACTGGGCTTCTTCTTGGGTCACGGCCGCTTCCGGCTGGTGGACAACGAACTCTCCTGGATCGACGAGCAGCTCGGGGCGCCGCCGCTGCAGCTGTCCGAGGTGCGGCTGGATTTCGAGAACCGGGGGGAGCGGCACCGGATCGGTATTCTTGCCCGGTATCTCGACGACCGGCGCAGCCGCCTGCGGTCTGCGGATACTCGGCGAAACGCCTCTGCGCAAGCGGCTCGGGGTCCTCGCGCGGGTCTTCGAGCCGACGGGCAAGGCGCGTCTGGATCTGGACATCGCGATCCCGTTGGGCAAGCGGCACCGGGACTCCCTGCGAATCACCGGCGAGCTCGGCTGGCCCGGCCCGGCGACCCTCGCAATCCCGGACCAGGGGATCCTGCTCACTGGGCTCGCCGGCAGCCTGCACTTCACCGCTCGTAACCTCCAGGCGCGGTCCATCGAGGCCAGGCTGTGGGGGGTACCGGTCCGCCTCGGCGTGGCTACCTGCAGGTCCGGGAAGGAGGCCACTGTAACTACCCGGATCCTGGTCACGGGCCGCTTTCCGGCCGCTGTCCTGGCGCGGCAGTTCCCGGCCCAGGCGTGGGGGCTGCTGCAGGGCCGGACCCACTTGGCGCTGGCGCTCAGGCTTACCGAAGCGGATTTGGGCGGGTCCGTCGCCGCTCTGGATCTGCGGCCATGGCTCGACTGGTGGGCAGACCATAAAGGACCCGGCACCGGTGATTCGGGAGGGGGCGCCACGCTGCGCTCGGCACAGGTGCGCGTCGGGCGTCTGTCGTTGCCCGCCACGACCCTCAACGAGGTCCGCTTCGAGCTCGACGACCAGGGCCGCAGCTAGGCAGCGCAGCTCGACGCCCGGGAGCTCGCGGGCAAGATTACCGTGCCCCGCCGTGCCCGCGGCGGACCGGTCCGGGTCCGGCTGGCGCGGCTGGATCTGAAGGGCCTGTTCGATCAGAAACACGGAGACGGCAAGGCATCCGCCGACAGGCCCCACACGGATCCGCGTCAAGCCCGGGCGCTGGATCTGGGCATCGAGCAACTCTTGTGGGGAGAGCATTCCCTGGGGCGCGCGACCTTGCGCTCACAATTGGAACCGGGCGGTCTGGAATTCACCCGGATCTCCCTCACCGGGCCGGTCATGGCGATCAGGGGGCGAGGTAGTTGGCGCCGGAGGGACGCGGGACCCTGCTCTAACCTCTCCCTTACCGCATGGAGCCGGGATCTGGGCAAGTTCCTGCGCGGTCTCGGGTTCAAGAGCCTGCTCCATAAGACGCCGGCCAAGCTGGATCTGGATCTGGGCTAGCCCGGCGCGCCGGGCCGATTCGCGGCGGCGGATCTGAAGGGACATATCCGGCTCGATCTGGGGGCCGGGAGCCTGTTGGAGGTCGAGCCGGGGGTCGGGAGGGTGCTGGGCCTGCTCAATCTCGGTGCCCTGCGGCGGCGCCTGGATCTGGATTTCAATGATCTGTTCGGCTCCGGCTATGCCTTTGAAAAGATCTCCGGACGGTTCGATATTCAGATCGTAACCGTTACGCCGCACATCGGTACCGGCGCGGCCATCGCCGGCGCCGTGGCGGGGGGACCCCCTGGTCGGGGCGGCCGTCTTCCTGGTCGATCAGGTATCCGATGGGGCGATCAACTAGCTGGGCCGCCACCAGTATCACCTCAGCGGACCCTGGGCCGAGCCTGAGATCCGGCGCGGCGGACGCGCGATCAAGACACCGGAAGCGGCGCCGGCCGGGGCGTCGAGGACCACCCCCCGCCGTCTCAGGACGACGCAGACGAGAATCCGTTTCTGGACGGGGACTGACTGTATGCCATCCGGCTGTCCGGCGTTATCCGGTGCGGCCCGGAAGGTGTTGTCCGCTCCGACCGTTGCCGACACTGGTCATGGGGTCCGTAAGCCGTCCGGAAGACGGCGGTCCCATTTCTCTTTGCGGGTCGCAGACTCCCTGCCGGTTCCGGCTCGGTTCGGCCTGTTTTGTTCCTCGCAACGCCCGATCGATAACGGCTAAAATGCGAAACTGGCCTTATCCTCGAAAAGGATTCATGTCATGCAACCGCAAGGTGTCAGACGATTTCGCCCCGCCTTGGCCTTGCCTCGCGGTTTTACTTTGATCGAGCTGCCGGTGGTCCTCGCCATACTGGGTCTGCTCGTAGGTCTCGTGGGGCCGCGGGTAATGAGCGCCCTCGGCGGCTCCAAGACAAAGACCGCGGCTATTCAAATAGCCGGGCTGGGTTCCACCCTGGAGATTTACTACATCGACGTCGGCCGCTACCCCACAACGGCGGAGGGCTTGCAGGCCCTGGTGGAGAATCCCGGCGATATCACCAACTGGAACGGCCCTTATCTGGAGAAATCGAAGGTCCCGAAAGACCCCTGGGGATTCGAGTACCGGTATCGCTCGCCCGGTGAACACGGCTCCTTCGACCTCTGGTCTCTCGGTGCGGACAATATTTTAGTGACCCATACAATATGGACCAGCAAAATGCTAACCGTATGACTACCGCGTCTTTGATCACTCATTTTAGCTAATTGTAGCATACCTGTGTAGCAGCTAAAGCCTTGCACTAAAGTGCATAGTTTTGGACTAGCGTGCTGGGACAATAAATGCCGGCCCCGCCGAAACGCTCGATCCGACCACACCCTTGGTTTGCAACCCTGCTGTTGTCCCCGGTCCTCGGTCACCGGACCAAGCTTCCGGTTTCACCCTGCTGGAGCTGATAGTTGTTCTGGCTATCGCCGCGCTCGTCCTGACCATTACCCCGCCCTTGTTTACCGTCGCGGTGCCTGGGGTCGAGCTCAAGGCATCCGCCCGTCGCGTCATGGCGGGCCTGCGCCTGGCCCGGGAGCTGGCGATCCGCGATGGCCGTGACATCGCCTTTATCCTCGACGTGGAGGCGCGGGCCTTCGAGGTCGGCGGCGAGTCTCGCAACCGGCAAGCTCGGGGAGGACCTGGCGCTGAAGCTGGAGGCGGCGGAGACGGAGCAGCTCGGCGAGCACCGGGGAGCGGTCCGCTTCTTCCCGGACGGCAACTCCACCGGGGGGCGCATCGTCCTGGCCCAGGGGGACAGGGGTTATCAGGTAGGGGTCCAATGGCTGACCGGTCGCGTCCTCATGGCCTCCTGGCAGGCCGAGTGACGGGCCGTCCGCGTTTGTCGTCGCGGCCTGCCCGCGGCGATTGCGCCCAGGGCGGTTTCTCGCTGTTGGAGGTCGTGGTCGCCTTTTAATGGCATTGGCGTGCGACTGACACGAGGTCTCATCGCAACAACCGATCCAGGACAGGACCGGGAGAGCTTATCCGAGGCCCGGGCAGAGCGTCCCTGGGAGGCATCCAGCATCTGCTCGAGACGGTGGCCGACGGCTTCGATCTCGTGGCGTAGCCGGCGGTTTTCGTGCTCGGTTTTTCTCCGCAGCTCCGAGATGGACGTGCTTTTCCGGTAGGCCGCGATGCGCCTGTTCTTAGAGTCTTCGTAGGTCCTTTCCAGATCGTGGAGCCAGGTGCTTTCGATGGTAGCGAGGCAGGTTTCCCGCACGGCATCGAGCAGCCGGGCGCTTTGGTCGTCCTCGCGGATCGAATCGAGCTTGGCCCGACTGAGGACCAGAGATACGGCCACCGCGAGCTTCGCAACTAGGTCGTCCCGTTCGTCGAGGACCCCGACGCGGCTGTTCCCCGACGGTAGATCGGAGGCCCGCCGGGGCATCCGGCAGCGCCGGTATAGGACAATTGCCAGGACAGCTGCGGCGAGGGCGCAAAGGATCTCTCCGAGACTGACGGACAGCGTAAAGGTCGGCATCAGCGACCTGTTTTATCAATGATGGCTTTGACCGAACGCATGGCCCGATCCTGCAAATCCCTTGCCCAAGGCGGTTGGGGGACGTTCCAGCCGATAAGGATGCCGACGGCCAGGATGAAAAGGGTATACAACATGGCGCCACCTGCTAGAAAGCGGCTATAAATTGCCGGACAAACTCGCCGTAATTGTCGTCAGGGAGGTAATCGATGCCGGCAGCGGCCTTACGGCCACCCCCGGTGGGGAAGCGGCGGCACAAGGCATCGGCACCCGTTCCCGTCGCCATCGGTGTCCGCACGCTGACCACGAATCCGCCGCCGGGCAGCCGGGTCAGCAGGGCATGGGCGCGCTTTGCGGATGTCCGGGCGAGCTGATTGGCCAGGAGCCCGCTCGCACGCCGTGCCCAAGGCTCGGCGGGCAGGATATGGAGGGTATGGCGGTCGTCCGCGAGCTCCGGTTTCAAGGCCCGTGCCCGCGCCATATCTTCGGCGTAGCCGGCACGGAGGGTCGGGAATGCAGGGTCCGCGGCGATGAACGCGAAGGGGTCCGCATAGGGCCGCAGGCGTCGGAACAGCACGTCCGGCGCAAGATACAGGTCCTCGATCCGGGCCCCATAGGCGTTGTAGTTCAAACAGGTCCCGAGCTCGCGCAGGGTCGCCAGCTGCGCCTCGTCCAACCCCAGGGGGGCCGCGGCCCGCCGCGCCGCCGCCTCGAAGTTGTCGCCGAAGGTGCCTACCACCGCCCAGGCCCGGCATTTCCCCCCGAGGAAATCATCCACCAGCAGACTGGTCCCCTTGTGGGGGAGGGTTTCGATGTGGACATCCAGCCCAGGGTGCTCAGGGATGGCCCCTGGAAAATGGTGATCGAAATAACGCACCCGAACCCCCCGCTCCAGCAACCCAATGAGGGCGTCCCGGTTCCTGTCCAGGGAGATATCGAGTACCATTACCTCATCGCCGGGGTTTGCCTGAACCCGCGCCAGCAGCCCGATGTCGCGCTTGACGCCCGTAACCGGCGTCGCCTCCCGCGGCTCGATCAGCCGGAGCTGTTGGAGGGCGCAGATACCGTCCGCGTCCCCGTTGAAAACGTCGAAATAGGCCATGGCAGTCCATAGCTCGGACGATTGTATGATTCTTGAACGACCGACCTGAGCCGGATTGCCCCCACGCCCGCCCAATGAAAAGCCCGGTCGCTGCCGGGCTTTTTTTTATGTCGCTACAGGGGGGCCATCAACCGAAAAGCTCACTGTGCGATCCCAGCCGCGCCAATCTGAGGGTATGGGTATCCGACTTGCGATAGATCAATAACAAATCGGGCTTGACGTGGCATTCACGATAGCCAACCCAACCACTGCTCAGGCCATGGTCGCGGTAGCGGGCAGCAAGCGGCCGGTCGGTCGCCAACACCGTGAGGACAGGCTCTAAAACCTCATCGAGCGTGGCCCCATGTTTGCCCTTCGCCTCGCGCTTGTAGTCACGTTTGAAGATGGAAGAGCGCTCAATCCTCCGCATGCAGATCCGCCATCAGGTCATCGATAGTGTTGAAATGCTTACCTTTCCCGGCTTCCAGCTCGGTAATGGCCCAGCGCGTGGTGACGTTGGGTACCTTTGCTCCAAACGTATCAGCGGCACCCTCCGTGGGGTTGGTATCGATTCGAGCACCAACGTAGGCGGCAGCGGTGTCGGCAATATCCATAGCGGCTCTCCTTAGATCCTATGTCGAGCGGTTGATCCCCGCAAGCAGGGAAAACCCCTTTGAGCTTCGTCTGACAAACATAGTACTGAACGTGTTATTTGCAAGCAAATCGACTCCTCCTCCCGCGCATCTTCCCCGGCGTTGTGGCAGACGGTTTGGTGCTCGAAGCCCCATTCAGGTAAGCGCTTGTAGATTGTGTACTCGTCGGTCGGTACCAAGGTTCCCGGCCGAATCGTAGCCTCGATCAGGGGCTGACTCGTGGTCTGGCGTACGTCCTCCAGGATCCGGAT
>Ga0209453_1000065_pt1 | contig 12729 bp, 12 predicted proteins | sample WorMetulBAHAMAS1_FD_187397 | JGI IMG/M metagenome (GOLD analysis project Ga0209453, IMG submission 187397) | Marine gutless worms symbiont microbial communities from Max Planck institute for Marine Microbiology, Germany - Olavius ullae BAHAMAS.1... | ecosystem: Host-associated > Annelida >...
ATCACCTCCTTCCATGCGCTGGTAGCATCCATTGTCACCGCTTCCAGTCCAGGCGTGAAACGTGGTGTGTCAATTAGCGCAGTAGGAGTATAGTAGACTTAGTGGGTTTGCAAAGTATACAATCGCCAAAAAATAAGGGGCTTAAGGAACCTGAAGAGAATCGATGGTCTGGTACGAAACGACCGAAATTTACAGTTTTCCAACTGAAAACCAATAAAATCAGTGTATTAGTTCCCAGACAGCCTCTCAACACCTCTGCGGCTTCACAGGGGCATCGACCGTCGGTAAAGGCGGTATAAAGGCGGGCGTCGTCAAGCGGCCTCGCCGAGGACGCCGTCGCCCAGGTTCCATCGCAGCGAGGATGCAGGCGTTGAGCAGATCCTCGAGCCCCGGAGCGGCGGGGTCGATGCGCCCATCCTCCGCGACGGCTTTCTTGAGGTAGGCCCGGAGAAAGGCGTCGGCGTCATCTTCGTTGCTAGCGATCCAGTCCTCCAACCATGCGGCTACCGCTTCCTCGTAGCCGGAGCGCATCAGGCGGGTAAAGTCGATCAGGCCCCGGCGTTCCGGAAACACTGCGTACAGGCGTTCCCAATGGGAGGTAGGCGTCTCCGGCCCTGCCGCCGCCAAGTGGCAGGGCCAAAGCGCCGAGGGCCTCGTGGTAGTGCCCGGCGAGCGCGGTGCGGCGTCCGGGCACATGCAGGGCCCACACCACCTGGGGATAGAGGCCGTCCCCCGGATCGTCCGCGAGCAGCTTGGTGAGGGTCCGTTCGGCGGTCACGGTATCCCGGATGCGAAACAGGAGGTCGGCCCGGCCGGCACCAGCGGCACGACGCAGGAACGGGGTGCCGCGCTTTTCTCCCTCCAGTGCCGCCGTGCGCTCGGTGGTCTCGGCATCCGACTCGGCGGGTTGCGTCCGGGCTCCAGGTACGGGGCATCCTGTGCCCTTCTCTCTTACTGCCCCGTTCGGCGATCTCGTCGTCCGACCTGACAGGGTACACAAGCCCCGGATGCAGGGCGCCATGGTCTCCCGCTTCTCGTACTGCCTGGCATTCGGTAACCTTGGCATCCGATTCGACGGGCTCCATATCGGGTTCCGCATAGGGGTCGTGGTCGGCCAGATGTTGCCGTACTTCGGCGACACCGGCAGCACCGGCATCCAGCAGGCGCTGGAGGGTGGTGCTCCACTCGTTCTCACACGAAGGTCCGCACATAGAGGCGTGCATCGCGGCGGCCTCCTCCGGGCGGCCCCAGGCGATCAGGTATTGGGCCAGGAGGTAGGGGGCAACCGGCTTATCCGGCAGGTCTTTGATGGTCCGGCTACGATCAGTGCGGGCCAGCAGACGGGCCAGCTCGTTGCGGGCGACCGCATTACCCGGATCGCGTACACGGGCCTCCCGAAACAGATTCTCTGCCTCCAACTCCCGTCCCTGGTCCACCAGGAGCCGAGCGAGCTGGTTGCGGACCACGGCATTATTATCCGGCAGGCGACGAACCGCCTCCCAGTAGACGGCCTGGGCGATGTCGGGGTGGCCGAGACGGGTCAGGGCGCGGCCGCGCAGATCCCAGGCATGGCCATTTTTCGGAGACCAACGGAGGGCATCGCGCGCCCAGGCGAGGGCATGGTCCGGCGCCCAGGGCAACACCGCCTTGCCCAGGTTGCAGGCGGAACGGACGAAGAAATAATCATCGCTGGTGGCCTCGGCATGGTGTTCGTATCCGTCCAGCACGCGCTGGATCTCCGGTAACAGGATCGCTCGCTCGCCCCGCCTTAATCGTTGGAAAAGACGAGTTGTTGGCTTCGTCGGCGGAGCAGGAGGCTTTCCCGTCCATTTACCGCGCAGCACCGGCTCCGATTTCTTCAGCCAGTCGATGAAGGGCTGGTCCCGATATTGCCGGGGTCTGTTTGCGGGCGGCTTGGAGTACATCCCGCACCGGATAGCTCATGAGCGCGACGGGCATGGTCTCGCCCGGCTCGGGATCGAAGTGCGCCAGTCCGAAGCGGTCGCGGTGCCAAAGGTCCCAGGCGTCGAAATCGGACGCCTGGCCCTGCAATGCCTCCTCGTAGTTTGTTTGTCGTCTCGAACAGGTAATTGCCGCAATAGGCCGCGCGAGATGGGATCGTCGCTCGCACAGCCGCCCTTGAGCGGGTCTTTCAGCTCCTTGAGGCGCGGGGTTACAGTATTCTTCCTTCCACCAGTCGAGTAGGCAATTTATACGCGCTCGTCCTAACTCGCTTCCTATGCTTCCGGCGACCCGTCATTTCTTCGCATCCAGGTCTTGGAGCCGACTCAGGGTTTCTATGGCCGCTTGTTCGCCACGCAGGGCGCAGAGTAGGCTGTCGTAACCTTCGTTGCAGCCCATCGCGGCATAGAGATTGGTATTGCCTCCATTCATGGCGAGTAGCGATTGCACCAAGCTATCTCGCCGGGCGCGGGCCTCGGCGAGTTGCGTGGCCGGGTCGGGGATCGATTCGGATTGATTCATCTGGACTGATCCGCTGCTTCGGATACCTTGCTGATTGGGGAAACGCCGGTTATTTGATCTTCATCCCCGGCTCTGCGCCCTGGTCCGGGCTCAGGATGAAGAGGTCCTTGCCGCCGGGACCCGCTGCGGCCAGGACCATGCCTTCGGAGACCCCGAAGCGCATCTTGCGCGGGGCCAGGTTGGCAACCATGACTGTGTACCGGCCCACCAGATCGGCGGAGTCGTAGGCGGCGCGGATACCGGCGAGAACGGTCCGGGTCTCGCCGCCCAGGTCGAGGACCAGTCGCAACAGCTTGTCGGCCCCCTCCACATGGTCCGCGGCGGCGATGCGTGCGACCCGCAGGTCGATCTTGGCGAAATCACTGAACTCGATGGTGTCCGCTATCGGGTCCTGGGCCAGATACCCTTCGGTGCGCGGCGTGCGGGGACTGGCCTTCTCGGTGTCCGCGCCGACAAGATCCGCTTTGGATGCCTCCACCATGGCCCGGATCTGCTTGGGCTCGACCCTGGTCATGAGGGGCTTGAACTTGCCGATCTCGTGGTCTATCAACGGCTCGGAGAGCACATCCCAGGTCAGTGGCGGTATGCGTAGGAAGTCCTCCGCGACCTGGGCGGTGCCGGGCAGAATGGGGCGCAGGTAGCCGATCAGGACCCGGAACAGGTTCAATCCCACGGAGCAGATGTCTTGCAACTCCTGCGCGCGGTCCGCCTCCTTGGCCACCACCCAGGGGGCCCGCTCGTCGATGTACCGATTGGAGCGGTCGGCCAGACTCATGATCTCCCGCGCGGCGCGGCTGAACTCCCGGCCTTCGTAGGCCTCGGCGATGGCAGTACCGGCGTGCACGAACTCGGCGACCAGCTCCGATTCGGCGAGGTGCCGCGATAACCGACCAGCGAAACCTTTAGTGATAAACCCGGCACAGCGGCTGGCGATGTTCACCACCTTGCCCACCAGATCCGCGTTGACCCGCAGGGCGAAGTCCTCCAGGTTGAGGTCGATGTCCTCGACGCCGGGCCCCAGCTTGGCGGCGAAGTAGTAACGCAGGTACTCCGGGTTCAGGTGGTCCAGATAGGTGCGGGCCTTGATGAAGGTGCCGCGGGACTTGGACATCTTCTGCCCGTCCACCGTCAGGAAGCCGTGGGCGAAGATCGCCGTCGGCGTGCGGAACCCCGCGCCATGCAGCATGGCCGGCCAGAACAGGGCATGGAAGTAAATGATGTCCTTGCCGATAAAGTGGTAGATCTCGGCGTCCGAAGCGGCCCCCCAAAAGTCGTCGAAGGCGAGACCGTCGGTCCGCTCGCACAGGTCCTGGAAACTGGCCATGTAGCCGATGGGGGCGTCCAGCCACACATAGAAGAATTTGCCCGGGTGGTCCGGGATCTCGAATCCGAAGTAGGGGGCATCGCGCGAGATGTCCCATTCCTTGAGGCCCGCCTCGAACCACTCGTCGAGCTTATTGGCGACCTCTTTCTGCAGACTGCCGCTGTGGGTCCACTGCTTGAGCTGGGCCTCGAAGTCCCCGAGCCGAAAGAAATAGTGTTCGGACGCGCGTTCCTCCGGTTGGGCACCGGAGACGGCGGAGCGGGGGTTCTTGAGCTCGGACGGGGAGTAGCTGGCGCCGCAGGCCTCGCAGTTATCCCCATACTGGTCGGGGGTCCCGCACTTGGGGCACTCACCCGTGATGAAGCGGTCCGGCAGGAATATGCCCTCCACCGGATCATAGGCCTGGGTGATGGTGCGGTTGACGATGTGGCCCCGGTCCCGGTTGCGCTCATAGACCAGACAGGCGTAGTGGCGGTTCTCCGGCGAGTGGGTCGAATGGTAGTTGTCGAAGCCGATGCGGAAGGCTGCGAAGTCCGCCTTGTGCTCCTCCGCCACCCGCGCGATCAGTTCCTCGGGCTCGATGCGGTCCTGGCGGGCGCGCAGCATGATGGGCGTGCCGTGGGCGTCGTCGGCACAGACGTAATAGCAGCGCTGCCCACGCATCTTCTGGAAGCGGACCCAGATGTCCGTCTGGATGTATTCCACCAGGTGGCCGATATGGATGGGACCGTTGGCGTAAGGCAGGGCGCTGGTAACCAGGATGTCTCGCTTGTTTTTCATGGCTAAGGCTCCCATTGGAATGGGTGCCAAGTCAAAATGGCTTTACATCCCCGCCCCACACAAGGCCACCTTGTATTCTCTATCAAGGTCGCCTCGATGTGCGCTCAGCCGGGCTGGGGATTGAGCGCGGGCAGGCGGGCTCGGGTCAGATGGAGCCTCCTGCCGCTCGCGCTGATAAGCCCGCGCCGACGCCCTATCTGACTGTGGAACTGCTTTTTCCAGCGTGTGAGGTCGATATCCTGGTTACCGTAGAGGGCCCCGTCGAGCTGCTGCATGAGGCGCCCGAGCTGTTGCGGATCGGCGCCGGGGCGCAGTGCCAGGATCTTGCCGGTAATGCCCGGCAGCGAGGTTTGGGTATCGAACTGCAAGTGCTGGCGGATCAGGTCTTGAAAACGCTCGGCCCAGGCCGCGGGATCGTCTTCCTGGTTGGCCGCGCGTACGCAACGGAGGAACCGGGTAGACGGCGGCAAGGAACCGCTCAAGCGCGCTTGGACGCGCCCGAGCAGCGGTGTGGGGTCTATGCGCTTGGTCAGCCCCGCGGCGCGGGCCGTCACGGTCATCGCCAGACTAGTCAGACCAGTACCGAGGCGTTCACGCAAGGCTGGGCCTCCACCCATCCCGGCGGATACCCTGGGAGCGTGCCTCTGATACCAAACGCCCCCCCAGTAGCCCAGCAGGAGGAGGACGATTCCCGTCAGTGGCAGCCAGAACCAGCTCAAGCCCCCGCCCCCGGTGGTTGTGGCCGAAGGGGACAGGCCGAAGCGCCCGCTCTCACCGTTCACTTGGAGTGTATGGATGGGTAGCCCGGCGTATTCCGTGGTACCGGTAGTGACGTTCCACCAGGGGAGACGGATCTCCGGTAGCTGCAATCTGCCGCCGGCGCGGGGCACCAGGGTGAAATACTCCGTCCGTCGGCCCTCGAGGCGACGTCCGTCCTGAGACAGCTGGCCCTCGTTCAAGGTCTGTTCCCGATAGACCCGGACGTCCGGAGAATGCAGCAAGGACTCCAGGCTGGGAAGTTGGTCACCGGTGGCCCCGACCGCGGTGAGCTCCAAGGTCAGGGTAACCGGTTTGCCTTGCTCCACCTCCTGATCGCCGTCGAGCGTGGCTTTCAGGGTCAAGTCCTGCAGTGGGAGCCAGGGACGCACCGATGCCATCGCCGGGCGCACCTGTAGCCGTATGGTCTCCGTGCTGGTGGCCTCGAAGCGCCGATTGCCGGTCGGTCCGTATCCGAAGCCATTTCCGTATAAGGTGCCGACAACTCGTAGGGATGGAACCTCGATGGTTCCCGCCCGCAGTGGCGTAAGGATATAGACGAACTCGTTGACGATCTCCCGGCCACCTCGCGCACCCGTGCGCGAGTGGGCCTTGGGGGCTCCGATCTTCTGCAACAGCACGTCGTTACTGTTCGGTAGCTCCGGGGTGGCGGTAGCCAGGTTCTGGTCGCTGACTACCCGCAACTTGAGCAGGACGTTCTCCTGCACGTAGGGCTGATGGTCGTTCAGTTCCAGCTCTACCCGCGGCGGCTCGGCCCGGCGTGCCGCCGGTTGGCCGTAAGGCGCCTGATATTGTCCCGGCCAACCATACTGATAGCCCGGTCCGGGTGGTTGCTGGTAGCTCGGCCTCTGCCCTGGTAACTGACGCGGCGGCGCCCCTGGCGGCTGGTTCGGCGTCTGTCCCGGCAGCCGGTGCGGCGGTGCCTCCGGTGGTTGCCCGGGCGGTTGATAACCCGGCGGGATACCACGGGCGTTGCTGGAGTCCTGGGGCCGGTACTGCCAGGATTCAGGCCCCGGCGGCCGCTGGTCACGGTTGGAGGAACCCGGAAACGGGAAATTGAAGGTGAAGGCCTGCACCTCCGCTGCTGCCGCAAGCAGGATCAGGATCGAGAGACAAGGAATGTTGAGCCAGCGCATATGAAACTACGAATCACGCGAATTACGCGAATTGCTATTTTTGTTAACTGACGGTGCCCAAAGTTGCATTGGGCAGACCCGAATCATTTTTTCAGCAAATGAACGCGAATAAATGTAGGCTCTGTATGGATTCCAGACTGGTTAGGATATTTTGCGCAAATTTGCCTTCTCAGAAAGCCAGAGGGACGTCGCATAACTTGCTGTTATTATTGAGAAAAAAAACTGCCTGTTCTGTCATCGGTCAGAGTGCTACGGACCGCCGTCCCCTTCGATCAGTCTGAAATCCATAAAGAGCCAATCGGTTTGCCATCGTCTTCCATGTCGTACCTCGTATGCCGATCACGCAACGAAAAATTGCCGAGTGGATCGAGATCAATTTGGCTGTCTTGCTATGCAGCGTCTAGATTTACTTTAAATTCGAAAGTCAGCCGCCAGTTTGCGTTGACAGTTATTGCCCAGGTCCCTTTACGTGATCCTTTAAGTGCATGAAGCCGATACCCTGGAATATCCAAATCCTCAGTGCTTTGAGCCGTATTCAGAGCAGCTAATTGCATCCGAAGTTTTGAAGCATGGTTTGACTGTATTCCACGGGTGCTATCTGATTTATAGGGCACCTTGAAAAATTCAAGGTGTCTTTGCAGAACAAGGAAGCCACATTATGTCCGTGTGCGTAACTCCATGATAATCAAGGCATTCGAAAAGCGCGATTTATGAGCATCACCATGACAAAGTATTGAGCATGGGATTTTTCAAGGTCCCCAACAGTTAATTGGATTGCACGCAGACATTATCTCATCTGCAAAAAGGATCACCATCGCCCAAGAAGTATTCGCGTAGATTCGCGCGATTCGTAGTTGAAACAAAACACTCCCTACGGCAGGAAGGTCCGGAATGCTACCAAGGCCGACTCTCCCTTAGAGGGCCGCCGGACTGGCGCATGAACTGCATCTCTTCGAGTATGAATTGGTTGCGCATCAGCAGCGAGGGATCGCCTTCTACCTGCTGTAGGCGCTGTTCCACGATGGCCAGGCCGGGGCCGCGTATCGGCAATCCGCCCAGCGCGGCCGCCGCGGCCTGCCGGGCATCCGGCTCCTGGTCGGACATGGGTTGCTCGCCGAGCTGATCGAAACGATCGACGGCATCCGCCGCGTTCCCCTCCGGCGGCACATCCGGCAGTTCGTCCTCCGGTGACCGGTCGGGTCGTGCCCCACGGTCGCCTGTCTGCGGTTGGTCCGGACGCTTCTCGGTCTTGCCGGGCATCTCCTGCGCTGCATCCTGACCTTGACCTTCTCCACGTCCTTCTTCTTTGCCACCCTCGTCGGGGGATGCCTCCGGCTGTTGCTCCCCACCCTTGCCTTGCTCGGGGCGTTGCCTTTCTTCACCCCCGGCGGCCTCCTGCTCGGAACTTTGCTCTCGGTCACCGGTGGTCGCGTCTTCGGGTTTCGGTTCCTCCCCTCCTTTGCCTTCCTCTTTCCTGGGTTCTTCGTTTGATCCGGTTTGTTCGGACCGCTCTTCCAGTTGCTCGCCGCCGGTTTTCTCCTCAGCTCTTTTCTGCTCCTTCTCGCCGCCGGTCTGTTCCTCGGAGTCCTGTTTTTCGCCACCTTTCCGTTTTTGGGACTCGCGTTGTTTTTTGCCGGACTCGGCCTCCTGCTGTTCCTCCGTTTGCTTGCCTTCGCTCTCGGTTTCTTGCTCGCTTTTTTGCTGACCTTCCTGGGGCTCCGCGGTTTCGGGTTCGGACTTGCCTTTCTGTTCCTGCTCGGACGTCTTGCCCTGCCCATGCTCGCTGTCTTCTGTCTGCTCTCCATCGCTCGGCTCGCCTTCTGAGGATTGCTGGCCGGAGCCGCTTTGCTGTTGGGATTCCTGCTGCTGTTGCTGTTCTTGTTGTTGCTGCTGCTCTTGCTTCTGCTGCTCCTGCTTTTGCCCCTGTTGTTGCTCTTGTTTCTGCTGCTCCTGCTCTTGCTCCTGTTCTTGCTTTTGCTGTGCTTGTTTTTCCTGTTCTTGCCGTTTCTGCTCCTGATCTCGTCCTGCGTCCTCCCGGCGTTCTTCTGCCTTTTTCCCCTGCTGTGTCTCTTTCTCCTTCTCGTACAGTTCCTGTTCGATACGCGCGAGTATGGCCCGGGCCAGGGCTAGGTTGTGGTGGGCGTCCTCGTGGTTCGGATTGGTGCTCAACACTGTCTCGTAGGCCGTCGCGGCCCCCGCGAAGTCGCCGAGTTGGAAGCGGGCGTTGCCCAGGTTGTAGCGGGCGTCTTCTTTCGCGGCCGGGCGTTGCACCTGGTCGAAGGCCGTGGCGGCCTCCCGGTAGTGCCCGGATCGATAGAGGGCCACACCACGCCGGTAATTGTCGCCGAAATCCGCGGCGGCCTGTTCGTAATCGCCGACCTGAAAGTGCGCGTAGGCCTCCTGCTCCTGGTTCAGGAACCAATCGGCCCGGGTGCCGGTGGTAAACACCAGGAATAAGGCGGCGGCAATGATTGGCAGGATCTTTGTCATGTCTTGGATTCGGGTTGAGTACATCCGCGAGGACTCACATCGGATGGGCGTGGTTAAGTCTTAAGTTGAAACATAGCCAGTAGCAGTGGGTTGGACACGCCGCGCCTTGCACCCCCCTCTCCCACCACGGCCGATTTGCCGTGGGGTAGCCCGCCCTACGTGCTTATCCGAGCCGCCCTTGTACCGCCAAGTGGCGATCGCTGACGACGCCGACCTCGAGCTCGGAGAGCCCGGCCTGCTTGAGCTGGGTGACTACTTCCTGGGGCTCGAAGGCGGCGAACAGGGAGTTGCGGAAGTCCTTGCGCAACTCCTCCGGGGCGTCCGCCGCGTAGGCGACCACCAGGGACTCGGCCCACATGGCCGAGGGGGGACGCATCAGGTCCATGACCAGCACGATGGCGCCCGGCTTGGCGGCGGTGCGGATGCTTTGCCACAAGACTCGGGGGTCGTGCAGGTGATGGAGCAGGCTGTTGGAGAGCACCAGATCATAGGCGGATTGCGGGATGTGCGTGGAGGGCAGGACGTCCCGGATCAGCCGACAGCGCCGGGCCAACCCCGGCAGCGCGTCCAGCGCCTGGCGGGCCTGCTCCAGCATGGCGGCCGAGCCGTCCAGCGCATCGCATTCGGCTTGGGGGTAGGCCTTCAGGAAGCGCAGGGTGATGTCGGCCGGTCCGCAGCCCAGATCCAGGGCGCGGGCCCCGGTGAGCTCGCCCGGTTCCAGGGCGTCGAGCAAGCGGATGAAGCGCGCGTTGGGTTCGGAGGAGTCGGCCTGGGCGTAGGCGTGGGCCTGCTCGGCCTCTGTCATCAATTCGGGTTCGAGTCGGCGTTGCATCGGGTTATCCGGGCAGGAGGGATTCGCCCCGGTAAAGGTCCGTGAGGGATTCACGGCGTCTTATCAGGCAGGGTTCGGTACCGTCCACCATGACCTCCGCGACTCGCGGGCGGCTGTTGTAGTTGGAGCTCATGCTGAAGCCATAGGCACCGCTGGAACACACCGCCAGCAGGTCTCCCGGCGTCAAGATCAGGTCCTGATCCTTGGCGAGAAAGTCCCCCGTCTCGCACACCGGACCCACCAAGTCATAACGAGCATGGGTCCCGGTGCGGTCGAGCAGCACGGGCACGACCTGCTGCCGGGCCTGATAGAGGGCCGGACGCAGGAGGTCGTTCATTGCCGCATCGACGATGGCGAAGTGCCGGTGCCCGGTGGCCTTGAGGTATTCCACCCGGGTCAGCAGGATTCCCGCATTGCCGGCGATGGCCCGCCCCGGCTCCAGGATGAGGGTGTAGCGGCGCCCTTCGAGGAGACGGTCGAGGGCCTGGGCGTAGGCATCCGGTTGCGGCGGTTGCTCATCAGTGTAGCGGATGCCGAGTCCCCCACCCAGATCCAGATGGGCGATGGGGATACCGGATTGCTCCAACCTGTCCGCCAACGCCAGGACCCGTTCCAGGGCGGCGACGAAGGGGGCGAGCTCCGTCAGCTGGGAGCCGATATGACAGTCGATGCCGGTCACCCGCAGATTGGGTAACGCCGCTGCCCGCCGGTAGACGGCCTCCGCCGCGTGGATATCGATGCCGAACTTGTTCTCCTTGAGCCCCGTGGCGATGTAGGGATGGGTGCGGGCGTCCACGTCCGGATTGACCCGCACGGCAATAGGGGCCTGGGTACCCAGCTCCCCGGCGATGCCATCGATGCGTTCCAGCTCCTGCTCCGACTCGATGCTGAAGCAGCGGATGTTCAGCTCCAGGGCCCGACGGATCTCGTCACTGCGCTTGCCGACGCCGGAGAAGATCACCTTCGAGGCTTCTCCGCCAGCGGCCAGCACCCGCGCGAGCTCGCCCACGGAGACGATGTCGAATCCAGAGCCCAGGCGCGCCAGGACATTCAGTACCGCCAGGTTGGAGTTGGCCTTGACGGCGAAGCAGATCAGGTGCGGCCGATTGCCGAATGCATCATCGAAGGCGTGCCAGTGACGCTCGAGGGTAGCGCGGGAATAGACATAGCAGGGGGTGCCGAAACGCTCCGCGATGGCGGTGACGGGCAGATCTTCGGCGTGTAACTCGGTACCCCGGTACTGAAAATGGTCCATCGAGCTATTCCTGCCCCGGCTGTTCGACCCCGGAAGCCGCCGCGGGCCCTGTCTTCATGCTAATTCGTCCTCGGTTGCGGCCTGCTGTACCGCGTCGGCCTCGGCACCGGCCGTCACCTGCCGCGTAGGTCCTGATCCCGACTGTCCGGCCTCGGAAGTCGCTGTAGACCCTGCTTTTCCGCTGCCTTGCCATCGGTTTTGGCCGGTCGTACCGCCTTGGTCTTGGTGTCTGCCGACGTCTGCTGCACGGGCTCCGGTTTCGGGAGGTAGAGGTCCCCCTTTTGGCCGCAGGCGACGATCAGTTGTCCCATACCCGATATGGAGAGGACCGCGATCGAGAGATAGTATGCCCCACGACGCATGTTCGGACCCGCTGGAATTTTGTACCGGACCCTTGAATCGACCAGTCTCATGGATGGGGATCTCCAGGTGGTGTTGACATTGTCTTGCCTTCCTGGTGTCTCTCCGCGCGATTGACGCAGCCTACATCCAAAGCGGGTAGTGGTAAATTCTTAAAGTAGATCAACGGGCCTTTGTGCATCGAACGCAACGCGCCCAAACCCTCTAGGCAACGCCAAATCATTCAGGATCGCTCTAGGTGCGCTCTAGGTACTGTGAATTGCGCCAATCACCCCAATCGATCCGTGGTAATTCGATCATCCGTATAGATTCAAGGGAAAGTGCTCCGTAATCAGGATCACCGGCTCGCCATCGATGACGATGCGATAGGTGCGGAAGACAAGATCCGATTTCTCGGGGGTGGTTGAGTCGCCGTTTCCGCTCGTCGGCTCGATACCTACCTCCAGCACCTCGCGGTAGCTCTCCAGACCACTGTCGCTAATCAGCACGCCGATGCCGACTTGGCGGTCGATCAGCCGTTGCCGGAAGGCCTCCGGTATCAGCTGGGTGCGTATAACCGAGAAGGCCGTAGCATAGGCGCGTTTGCTTTCTATGCCGCTGAGACGCGCGTGGCGGATCAACATCCGGTCACCGGGGTCGACCTGGATCCACACGATAGGACGCTCGGCATGGACGAACTCCTGCTGCAGGGTCACGACTTCCACCGGCTCCCAGAAATAGGCCTCGAGGGTCTTGGTGACGGTGCCGTCCATGACCAGAAGGGTGCGCAGGAACGGCGACAGGTCACGGATCGGCACGTCCGTTCCACCGGCGCGCCGGATGCGGGCATCGCCCAGGAAGCCCTGGTGGCCTTGGAAGGGGTTCCCGGCCCCGGCGTCTTGTGTCTTGTCGTAGTAACGCTGCACCATCTCAGCGGGTCCTGGTCATGTATAAGGGGCCTTTCCCTCAGAGTTTGTCTGAAAAGTGCCGTCGGCCAGAGTCCGGTGCAGGCTGGGTTGAGGAACGAAACTCAGCGTTATATTTTAGCATTCTTTAATACATCGAACTCAACCACTGTGCACTGAAAGTGCATAGGTTGCTCTTGGACTGAAAGTCCGAAATCATTCGCAAGCTGACATTTCCTGTTGTCCCAACACCCGATCCGATCATCCGAACAGGTTTTCACGCGGCCCCGCACCTCCGTAGGGTCGTTTGGAAACCCTCATCGGAGGAGAGCGATCTCGTGATGGAACCTGTTATGGGCCGTGGTGTCGTCAACATTCAAGACCTGATCGACGATGCGAATTGCTAC
>Ga0209453_1000067_pt1 | contig 12623 bp, 15 predicted proteins | sample WorMetulBAHAMAS1_FD_187397 | JGI IMG/M metagenome (GOLD analysis project Ga0209453, IMG submission 187397) | Marine gutless worms symbiont microbial communities from Max Planck institute for Marine Microbiology, Germany - Olavius ullae BAHAMAS.1... | ecosystem: Host-associated > Annelida >...
ATCGCCGTCGCCCCGCGGCTCGGCTTCCTTACCCCTCCCCTCTATTCCCTCCTCGGCCAGCAGGCGTAAGACCTCTCTCGCTTGCAATAGAGGATTGCTCCTCTTCGGTATATAATTACACGGGACCTGAAAATTCTTCCCCGCCACACCTTGGCAGCACGGAAAGGCATTACAATCGGACCCCGAACGATGAATGTCAACCGTCCCTAACGAGAAATATGCTCAGCAGGCAGGCGCTCGACAGACTCCGGGCCGACATCCGTTTCACCGCCGAGCTGGGCGGACGCAACCTGGTGCTGCACAGTACCTGGGGTCTGTTTTCCCCACGGGAGATCGACGAGGGTACTCGGCTCCTACTCAAACACCTCCAGGTGCGGCCGGCGGACGATTGTCTCGATCTGGGCTGCGGCTATGGCCCCATCGGCCTCGCCATGGCAGTGTTAGCCCCGGAGGGCCGCACCCTGATGGTAGACAAGGATTTCGTCGCCGTTCGATACAGCAACCGCAATGCCGAACGCAATGCAATCCACAACGCCCGCGCCCGACTCAGTAATGGATTCGACCGGATCGACCCGGATTTGCGCTTCGATCTGATCGCGAGCAATCTCCCCGCCAAGGTGGGCAGTGAGATGATCAGCCTCTATCTGCACGATGCCCGTGATCGGTTACGATCCGGGGGAAGGCTGTATCTGGTTACTATCAACGGATTGCGACAGTACTTGAAGCGTAATCTGATCGAGGTCTTCGGCAATTACGACAAGCTCAAACAGGGGGCCCGCTACACTGTGGCCTTGGCCCGTCCTGAAAACGAAACAGCTACCGCCGGATGCCGTGGAAGAAGTAAAGAAGACGGTAGTGATTAAGGTCTGAAACCACTTGAAAATTTACCATTACCGGGGCCGGGACACACAACCGGCAGTCGGCACCCACCCGGAGGAGAGACAATTATGCCGAAAGTCACGCTGTCAACCAAGCTGCCGGCCAGTGCCGGGAGCGTTTGGAATCTGATCGGCGGTTTCAATGTCCTACCCGATTGGCACCCGGCGATCTCGAAATCCGAGCGCTCGGACGATGGTTCCAAGCGTACTCTGCACGTGGTGGGAGGCGGTGCAATCGTCGAGCAGCTCGAAACCACCGGCGAGGGGCATACCTACCACTATTCCATCCTCAAAAACCCTCTATTGATGCGGAATTACCAGGGCGCCATTGCCGTCAGGCCGAACGCCGACAGCAATGGCTGCACGGTCGAATGGTCGGGGGATTTTCAGGCCCCGGATGTACCCGACAACACGGCTGTCAGGCTCATCCAGGGCATCTACCAGGTAGGGCTCGACAACTTGAACAGGCTCTTCGGGATCTGAACCGGTGCCGGTGCCCAAGGAGGCCCGCGGTGATCAGCCCCGGTCAGACTAGCGCGGATAATCTATGGTCAACCGGATCTCTATCCTCATGTACCACCAGGTGGGCGAGTTTGCACCCATGCGGGAGCACCGGGCGAACTACTGTGACCACCGCCGATTCGCCGCTCAGATGGCCTTCCTGAAGGGTTTCGGCTACCGGGTATTGGATCCGGACCAGGTACTGGCGTGTGTGCGCGGCGAACAGCCGATCCCGTCTCGGGCCGTGGCGCTTACCTTCGACGACGGGTACGCGAATTTTGTAAGTCATGCCCTGCCGGTGCTCCGGCACCACGGCTTCCCGGCCACGGTCTATGCCGTCAGCGGCCGGATCGGGGGACAGGCACGGTGGTTCGCCCAGGATTCGGGACGACCGGTTCCCACGCTGGTGAGCGCCGCCCAGCTAAGGGCAATCCAGGCTTCGGGCATAACCGTCGGTTCCCACACGGTCAGTCATCTCAAGCTCGCCGAGGCGACCCCCGAGCGTCAACGCCGAGAGCTGATCGGCAGCAAGGCGTGCCTGGAAGACCTGCTCGGTGAGGAGGTCAAGCATCTGTGCTATCCATATGGAAGCTTCGGCCCGGACACGGTACGCATCGCCGCCGCGGCCGGCTACCTCAGCGCCACCACCTGTCTGCGAGGTCCCGCATTACCGGGCGATCATCCCCTGGTGCTGCCGCGCAAGGCCATCTCCTTCGGTGACAGCCTGATCGGCTATTTTTGGAAGCTGGTCGTCAAGAACAAACCCAAACCCCAGCTGGTGGAATGGCGCCTGGCGGGCGCACGGAATTTTATTGTCCCAGCACGCTAGTCCAAAACTATGCCCTTTAGTGCAAGGCTTTAGCTGCTACACAGGTACGCTACAATTAGCTAATGAGTGATCAAAGACGCGGTAGTCATACGGTTAGCATTTTTCTGGTCCATATTGTATGGGTCACTAAATATCGTTACCCAGTATTAAAAGGAAATATTCAAAAGCGATGCCGAGAACTTATCCTTCAGGTATGTGATGCGGAAGATGTTCATATTCTGAAAGGAGTCGTAAGCAAGGATCATATACATATGCATGTTGAATATCCGCCGAGGTTATCAATAAGCGATAAAGAAGGTCATCATGTCTTCTTCAAAGCGAATTCCCAGAGCTGAAAAAACGATATTGGGGAAAGCATTTTTGGGCGATAGGGTATGGTGCCTGGACAACAGGGAATGTAACGGACGAAATGGTTCAAGAATACTTGGAGCATCACCGTCACCCATCCAATATGGATACAGGAAGCATTATCCTGGAATGATTTAGGACTTTCAGTCCAAGAGCAATCTATGCACTTTAGTGCATAGTGGTTGAGTGCTCAAAACGAGGTCCGCGTGGGCCGGCAGCACGGCGGGCGAACCTCGGGTAAGTTGCGTTAAGACGCCGGCACCGGCACCACAGTCGATCAGTGGCCCTTCGAATATCGCAACGCATTTGGAGTGCGCCGGCAGAGCGGCACGGTTTGGTCGGATCCGCGCGCTAAGCGACGTCATCGAGCGTTGCCCAAAACCTGAAGAGTAGACAGCTTCTTGCCTTCCATGGGTTTATCATTCGGGAGCCCCGCCGATAGAGTTGCGCCGACGCCTGGTGGACAAATCCCTGTGGTAAACTTACGACTCTTTTTTACCCGATGCCGACCTTGTCCCCGCCGTGGCACGGTTCTACAGTCTATTCCTCTATCTCGCCCTGCCCTTGCTACTGTTGCGTCTCGTCTGGCGGAGTCGTCACGCGCCGGCGTACCGCGAGCGCCGGGGGGAGCGGCTTGGTCGCTACGACCGACGCCCGATGCGGACTCGCATCTGGATCCACGCCGTTTCCGTAGGGGAGGTCCAGGCGGCCGAGCCCCTCATCAAGCATTTCCTCGCGCGTTATCCGGACGCCGGCATCATGGTCACCACCACCACGCCCACCGGCTCGGAACGCTTGCGCAGTCTGTTCGAGAACGCGGTTCGCCATGTCTATACGCCCTTCGATTTGACGCCGATCATGAACCGCTTCCTCGATGCGGTCGCCCCCCGGCTCGTGGTCGTCATGGAAACCGAAATCTGGCCCAACATGTTGAGTGCCTGCGAGCGCCGCGGCATTCCGGTGGTGCTGGCCAATGCCCGACTGTCCGCCCATTCCGCTCAGGGGTACGCCCGACTCGGCGGCTTCACCGGCGAGACCCTGCGGCGATTCGCGGCGATCGGGGCCCAGAGCCCCGCCGATGCGGCCCGCTTCCGGGCCTTGGGGGCACCCGCCGAACGGGTACGGGTGACGGGCAATATCAAGTTCGATGTCCACCGGCCCGGCAGTTTGCTCGATCACGCGGAGGCTCTGCGCCACCGCTGGGGTATCCGGCGCCCGGTCTGGATCGCCGCGAGTACCCACGAGGGCGAGGAGGAGCAGGTTCTCCTCGCCCATCGCAAGCTCCTGGACCGGCTGGCGGGGGCCTTGTTGGTCCTGGTACCACGCCATCCCGAGCGCTTCGAACGGGTCGCGGCATTGGTCGAGCGCCGGGGTTTCGCACTGGCGCGCCGATCCGCCGACGATCCCTGCGGCGAGCAGGTCTCGGTATTTCTCGGCGACACCATGGGCGAGCTGCCGGCCTTTCTCGCCGCGGGAGACGCGGCCTTCATCGGGGGCAGCCTGGTGCCCACCGGCGGCCATAATCTGCTGGAGGCGGCGGCGGGGGGGGTACCCATCGCCGTGGGTCCCCACACCTTCAACTTTGCCCGGATTACCGAGCTGATGGTGCAGGAGGGGGCGGCGATCCGGGTAACGGACGCCCATACGCTGGCGCACTGCATGGGGGAATGGTTGGGAGATGCAACGAGAAGGGCGCACGTTGGCGAGCAAGGGCGACGGGTGGTTCGCGCAAACCAGGGCGCCTTGCAGCGGTTGGTGGATATGATAGAGGGGATTTACGAAGGCGATCCTGGAACAAGCGGTTAACATCAACCTTCAACGGTGTTTGTGTTCTTTGGGATCGGCAGCGCGCCTAACCCAACCTATACACCCAAAGCGAGGTCCGCGCAGGCAGGCGGCACGGGAGGTAATATAGGCGTAGGATACGGTGAGCGCCTGCCACGCCTGCCTGTGCCGGCCTATCTGCCCCCCAGGGATGAGACAAGCTCGGCAGACAAGCGGCAGGCTGCGAACCGTATCAAAACAATCCTGAATTATTTGGCATTGTCTGAAGGGTTTGACTCAACGCCATTAAGTTAAGGGCACCTTGAAAAATTCAAGGTGTCTTTGCAGAACAAGGAAGCCCCGTTATGTCCGTGTGCGTAACTCCATGATAATCAAGGCATTCGAAAAGCGCGATTTATGGGCATCACCATGAAAAGTATTGAGCATGGGATTTTTCAAGGTCCCCTTAAGCGTTACCGGTCGGCAAACAAGAGGGGAAACTACGAATCACACGAATACTCGCGAATGAATTCGCGCAGATGTGCGTGATTCGTAGTTTCTCTTCTGCATCCTGACCGACCACGACAAGCGGTCAGCAGCTAACTTAACGGCATTGAGGTTTGACTTCGATCTATCCGCGGATTACACGGATTTGCACGGATTAAAAACGAAACAATCCGTGAGGGACTGCGATATTCGTGGATAGAAAAGATCATGTGATCTTTTGCGACCGATGTGCGTTCATTAGCGTCCATTTGCGGCAAAAATCCAATGGCATTGACCTTCAAGCAGGCTCACACGATGCAATGGGAAACTGTCATCGGGCTGGAGATCCACACCCAGCTCGCGACCAGGTCAAAAATCTTTTCCGGCACGCCGACCGATTTCGGCGCCGCGCCGAACACCCAGGCCTGCGCGGTGGACCGGGGATTGCCCGGCGTACTGCCGGTGCTCAATGAAGAGGCCGTGATTCTGGCGGTGCGCTTCGGCACGGCGATCGAGGCCGAGATCGCGGAGCGTTCCATCTTCGCGCGCAAGAATTATTTCTACCCGGACCTGCCCAAGGGCTACCAGATCAGCCAGTACGAGCTGCCGGTGGTCGGTAAGGGGCGAGTGCGGATCGTACCGGACGATGGAGCAGTCAAGGAGATCGGGGTCACCCGTGCCCATCTGGAAGAGGATGCTGGCAAATCACTGCATGAGGACTTCCATGGGCTCACGGGAATCGACCTGAATCGGGCCGGTACCCCGCTGCTGGAGATCGTCTCCGAGCCGGATATGCGCTCACCGGAAGAGGCGGTGGCCTATGCCCGGAAGATCCACCGGATCGTGCGCTGGATCGGCGTCAGCGACGGCAACATGCAGGAGGGCTCCTTTCGGGTGGATGCTAATGTCTCGGTGCGTCCCCGGGGCGAGGCGGAATTGGGCACCCGTACCGAGATCAAGAACATCAACTCCTTCCGCTTTCTGGAACGTGCCATCCGCTTCGAGGTCGAGCGTCAGATCGATGTCATCGAGGGTGGCGGTCGGGTGGTTCAAGAGACCCGGCTCTATGACGCGGACCAGGGCGAGACCCGCTCCATGCGCACCAAGGAGGAGGCGAACGATTACCGCTATTTCCCGGACCCAGACCTGCTGCCCCTGGTCATCGACGCCGCCTTTATCGAGCGAGCGACGCGGGCGATGCCGGAGCTTCCGGACGCCAGGCGCCGACGGTTCCGGGACCAGTACGGCCTATCCGATTACGACGCCGACTTGCTCACCTCGAGCCGGGACCTGGGGGATTATTACGAGCACGTCGCCGAAAACACAGGTGACCCCAAACTGGCGGCCAACTGGATCAACGGCGAGCTGGCCGCGGCCCTGAACAAGGCAGGCCTGGAGATCGGAGCAAATCCGGTCAGTGCCCCGATGTTGGCGGGGCTGATCAAGCGCATTCGGGACCGGACGATCTCCGGTAATCTCGCCAAACAGGTGTTCGAGGCCATCTGGAACGGCGAAGGCGACGCGGATGCGGTCATCGCAGCGCGGGGCCTACGGCAGATCACCGACGTCGGGGCCATCGAGGCAGTGATCGAGGACATCCTGGCAACCAACCCGGCACAACTGGAGCAATACCGCAGCGGTAAGGAGAAGGTGTTCGGTTTCTTCGTCGGCCAGGTCATGAAGGCCACCAAGGGCAAGGCCAATCCCCAACAGGTCAATGCGCTGCTGAAAGAGAAGCTCAGGGCCTGAGCGGGTCCCGCCAGGAGTAGACTGTCTGTCGCTCCCAATGCAATGCCATTAAGTCAGCTGCTGACCGCGTGTCGTGGTCGGTCAGGATGCGGAAAAGAAAACGACGAATCGGCGCGAATCCATTCGCGAGGATTCGCGCCGATTCGTCATTTTTCCTCTTTTTCGTTGACCGGTAACGCTTAACTTAATGGCATTGGCTTCCAATGCGGCCGAGGACGGGGTTATTTCGAAAACAGTTGCGGGAACTCCTCGATCAGGGCTTCCGCAACCGCACGGTTTCCCGCAGGTTGATATGGGGATCTCGCCTCCAGTACAGCTCGCTTGCGGCCAACCCGCGCGCGCGGAAACGAAAGGTAAGATCGACGAATCGGATACCCTTAGCGTCCAGGAAATCACGCACTTCCCGATAGTGCTCCGTATTAAATCCACCTCCTTTCCGGGGATCTCCTAGTGGTCCCACTGGAATAAAAAACAAAGAGTGCTTTCGGCAGGTGGCCGATTTGTTCGACGATTTCGATGAACTTATGGTACTGGTGGCACTGACCGGTGTGGCTGACCCCGCATTTCAATATGCGGACACCGGTCATTTTCTCGACGAGCGTGCCGAATTGTTCTTCAAACGGTGCATATCCCCAGGTAAAACTGTCTCCCGCGAAGTAAATATAGGGATCGTACCGAGTATGCTCCTTATCGAAGCAACCGATGGAATTCGACCATATCGGGTAGGTGACACGATCCACCCAATGGTATGCCTGCCTGTTTGTCCCGATATCGAATCCGCGTCGAGGGTGTTTAACGAAGTAATACCTGGGATAGAAACTGTTACCCCCAACCTTCGGCTAGCGGATCCGCGCGGTATTCCCTGAACCGAGACACATATCCGGCCGGCAGAAGCCAGAATGAGATCACGCCAAACGCTAGAATGAGCACCAGAAAAACCAGAATGTTAATGCATAAGATTTTCATTTTTGGACAAACCCTCCGTCAACGGGATATGATTTTAATCATCAGACCCGTTGCGGGTCGCTGTTCGGTGCTCTGCCCGCCCTTTGGCCCCAGCAAGAGGCACTCACTGATTTGAGGCTAAAGTACCAAGACCTACCCAATATCATCAGCCTGTTGCGGCTGCTCGCCGTAATGCCGGTCTTGTATCTGCTGCTCGAGCGGGAGTTCGGTTGGGCCTTGCTCCTGTTTGCAGCGGCGGGGTTCTCGGACGGGTTCGATGGCTTTCTGGCCAAGCATTACGGTTGGCAGAGTCACCTCGGTGGTATCCTCGATCCCCTCGCGGACAAGGTCTTGCTGGTGGCCTGTTTTCTGGTGCTCGGGGCCCTGGCGCTCATCCCTGTGTGGCTGGTGTCGGTGGTAGTATTCCGGGACCTGCTGATCGTCGGGGGGGCCGTGTTCTACAACTACCGGGTCGAGGAAGTGGAGGCGGCCCCGACCCTGATGAGCAAGCTGAACACAGCTCTTCAGATCCTGTTGGTCGTGCTGGTGATCATGGACGCCGGGCCCATGCCCCTGCCGGGATGGGTTACTCAGACGTTGATCTGGATCTGTCTTACGACCGTGATCGTCAGTGGTAGCCAGTATGTCTGGATCTGGTCGCGTAAGGCGGCGCAGAAGGGGTGGAAAGAGAATTGACGATTGACGGGGCAGCGAGGTCACGACTTGCGGGCACCAAGGATCTGTCGTATCAGCCACCGAGTCGGGCGGCATTTCCTGTGCAGGCTCTCGCGGTCGATTTCCTCCAGGAGTCCCATCAGATAGCCCGATTCCCGTGGACAGCGGCGCATGATGTAGTCGACCACGTCCGTGCCGAGCTCGAGGCCCCGGCGCTTGGCCGATTCCTTGAGTAAGTGCTCACAATCACCCTCGGGCAGGGGGAACAGTTGGTAGCCCGGCCCCCAGCCTAAACGCGAGCGCAGATCAGGCAGGGTCAGGGACAACGCTGAGACAGGGGTGTGCGCGCTCACCAATAAGCATCGCCCGGACTCGCGGAGGCGGTTGTAGAGATCGAACAGGCCTTGTTCCCAAGTCGCATCTCCGGCGATGGCTTGGATGTCGTCCAGGGCGACAAGCTCCCAAAGCTCCAGGTTGTCGAGTACGGATGGGGCCAGTTCCCCATGCTCCAGGGGTACATAGATGGCCGAGCGATCACCCTGGGCTACCTGTCGGCAGGCGGCTTGTAACAGGTGGGTCTTGCCGCTGCCGGCGGCGCCGAACAGATACAGGAAGTTGTCTCCGTTCCCCGTAGCCCAAGCCGTGACCGCGGCGAGGGCCTCGGCGTTGGGACCGGCCACGAAAGCGGCGAAATCCGCTTCCGGCCGTAACTGGACGGGGAGGGGAATCTGGTGCATCCGAGATGCGGATCAATCGACCTGGTTCAGGGCCAGGGCAGTGCGGGCGAGGTGCTTGCCTAACGCCTGACACAGATGCCTTTCTTCGTCGGTCAGGGGCAGGTTGCTCTCACTGCCGGCCAGGTGGGAGGGGCCGCCGTAAGGGGTCCCGCCGCTGCCGGTCCGCAGCAGTTCCGTCTCACTGTAAGGCAGCCCGACCAACAGCATTCCGTGGTACAGTAAGGGCAGCATCCTGGACAGCAGGGTCGTCTCTTGCCCGCCGTGAAGGCTGGCAGTAGTGGAGGTGATACCCCGGCCGGCTTCCCGATCAGAGTTCCCGCCATCCACAAGGAACTGGTGCCGTCGAGGAAGTACTGCATGGGTGCAGCCATATTGCCGTAGCGGGTCGGACTGCCGAGGGCAAGCCCCGCGCAATCCCGCAGGTCATCCAGCTCGGCGTAGGGGGACCCGTATCCGGAATCTTGTCCTGGGTGGACTCGCACAGGGTGGAGACGGCGGGGACGGTACGCAGTCGGGCTTCGTAGTACAGGATCAGTATGTAGGGCATGTTCCAGTCCTCTGTGGAGAATATCCGATTCGGCACGCCGGGCACCGAGGTAGTACGTGCGCAGCTGCGCTCGGATGCTGTCTGCGTGCGAGACAACACAGGCCACGCGGGGGTAATGTGGGTGTAGGCTGCGTCAAGACGCCGGTACTGACCTGGCAGGCGATCAGCGAGCCTTTGAGCGTCGCGCAACACGTTAAATCCTCCGACAACGCCAAATCATTCAGGATTGCTACAGGACGTCGAGCACGGCCTCCGGTAGCCGGCCCAGAGCGGCCTTATCGTCCGTGACCACGATTGGGCGCTCGATCAGCTTCGGGTGGGCGACCATGGCCGCGATCAGGGCGTCCCGGGACAATTCCGGGTTCGCCAACTCGTGTTCTTGGTATTCCTTTTCCTGCTTGCGCATGAGCTCACGCGGCTCCAGACCCAACATATTCAGCAGACGTTCCAGCGTTGCGGTATCCGGAGGGAGTCTTGAGGTACTCCAGGATCCGGGGCTTGAGGCCCCGCTCCCGAAGCAGTTCCAAGGTTCGGCGGGATCTGCTGCAGCGTGGATTATGGTAGATGGTGATCGTCATGGAAGTCCCCGGTCGCGGCAGGGCGGACATCGCCCCTTGAATACTGTTGGGAACCTCAAAAAATACGGTTTCTGGAGGTCAAGTGGTCAACCAAGGCGAATTTTTATTGTCCCAGCACGCTAGTCCAAACCTATGCCCTTTAGTGCAAGGCTTTAGCTGCTATACAGGTATTCTCTCAAGCAATTCATGAGTGGTGGAAGAAGTGGTCATCATACCGTCTCTTCACAGCGAATGTCCGGGGCTAAAAAAACGATCCGGGTGAAAACCTGGAACTGGCCGAGGCTTACCACCTCAACCGTCACACGGTTGCGAAATGGCGCCGGGCCACAGTCCTCCCCTTCAGAGCGAATGTCCGGGGCTAAAAAAACGATCCGGGTGAAAACCTGGAACTGGCCGAGGCTTACCACCTCAACCGTCACACGGTTGCGAAATGGCGCCGGGCCACAGTCCTCCCCTTCAGGCGGTGAAAAACTGGTCCCAAAAACAGACCCAGCTGTTCAAAAAATGTGCCTATAATCTAGCGGGACTTGACATGTAGGTTCAAGAAGCTTCCCCGAACAACAGCCTTTCGGCCTCCCGTAAGGCCCCGATTTTCAGATCCGGCAAAGGTGAGATGGAAACGGAAGAAGCGGGTGGTGCCATCAATACCGTCCCTCCCACCCCTGCGGCCTTGGCCGCTGCAATATCCGATGCCTTGTCCCCGATAAAAATCGAATCGGACAGATGAAGGCCCAGTTCGTCTCTCGCCCGTAGGATCATCCCTGGATTGGGCTTTCGATCAAATGAATCGATCTTATATTTCCCTACACCATGCACCGGATGATAGGGGCAATAATAGACACCGCCGATATCAATACCTTCTTCCGAAAAACGATCACACATCCATTTGGTTAAATCGTGAAACTGCGCTTTCGTATAGTAGCCACGACCAATTCCAGCCTGGTTGGTAATGACAACAATCGCCATACCTGCAAGCGTGGCACTCCGGCAGAGGTCGAAAACACCATCGATAAATGCGAAATCCTCTATGCGACATACATAGTTCCGTTCTTCATTGATGACGCCATCTCTGTCGAGAAACAGTGCGGCTCGAACAGCAGATGTAGAAGGCATACGGGGTTCAGGATGAAAACAATGCTGCTACAGGATCCGTAGACGGTTGCTTCACGACTCCCTGTTCCGTAATCAAGGCGGTCACCAGCTCTGCCGGGGTCACATCGAATGCCGGATTACGAACCGAGACGCCTTGTGCCGCCCATCGGCAGTCCCGATAGCCCGTCACCTCGTCCGCGGCACGCTCTTCGATGGGGATCGCAGAACCATCCGGAATATCGAGGTCGATGGTCAATAGCGGACAGGCCACATAAAAGGGGATCTCATGGCGCTGCGCCAACACCGCCACCATATAGGTCCCGATCTTGTTTGCCACATCACCGTTAGCCGCGACCCGATCCGTACCCACAACAACCGCATCGATCTCGCCCTGACTCATCAGATGTCCGGCCATATTATCGGAGATCAGGGTAACTGGAATCTTCGCCTGCACCATTTCCCAAGCGGTCAGCCTCGCACCTTGAAGAAACGGGCGCGTCTCATCCGCGATCACTGATATCTTTTTGCCCGATTCCACCGCGGAGCGAATGACACCCAGCGCCGTGCCGTGTCCGGCCGTAGCCAGTGCACCCGCGTTACAGTGGGTCAACACACGCGCGCCATCGGGCAATAGGTCCGCGCCGAAAGCACCCACTGCACGATTGATCCGAATATCTTCCGCCAGAACCTTGTGTGCTTCCTCCAACAACTTCTTGGCTATTTCCGACGGGGTAGAAACCAATCTGGCATCCATACAGGCACGCATGCGTTTCAGGGCCCAAAACAGGTTCACCGCGGTGGGTCTACTTTCGGCCAGACCCTCGAACGCCTTTTCCATCCCGTCCCTGAAGGCTTCAAGACCCAGGTCACGAAGCTGTAACGCCTCCAACGCAATCCCGTAAGCCGCCGCGCAGCCGATCGCCGGGGCTCCACGGACCACCATCGAGTGAATCCCATCCGCTACACCAGTCGCAGAGTCATATGAGACGTATTCAAAACGAGCAGGCAATACTCGCTGGTCGATCATTTCCAAATGGCCATCTTTCCATCTCAATGTCTCGACATTACTCCCAATGACCTCGGCCTCCATATCAATCCCCCTCAAATTCGCAAAGCGAAAAAACCTTCTAACGGACAAATGGTGTATCGACCATGCTTCGGAAAATAACACTCCGCCAGCGTGGGGCGACCGCACGTCGGCAGCAGGAGCGAGATCGACCGTGGCGTTTGCACAAAGTACTCAGATAACCCGATCATTGCCGCCGTCCACCGGCACTTGCGCCCCGGTGGTTTGGCAAAGGCCGGGCCGCACATCCGTATGACCAGTTCGGCAACATCCCAGCTGGTCACCTCCGTCTTCAACACATTGTTGCGCTTGTACTCATCCACCGACAGGCCATAGTGGGTGGCTCTCGCGGTCAGCACCTCTTCCGTCCAAATGCCGGTGTCGAATACTTCATTGGGATGAACGGAATTAATCCGGATCCCGTCTCC
>Ga0209453_1000069_pt1 | contig 12269 bp, 14 predicted proteins | sample WorMetulBAHAMAS1_FD_187397 | JGI IMG/M metagenome (GOLD analysis project Ga0209453, IMG submission 187397) | Marine gutless worms symbiont microbial communities from Max Planck institute for Marine Microbiology, Germany - Olavius ullae BAHAMAS.1... | ecosystem: Host-associated > Annelida >...
CAGCATCCCCATCCGCACGCGATCGCGGAGGCTCCCTCATGCCGGTTGTTTACCATTACCCGTTGAATACTCGTATCTACGCTTCAAAACCAGAGTCGCGGAGCCGCTTGGTACATTTATTCCTCCTGCACTCCCGTTTGCAATGACAGCAGCCGGCCCAGCTCGACACAAACCAATCGTCAGCTCATTTACGTCACGGATTCAGGGATTTCTCAAAAAGAAAGCCCTCTATAACCGATATTATGAAACGTTCGATGAATTCCGAGAAGCGTGTGAGACATTCTTCAAGAATCCGCACAAATCCCAGCGCGAGCTGCGTTCATTGCTGACGGCGAATTTCGAACTGACCGGTTGAGTGAAAAGCCGAAATATTGATATTAAATTAGTATATATATCCGTCGCACGTGAATATGTTGGTAAGCGAGGTGTGCTGATCGCGCCTTGCTCTCGGGCACGATCAGCACACCTCGCTTACCAACATATTCACGTGCGACGGATATAGAAACTATTCCCATTCGATCGTCCCCGGCGGCTTGCCGGTAATGTCGTAGACTACCCGCGAGACCCCACGCACCTCGTTGGCGATGCGGCGGCAAACCTGATCGAGGAAGTCGTAAGGCAGATGGGCCCAGCGGGCAGTCATGAAGTCCAGGGTCTCGACCGCCCGCAGGGCGATGACATGGTCGTATTGGCGGTTGTCGCCCACCACGCCGACGGATTTGACGGGCAGAAAGACGGCAAAGGCCTGGGAGACCTGGTTGTAGAAGTCCGCCCGGTGCAGTTCTTCGATAAAGATGTGGTCCGCCAGGCGCAGGATATCCGCGTAGGGTTTGCGGACCTCACCCAGGATACGCACCCCGAGCCCAGGGCCGGGGAAAGGGTGGCGGTAGACCATCTCGTAGGGCAGGCCGAGCTCGATACCGATCTTGCGTACCTCGTCCTTGAACAGCTCGCGCAGGGGCTCCACCAGCTTGAGCTTCATGGCGGCGGGCAGTCCACCCACATTGTGATGGGATTTGATGACCTTGGCCGTGCCGGTCTCGGCCCCCGCCGACTCGATCACATCGGGATAGATGGTCCCCTGGGCCAGCCATTTGACGCCGGGCAGCTTTTCCGCTGCTTCCTCGAAGACCTGGATGAAGGTGCTGCCGATGAGCTTGCGTTTCCGCTCCGGGTCGGTGACGCCCGCGAGCTTGGCAAGGAAGCGTTCCTCGGCGTCGGCACGGATGACCGTGATCCCCATGTGACGGGCAAAGGTACGCATGACCTGCTCGCCCTCGTCCAGTCGCAGCAGCCCGTTATCGACGAAGACGCAGGTGAGCTGGTCGCCGATGGCCCGGTGCAGCAGGGCGGCGACCACGGAGGAGTCCACGCCCCCGGAAAGGCCGAGCAGTACCTGGTCGGTGCCTACCCGGCGGCGGACCTCCGCGATGGCGTCCTCGATGATGTTGCCCGCCGTCCAGAGGTTCCCGCAGCCGCAGATGTCGTGGACGAAGCGTTCGAGGATGCATTGCCCCTGGCGGGTGTGGGTGACCTCCGGGTGGAACTGGAGGCCATAGAGGTGCCGTTCCTCGTCCGCCATGCCCGCCAGGGGTGCATTGTCCGTGGTACAGATGGCACGAAATCCCGGTGGCAGGGCCTCGACCCGGTCGCCGTGACTCATCCACACGTCCAGCAGGCCATAGCCTTCTGGGCTGGTATGGTCCTCGATGTCCCGCAGCAGCCGGGAGTGGCCGCGGGCGCGCACCTGGGCGTAGCCGTACTCGCGCTGGGTCGTTGCGGCCACCCGGCCGCCGAGCTGGGCCACCATGGCCTGCATGCCGTAGCAGATGCCGAGTACCGGAACGCCGAGACCGAATACGGCGACGTCGGTTCGGGGGGTCGCTTGCTCATGGACCGATTGGGGACCACCCGAAAGGATGATTCCCTTGGCGCCGAAACCGCAGATGTGGTCGGCGTCCAGATCCCAGGGATGGAGCTCGCAATAGACCCCCGCCTCGCGCACCCGGCGGGCGATGAGCCGGGTGTACTGGGAGCCGAAATCCAGGATCAGGATGCGGTCGGCGTGGAGGGGGCTTGGGTTGGTGGTCACAGGATGGCTCGATATGAACTTACGCGCCGGGATCAGGGCGCATCGGTGGAAACCGAAAAGTGTAGTGGTAAATTTTTACGGAAGTATGTACTTAGCTAAACCCCAAACCTCAAGCTAAACTCGTAAGCCAGAGTTCGATTTTAGGCCGGTAGGTAATGACGGATAAGAACCGGTCTCGCAACCGCCTTAGCCTCCATAAGCTGCTGTTTGCTTTAGTGGGGTTTCGCTAAATACATACTTCCGTAACTTTATGATCACCGAACCGTTGGGCGGACGACGTAAGGTCAGTGTACGTTCCACCAAAACGGCGATTGATCTGGCCGAAGCGGTCAAGACGCTTCTGGATGTCGATTACCCCAATGCCGAGCGGGTAGTCCTGGTATGGGACAATTTGAATACCCACACCCCGGCCTCGCTGTACAAAAGCTTTTCCACCCGAGGAAGCGTGGCGTTTACTCGACCACTTGGAGATCCACTACACACCCAAACATGGCAGTTGGTTGGACATCGCCGAGATCGAACTGAGCGTCTTTACCAAGCAATGCCTCAACCGGCGCATCCCGGACCTGGAAACACTTCGCCGCGAGGTCATCGCTTGGGCCAAGCGGCGTAATGTCGGACAGGTCGGTGTGGATTGGCAATTCACCACCGAGCAGGTGCGCATCAAACTCAACCACTATGCACTGAAAGTGCATAGGTTGCTCTTGGACTGAAAGTCCGAAATCCTTCGCAAGCTGACATTTCCTGTTGTCCCAACACCCGATCCGATCATCCGAACAGGTTTTCACCCGGATCGTTTTTTTAGCCCCGGACATTCGCTGTGAAGAGACGGTATGATGACCACGTCTTCCACCACTCATGAATTGCTTGAGAGAATACCTGTATAGCAGCTAAAGCCTTGCACTAAAGGGCATAGGTTTGGACTAGCGTGCTGAAACAATAAAAACCGCGAGCGGGTGAGCCAGCAGGTACTTTGAACTTGCAATATCTATCGAAACTAGGTACTAGCGTCCCGCGCGCAGCTCCATGCGATCCACGTCGGCCAGGGTAACGGGACGGCCGTCCAGGGTGGTAAATCGGCGCTCCCGCACATCGACCCGCCGCGCCTGGTAGGTCGTTACATTGCCGGTATTCGCGTTGATGACCCGTACCGTCACGACCTCCCGTCCCGATTGATAGTCCAGGTACAGCCAGAGCAAACTACCCGCTACCATGGCGACCACCAGCCCGTAGGCGATGCCCTTCAGGATTCCCGGCGGCACCAGGGGAGGCCGCAGAGGTGGATCGGTGGTCGGTTTGCGGTCGTACTGCGTCCGGGCGCGGATGGCATAATAGGCGCCCAAGATCACCGCGAGGGTTAAGAAGATCTTGCCGAACATGGGCGAGTAAGGTAGCACGTCTTGGCTCTTTATGGATTCCGGACTGCTTTCGAGTGCGCCGGCAAAGCGGCGCGGCTGCATCGAACCTCAGCCACGGGGGATACCAGCGGCGTTTGTCGGGAATCCGGGCACTCAGGTTCCACCCGCGCCGCGGCGACGGCGCTTTCCCCTGGCCACAACACCTTCGCTTTTGCAACCCTTGAAAACCAGTAAGACCCAAGCATTAAACCTGATACCTGTGGGGGCACTCCGTGGCGTGGGTCCGAGAGTCGCGGAGCAGCTCGCCAAGGTTGGTGTTACCTCGGCCCAGGACCTGTTGTTCCATTTGCCGTTGCGCTATCAGGACCGCACCCGGGTGGTGCCAATCGCCGACCTGAAACCCGGCGCCGAGGTCTTGGTGGAAGGGGAGATCGGGGACGTGGGCGTCGGTTACGGTCGCCGCCGTTCCCTCAAGGTCTGGCTTGCAGACGTATCGGGGCAGGCCGGGATTCTGTTGCGTTTCTTTCACTTCTCCGGCAGGCAAGCCACTGCCCTGAAGCCGGGGACCAGGTTATGTTGCTTCGGAGAGGTCCGCCAGGGTCCCCAGTCTTTGGAGATGGTGCACCCGGAATACCGGCACTGTGGCCGCGACGAACCGCCGCCCCTGGAAGATGCCCTTACCCCGATCTATCCCACCACCGAGGGGTTGCAGCAGTCCTCCTGGCGTTTACTTACGGATCAGGTGTTGGCGCTTTTGGATCAGGACGATGCCAGGCCGGAGGAGTGGTGCCGCAGGAGGTCCTGGAGCGATTCCGGTTTCCAACCCTGGCCGCAGCCCTGCGTCTGCTCCACCGACCCCCGCCCTCGACCTCGTTGGCGGACTTGTACGACCGTCGCCATCCCGCCCTGCACCGATTGGTGTTCGAAGAGCTGGTGGCCCACCAGCTCGGTCTGCGTCGTCTCAGATACCGGCAGCAGCGGATTCAGGCCCCGGTACTCGGCGGAGATCGGCATCTGCGCGCAAAACTGCTGGCGGGATTGCCCTTCGAACTGACCGCCGCCCAGCGCCGGGTGACGGAGGAGATTGCGAGGGATCTGGAACGACCGTACTCCATGCTGCGCCTGCTGCAAGGAGACGTAGGCTCGGGCAAGACGGTAGTCGCGGCCTTGGCGTGCCTACAGGCCGTGGAGTCCGGCCGCCAGGTCGCCCTGAGGCGCCTACCGAGCTCCTGTCCGAACAGCATCGCGCAGTCTGCGCGGCTGGCTGGAACCCCTGGGGCTGGATCCCTTGTGGCTGAACCGGTCGCCACAAGGGGCGGGAGCGGGTGGAATTGTGGCGCGCATCGCGGGGGAGGGAGCCCCGGTGACGGTGGGGACCCACGCCCTGTTCCAGGACGATGTCCACTTCCGGGACCTGGGACTGGTCATCGTCGATGAGCAACACCGGTTCGGTGTGCACCAGCGTATGGAGCTGAAGGAGAAGGGGGTCCGGGCGGCGCAGGCACCCCACCAGCTCATCATGACCGCCATCCCCATCCCACGCTCCCTGGCCATGACGCTGTATGCCGACCTCGACCTCTCGGTGATCGACGAGCTGCCGCCGGGCCGCACCCCGGTGACCACCGTTGCCGTCCCCGACGGTCGTCGTCTGGAAGTGATCGAGCGGGTGCGGGACGCCTGTACCCAGGGGCGTCAGGCCTATTTTGGGTCTGCACCCTCATCGACGAGTCCAAGGCCCTGCAGTGAGGATACCGCCGAGGCCCTCGCCGCATCCCTGCCCGGACTGCGCGTGGGCCTGGTCCACGGCCGCTTGAAGGCCACCGAACGCGAGCCTGTGATGGCGGGTTTTGCCGCCGGGAAGCTGGACCTGCTGGTAGCGACGACCGTGATCGAGGTCGGAGTAGACGTCCCCAACGCCAGTCTGATGATTATCGAGAATCCCGAGCGTCTCGGTCTCGCCCAGCTCCATCAGCTCCGAGGCCGGGTAGGGCGCGGATCGGTCCGGAGCCATTGCGTATGCTCTACCATGCCCCTCTGTCACCCCAGGCGTGGGCGCGGTTGGTGATCCTACGCGAGAGCAACGACGGTTCGAGATCGCCCGCAAGGATTTGAAGCTACGTGGCCCTGGAGAGGTCCTGGGGACCCGGCAGACTGGGGGCATGCGGTTTCGGATCGCCGATCCCGTCGGCGACGAGCGTCTGCTTCCCGGGGCCCAGCGGACCGCGGATCTTATCCTCGAACGCTATCCGAGACATGTGCGTCCACTCATTGAACGCTGGCTCCGGGGACGGGTGGAGTACGGAGTGGAGTACGGAAATGTGTAGCAATCCTGATGTGCTAACGGCGCATCAGCAGCCGCATCAGGTCGGCCGCTTCGACCTCGCCACCATAGTTGAACGGCACAGGCAAATAACCACCGGCGAGCTTGAGGATACCCGAAATCCGGTAGTCCCAGCTGCCGCCGGTGATGGCCAATTCCGGCACCTTGCGGATGAGGTCCAACAGCTGGGTATTGACCTCGACGTCGACGATTTCTTCGCCGAGCGCCGGGATCTGGCGGTCGAGATCGCCGCCGCCATTGGCGATCTCGTGGCCCTCCACCGCCAGCGCATAGGTCGCGCCCTTGATGGGCAAGGTGCGATCGTTGGGGTTCTTGACCTTGAGACTGACGATGAAGCTCTGCCGGTCCGGGGTGAACTCTCCGGGGCGGAACCCGGCCATGCTCACCTCGGGCGAGGTCCAGGGCTCGGTGAGTTGGGTGAGCTGGGTAAGCTGGGCGCAGCCGGAGAGTACGAGCAGCGATAGCAACGCAGAGAACAGGTAAGGACGAGCGCGCTGATACATGGTAAGCAGTCCATCGTCAGGGGTTGAATCCAGGACAAGCCTATCAGATACGGACGCGAATTGGTGTGCCTTCGTGATTTCTTGCCTGATTGGGGCAACCACGGGGTTGCCCCGCCGTGCTTGCGAGCAGCGCGCCCACTCGCCTCGGACGTCGGTCTTGTCTTCACGCCCCGGCTTTGATAGCGTTTCCGTTCGAGCCCCGGTTTGCGTGGGGCTTTCTTTATGGTGGCCCTCGTCGGTCCCCTCGCGACGCGAAGCCGTGAACCCGGTCAGGCCCGGAAGGGAGCAGCCGTAGCGGTGGCAGCGAGTGCCGGGGTGTGGCTGGCGGGGACCGCCTCCCTCCGTGCAGAGTACGGATGCTCTCAATCACCGATAACATTGTTGTAATATACCCGTCACACGTGAATATTTCGCCACGATGCACGCCGCTCGCACCCGATAGCCGCGTTGCGACTCGTCGCAATAGGGCTTGGCTATTCCTCCTCGTCGCGCCTTGCTCTCGGGCACGATCAGCACACCTCGCTTACCATAATATTCACGTGCGACGGGTATAGTCTGTCATGCCCGCGAATGTATAGACTGGGGTGGGGAGCAGACCCCGGCCAAAGAAAAACGACGAGTCACGCGAATCCTCGCCTTTCGCGATTTGGAGTCATCACCATGACCAATCAGCGTATCTGTATCCTGGGCGGGACCGGCTTCGTCGGTCGCCATCTGGTTACCCGGCTGGCGGCGTCCGGCTACCATTGTCGGCTGCTTGCCCGGCGCCCGGAACGGCATCGGGAGCTCTCGCTCATCCCCGGTACCGAGCTGCGCCGGTCGGACATCTTCGAGACCGGTGCCATCGAGAAACAACTGGCCGGCTGCACCGTCGTCGTCAACTTGGTGGGCATCCTAAACGAGGGGGGAGACCGGACCTTCCAGGGGACCCATGTGGACCTAGTGGAACGCATCCTGGATGCGGCCCAGGCGGTCGACGTGCCCCGCTATCTGCACATGAGCGCCTTGCATGCCCAGGCCACCCAGGGTCCCAGCCGTTACCTCCGTACCAAGGGCAAGGGTGAGGACCTGGCCCAGGCCCGTACCGGTATGCAGGTAACCAGCTTCCGCCCCTCGGTCATCTTCGGTCCCGGTGACGGCTTCTTCAACCGTTTCGCCACCCTCCTGAAACTCACGCCGGGAATATTTCCTTTGGCCTGCCCGGACGCCCGTTTCGCGCCCGTCTATGTGGGCGATGTGGTGTCTGCCATGACCAACGCCCTGGCCGATCCCGGTTGCGTAGGCAAAGGCTACGACCTGTGCGGTCCCCGTATCTATTCCCTCAAGGAGTTGGTCGAATACACCGCGGGTTTGATCGGCCGCAAGACAGTGGTGATGGGACTCCCCGATTTCGGGGCTCGGCTCCAGGCCCGGATCTTTCAACTGCTGCCGGGCAAACCCTTTACCATGGACAACTACCTCTCCCTCCGGACCGACAGTACCTGCGGGCACGATGGCTTGGCGGAGCTCGGTATCGAGCCCCGGGCGGTGGAGGCCCTGGTCCCCGGTTATCTGCGCTGAGCCGTTTCTGAGAGCCTGTCTGGCATACGGCTGTTCTGCTTGCAGAATCGAGAAGTGCGGAAGCGAGGCGTCCGGTCAGCTTTTCCGCTCTATTTCGTTAGGCTCTAAACAACCGAGCCGGTCCCGCAGGTCGCGAAAGGAGAAACCGGTCCAGTCCGTAGCCAATCCCTTGTCCAGTCCGATTACCTGGAAGCGTTCGCCCATGGCTGCGGGCAGGACCAGCTGTTTGGTGCCGAGTATCGTATCCATGGCGTCCGGGCCGGCGGCCACCTGGGCCAGCAAGCGATCAAGACCACAGCCGATGAGGAAATGGGCCTGGGTGGTAAAGCCTGCGATGCGCAGCCCGGCCTGGACCCCTGCCTCGGCAGCGGCGGTGAAGTCCACATGGGCCGTGATGTCCTGGAGACCGGGATACGGATAGGGATCCGGGTGGGCACGGTGGCGGTAGTGGCACAACAGGGTGCCGCGGCGGCGGTTGCTGCGATAATACTCGGCCCGCGGATAGCCGTAGTCGATGAGCAGGATCAACCCCCGTTCCAGTATCTCCGCCAGGGCCCGGATCCAGGGGGCGAGGCGTAGATTGAGCTCGGATTCATAACCGGGATCGACCGCCAGCCCTTGGTCCTGAAGCCTGCCCAGGGCCGTCGCGAGCTCCGGGCGGACGGGTTCCACGGCGACCTCTTCCAGGCCGTTCGACGCGGGCCTTACACACAGTTCCCGGGGTCTGCCGTCCGCGCCGATGCGGAAACGGTGCACGGGCATGGCGTCGAGCACCTCGTTGGCCAGGACGCAGCCCCTTAACCGGGTCGGCAAGCGGTCGAGCCAGCGCACACGCGCCAGCAGCTCCGGTACCTGCTCCGCGAGCAGACGCCGCTGGTCCGCCCGCAGCTCGGGGCTGAGCTCCAGGATAAGGTAGTTGCGGGGCAAGGCCGCAGCATCCGCCAGGGAAGACAATATCTGCGCAGCGAGGGCCCCCGAACCGGCGCCGAATTCCAGGATATCCCCGCCCTCCTCCCTTCCCCACAGGGCCTCCAGTACCTCCCGGCACTGCGCGGCGATGCAGGCCCCGAACAGGGGCGAGCGTTCGGGGGCGGTCGTGAAATCCCCCTGGGGCCCGAGCTTGGGGAGGCCGGCGACATAATAGCCGAGACCGGGGGCATAAAGGGCCAACTCCATGTAGCGATCGAAGGGCAGGAGCCCACCGCAGGCCGCCGCCTCATCCCGGATCAAATCTAAGAGCCGCCGGCTGTGCGCGACCGCGGCGGCGTCCGGTGCAGGGATTTGAACGGGTGGATGTTGCATCTCAATGCCATTTAAGTTACGCGTTACCGGTCGGCAAGGTAAGAAAAAAACAACGAATCACGCGAATCCTCGCGAATGGATCCGCGCCGATTCGTAGTTCTCCCTATCAAATCCAACCCAAGGCCATTAAGTCAAGCCCCAAAGCCCCTCTCCCGGCGGGAGAGGGGCTTTTACGACACCCTCCCTCCGGGAGAGAGCTTGCCCTGAGTGCAACGAGGGGGTTTGGGGTGAGTTGGTCGCAAAACACCAATAGGACAGGATTGACAGGATTATTGTCGTTCCTGAATTTCCGACACCCGATCACGCCCTGACCAAACCGGCAAGTGCCATTCATAACAAGAAATACCTGTTAAGGGGACCCTGAAAAATCCCATGCTCAATACTTTCTCATAATAGAAATCGGCCCCACGACCGTGGCGGTGGATGGTCATGTTGCTATGTTCCTTCCCCTCGGGGACCGAGGATCGATTGCGACACCCTCCCGGGGTGGTGGTCAGGCCGGCACCGGCCACGATCCTGGGGCAATCGGCAGGTGTTCACTGTATCATTCCCTGGAATCAGACACGGAGATATCAGGTGGTGCAAAACGCAGAAACACTCTCGGACAAGGTTGCGCTGGTCACCGGCGCCGCCCACCGCCTCGGTGCCCGGATCGCGCGCTGCCTGCACGCGCAGGGCATGGATATGGTCCTCCACTACCGGGGTTCGGAGGCCGCCGCCCAGGCCCTCGCGGCCGAGCTGACGCTGTCTCGACCCGATTCCGTGCTATTACTCCGGGCCGATCTCAATCGTTGCCATGAATTTACCGGCCTGATCGAGCGGATCCGCGCTTTCCGGGGCAGACTGGATGTGCTGGTCAACAACGCATCCGGCTTCTACCCGATGCCCTTCGACGACGCCGGCGAAGAGCAGTGGGAGGAGCTCATGGGCTCCAACCTCAAGGGGCCCTTCTTCCTGACCAAGGCAGCCGCGCCCTTGTTGCGCGCCGCGTCCGGTTGTGTGGTCAATCTGGTGGATATCCATGCCGAGCGGCCCCTGGAGGGCTATCCCATCTACTCCATTGCCAAGGCGGGTAACGCCATGATGGTGAAGGCCCTGGCGTGGGAGCTGGGGCCACAAGTCCGAGTCAACGGCATCGCTCCGGGGGCGATCCTATGGCCCGAACAGATGTCGGGCGAGGGCGTCAAACAAGAGATACTCGCGCGCACGGCACTCAAGCGTGCCGGTGCGCCCATGGATATCGCACGGGCCCTGATATTTTTGATTCGTGATGCTGATTACATCACCGGCCAGATTATCGCCGTCGACGGCGGCAGGACGCTCCAGCAATAAATCAGAACTCGAAGGCAATCGGCCGCAGGGGTGGCGCCGGTTTTTCAAAGGCCCGCCAGAGCTCTCCATAGCAACGGCCACTGGTCGGATGGCGCTCCTGAGCGGCCACTTCCACCAAGGGACCCAGCACGAAGGCGTGGTGCAGAATCTCGTCTCGGGGCAGGGTACAGCCGTCAATCGTTCCGGTAAGATCCCCGTAGGTCAGCAGATCCAGATCCAGGGTCCGGGGCGCGAACTTGTTCGGGCCCCGGACGCGCCCGAAGTCGTCTTCGACGGCGCGCAGGGCGTCGAGGAGCACGCCGACCGATTCACCGGAATCGAACCCGGCAACCAGATTGAAGAAGGGTTGGCCGTCGAAGCCGACCGCCTCGCTTTCATAGACGGAAGACAGGATCAGCCTCCCGAAACGTGCGTGCAGGGCATGCACCGCACCCCGGATACAGCGTTCCCGATCCTGATTGCTGCCAATACTGATCCAGCAACGTGCTATCGCAGTTGGCCGTCGTCTGGAGGGATATGCGTCAGGTGACATTGTACAGCCGTACCGAAATACCGAGGACATTACGATTTATCGCGTTCCCCGCGCTCGATAACGACGCCGACGTCCGTGGCGTCGGAAATGGCATCAATCTTGTTGAGTCTGAGCCGGACCCAGCGCACCCCGAACTCGTCATGGATGATCCCGGCGCAACGCTCCGCCAGGGTTTCCACCAGCTCGGCCCGGCTCTCGCCCACGAACTGCTTCAGGCGCTTGGAGACGGCCTTGTAGTCGAGCGCATCCTCGATGCGATCGCTGGCCGCGGCCCTGGCCACATCCGTACTCATCTCAAGATCCAGAACGACTGGCTGCTTGATCTTCTTCTCCCAGTCATGGATGCCGATAGTGGTCTCGATGCGCAACCCGTGCAGGAAGACGATATCCATGCGAGCTCCTCTTTTGATTTCTCCGGTCACAACGGCTTCACCATCTGACAAGCCCGGATATGGCTTCCGGCCCTATGCCGAAATGCGCCGGGCGGAATATGTCGGAAACGCCTGGTTCCAGGTATCAAGGTTGAACACGGCGCATCCGGCGACGAAGGAACCTTGCCAACCTGCTGTTTCCGGAACCGCATCCGCCACAGGTAGTTTACGCTTGAGCGCGTCGGTTCGGGCAAGAAGATCCGCATTGGTCAAACGTTCGAAGGCTACCAGGATCAGATAATAGATCGGTTTTTTGGTCCGTTCGGCTGCCCATTCGTAGAGGAATGAGTTCCGATATTTCCGATAGAAATCGGCATCCTCCCTACCGCTGAGAAGTCCTTCGACATAATCACTTTTGACATCAGGCGGAAGGGATGCAGGATCGGGCGGGTCCTTGATCTCGATGAACAGAATACGGTCGGTCAGCTCGACGATGAAATCCACGGCCTTCAGGGCACCTTGAAAAATAGCGCTGTTGCTGGCGGTCGAGTTAAAATCGCCATGGGCCAGTACAGTTTCTTCGACCACGAAAACCGGTTGCACAGTATCAGCAAGTTGGGTGACCCCCTGGAGCGGCTGGTCGCGGCGATCCCGTGGGAGATCTATGCGTCCTCTACTGGAGCCGGTCCACGAACGGGAACGCAAATCCAACGCGGGTCGCAAGCCGTTCGATGTGGTGTTGATGTTCAATCTCCTGATCCTACAGACACTCTACAATTTGGCGGATGAGCAGGTCGAGTATCAAATCCGTGATCGGCTTTCATTCGCGCGCTGTCTTGGTTTGGGGATCGAGGATGCGGTTCCCGATGCCACCACCG
>Ga0209453_1000070_pt1 | contig 12165 bp, 6 predicted proteins | sample WorMetulBAHAMAS1_FD_187397 | JGI IMG/M metagenome (GOLD analysis project Ga0209453, IMG submission 187397) | Marine gutless worms symbiont microbial communities from Max Planck institute for Marine Microbiology, Germany - Olavius ullae BAHAMAS.1... | ecosystem: Host-associated > Annelida >...
AACAAAAATATAAGGCGACGCCAACGAGTCAGTAGAAGAACCGTAGCGGATTAAACACGCGATAGCTGAAATTTGTTCCGTGAACGATTCGCAACTCGTTTTTCGTAAAGTTTTTGCTTTGTTTCTGTGCATCGTTATCATGTACAGATATGTGTGTGAACACGTGTTTTTCTTGCGATAACTTGTTTACGCAAACTTCGATATCAAGTGTTCGATAACAAATAAAATCGATTACATGCTACAAAAACCTCATAAACATAGGTTAGCTTGATTAGAAGAAACATATATTCTATGTAATCACGAGAAATTGTGAGTTATAATTATAGCGATATGAAACTGCGCCAGTTGTGGGATAAAAGCGAAAACCACGACGAACAAAATGATAGACGAAATAGAGACATTGACGATAGAGCGATCCTTTCACGGCGTAATTGTCACAGGAAAGAAGACCGAAAAAATTACGAAAAATGCGACTGAAAGATGGTGGTCGAAATGGAAATGTCATGAACTCGAGAGAGATATGGCCAGTTTAAACATCGTGTTTCGCCTCAATGCACCAGTTTTGTCGGGCATCGTATCGGCGTGCTTCATAGCAGACAAGGACGTTTATGAGATTGTTGTGCCACTACAGCCTCTATCTTTCGGAGTTCGACTGGTGTATGTATACGATAATTCGGATGTTTATTTTAAACTCGATCCCGAATGTTATACCGACTTGCCCTCTAATTTTGTGGTGTGGATTTCAAGAATATTAAGTCAATTTCATGACGAAACGATTGGAGACGTACACATGACACGCACTCTCAAATGGATGGAAACGGAAAAAACGGAAAATGTCAGCGTATGGGACATTTTTTCTAATGCATATACCACAGCTGTGCAAAGTAATGGTCATCGCGAAGCTTATAATATCGCGGTTACCAACACCATGAAAGAACTACATCGAATGAAAAGCGCTCTTGCTTTAGAAGAATTTAAATCTGGACTACAAAATACATTAAACGATCCGCCAAAATTGCTGAATGTCCTGAAATCTGCGGGTGTTGAATGGAACCATGATAGATTTACATCGTGTGTCGACGATATGAAAAGGCTTCATGATACGTTAGATGACTTTTGTAAGGATCAATCTTCCTTCGATTCGGAATTTACTTTGGCAAAAGCAGCGTTAGAATACCAGTCTCTTTATGACCTCTTGCTAAAAAAGGCGAGTGACAACATTAATATACTAAAACAAGACGCTAGTCTTCAGGAGGAATATTCGGCTGCACTCAGTTATGCTTTGGAACTCATAAATAAAAAATATCAAACATCCGATCTTCATGTTGTACTTTATGCCATAAGTTTTGTCGAAAAAAAAATTCACGCAAAAATCACATACGATGTGGCGAATGTTAAAAATGTATGTCTGAAAAATATGTTGCAAAAGTGCAACCAAAAAAAGCTTCAACCTACTAAAGCTGAATCTATCCGTATTGAAAAAGCTAGGTCGTTCTCAAAGGAAACGAGCCTACTATCGTGGAGACTTGACGAGTTTGACGAACTGTTGGAGAACCACAGAAAAATGGTAATTGACAAGCCGCTGCCGGATAACCTTCTGGATAAGATTGAGGCTCAATTTGAATTCGAAAAATGGGGCTTGTTTTATCGTAAAGAAATCGGTGTGGAATCACTCACACGCAATGGAATTAAACTTGAAGATTACATTGCGGACTTCAAGAAAATAACTACAGACGAAAGAACGATGAATGTTGATAAAATATTAAGAAACGAGATTTTACAAGAGTTCAGTCGTTTGAATTATTGGGAGTTGAAGAAAGAGACGTTGTCAGAAGTTACTGATGCCCTTCAGACACTGTGCGGTTTGGTGACTCGACTGGGCTCCATTCTAATTTCCGCTGAGTCCGCGTGGCCGAATTTGCCGTTAGTATTTAACTCTACAACAACAGTCTTTCGCAACAGTGAAGATGTGGAAAATTTCGTAATATCGTATCAAAATTTCAAGAAACCTACACTGCTCGAGTGGCCCGTTGTTGTCTCTGGCTTGGAAAGGTCTAATTTCAACACAACTATCGATCGTTTCGTTGGTGAAGAACTAAAGCAAGCGTGGAATAAATCGGTGGTTAAAGTGTACGACGATGCTCGGAAGCGCGTCGAGTTAGCCAAAGATAAGTACGAAAGCACGATAAAGGAGATTGTGCGATTAGCTGAAGATGACTACTGTGATCTACGAACTGTCTACATGGAAACGATCAAGAAATGTCATACAACAAATCGGAATACGAGCAATTATGATACGTGGTGGGAACTTGTCGAAATGGAGTTTTGTCGTCGGTCCCCGCACGCGTTCAGACATGTTGCAAACATAACCAATAAACAAACATTTATGCAACAAGTTGTCCAGAACAAATGGCACGTCACTATGCTACCGAACGAATGTGAACACAAAGAGTGGATAGAAAAGCTATCTTTTGCCCTGTTGCGGCGGGCACACGACAATACCGCAAAACAGCTGTTGGCAGTCGTCGAAAAGTGTGTGGCAAAAGCTATTGAGGAGAAACGCGACGCCTGGAAGCGGGGGATAGAAAGAATCGATCGGACTGTAGACGAATATTACGACGTGGAATTCGTTTCGGCGAGTGACAAGAATGATGCCGTTTCGGTGCCTTGTACGCAATTTTACCAGTTGAAACCCGAACTCAACCGAATTCTGGTGTATGCTACGCGCATTTACGGTATAGACGCTATCGGAATGGAGCTTTTCAACTGGATCGCGGACGGATACGGAAAGTGGTTGGTTACGGATCATGTAAAGGAAGAGTTTGTTTCGTCGCACTGTTTTGCGAATACTGATGATCCAACCGAATGTTTTTACGGTGCACTCACTGCACTCTTGTTCGACTTCCTCAATGTTTATGAAGTTTGTTGCACACAGTTGATGCCAGATGTTAAACAGCAGGGAATAAACCTCTACCATGCTCTAGTGAGATCATTTCCCGTATACGGAAGAATTGTTTCAAAAATATGTGGATGGAATTCAGCTTATGGTAATGAAACACAGTCAGTTGTGGACGTATATGAAAGGTTGTCTTTGTCGTCCGATTACAAAATTCCCGAACTCTTGCCCATAACAGCGATTCAAAATATCGCAGTGACGAAAGAGACGATAAAGATGTTGGACAATAAAGTCGATATACCGTTTCTTGAGCGATGTTTGTCGGGAGAATTGTGGTCGCCGTCAGGTCCTTTATACACCAATTGGGCAAACTGGAAAAGAAGATGGTTTTATAATGCTCGGAAATTAGTGTTTGATTGTAACGGAGATAAACTGATTCATACTGTTAATGAACAACGAATTCATCGATATGACGATTTAATAGTCAACAGCGAAGAACTGAGAAGTTTTCTGGAGAGGCATAATGTGTCGCGAGACGTGACTGTGAAATTTTCTAAACCCGCAGAGAGTCATGCTGAGGTAACCGAGAGCACGTTACCACCAAGTATAATAAATGCGGGGCTGTTAGACGATTTACAAGACGTTTTAGACAGGCCGGAAGAAGACGATTATTATTTTGACGAAGAATTGCTTGACAGTGCTGCGTTTGCAAGTTTTAGCTTTTACACGGCTCCGTATTTTCCTTCATTGAAGGAAGAACTAATAAAAGTTGGTGTTGAACCAACACAGTTACAACGTCTAGAAGAAGACGGTAGCGAGATTTCTGATCTCATATCAGACATTGAAGACTTACGATTGGAAGAGAGTAGTAGTGCTGAAGAAGAAGAAGAAGAAGAAGAAGAAGAAGAAGAAGAAGAAGTTAGTATAGAAAAATACGAGGATAAAAAATATCAGACACGAAGATTTATTGTAAAATCAAAAGATTTCAGACGCCATCTAATCTCATTGCATGATCTTTTTCATCTCGTTTCACTGAACAACAATGACTGAAGAAAAAGTCGTTGCGCTATCCATTGAAATATTTAACCTACGCATTGAAATAGCCGTAGAATGTGGGTTGTATAGACCCTGTAATCTACCGAATTATGACAACCTAGAAAATGGTGATCCTTTTCAATACGGAAGCGTAACGTGGCTGAGAAGATTTTGCACGAACGGCATAGTACTGATCTTCGATCGTCTTCTGCGGAGTGTAAATATCTCACTTATCGGTAATGGAATGACGTGCGCCATGGACGCCAGATGTGTGCATGCTTTGCGTGTTACAAATTATTTTATGAGAACCACACTTATTTCGCGTTCAGATGCGCAAACAACGTCGTCAATTCTGTACCAATGCGGCGAAATTATGGTGAGTGCTTTGAAGAGACTGCACGATGGTGAAAATGTGAACAAAAAGTTGATCGACACGGAGCGACGTCTAACTAGCATTATTGATGAGCAACATTCGAGATATAAAACTCTAAAAAGTGCGTACAGGTGGCGATTTCAAGGACGATACTACACAGTGCGCAAAAAGACCGTTGGCGAGGCTACTAACAACTTTGTGACGGAACAGTGGGCTACTGCCGTGCAAAATGTGCACCGTGAAGTACAGCCGGACGCCAACTATGCACGAAGACTGGCTCTGTACGAACTGATCATCCATCACTGTACCAACATGACCGCGTGGCAGTTGTTTCGTTTCAACGAACTCCTCTCACGGTGTCATACTGCTTACCCAGATCTGCTGTGTAACAGCGACAACCTGTTGTTGTTAACTATGGCCTATGAAATGGGACGAGCTCGACTACATACAAAGTTACTCGAAGTAAATCCGAAGAGTTGTCGATGTTTCGCAAAATGTGTAGGTCCAATCGGCGACTGCAGACAGTTGGAAAATAAAGTATGGGACTCGTTCGAACGACACGCCGGACTCATCGTATGCGGGGCGTGCCGACTCTCTCCCATTGTTGAAAATACGTCAGCAGAGAAACCGAGAAGGACACATTCCTCAATAACGCCGGAAGTGGAGTCTTGTTCTGTAGACGGATGCAGCTCGTACAAAATGGTTAGATTGGTGGTAACTGACGTACGCGTGACAGAAACCGGTCACGTGCACATTAGGTATGCTCACCGATTTTTTGCGACCAACAGCATAAATGTAACGGACGAAGTGAGTGGAAGAAGGAAGAACGGTACGGCGGCAAGATATTACGGCGTTTGTTACGGCGGAAAGAGAACGTGCAAAAAGCGGTTTATTATCTCGTCGCCATCAGCGGCGATGGCCGCCACCAGCCACGTTCCACCATATTCCGACACTAATTACTGGTTTCGATGCGGTAATTGTCAACAGGATAGGGACGAAGGTGCGACGTCATCTTTGGCTTTAACGACCGTCCACGACGAGACGTGCCTTTCGAGGTGGTTTGCAACGAAGACATTTCCGAAGGAAAAACTCTGTAGAGGGTGCAAAATTGCAGCTACATGTTCTCATCTTGACGAAATTTTGTACAAGTACATTACATCGAAGGAAGAAGTTTCGTGTAGTCTCGTGAAAAAGTTAAATCGCCTAGCTGTATTACGCTGGTGGTTGTGTAAGTCCGAAGCGTGGTAATACAGTGTAATGCGTATGATGTTAATATCACACAGTGTGGACTTACATTGTTCCGGTTTATATGTACTCAATGAGTGCTATTTATTTAAAGTCACAGTCTAGTACTCCAAAATAACTCCCAGGTCTTGTTGAATATAATTGTATAGGAACTTCATAGATAGAATGCACTGCAAGTTTATGAAAACACATTCTTAATTATGGTTAAATGCTTCTTTTTCGGTTTGATACAACTCGTTCTGAATTTGCACAAAGAATCATTATACAAAGCTGTTTTCACGGTGTTCGACAGTTCAACGCGTAGCAACTGCAATTACAGCGAGAACGATAATTGCTACAGAAAATACGACAGCCATCAGATAGCTCTTCGTTGTTAGTATATGTTTTTCTCCCAGTGCGGATTTTCTTGATGAAGTTTCACCGAAAAGAGTTGTCTTTCGCTCCATCATCACTCGCGCTAAACCTCCTCTTAGAATGATCTCTTTTCCTTCCAACTGAACGTCTTCCATCGCACAACCAACTTTAAGCACAGCTCCAGGTTTATTGGCTATGTCGTAAAACGCGCTGTCGTGCAAATCGACTTCCATTAGCACTCTCTCGTCGTCAAAATGGGATGTTTTTCTTGTTCTACATCTATGGGCTGGATGTGAACTGCAGGTTCCATCTACTCTAAGAATGGCAACAGCCTCTTTATTTGTCTTTTTCTGATTCGAAAACGTTTCTGTATATATCAGCACGTCTCTTAAACGGAGCGTGTTGTTGTGACAAGGTTCACGCATCCAATCCGGTAGTAAACATGCCAGTACGGTTGAGGCAAAGGTTTGGTTTTCATTCACGACTTTGATCACCGGTTTGAATACGGAAGGCGGAGTGACGCAAGAAACATTCTCATTTAGAGTAGAAACTTTAATCAAATGGCTCTTTTCGCTAACCCGTTTGACTAAGCACGCAAAATTCCAACCATTTCTGTGTATAATACTCAACGCCGCAATTGCAACATTCTTTTTATTTTCCTTATCGTACACGCAGTAACCTCTTCCTGAGTTGCTAGAATTCACACTGAACTCAAACGGCAACTTTCCTCGTCTTTCGTCGTGTTCGTTGCCGGGACAGTGCATAAATGTCTTGGATGGTCCGTCGTCTGGCATATGTATTATTATTAAATCTAAACTTGATATATCGCATTTTTTGTGTGCAGCGCTATCGTAAGCCATTTCGCAAATGAAAAAGTTGCTGTCGTTAAGCATCTTGTAAGACGTAACCGCGTAGTCGTCTTTCGTACATACATCAGGTAAATTAGATAATCGTATCTTTTTGCTTGTATGCCAAGAATTTAGGTACATACACCATCCTTCTTCGTAGTTTTTGAGTACCGATTTTCTTATCAGTATTTCAAACGGTAGATCGCCATCAAAATCCGTCACAGGGTTATCCACAAACAGTACAGGTGTGTCGAGAGTAGTGTCTGCGGTTGTTACGTTGTACGTCGAAACGTAAGAAACATTTGAGTGATAGACTCTCCACTCTAACAGTTTTGTCCGAGGGAAATATGCCACCACAGCGTAACCCAACGAGGGGTGAAAGAGACAAATGTTTATTTCAGCTTCTGTCTCATTTTCTTCTTTCACGCTTCTGATACATATTTCTTTAATGTTCAGACAAGATAATCTGACATATTCCTGCCCGTTTTGTATTACTTCTACGCTGTTGTTTATATACAAAGTTGGTCTCGGCAAAAAGTAAAGCAGTTGCCTGAAGTCAGGGTTACCGATGATTTGATTGCCGCACACATACTCCAGTACTAAATTTTCATATAGTCTTTCGGAGGACTTTCTTCCCATGACATCGCAGATCAGTTTGTCACCGAATTTCATTTCCTCTGGGTCAATAACGGCGTAACCAACGAGACCCTGGATGTTGTCGTTATTACACAAACTCATTTTTCGTCTGCACGTGCATCCGAATCTCAGTTGAGAAACAAAGACATCTTCGTCGATTCTTAGATTTCGTAATGACGGCAGTGTTTCCTGTAGGACGTATTTTGTCCGTGTTCGAATAAGCTCCGTTTCAACTGCCCGTTCAGTAAACAACGCGTTTATTTTATAGTTAAATGGACTATCGAACTTATTTTCGCAATGGGGACACATGTCTGACGATATAACCTCCCACGGAATTACTAATTCCGAATCTAAGTAAATTTGCCTACCATACCAGGGTACGTGGGTGTCTCCCATTTCTTCGGGGAATGGTTGTAAAAGTCTTACACTTTTTACTTGCTTTGTTCTGGTACCCGTAGCACAATAGTATTGTCGCCACATGCAGTTCATTTCTGTGTTTTGGTAGGCATTGGCTTTCGGTAGTTTTCTTTTAGTAATTATCACTTCCTCCCCGTCGTCGACGTCTAAAGCGTGTACCATATAGTGTCCACTTTCTTCGCCACACCACGTGTCATTCGTGTTCTGATGGGCATGTGAACCGTTCACAGGTCGTCCACCCGAAAAGCTGCATACGACACTCGCAATAAAAATAATTCTGCCTCCGTTTGGTCCGCAAGTCATTCGCGCTTTCGAAAAGCCGTTTTCCATAAAGGTTTCTAGTTTTAGACCTTTTAATAGTGGCCGTTCAAGTATTCCCTGTATCACAGCTGCATAGAATGAGCTGGTGAGTCTAGTGTCTGGCATGACGTGTGTTATATAGTTTGGTATGGCAATGTACTGGCGATACTCTTGACTGGGTACCATCACTTGTCGGTAGGTAAAACCAGAATGCATCCTCAAAGGTTTGATTCCTGCATCCGACGGAAGTTGAATGACGATATGATGTGTGTTGAAATTGTGCACCAAAAATGTGGTTTTATCCGGTGACTCAAAAGCAGGAAGAAAGTTTTGTAGTAGTGAGGACACGTCTAAAACGATGTCTGGAGAGATTCGTGCGAAATATGACGATGAATTTGAAGCATGGATCGATGCGACTAAAGTAAGATAGTCGCACCCCAGTTCTCCGTAGTCCGGCAAAATTACGTCAGTCGGGTCTTCTCCTAAGCAATGCGTCAGTTCACTATGGTATTCTTCGTCTGTACACTCGTACTGGGGTGTTCCCATAACCGTAGGCTTTCCCGTTGTGCGCGAGTATCGTCCATAAATATCTCTGTACACAATGCTGTCGACAATTCCATCACGTTTGCGTAAAAGTCGTACATCTAACTGCGGCAGAATACTCCGTTCAGAAACCGGTGGTTTCAGAGATGGTAGGTTTAGGTTAGGAACGACACATGCCACCTTCATAGATTCCGATCCGGTTCTCGGGATGATTTGTACTTGGGGATAGCGAAGTTCGGCAAACAATGAAGAATTCCAACGGGGAGTTATATTGTGAAAAAGTGCTGGAGCTGATGAGCGGGGAGTTATATTGCGAACAAGTGCTGGAGCTGATGAGTTTTGATTTTTCCACATAGCTGAACATTCCCAAATCATTAAATCGTCGTCTGTCACGGGATAAATACTTGCAGTTATTGTTCTGCTTGGATTGGGAATTTCATGAGTATCATATACACACATATCTTTCATTTTATACCTGTTGTGAGCTTTTATGCTTTCTTCAAGATGAAGAATGCCTGTTTTTCTTTCTATAGCATTTACAAATGCAGAGGCCGAGCAAGAGTCCTGATCAATGGCTGCAGTGTCGAACGCTAGCGTGAAAAAATACTCGCCTTCTGTGCGACCAATGTAAATTACCATTTTATCCGGGGGTAAAGGTATTGGTTGTCCATTTTTTGGCACGGGTATTGACGTTCTACACGATGCTTCCAAACCACGCGAACTGTAGTGAATTGACTCGGCGACCCATCGCACCACCGTTCTATCCGCGAGAGACCCGATTTCGACTCCTACGCTACGCAACGACCACAAAATGAGAATAGCCAACTTACAACAGCACAGGTTTCTGGCCATTGCCCGATACTTTTCTATATTATATAGACCTTCATAACTATACACATTCGAACATCAGGAATACACACAAAATGTCGTGTGTTTTCCTGCCGAAGGACATAACACCGGGAAAATATACTGGTGGTTTAGAACAGCCCATAGACTGGAAAGTCAGTCGTCGTTTGTGTGCGAGAAAAATTAACAACACAATCGTAATCATCGTTACGGGCAAGCAGCTTGCGCCGCAAGACCGTGATGCTTTTACAATGTTTGAAACTCGCTACTCAACGGGCGATTCGACTCTGGTGTACGACGGAATTTCGCTACGTCTTGACATACAGGAAACCAACCTCCCAGTGGATTCGTTGACAGACCAAGATCTCCATACGTTAATGGTCGAATGTTACAAGGCTGTTGAATTACAGAAAACCGACTACACGGACAGAATGACAAAGAAGTACTTCGATAATACATTTACCGTGGAGAAACGTGTTGGTAATGTAAGGCACATTGAAACGGCCGTTTTTAACGCTGGTGGTGCTGAATACGAACGCGCACCAGACGTTTATGTAAGACCAACATAAAATACAGTAGACACACCAGATTATGCAGCAGTCCAACACAACGGTTACGTATTTTATGGTAGCATGATTTTGTATATTCTCTCGATCCACTTTTTTTATTAGTATCAGCAGTCAAATAACAGCAGCTGCATGACGACATTTCTACATGAGACTTATTTACAGTTTCCAGACTTTTTCGTTGGGAGGAATTCTCCGCTCACGAACCACCTTAGGTTTAGGTTTATTGTTGTCACCGGCGCAGTCGGTAAGTAACTTTTTCATCTGTTGATCTGATTGCTCATCGCACAAGTTGAAAACGGAATTAGATCGTCTGTTCGTCGTCGATTCATTCATAAAAGTAAACCGTCTTCGTCGCTGGATTCAACATCGAACCGCAGTTCATTTTCGTCTTCACCCTCATACGTTTGGCGCATCTCCAGTTGCACGAGATCGCCTTTGTAATGACCTTCGCATATGTCTGCGCAAAGACAGACACTCATAACCACGGCTATTGGAAGATCGTCTTGTGTAAAACTTCCATCTTTTCCAGTTCTTTTACCACATATTTTATACACGGCTTTTCCCGTAATTTGACTGATCGTAGGGCGAATTTCGAGTAGTTCGAGCTTTTTGGCTACATAAAAAGGAATCGAATCACAATCTCGGCCTATCCACCAGCTCCAAATCGTGCTAGCGCATAATACGTCGCAAACGTTTCCCGACGTGGGATTGTAAAGGCTGGAGAAAAAGTGGTATATTTTGCGTACTTTGTTGGAACCTAAGACGTATCCGATTCTATAGGATTTGACTTCATTTGTTCTGTAGTCGGATTCTTCGCATAAACGGTTCAACTCATAAGCACTGACAGATGTACCTTCGTTTCTTTTCTTGTAAGGTCTAAATTTTCTTTTTAGTCTTTTCTTTACTGCAGATTCTTTTGTTTTTATAGAAGGAGCTTGTATAGTGGTGCTTAATATTGTAACCTTGTTGTCAATTAGAGACGGATCTTTAGCATACAAAACACCACATCGAGACCAGAAAGGATCAATATGAATGCTGTTGGCTTCCGGAGCAACAACAAAGGTGGAAAAATACCCCTCATACAAGCGCGTTAATACGGAACAAGTACTAATAAATACAGTGGCTAGTGCAAACAATCCATCTTTAGTTTGCGGTTCTACATCGTCCGTCTGGAATTCTTCGACTGACAGAATCACGTATCGGAATCGTGTCTGGCCCGGTTGTGGATTGACTTCTTCCGCTCGTGTGACGAAACACATAGCGTGACACGACCTTCCAACGTTCGTCGGAGCGGGGTCGACGTAAACAACTACTTCTCGAGAGAAAATCATACGCTGTTTGCCGAGGACAACATAGTCTCTCACATCGATAAGATTTGAACAAAATTTTTCACTTCCTCTTGACGACGCCAACTGTCTTTTAGTGTTGTCGTTTAGTTGTTGTGGAGACAGCCCCCGTGGTAAAATCCCTATCTCGCTCAGCATTGCCGTTTTAGCGTCGTCGTTTTCCTCGTCATGGTTCCGAGGACCAGATCGTTGAGCAAAAGCATTTAAGATGCGCCTATAATCGGCGTCTGCAGTAATGTGGTGTGGTTGGTGAAACAAGTAGCACGGACAACACATGGCTGTCACGTCATTTTGTAGCATAGACACTATATGATTTGAACAGACGTGAACTACGTTATTTATGAGAATTTCCGTTCGTCGCAGAGAATTCATATCCACATAAGTTCGGGTATCTTGACCCGATTTATGCGAGCTGGCCAATACCAGATGTCCGTTGTCTGTTAACAACATCGGCACAACTTCTCCGAACGCACTGGGTCGTACGAAACAACTTTCATCGACGACAATGTAATTGTAGGTATCTCCACGGAGAATCTGCAAAGACCACAAAAAAACAAGCAAGGATCATATCACAGACAATATAAATTGGACGTTTTTTTCTTGTTTCTTTTTATTGCATTCGATATGTCATTATTCATGTGCGTAGTGGACAACTGTCCGATTCAACGAATCGATTCGTTTTCGGATCTTCGTCACGAGTCGCTGCGTGCGGCATTTAGTTTTATGCAGTTAAAGGATTTTTTCGTTTGTCAAGAGC
>Ga0209453_1000071_pt1 | contig 12158 bp, 12 predicted proteins | sample WorMetulBAHAMAS1_FD_187397 | JGI IMG/M metagenome (GOLD analysis project Ga0209453, IMG submission 187397) | Marine gutless worms symbiont microbial communities from Max Planck institute for Marine Microbiology, Germany - Olavius ullae BAHAMAS.1... | ecosystem: Host-associated > Annelida >...
AACGAAGATCCGGGCGTCTGGGCCGACAGTGCCTACCGCAGTGAGGAAACGGAACGGGTGCTGGAGGACGCCGGCTGCGACAGCCACATCAACGAAAAAGGACACCGTACCCACCCGCTCACTGACGAGCAGCAAGCCAACAACCGCAAACGTTCCAAGATCCGTTCCCGGGTCGAGCACATCTTCGGCTTTCAAGAAAACAGCATGAGGGGGAAATTCATCCGCACCATCGGATTGGCTCGTGCCGAAGTCAAGATTGGCCTCATGAACCTGACCTATAACCCCATGCGTTACCTGCACTCACCAAAGGCAGGAAAGGTGCGCTCGTAGTGGCCTGAAACGGCCAAGAAAGATCCCAAAAGGGCCGGCTGGCAACAAACCAGCCGGGTTCCCGACCTCTTTTTGCCCAATCTTGTCCCCTCAGCAATAAAAATTCGCCTTGGTTGACCACTTGACCTCCAGAAACCGTGTTTTTCGAGGTGCCCAAATCAAAGGGCCATAATACACATCGGGCCGAGATCCCGAAGAGGAAAAGAAAAGCTTTGTCGAGTCCCTCATTGTTGAAGTAAATTTCTCAGTTTGGCCTGCTATTGCTACTGCCTCTTTTAAAATTTGGCTCTTTATGGATTCCGGACTGGTCGAAGAGGACGACAGTCGGTAGCACCATGACCGACGACGGAACAGGCAGCCTTTTCTGTCATCGGTTAGAGTACTATGGATCGCCGTCCCCTTCGATCAGTCTGGACTCCATAAAGAGCCATTCGTTTACGCTACGAAAATACTGATTGTAGCTAGCGAAACAGGTGAGGTAAACCAAAATGACGCAGCGGGAAATGATGGCGGACACCGGCGGGCATCTGAATGCGACCGCCGATCAGCAATGGTTGGCTACCGCTTGGATGATGTTTGGGACTATTGCGCTGGCCCTGGCCGGGATATTCGCTATCCTGCTGGTCATCGCGCGGGCACCCGGTATGGAGGCCTTGTTTCCGACCCAGGATTTCTTCCGCGTCGCCCTGGTCGTCCACGTCGATCAATCGGTGCTGATCTGGTTTCTCGCCGGCTCTGGTATGCTCTGGAGCCTGGCGGGCCGCGTCCCGCTGAAAACCACACGCATCGCCTTCGCCGGCGCCGCGGCCGGGTGCCTGCTGATCACCGCCGCGCCCTTCCTGGGCGCCGGCGATCCCTTGCTCAGCAACTATGTGCCGGTGCTCGATCATCCCCTGTTCCTGGCGGGCCTGGGACTGTTCGGTATCGGTGTCCTGGCGCAGGTGGTCCTGTATCTGACCCGCGCCGTCGGCACCCTGAATTTCGGCGATCCCTTGAGGATAGGCACATTCACCGCGGCAATAGCTACCTTGCTGGCGGGTATCTTTCTGGTCTGGACCTGGGCGGACTTGAATCCGGCTTGGGAGGGCAAGGCCTACTACGAATACCTGTTCTGGGGGCCCGGTCATATCCTCCAGTTCGCCTATACCCAGATCATGCTGGTGGCCTGGATCTGGCTTGCCCGCGCCACGGGCCGCCCCTTGCCCCTGTCCGATTCCCGGCTATCGGCCCTGTTGGTGTTGGGTATCCTGCCCCTGCTCGCGGTGCCCCTGATCCATGGCCTCCACGCGCCCGACTCGGCGGAGATCCGCATCGGCTACACCCATCTGATGCAATACGGAAACGCCCTGGCATCGGTCCCCATCGGGTTGCTCCTTGTCGTGTCCCTGATCCGCAACCGTGGGCGCGAGGTACCCCAGGAGCAATACCCGGTTTACAGTGCCCTGATTACCTCGCTGGTACTATTCACCGTCGGCGGACTGATCGGGGGGGCGATCTCTGGGGTGAACACCATGATCCCGGCCCATTACCACGGATCGATCGTCGGTGTGACCCTAGCCCTGATGGGGCTGACTTATCACTTGCTGCCGGAGTTCGGCTTCAGCCGGCCTGAGGGCCGCATGGCCTGCTGGCAGGCCAAGGTCTACGGCTTCGGCCAACTGCTGCATATCGCGGGGCTCGCCATTTCCGGGGCCATGGGGATTCAGCGTAAGACCGCCGGCGCCGCCCAGGAGCTGAGTGGCCTGGGCAAAGCATTCATGGGCATCATGGGCTTAGGGGGACTGGTGGCTATCCTGGGCGGGATTCTGTTCGTACTGGTGGTGATGCGTGCCTGTAGTCACCGATCGGAGTGTGCCGATACTCACACCAACCCCAAATAGTGGTCCGCCAATAGGAAGGTAAAGAGGACGGAGAGATAGAAGACCGAATAGCTGAAGGTCTTCATCGCCAAGGTATCGCCTTGGCTGCGGAGCAGGCGCACGGACTGATAGACGAAACCCGACCCCAGTCCCAACGCCCCGACGAGATAAAGAGGACCGCTCATGTGGATCATGAAGGGCATGAGCGATACCCAGAACAACAGCAGACTGTAGATCAGGATCTGGAGCTTGGTGTAGGTCAGGCCATGGGTTACCGGCAGCATGGGAATATCGGCCAGGGCATATTCGTCCCGGCGTTTGATTGCCAAGGCCCAGAAGTGGGGCGGGGTCCAAACGAAGACCAACAGGGCCAACAACAAGCCCTCCACGGAGACTTCGCCGGTAACCGCCGTCCAGCCCAACAGCGGCGGCATGGCGCCAGCGATACCGCCCCAGACGATGTTCTGCGGCGTGGCCCGTTTCAGGTACATGGTGTAGATGACCGCGTAGCCGATGAAGGCGACGAAGGTCAAGAGCGCAGTCAGCGGATTGACGAAGACCACCAGGACCAGCACAGACACCGCCGCCAGCCCCAGAGCAAATACCAGAGCATGACGCGCGTCCAGGTCTCCGCTCGGCAGCGGACGTTCCCGGGTACGGTCCATGAGGGCATCGATGCGTTGGTCGACCACGTGATTGAGGGCAGCACCGGAACCGGCGCACAGCCCGATCCCGAGCAAACCGAAGAACAGAGTCGGCAGCGGCACCATCCCCGGCGTTGCAAGCAACATTCCGACCAGCGCGGTAAACAGAATGAGCCCCACTACTTTCGGCTTGATAAGCTCGAAGTAGCGCCGCCATAAAAAGGTTTGGGTCTCGGCCAAACCGAGCTCACTTGTGGCCATACTGAGCACCTTTGATCCAATTCTTGGAGGCCTTGAGCAGATGCTCCAGGTCTTCCAGCGTATCCCGCGCAGGGGCACCTGCCGCATAGCGCATCATCAGGTTACCCATGGGGTCCAGGATATAGATCCGGTCGAGGGCCACGGTGCCCTCTCCTAATAGCTCCGCCAAGCGACCACCGCCCAGCGCAATCCGCATACCAGCGAACTCGGCGCCGAGCTCCCGTGCCAAATCGGTGGCCGTGGTATCGGTCAAGACCAGCAATCGCTCGACGCTATGCTGACTTTCGCCCAAGGCCAGACGGATCTGGCGCATCGCGATCAATTGGTTGCGGCAAGCATCGTCACATGCGCCGCCGGCAAGATAGACCAGGGTCCACTTACCCTCGAGGAGGTCGCGGGGGAAATCCGATCCATCCCAGGTAGACAGCGCCAGGTCCGATGGTAAAGCGACCACCGGATCAATCAGCTCTCCCTTGTTGGAACGGCCCGAGGGCAGGTACTCCGGGTTCAGATAGAAAAACCAGGCCGCGATGGCGGGGGCCGCGAATACGGCGACCATCGCCCACAGGGGAGCCAGACTCCGTGATTTCCTTCCGGCTTCGTCACTCACGTTGCACTCCCTTTGTCTTTCATAATCAAGTTGTGTTTTCTTCGTTATCAAGGACGGTGAGGTTCCGCAAGATTTGGACTGAGGCCAAGCGTGCCCAAAACGACCTGGATGGATGTTGAACCCGAAAGCACACAAAGCGTTACTTCGGCTACAAAAACCACATCAGCGTCGACGTCAGGCACAGATTGATTCACTCGCTTCAAGACGACACCGACCAGTATGCACGACAGCCAGGTCTTTGATGAACTCATTGACGCCGACAACGTGGATTCGGGGGTCTGGGCTGACAGTGCCTACCTGTCAAGTCCTGCAAGATTATAGGCACATTTTTCGAACAGCTGGGGCTGTTTTTGGGACCAGTTTTTCATCGCCTGAAGCGGTGCGAGGCATCTTCCACCCCCTTGCGTTGGCGCCATTTCGCAACCGTGTGACGGTTGAGGTGGTAAGCCTCGGCCAGTTCCCGGTCGCTCACCGACCCAGGCTGAGACTGTAATTCCAGGCGGATGGCCGGTGGGGTACACGGGCGTTCTTGTGCAACTGGATGTTCATGGTGGGTGATTGCTATACTCTAAAGAGTGATGATGTCGGACCTGTCAAACGCCGTCGCCCCGCCTCGACTTCCTTCCCGCTTCCCTCTATTCCCTCCTCGGCCAGCAGGCGTAAGACCTCTCTCGCTTGCAATAGAGGATAGTTCCTCCTCGGTATATAATCACGCAGGACCTGACATCGATCAGGTCTTGAATGTTGACGACACCACGGCCCATAACAGGTTCCATCACGAGATCGCTCTCCTCCGATGAGGGTTTCCAAACGACCCTACGGAGGTGCGGGGCCGCTGTCTACCCACACCGAGGTTAAGCCCCAAGCGGGCACCAGTCTGGAATCCATAAAGAGCCAAGAAAATTTCCTCTGTGTATTCTCTGTATCCTCTGTGGTGAAACAAGTCGACGCAGGGTCCACTGTGCTGACCCTTTCCGCTTCTGCAATATCGTAAGATGGGCACCTTGAAAAATTCAAGGTGTCTTTGCAGAACAAGGAAGCCCCGTTATGTCCGTATGCGTAACTCCATGATAATCAAGGCATTCGAAAAGCGCGATTTATGAGCATCACCATGCAAAGTATTGAGCATGGGATTTTTCAAGGTCCCCCGTAAGATATCTATATTTAGATATCCAGCGAAGCCTCGTCTCAGACCGACAAGGCGTGAATTCTTGTAGGTACTAGCCTCGTCGATCATACCGCGATCTCCTCGTTCGACCTGCGCACCAGGCTGAACCGCAGCCAGAGCACCAACGCGATGAGCGCGAATGCGAACCATTGGATCGCATAGCCGATATGCATACCCTCCTTAGGGCTTTCTCGCGGCCACAGGCGCAGAAAACCGTCGGCAGTGTCGGGATCTTGTAGAATGACCACCGGCTGTACCTGGATGCCGGTCGCCGCCGTGTAGAGTTCCAGGGTGAGATAGGGCCAGCGGCTACCCCAGTCTTTCGCCGCCTCCGGATTGCCGTGAAGCACAAAGGCGGGGGCTGCGGGCAGATAGGCCTCCCCCGTCACCACCAGTTCCCTCTCGGGGACCGGCGTCGCAACCGGGCTGCCATCTTCGGCAGCGGCAATCCAACCCCGGTTCACCAGAATTCGGCTGTCCGATCCCCGGATACGCAGGGGCGTGATGACATAAAAGCCGACGCGGTTACCCTGGCGGCGGTTCGTGATCAGGATCTGCCCTGCGACCTCGAAGGTCCCCCGGGCCCGCAGCTTGCGGAACCGCAACGCCTCGGGATCGGCGATCGGATCGCCAAGCTCCAACGCTGGCAGCTCGGCCCGTTGGCCGAGGATCCGCGCCTGTTCCCGCTTTTGCTCGGCGCGGTCGATTTGCCAGACGCCGAGTGCAACGAACAGGGGGATCGGCAGCACGAGCAAGAGCGTCGGCACCCAACGAAAGTGAAATTTCACATAACCAAACTGCATCTGATAGTGCTATAGTCAGAAATATGGAGATCGCGATTCCGGTGCATATCTAAGGAGGAAACCGTTCGCCAGCTCCCGGAAAACGAGGCTGACGGGTGATATTGCACAAAGTCCCCATCACACCTGACAGAAGAGGTAGCCTATGGAACTCATATACAAGATTCCGGTGATTATCATCCTCGGATTCATCGTCTTTTCCCTTGCCCAGGGCATGTACTACCTTGCCAAGGACGACGGCGACGAAGACAAGACTCGAGTGGTAAAGGCATTGACGGTAAGGATCGTGCTTTCGCTCACCCTCTTCCTACTGCTCATCCTTGGCTACTTCCTCGGAGTACTTCAACCCTACGGGGCTTGACTTGCCACTCGTCGTCTCAAGCTGAAAAGTTGGGGTTCCTGCCTGCTGGCTAGGCAGGAACTCCGACATCCGCCGCTTTCAGTTACCAGCTCCAACTTCATCACCAGCCATCCGGTAGGATGTGGTAAGCACCTGTCCACTGCACTAGGAACACTCACCCTGGGCACCCCACCGTCCAAAGATGCGGTTCGCGGCCTGCCTGTGCGTCCCTGCACAGACAGGCGCTCACCGCATCCTACGTGCTTTGCCCAACCTTACAACCAGTAGACGAAGACGAACAACCCCAGCCAGACCACATCGACGAAGTGCCAATACCAGGCTACGGCCTCGAAGGCGAAGTGGTTGTGGGGCGAAAAATGGCCCTTCATCGCCCGGGCGAGGATGACCATAAGCATGACCGTGCCCATGGTGACGTGGAAACCGTGGAAACCGGTCAACATGTAGAAAGTCGAACCGTACACGCCGGATTTCAGCGTCAGATTCAACTCGGCATAGGCATGGTAATACTCATAGGCCTGCATCACGACGAAGAGCAGACCCAAGGCGATAGTCGCGGCCAAGCCCAGTACAAGCTTTTTCTGGTCATGTTCCTTCAGTCCCCAGTGGGCCCAGGTCACGGTGGCACCGGAGGCGAGCAGAATCAGGGTATTGAGCGCCGGTATGCCCCAGGCCCCCATAGCCTCGAACTTACCCCCCAGTTGCTCCGGTCCCGCGCTCGGCCAATTCGCGGTAAATTGATTATAGAGGAGCTCTTGGGTAACCCCGAGATAGCCTTCACCACCGAGCCAAGGCAGGGCAATCTCCCGGACGTAGTAGAGAGTACCGAAGAAGCTCAGGAAGAAGAAGATCTCGGAGGCGATGAACCAGAACATACCCTGGCGGAAGGAGCCGTCCACCTGCTCGTTGTATTTGTCCGAGAGGTTTTCTTTGATCACTTGACCGAACCAGCCGTAGAACATGACCATCAGCAGGACGGAACCGGCCAGGATCATCCAGATGCCGGCACCGACTTCGTTGATTGCCAGGGCGGTTCCCGCAAGCAGAAGGAACACCGACAGCATGGCGACGATCGGCCAAGGGCTGGAATCCGGGATATAATAGTCAGTGGGACCGTGATGGGCAGCGCTACTCATCCTTATACCTTCCTCTTAAGTCGGGTTGACATTTAGTGTCATTTCGAGCGTAGCGAGAAGTCTTATGCCCAAACAACACTATCTATTTCGTAAGATCTCTCCCTTCGGTCGAGATGACAAGCCGTACCCTAACCTTCAGCGTTGGGGGCAGTGATATCCACCGCTCAATTTCATAGCCGCGAGCGAATCGGGATCAATCGGAGACCTGCAGCACACTATAGGACAAGGTGAGCGAGTCGATATCCGCGGGTAGATCGGGCGACACGGAGAAGCGCAAGGGCATTTCGGTGATTTCGTTACCCGCAAGGGTTTGCCGATTGAAGCAGAAACATTCCATTTTGGCGAAGAAGCCGGTGGCCTGCCAAGGGGCGATGCTCGGGATGGCCTGGCCCGTAATCTCCTGCCCCGAGCGGTTTTCGGCGATGAACTTCACGAGATAATGCTCGCCCGGATGCACGCGCAGCTTGCGCTCCATCGGCTCGAGTTTCCAGGACAGATCCGGATGAATGGTGGTATCGAACTTCACCGTCACCCACCGATCCCGTACCACGCCGCTAGTGGCCGCCTGCGCCCTGGCACCGATCATGGCCCGCTGCTCCACCGATTGTACGCCGGTCACCCGGCAGAGCAGGCCGTACAAGGGGACCATGGCGAAACCGAAACCGAACATGCCGATGGCCAATCCCATCAGCAGGAGTAGGGTGCGTCGCTTGCGTCCCTCGACGCTGCTCATAGGGCACCGGTGACGGCTATCTCGAACAAGCCCTTCCAGAAGGGGATGGAACTCAGCAACATGAACAGGGCAAAGCCCACCAGGATCCAGGCTAGACGCAGGTTCTTGCGGCGTCGCTCGGGGGAGTTATCGGCTTTCATCGTAAGACCAAGTTCATTCAAAAAGCTGTCATCAGGAAGCGGCGAGCTTAGGAGGCGTGGTCCAGCTATGGAACGGAGGTGGCGAAGGTAGCTCCCACTCCAGGCCTTTGGCACCCTCCCACGCCTTGCTCTTCGCCTGCTTACCGCCGCGGACGGCCTTGATGACGATGTAGAGCAACAGCAAGTGGCTCAGACCGAAGACCATGGCGCCGACACTGGAGATGACGTTGAACTCGGTAAACATCACATGATAGTCGACGATGCGCCGCGGCATGCCGGCCAGGCCGATGAAATGCTGCGGAAAGAAGGTGATGTTGAAGCTGATGACATTGACCCAGAAGAAGATCTTAGCCAGCTTCTCGTCATACATGTGTCCGGTCCATTTGGGCAACCAGTAGAAGACGCCCGCGAACAACCCGAACACCGCGCCGGGCATCAACATATAATGGAAGTGGGCCACCACGAACATGGAGTCGTGGTACTGCATGTCCGCCGGCACCACTGCTAGCATGATGCCGGTCAGGCCGCCGAAGGAGAACATGAGCAGGATGCTGATCGCGAACAGCATGGGGGTCTCGAAGGTCATGGCCCCCCGCCACATGGTCGCCATGTAATTGAAGACCATCAGCCCTACCGGGATGGAGATGATGATAGTGCCGATCATGAAGTAGGTGACGGCACCCAAGGACATGCCGATGGTGTACTGATGATGGGCCCAGACTACCATGCCGATGACCATGATCGCGATCATGGCACCTACCAGGGACATGTATCCGAAGAGGGGCTTGCGGGCAAAGGTCGGCACCACGGAGGCCAGTACCCCCATGGAGGGTAGAATCAAGATATAGACCTCGGGATGGCCGAAGAACCAGAACAGGTGCTGGAACAGCACCGGATCGCCGCCGCCGGCAGCATTGAAGAAACTGGTACCAAAGTGACGGTCGAAGAGCAACATGGTCACCCCGCCGGCCAGGACCGGAATCACCAGAATCAGCAGAAAGGCGGTTACCAGCCAGGTCCAGACGAAAATCGGCATCTGCAACAGCGCCATGCTCGGGGCACGCATGTTGAAGATGGTGACGATGATATTGATGGACGCCAGCACCGAGGAGATGCCCAGCATATGGAGGGCGAAGATCAGGAAGTCCATGGACATGCCGACCTGGAGCGACAACGGCGGATAGATGGTCCAGCCGGTGTTGATCTGGGTGCCGCCACCGGGGAAGAAGGGCACGACGAAGGATAGGATCAGCATGGTCCCCGCCGCTGGCAGGATCCAAAAGCTCAGGTTGTTGAGCCTGGGCAGGGCCATGTCCGGTGCCCCGATCATAAGCGGGATCATCCAGTTGGCCAGACCGGCCGCCGCCGGCATGACGGCGCCGAAGATCATGAGCAAGGCGTGGTTGGTCACCAGATTGTTATAGAGGTCCGGCTCCAGGAGTTGCAGCCCGGGCAGAAAGAGCTCGGCCCGAATCGCCATGGCGCTCAGGCCCCCGGCAAACAGCATGGTGAAGGCGAATATCAGGTACATTGTCCCGATATCCTTGTGATTGGTCGAGAACAACCAGCGCTTGAGGCCCTTGGCCGGCCCGTGGTGTTCGTGCTCCTCGTGGTGTTCGAGGTCGATAGTTGCGGTACTCATGGCAATCTTCCTCTACTAGGGCTTGATTCAGATTCGTTAAACGATCGATGGAAGACGAAATTCTCAACCGGTCACTGTTTGACGGCTAAGGTGCGGGCGGCCTTTACGTCGCGTGGCTGCACCAGATCACCCGTAGCGTTGCCCCAGGCATTACGCTCGTAAGTGATGATGGAGGCAAGCTCGAGATCGGAGAGGGTATTCCAGGCCACCATCGCCGTCCCTTTTTTGCCGTTCAGGACAATATCCAGATGCGCGGGCACGGGACCCGTGACGATGGCGCTGCCGATGAGTGTCGGGAAGGCGGGTGGCAGGCCCTTCCCCGTGATCTGGTGGCAGGAGGCACACTTGGTGTTGTAGGCGGCCCGCCCCTTCTCCATCAATTCCTTCATGGTCCAGTCTTTGTCCATCGCGGCCTCGGCGGCGGTGGCCAACATCATCCGTTTTTGTTCTTCCAGCCAAGTGTCGAATTCCTCTTCCGCGACCACGTCCACCTCGATGGGCATGCGCGAGTGCCAGGTACCGCAGAGCTCGGCGCACTGCCCGGAGAAGCGGCCCTTGCGGGTGAGGTCGACCCAGGTCTCGGTCACATAGCCGGGGATGGCATCCTTCTTCACCGCCAGCTCCGGGACCCAGAAGGCGTGGAGCACATCCGCGGAGGTGTGGAGAAAACGCACCTTCTTACCCACGGGCAACACCAGGGGATTGTCGACCGCACGCAGATATCCGGCGGTACCCTCCCCGGCCTGATCTTCCGGAAGATAGCGGCTCTCGACCCGGACCGGCTTGGGTTTACCGTCGATCTCGACGCTATGGTCCAAATACTCGTACTCCCACCACCATTGGTGACCGATGACCTTCACATCCATCAGGTCCTCTCCCTTGGGCACCTCCCACACCTTCTCCAGGGTCTTCTGAGCGGAGTCGGCAATGGTCAGGTCGATCCCGAGCACCAACACCGGCACGATGACCCAGGACCACTGACCGAACCACGTCTCGTGGAAGCCTTGGTCGGCCTGGTACCCACGGCTCTTACGATGGTAATATAGTGAATAACCGACGAAGGCGAAGATGATCACCAACAGCACTGTGGCGATGGTCGAGGTGAGCATATGGATATCGTAGATCTCCTGGGCCACACCGGCGGCGGGCTCGGGAAAATTCAGAGCCATCTCGGCACCGGCGCTGCCGGCCCAACCGGCGAGGAGCGAAAATACGGATAGGGCGCCGAGGCGCTTGCTGATTGCTGCCATAGTTTCCCTCATTCGTTGATACATGCGCCGCTGGCGCAACCTGCCGCTCTCGCCCCATCGGAACCGAGAGAGGTGCCCGACGTGGAATCGGAACCGGCCGTCCGGCGAGTCCGATCCCGCGCTGAATCGGCCGATCCGGTGCCGGGGAGAGACGGGGCGCCGCGCAGCTGACCAAAACCCAGGCTATCGCCAATCTCCACGCCAAGCTCCACAGCCAATTCCTCACGCTCCGCCTCGACCAACTTCGCGCCTACCTCCAGCCCCTTGCCGTGCCAGCGCAGAAGGAGGCGACTGGGGTACCAGCCGCGCGGGTCGTGTCGTAGCTCGACCCGCGTCCAGTTAGCCGGTAGGCTGGCCACCTCTTCGAGTCGCCGCCCACCGCGCAGGACCCGGAGTACCGGACCCTCCACCTCGATCACCTCGCGGGTATGACCGGCAAGCGCGCTCAGGTAGAAACCGGCTACCAATACGACCAGTTCAAGTCCCGCAAACGGCAGAACCAACCACGCCCCCAATGCCGCGAAGTAGACACCGAGCACGGCGAAGCAGACGGTAAAAAACACGAGAACGAGCTTGGCCGCCCGCCAACTGAGCGCGCAGTTGGGACGCACGACAAACCGGTATCCATCGGAACCCTGTTCTTGGAATACCGGCATTGCAAGCAACCCCCCAAGCCCGCCGCACTGGTCGTAAACGCCGAGGCGACCCCGCAGGTAATCCGTTTTTCCCACTCTCAAAAGCTGCTCGGCGAACCCCCGGCAGAAAATTCCGATTGGCTCTTTATGGATTCCAGACTGATCGAAGGGGACGGCGGTCCGTAGCACTCTGACCGACTGACAGAACAGGCAGTCTTTTCTCAACAACAACAGTAGGTTATGCGACGCCCCTCTGGCTTGCTGAGAAGGCAAATTTGCGCAAAACATCCTACCAGTCTGGAATCCATAAAGAGCCTTCCGATTTTCACTACCGGATCATCTGAGAATGGAAGGATGGTCCAAGTCGTAAAAAAATGCAAGCATTATAGAAATGGCTCTTTATGGATTCCAGACTGGTGCCCGCTTGGGGCTTAACCTCGGTGTGGGTGGACAGCGGCCCCGAAACTCCGTAGGGTCGTTTGGAAACCCTCATCGGAGGAGAGCGATCTCGTGATAGAACCTGTTATGGGCCGTGGTGTCGTCAACATTCAAGACCTGATCGACGATGCGAATTGCTACCGGAAAGTACGCG
>Ga0209453_1000072_pt1 | contig 11941 bp, 14 predicted proteins | sample WorMetulBAHAMAS1_FD_187397 | JGI IMG/M metagenome (GOLD analysis project Ga0209453, IMG submission 187397) | Marine gutless worms symbiont microbial communities from Max Planck institute for Marine Microbiology, Germany - Olavius ullae BAHAMAS.1... | ecosystem: Host-associated > Annelida >...
CTCTTTCGCTTGGTTGGAAAAATGTCGACGGTTATGGAAAAACTGCGAGCGAAAACTCAATACCAGCGTGCAATTTGTGACCTTGGCGTTTCTGGCCTTGTTAATCCAAAGATCGTAAACAGGCTCTTAGGCCCATCGGATCTCCGAACACACTCCCTTCCGCGTTCCCACGCAGCGCGTGGGAACGAGAGAAGACCCGTAGGGTGGGCTGTGCCCACCACTAGCGTGCTACCCGGTAGGCACAGCTACCCGGTGGGCACAGCCCACCTTACGTTCACGATTCTCCTTCGCCCTCCATAAGCTCCAGCGCATTGCCGTCCGGGTCCCTGCAAAAGATCGCCGGGCGACCGGAACGGCTGCGGGTGAACGCAATGTCAGCCCGCTCCAAACGGAGCGCAAGCGATGCTACATCCTTCACCGCCAAGGCCAGGTGACGGTCCCGTCCACCATGCTGCGGACGCCCCTGTAACGGGTCCGGGTTGGGGAGTTCCAACAGATGGATCTGCTGATCGCCCACCCACAACCAAGCCCCCGGATAGCCGAGATCCGGGCGGTGCTCGTCGGGTATCAGTCCCAACAGACCACGGTAGAAGGCGAGTGACCGCTCCGTATCCGCAACGATCAGACTGACATGGTGGATGCGAATCTCTTCAGGCATCCGATAATCTCCCGTTTCAGAGTGTGTCGATATCCGGTAGCCCCGGATCGGCACCGGGTTTGCCGGGTGCCACGGGTCAGACCTTATACTATGGGGACTCCTGACTACTCAAGACGTCGCCTTGCATACCATGAACCCGGACTTGAACCGTCTCCAGCCCTATCCTTTCGAACGGCTTGCCGCGCTGACCGCCGGTGTGGAACCGCCGTCTGGATCGGACCGGATCCTACTCTCCATCGGTGAGCCCAAACACGCCCCCCCGGCGTTGATCGCGGAGGCGATGAGCGCCCATTTGGAGGGCTTGTCCATCTATCCGAACACCCGCGGACTCCCGGAGTTACGGGCGGCCATTGCGCACTGGCTCACGCGCCGTTTCGACCTGCCGGACGGGGACATCGACCCGGAACGCCAGATATTGCCGGTGAACGGCACCCGCGAGGCCCTGTTTTCCTTCGCTCAAGCCGTCGTGGACCCAGGCCCCGATCCCCTGGTGTTGATGCCCAATCCCTGTTACCAGATCTACGAGGGGGCGGCCCTGCTGGCCGGGGCCCGGCCCTACTACCTGCCCTGTATCGAAGAGAATCGCTTCATACCGGATTTCGATTCCGTGGCCGCAGATGTCTGGCGGCGTTGTCAGCTCCTTTACATCTGCTCACCGGGGAATCCTACCGGAGCGGTCATCCGGCAAGCCACTTTGCAGCGGCTGATCGCCATGGCCGAAGCATACGATTTCATCATCGCCGCCGACGAGTGCTATTCGGAGCTCTACTTCGACGAGGCGGCGCCACCCGCGGGGTTACTCCAGGCCGCCGCGACCATGGGGCACCGGGACTACCGACGCTGTGTGGTGTTCCACAGCCTGTCCAAGCGGTCCAGCGTGCCGGGGTTGCGCTCAGGCTTCGTCGCCGGGGATGCACGGATCATCGAGCGTTACTTCCGCTATCGTACCTATCACGGCTGCGCCATGCCTCTACACCATCAGCACGCCAGTATCGCCGCCTGGGGCGACGAGGGGCATGTGGTCGCCAACCGCCGATCTTACCGGGAGAAGTTCGACGCGGTCCTGACGCTGCTGGATGGCCTGCTGCCTGTCTCCCGGCCGGACGGGGGCTTCTATCTGTGGCCGGCGACCCCGATCGAGGATACCGAGTTCGCCCGTGGACTGTTTGCCGAAGCAAACCTGGTCGTCCTGCCGGGCCGTTACCTCTCGCGCGAGGTGAATGGGGTAAACCCCGGTGCCCGACGTCTGCGTCTCGCCCTGGTGCCACCCCTGGATGAATGCGTGAAAGCGGCACAGCGCCTACGGCGCTATGTCAATTCTCTTTAGGCAATCGGTGCCGGTGCGAAGCTAGTACAGCAGTACCGATAACATGGGAATCGTTTTCTGCCGCAAATGAACGCGAATCGGTTGCAATCGATTCGTCATCATCAACGGTTCTCAATCCCGTTGCATTTATTGTTTCACGCTAGTCCAAACCTATGCCCTTTAGTGCAAGGCTTTAGCTGCTACACAGGTATTCTCTCAAGCAATTCATGAATGGTGGAAGAAGTGGTCATCATACCGTCTCTTCACAGCGAATGTCCGGGGCTAAAAAAACGATCCGGGTGAAAACCTGTTCGGATGATCGGATCGGGTGTTGGGACAACAGGAAATGTCAGCTCCCGAATGATTTCGGACTTTCAGTCCAAGAGCAACCAACGCTATGCACTTTCAGTGCATAGTGGTTGAGTTGCGGCCAAATTTTCCGTTCCCCGATGACGGTACGGACGTGTGTAGATGACTTTGCAATGGATAACAGGCTACCTGAGTAAAGATGTCCACAAGCCGATTGTAGCGCAGCTTGGCCAGCAACGCCTGTTCGTCATTGAGGGCATACATCGAGATCACACCCGGCGTGGCATCCGGCACTTTTGTCTCTGCCATTTTGCTTCCGCCATCCGTTCGATTCCTTTGCAAAATCGTTACTTTCCGGGCCATCGCAGCCGGACGACTTCTCCTCTGAGTTGTTCTTTCGTTGCCGTTGCCAGCCGAGTGCGAAAGAGGTCGATATCATCGACCTCATATCCCAGCGACTCGGCAATGTCCGCCAGCAGTTGGCCGGTCCGAATCATTACCCGTAAATAGGATGCCTGGTCGCCGACGGCATAAGGGGACCTTGAAAAATCCCATGCTCAATACTTTTCATGGTGATGCTCATAAATCGCGCTTTTCGAATGCCTTGATTATCATGGAGTTACGCACACGGACATAACGGTGCTTCCTTGTTCTGCAAAGACACCTTGAATTTTCCAAGGTGCCCATAAGCGAGTTGTGCTCCCGGCCGCAAGGCCTTCCGGCAGCGCGGCCAGATGCCGCGCCATACCGCCGAAATATAACTTTGTTACCCTGTGATACAGACGTTCAAAGTCCGATGTCTTGCCGAGCTCGATGCGACGTTCCTCGATCTCCCCGGCAATCCGCTGAATCTCCGCATGGTTCTCGATCCATGAGTCATCATCACCGGCCTTGTACACACTTCGCGTGTTCGATTTGACCAGGGATTTCTTCAAAGCCCGCAGGTCCGTCTTGTCTTTTACAAAGCCCAGAAGTACCGTCTCGAGCCGCGTGGTACGCGTATAGTCTTTTTCGTTCGGATAAGGAGGGGATGTGAACACGGCGTCAATCGAGTTCGGCTCCAACAGTTCGATAACATCGCGGGCATCGCCGCGATGCACCAGTGTTTTTGTGCCATTTACCTCCGGCAAATGTTCCAGGTCTTCCGCTATCGCCTGAATCCTGCTCAGCCAGGGCGCAACCACCGGGGCACTCTCTTTCTTCTTACCAACGCCGATCTCCGGGCCAAAACGCAGGTTGCTCATGTCATCCACCAATGCCCCTTGGCGAGTGCAAGACGCTCGTGTTCGTAGTACCGCTTATCCCGGTTCTCTTCGATCGTCTCCATCAGCACGAGCGTCTTATGCATCGGTAGCGGGCTCATCGGACCCTTCAGCAGAAGTTTCTCCATGTCTTCCGGCAACCGTCTCAACTTCTCAGTCTCGCCGGGTTGTTCCGCGAAGAAGGGGATGTCTTGAATGCCGTCTGCTTCGAGCTTGGCAAGCGTCTTCTCGGCTATCTTCTTCGCGTGATCGAGAAGACCCCGAGGTGTCGGTGACCAGTCCGTTTTAACCCGACTTGCGAAATGAGCCATCGGCAGGGCTTCGATCCCGATACCGGAAATGCCCATCTTCCGGCATTCGACAATCGTCGTGCCGGTTCCGCAGAATGGGTCGAGAACCAGTTTCCCATTCTCGTTCCCGAAGTCTTCCAAATAATCACGGACCAGGTGGGGTGGGAACGACAGCACAAAGCGATACCATCGATGCGCTGCGCCGTCATCATCCTGCAGCTTGTTGGCGACCCCGTTTCGGTAAACTGCCGGGGTTTCCTTGCAGACTGCCTCCGCTACTCGTGTCATTGCTTCACATCCCGGTTCTGGACCAATGCCATTAAGTTAAGGGGACCTTGAAAAATCCCATGCTCAATACTTTTGAAAGGGACCATCGGTGTGATACTGTTGTTTGCCTGACATTCGGGCCGAGTCCCCGTGGCTCGAATATATCCTCGCCATTATAGGGCACCTTGAAAAGTTCAAGGTATTCTTAATTATCAGATGCTTGGAGTGACCTAATGAGCAACCATCAAAAAATTATCGAAGCAGCCTTCGACAAACGGTCCGATCTATCGCCACGCAACGTGGAAACGGAGCTGTACGATGCGGTCTTCACGACCATCGATCAACTGGACAAGGGCGCGCTGCGGGTCGCCGAGAAGCGTGACGGCAACTGGATCGTCAACGACTGGGTAAAGAAGGCGGTACTGCTCTCGTTTCGCATCCGGGATAACCGGCTCATCATGGGTGGTCACGCCGATTACTATGACAAGGTGAGCCCGAAATATGCCCGCCGTAATCCCCCCTATGACTTCCCCACCGAGGGCGTCCGCATCGTACCGCCGGCCACCACCCGCCACGGCGCCTATATCGCGCCCGGCTGCGTGCTCATGCCCTCCTACGTAAACATCGGGGCCTACGTGGACTCAGGCACCATGGTGGATACCTGGGCCACGGTCGGCTCCTGCGCCCAGATCGGCAAGAAGGTGCACTTGTCCGGCGGCGTCGGGATCGGCGGGGTGCTCGAACCGGTCCAGGCGGCACCCACCATCATCGAGGACAACTGCTTCATCGGCGCCCGTTCGGAGATCGTCGAGGGGGTCATCGTCGAAGAAAATGCCGTCATCTCCATGGGCGTCTACATCGGCAAGAGCACTAAGATCTACAACCGAGAGACCGGCGTGATCGGGTTCGGCCGGGTCCCCCGCGGTGCCGTGGTAGTCCCCGGCAACCTGCCGGCCAAGGACGGAAGCCACAGCCTCTACTGTGCCGTCATTATCAAACAGGTCGATGAGCAGACCCGCAATAAAGTGGAGATCAACGAGCTGCTTCGGGAATAGGGGGGATAGTTGTCAGTTATCAGGGGGCAGTTGTCATGTAAGATACCTGTTGGCAGCCCCGTATATCCTGATGCTTTTCTCCTGCCCCCTGATAACTGATTTGGTATAGATGCGATTCGAGGACTTGGAGGTATGGCGACGCGCAGCCCGGTTGTGCGCGGAGATCTATTAAGGGGACCTTGAAAAATCCCATGCTCAATACTTTTCATGGTGATGCTCATAAATCGCGCTTTTCGAATGCCTTGATTATCATGGAGTTACGCACATGGACATACCGGGGCTTCCTTGTTCCGCAAAGACACCTTGAATTTGCCAAGGTGCCCATAAGTCGCTGGCCGATCTGAGGGATTTCGGATTTAGGGATCAGCTCACTCGCTCCGCGCTTTCTGTTCCCAGCAATATCGCCGAAGGCGTGGAGAGGAGATCCGCAAAGGATAAGCAGCGCTTCCTCGACATAGCCCTGGGATCCTGTGCAGAGTTGCGTACTCAGCTGTATATCAATGCCATTTAGTTAACTGTTGGCCGCTTGTCGTGGTGGGTCGGAATGCGACTACGAATCGCGCGAATCTGCGCGAATCCATTCGTGAGGATTCGCGTGATTCGTAGTTTTTTTTCTTACTTTGCCGACCGGTAACGCTTAAGGGCACCTTGAAAAATTCAAGGTGTCTTTGCAGAACAAGGAAGCTCCGTTATGTCCGTGTGCGTAACTCCATGATAATCAAGACATTCGAAAAGCGCGATTTATGAGCATCACCATGAAAAGTATTGAGCATGGGGGTTTTCAAGGTCCCCTTATGGGCAGTGGTGTCGTCAACATTCAAGACCTGATCGAGGCTACGATTCGGCCGGGAACCTTGGTACTGACCGACGAGTACACAATCTACAAGCGCTTACCTGAATGGGGCTTCGAGCACCAAACCGTCTGCCACAACGCCGGGGAAGATGCGCGGGACGAAGATGGTGATGGCTTCCACGAAATTCATGTCAACACGATGGAGGGGTTCTGGTCCTTGCTACGCTCTTGGCTTCGGCCACACCGGGGGATTTCCCAGGAGCACTTACCCTTGTATCTGGGCTTTTTCGGGTTCGTCCACAACGCCAAAAACCGCGGCAAAGGACTCTTGGATTCCCTTGGATTCCCTTCTCGGTTTGCTGCTACAGAACGCGGGACGTGGAGCGAGCTGCGTCCGGGCAAGCGGGTCGCCCTATTCGACTGGTACGAAACACGTACCGACAACGGATATACCTATTCTCTGCGACGCGTCATGCGGGTTGTTGAACGCACCATTAGATCAGCATGGTCAGCAACTTCTGGTTCCCGAGGTCACAATTGAAGGTTGGTGGACCAACCTGACGTTTGATGAAGCGACAATTATCGCGCTCCATACCGACCATGCGACCTCCGAGCAATTCCACAGTGAATTCAAGACGGATCTGGACCTCAAGCGTTTGCTATCAGGGAAATTTGCCACCAACGCCGTCATCCTCGGCGGTGCTCAACTGGCCTACAACATCCTCCGTTGGATCGGGCAGAATGGGTTGTTGGGTCCGGATGCCCCGCCGCGCCACCGGGCCAAGCGTCGCCGCATCCGCACCGTCATGCAGGAACTGATGGACCTGGCCGCGCGGCTGATTCACACCGGACGGCGCCTCAAGCTCGCCTTCGGCTCTGGCTGCAGGGTGGTCCCCATTTTCCGACGACTCTACGAACAATTGGCATGGACCTGAACCAACCGACCTCCTCGGTGAGGACCTAGGTGATCGTGAAGGGGGCCTTGTCGATCAGGCGCGTGAGGAAACCGCCGGCAGAGGCGGCTGACTTGTCCTGGAGGCGTTCGACGTAGACCCAGCGGGTGGCGCGGTCAATTGCGGCAAAGAGGTACTGCCGGTGATCCTCATCCGGCATGTGGGGCAGATACTTGACGTCCACATGGACGCAGCCGGGATCATACGCCTTGACGGGCTTCACCGGCGTCTTGGCGCCGTCCTCCTGGAGCATCAGCGCCTTGAGGTTAGAAACCCCATGGCGGCGCAGACAACGATCCAGGCCGGAGCGCGACACTTCGGGATGGATGAACTCACGGGTCACCGCCAGCAGGCCATCCAGGGGCAGCAGGAGGGTCTCACGAACGCCACCACCACCGCTCCGGGCCGCGCGCGCTGAGCGTGGCGTGGAGCCGCTGGGGGGCGGTGCGAGGCATCTCCACCCCCTCGCGTTGGCGCCATTTCGCAACCGTGTGGCGGTTGAGGTGGTAAGCCTCGGCCAGTGCCCGGTCGCTCACCGACTCGGGCTGAGACTGTAATTCCAGGCGGATGGCCGGTGGGGTACGGGCGTTCTTGGGCAACTGGATGTTCATGGTGGGTGATTGCTATACTCAAAGCGTGATGATGTCGGACCTGTCAAACGCCGTCGCCCCGCGGCTCGACTTCCTTCACGCTCCCTTCAATTCCCTCCTCGGCCAGCAGGCGTAAGACCGCTCTCGCTTGCAATAGAGGATAGCTCCTCCTCGGTATATAATCACACGGGACCTGACACCCAGTTCAATCCCGCCAGGCCATCGACGCGATAGCGCTTGAAGTGGTTACGCACGGTATTGGCGTCAACTTGCAGGATTTCCGCCACTTCCTCTGCCGTCCAGCCGTCGCAAGCGCCACTACCGCCTTGATGCGGTCGGCCTCGCGTTTGTCCTGCGTACCGCGATGTGCCGCACGCAGTTCATCCAGCTGCTCCGATGACAGGGTGTAATCCAACATGGCGCTTAGGATACCTTATTTTCCAATGGACTATTTGGGTTTCTTCAACGAAAGAATCATATGAGAGTAGTATAACTGATTAACTGCCCCCTGATAACTGATAACTGATAACTGATAACTGATAACTGAGGGGGACCTTGAAAATCCCACGCTCAATACTTTTCATGGTGATGCTCATAAATCGCGCTTTTCGAATGCTTTGATTATCATGGAGTTACGCACACGGACATAACGGGGCTTCCTTGTTCTGCAAAGACACCTTGAATTTGTCAAGGTGCCCTGATAACTGATAACTGACAACTGCCCGACCCATGTCCTCCACCCTCGAACTCATCTGCGAGCTGATCCGTCGCCCCTCGATCACGCCTGAAGACGCGGGTTGTCAGGCGCTCCTGTGTGAGCGGCTCGCGGATCTGGGGTTCGCGATCGAATCCCTACCCTTCGGCGAGGTGACGAATTGCTGGGCCCGCCGTGGCGATGCCGGGCCCCTGTTCTGTTTCGCCGGCCACACGGACGTGGTGCCGACTGGGCCATTGGAGCAGTGGACCTCGGACCCCTTCGAGCCGGTGGTCCGTGCCGGCCGGCTCTACGGCCGCGGCGCATGTGACATGAAGGGGTCCCTCGCGGCCATGATCACCGCCACCGAAGGGTTCCTCGCCGCGCACCCGGACCCTGCCGGCTCTATCGCCTTTCTGATCACCAGCGATGAAGAAGGCCCGGCCCAGGACGGCACCGTCAAGGTAGTGGAACGGCTCGAATCACGGGGGGAGAAGATCGACTACTGCCTGGTAGGGGAGCCGTCCAGCGGTCAGCGGCTGGGGGACCTGATCAAGAACGGAAGACGCGGCAGCATCAACGGTCAGCTGACCGTGCACGGAAAACAAGGACACGTGGCTTACCCCCAGCGGGCTAAGAACCCCCTGCACACCTGCGCACCGGCACTCGCCGCGCTGATCGCCGAGGTCTGGGACCAGGGGAACGCCTACTTTCCGCCCACCAGCTTCCAGATCGTCAACCTGAACATGGGTACGGGTGCGGACAATGTCATCCCCGGTCGGCTCGAGGCCCAATTCAATCTGCGGTTCTCCACCGAACTCGACGCGGACGACATCGAACGCCGGGTCGAGACTATCCTCGACCAAGGGGGCTTCGACTACGATCTCGACTGGCGCCTCTCCGGCAATCCATTCCTGACCCCCGATGGGGACCTGGTGGACGCGACGCGCGCCGCTATCACCGAGATCACGGGGACGGATACCCGGCTCTCGACCGCGGGCGGCACCTCGGATGGTCGCTTCATCGCACCCACCGGGGCCCAGGTGGTGGAACTTGGCCCGGTCAATGCCACCATCCACCAGATCGACGAGTGTGTCGATGTACGGGATCTAATGCGGCTTTCGCGCATTTACGGCTGCATTCTGGAAAAGCTGCTCGTTCGAGGTTAGGTCCTGTCGACATGCCGCGCATCCCCGTCGGACGGTGTGCCCCATGGCGGATGGCGCCATCCTGACCCCTTGTGGCGGATGAACGGCAGTCCCTGGCCTGATCCGCCCTACGGTCCTGGCGACCGGCAGCCATCACCGGGCGAACACAAGGTTCGTGAAGCTGAAAAGCAGAAGGCCGCCGGGCTCGTGCGGCCAAATGATCTACCGTCCCTCGGCGGATGTATCGCACTTTGCTTACCCTGCCCTGTCCTGCCCCCGGCCGCGGAATCGCCCAAGCTGGATTGAGTATGGGAAAATTATCCGATGGCTTCGATGAGGCCGCGGAATCGCTCCTACCGCCGGAGGGTTTCCCTCCGCGTAGCTGGAAGCCGGTAGCCGGTAGCCGGTAGCCGGTGACTGGCAGCTATTGGAAAAGGGAGTGCCAAGGCCATGTTTTCGGGCGGATTTAAGCGTCTGCCTTTCCCCGCCGGCGTTTCGGTTTGTCTTGCTTCGGCCGGGCCTTGGCGACTTCTCCATCCGAGATCGCCAGGAGCAGGCCCAGGCTAAAGAAGGCGACGAGCAGACTGCTTCCGCCTTGGCTGATGAAGGGGAGTGTGATGCCGGTCAAGGGGATGAACTTGGTGACGCCGCCGATATTGAGGAAGGTCTGGGTCGCGGTGACCGTCGTCAGTCCGAGGCCCAGCAGCATCCCGAATGCGGTTCCGGTCCGGCCCGCTATCCGCAGCCCGCGCCCGAAGAGGATCAGATAGAACACGACTACCGCCGCGCAGCCGAAAAAGCCCAGCTCCTCGCCGATCACCGAGTAGATGAGGTCCGACTCGGCGATGGGGGTATATTCCGGGTTGCCGCGCCCGAAGCCTTCCCCCCACAGCCCGCCGGAATACATCCCGGACAGGCCCTGGAGGATCTGCCAACCGGTGCCGGTGGGGTCGTCGAAGGGTGTTTGCCAGGCCTGAATGCGTCTTTGCCCATGGGCAAACAGGGTGAGCATCAGATAGCCTACCCCCGTCGCGGCGAGGATGCCGTAGACCAAATAGCCCCAGCGGGCGGTGCCGGCGACCAGCAGCATCAGGAGGGCGACGCTGAGGATGACGAACATCCCCAGATCCCGTTGCAGCAACAGCAGTCCCGCCAGCAGGGCCCAGAATGCCAGCAGGGGCAGCAGCGCCCCGAACGGCGGCACCGGCCACGGACGCCCCCAATTACCCAGGGCCTTGGCGTCCCGGTCGATGAGGCCGGCCAGGAACAGGAGCACCGTTATCTTGAGCAGCTCGGTGGGCGTGATGAAGCCCAGCGCATAAACGGCGCCGCGAAACCGCTGCCCCGTGAGCAGCACGCCCGCCAAGAGGACCAGCGACAGTCCCGCCCAGACCCAGGGCCACACGGCGAGCCGCCGATAGCGCCCCCGCATCCCGGCGATACAGACCGCCAGCATGACCAGGACCCCGCCGGGAAAGATGAAGCGCACGTTCGCCCGAAGGTCAGCACCGTCGAAGGCACCCACCCGGTATTGGGCGAGCAGTCCGAGCCCGGACAGAAAGGCCGCAACGACCGGCAACAGCTGATCACCGCAGAATCGGAACAGCACCAGGGTCAGATGGATCACTACCAGGCTCGCCGCATAGGTGAGCAGGGGCAGGAGATCCAACAACCCGAGCCGGCGGCCCGCCGCCTGACCCGAGCCCAGTACCATCAGGAAGCCCAGTGCGACCAGGAGCAGGCAACCGGTCAGCAATTGCCGCTCCGGCCGCCGCAACGCCCACCCCCCGGCCTCTCCGGCGGCCGCCGTCACTGTCCTTAGTACCATTCGGGTTCCGACACTCAGGGGGCTTCTGCTGTGGGGCGTCGCCGTTGGTGAGCCACTGCAGGTAGGCCCTTCACGGTGGAGGGACCCCCGCGTAGTTCTTCCTGGGCCTCTGGCGTCATTATTGTGATTGTGCCTCCCAAGGGTTGATAACGTTGATGCTGGCGGCCTGGAACGGAGCAACATCACGTGTGGCGACGGTGAAGCCGTGAGCGACTGCAATGGCAGCGATATAGCCGTCTGGCGTGGGGAACCCTTTGCCGGTGGTCCTGGCTGTCACGGCCAGCTCGGCATAGTGCCGGGCTGCGTCTACATCGAACGCCAGGACGCGCTCCTCGAACAGCTCTAAGAACCTGTTTACTATCTTTAAGTCAAAGTGATTTTGACCCCGAGGAAAAGCGATGAGAGATTCCTACCCCAGTGATATAAGCCGAGAGCAGTTTGAGCCCTTACAAGCTATATTCGAGCAATCCAAGCACCGGACCAAGCCGCGAGTGGTTGATTTATATGATGTTTTGTGCACCATTTTGTATGTACTGATAAAGTGGCTGCCAATGGCGAATGCTCCCCCGTGATTTTCCAAACTGGCTGGTGGTGTATAAATACTTTCGTCACTGGAGTCAAAAACCCTCTGATGATGAGTTCAGCCTGCTTGAGCAGGCGTAAAAAAATGTGGTTGGCGAGGTCCGTATCAACCGTGGTCGGAACGAGAAGACAACCTTCGTGATCGTTGATGCCCAAAGCGTGAAGAATACAGATACCGCGGAACAGAAGGGTTATGACGCGGGCAA
>Ga0209453_1000073_pt1 | contig 11880 bp, 9 predicted proteins | sample WorMetulBAHAMAS1_FD_187397 | JGI IMG/M metagenome (GOLD analysis project Ga0209453, IMG submission 187397) | Marine gutless worms symbiont microbial communities from Max Planck institute for Marine Microbiology, Germany - Olavius ullae BAHAMAS.1... | ecosystem: Host-associated > Annelida >...
CTTCTCTGGCAGCCTGGCCACCTGCGATTAGCGTTTCGAGGCCGTTCTCGGTTCAATCTGTTACGGCTTACGGCTCACCGCTTCGCTGTCCACGCCTCCCGGCGCTTCGCTCGGGTCCCTTCCCAAAACCGGCCTCGCTCCCCACGCTTCGTTACCTCCACGTGACAGACCGCAGCTACATGTCTATCAGCTTTTAACATGGCAACCTCCTTTCAGGTTGCTCGACTGACCAGGCTTCGCCTGGAGCACCAGAGATCCGCAGACGATGCCGATGCGCCGACCGCCGTTCCAAATGCTTTGAGAAAATGCTCGGCAGAACTAATAATATGAAAATATTCATATCTAATATAGCATGGGGATCGACCGCTCAAGTAGTTTTTGAGCATGAACACATCTGGTAAGCGTATCGTCACTGCAACCGAACGAACCAAGGTCGGGTCGTGCCTGACGTGCGGTGAGAGACTGTCTTCCACATATTGAAAATCTCAGAGCAAAATTACATAAATGAGAGATGTTGATTTTCTGGTCAGAATAGAATCTATTTTGGGCGATCGGAAAAAGCATCCTTGGGGACGGGCCCTGGGTATCCGGGGTACCCGCATCACCGAGATGTTTCGAGGCCGGATCCCGACAGCGGATGCCTTGGCGATCATCCATCGGGCGGAGGGAGTCTGTACCGATTGGCTAGTGATGGGTGATGGGGCACCCTTCTGCGTGCGACATCTCACGGACGAGGACGGGGCGGCTCTGCTCCGGGAGTGGAGCGGAAACGGGCAATACCACTATCACCTGCTGGTTACAGAACCGTTACGGATACCGGCCTTGGCGCTCGTCCGTGCCGAAGAACCGCAGCCCATAGCCCCGGACGGCATGGCCCGCTACCCGGCGACCATCCTGGTGGCCCAGGTCGGTCGAGCGATGATGCGGGAAATCGCCGGGGCAGATCACTCGTATCTCACCTCACTCGAGGCCCGGGTCATGGGACAATTGAGGGCCGGGAACCTTGGTCCCTACCAGCTCCGACAGACATTTCTGCCTCACGGACGCCGGGCGGAAGCAGCAGACCTCCACCGGATTACCCAATTCCTCGACCGCCCGGAGTTTCCCGATCTCCCGCGCGAGGAAGCCGCTCTGCTGCGCGCCTACCGCGCCCAGCCGGAGCACAAGCAGGCGGCCTATCGCGTATTGTTGGACGTGGAGCCGTAATACCGCCGGTGACCGAGCTGCCAAGGCCAAACCCCTCGGCTCCCCCCTCCGGCTATCGGCGCGATGCGGACACCCGGTTACCACTACTGCCCGGTTATTTAGACCTTAACACTACCTGCCCGGTTGTCGTGTTAGACTAATTCGCAACCGGTGCCGTGCCTCGGTTCCACACCCGCCCATGGATTTTGTGGAGAGGACAAGTAATGGCCGAGCTGCTTGACCGTCTCATCCGGGATCACAAACACCTCTTGCGCGTACTCGATCTGCTCGATGACCTGTTGGACCAATTCCACGCGGGCGGCGAGCCGGATTACGAGCTCCTGTGCGAGCTGTTGGAGTACATGGAAGACTATGCCGACCAAGTCCACCATCCGAACGAAGAAGATATCTTCGATCGACTCCGAGCGCGCAGCAACGAGAAATATCCGGTGCTGGATCTGTTGAGTAACCAGCATCAGCTACTCAGCCGGATCAATAAGCGTTTTCGCCGGTCCCTGGAAGGCATCGTACACGAGGAGGTCCTGCGGCGGGACCAGGTGGAAGTCCAGGGCCACGAGCTGGTCGAGACCTTGCGAGAGCATTTGGACCTGGAGGAACGCGCGGCCTTTCCGCTGGCGCGGGAACAGTTGTCCGCGAGCGATTGGGACGAGCTCCTCTCAACGGCGTCTAGCGAACAGGACCCCTTGTTCGGCGAAGCGGGGCAGCGGCGTTTCCAATCACTGCTTCGATATCTGGCGGATTAGGGCCCGCTGTGCGGCCTTTCTAAACGTCGACGCGCTCTTTAGGATCCGAAGTTTCCAAGCCTGCACCAGACCCGACAGGTCACGCCCATGAAGTCCAAGCAGGGAACCGAATTCCGACACGGCACGCCGCATGGGTTGGGGGTACTCCTGATCAACCTGGGCACACCGGATGCCCCGACAGCGGCGGCGGTGCGGCGCTACCTGGCCGAGTTCCTGAACGATCCGCGGGTAATCGAGCTGCCCCGGGCCCTGTGGTGGCCGATCCTGCACGGCATCATACTGCGTCTGCGTCCGCGACGATCCGCCCGCTCCTACCGCGCCCTATGGACGGCCCAGGGCTCGCCGCTGCTGGTCATCGCCCGGCGCCAGACCAGGGCCCTGCAGGAGCGGCTCGACCGGCATCTACCGGGACCCGTGCAGGTGGCGCTCGGGATGCGCTACGGCAACCCCTCAATCGCTTCGGCGCTGGCCGCTCTTCGTGACGCCAACGCCCGCCGCATCCTGGTGCTGCCGCTCTATCCCCAATACTCGGCGACCACCACGGCCTCCAGCTTCGACGCGGTTACCGCCGCGCTCTCGACCTGGCGCCGGTTGCCGGAGCTGCGTTTCGTCAACCAGTATCACGACGAGCCGGGTTACATCGCCGCATTGGCGCACAGCATTCGTACCTACTGGGACGAACAGGGCGAACCCGACCGGTTGCTGTTCTCCTTTCACGGCATCCCGCGGGAGTACCTCCTGCGTGGCAACCCTTACGGCTGCCAGTGCCGTAAGACCGCGCGCCTGACGGCCGAGGCCCTCGCACTCGCCCCGCAGCGTTGGCAGCTCGCCTTCCAGTCCCGGGTCGGGCGCAAGGAGTGGTTACAGCCCTACACGGAGGAGACCCTGATGGCCTGGGGCCGCGAAGGCGTGAGGAAGGTCCATGTCGTCTGCCCCGGCTTTGCGGCCGACTGCCTCGAAACCCTGGAGGAGATCGCCGTGACGAACCGGGACCGCTTCCTGGCGGCCGGGGGTGAGGCGTTCGGCTACATCCCGGCCCTGAACGACCGGACCGACCACCTGGAGATGCTGACGGCACTGGTCCTGCGCCATGTCGCGGGTTGGCCGCAGACACAGCGACAGGCCGAGGCTGCCCTGATAACTGATAACTGCTTTATCGGAACCGGGTAAGTTGGTGGGCACAGCCCACCCTACGGGCTCGCGGCAACAAAAACGGGAGGCTCTTTATGGATTCCAGACTGGTTAGGATATTTTGCGCAAATTTGCCTTCTCAGAAAGCCAGAGGGGCGTCGTATAACTTGCTGGGGACCTTTCTGGGAACACCGCATTCGGAGCGAAGCCGATTATGCCCGCACTGCGACTATATCCACTTCAATTGAAACATGGATTGGTCGAAGCCCCATTTCAATGGCCCTATTCCACATTTCATCGCTTCGTCGAGCAAGGTCGCTATCCGATGCACTGGAGAGAATCGGAACCGAAACATTCCGCAAATAACCGGCAACGAGCTGCCGGCGGCATGCGTCAAATCCGCAACAACAGCCGCGCCGGGTCTTCCAGGGTGTCTTTGATAGTGACCAGGAATTGCACGGCGTCGCGGCCGTCGATGATGCGGTGGTCGTAGGACAGGGCCAGGTACATCATGGGTCGGATGGCTACCTCGCCTTGTACCGCCATGGGGCGGTCCTGGATCTTGTGCAGGCCGAGAATGGCGCTCTGGGGCGGATTGAGGATGGGGGTAGAGAGCAGGGAGCTGAAGACGCCGCCGTTGGTGATGGAGAAGGTGCCGCCGGTGAGCTCTTCGTAGCTCAGGGTGCCGTCCTTGGCCTTGCGGCCGAGTTCCAGGATGCCCTGCTCGATGTCGGCCATGGTGAGCCGGTCGCAGTTGCACAGGATGGGCACTACCAGGCCGCGAGGGGAGCTCACCGCCATCCCGATGTCGTAGTAGCCGTGGTAGATGATGTCGTTCCCGTCCACGGAGGCGTTCATGACCGGGAAGCGCTGTAGGGCCTCCACCGCGGCCTTGACGAAAAAGGCCATTAGCCCCAAGCGCACGCCGTGGGTCTTCTCGAACTGATCCTTGTAGCGTTTGCGCAGCCCGATCACGGCGCTCAGGTCCACCTCGTTGAAGGTGGTGAGGATGGCGGCGGTCTGCTGGGCCTGGACCAGGCGCTCGGCGATCCGGGCGCGCAGTCGTGTCATGGGGACCCGTTGCTCCGGCCGCCCGGCCTCGCCGGTGAGGCGCGGTTGGTCTGCCGCGGAAAGGGGGGCGGGGGCAGTCGCGTCCGGTTCGGCGGGCGGTCGGGTCGGTTTCCGAGCATCCAGGAAGGCCGTCACGTCCGCCTTTTGTACCCGCCCGTCCTTGCCGCTGCCGGGGATTTCCGCAGGGTCCAGATCCAGTGCCTTGACCAGCCGCCGGGCGGCCGGGGCGAGCACCGGCGCCGTCGGTGTCGCCGCTTCCTCCGCTGCCGGGGGGGACGCCGGCTCCGCAGCGGCGCCTGCTTCGATCAGGGCCAACAGGGTATCGGCCTGGACGGTCTCGCCCGCCGGTACCTTGACCTCTCTGAGTATGCCGGCGACGGGGGCGGGGACTTCCAGCACCACCTTGTCCGTCTCCAGGTCGACCAGATTCTCTTCCCTGCGCACCGGCTCGCCCGGCTGCTTGTACCAGGCCAGCACCGTGGCGTCGGCGACGGATTCGGGGAGGGCGGGGGCACGCACTTCGGTACTCATACGGGGATCCTGCGATTCATATTCGGATTGATACGGCCGGTGAGGGCCTCGTCGATCAGCCGCTCCTGCTGCTCGACGTGGACCGCGCGCAGACCCACGGCGGGGGCGGCCGACGTGGGACGCCCGACATAGAAGATCTGTCCGTTTTGCGGCCGGAGCTGGATAAAACGGTGCTTGATCTGGTCCCAGGCGCCCTGGTTCTGGGGCTCTTCCTGGCACCAGATGAGCTGCCCGGCGGCGGCATAGGGTGCAATGGCCTCCCGCAGCGGCTCGGTCGGGAAGGGGTAGAGCTGCTCGATACGCAGGATGGCGGTATCGCCGATCCCACGGGTACGACGGGCCTCCAACAGGTCATAGTAGACCTTGCCGCTACATAGGACGATGCGCACCACCTGAGCGGGATCGATGGCGTCCACCTCGCCGATTACGGGCTGGAAGCGGCCTTCCGCCAGCTCGTCCAGGCTGGAGGTGGCTAGCCGGTGACGCAGCAGGCTCTTGGGCGTCATGACGATCAGCGGCTTGCGATAACCGCGTAACATCTGGCACCGCAGGAGGTGGAACATCTGGGCCGGACCGGTGGGGACACAGACCTGGATGTTGGATTCGGCGCACAGCTGCAGGAAGCGCTCCAGACGGGCCGAGGAGTGTTCGGCCCCCTGGCCTTCCATGCCGTGGGGCAGCAGCATCACCAGGGAGCAGCACAGATTCCACTTGGTGCCGGCGGAGGTGATGAACTGGTCGATGACCACCTGGGCGACGTTGGCGAAATCGCCGAACTGGGCCTCCCACAGGGTCAGGGCGTTGGGCTCAGCGGTGGCGTAGCCGTATTCGTAGCCGAGCACCGCTTCTTCCGACAGGATGGAGTCGATGACGATAAAATCGCCCTGATGCCCGCCCAGGTGTTGCAACGGGGTGTAGCTGTTGCCGGTCGCCTGATCGTGGATGACCGCGTGGCGATGGAAGAAGGTGCCGCGCCCACAGTCCTGCCCGGACAGGCGGACCGGAAAGCCGGCCTCGAGCAGGGTCGCGTAGGCCAGGTTCTCGGCGAAGCCCCAGTCGACCACCTGGGCCCCATTGGCCATCTTGCGGCGCTCGTTCCACAGCTTGGACACCCGGGGGTGGAGATCGAACACCGGGGGCACCGCGAGCATGCGTTCCGCCAGGGCCTGGAGTTTTTCACGCGCGACGCCGGTATCCGTAGGATGGTCCCAGGGTACGATGCGGCAGTCCTTCCAGTCCACCTTGTAGGCGTTGTCGAGTCCGCACATGACCGGTCGGGCGACCACCACCCCCTGCTCGATCGAGGTCCGATAGTCCTCGATCATGGCGACCGCTTCCTCCCGGACCAGGATGCCGGCGTCCACCAGGCGGTCGGCGTACCGGGCGCGGGGGGTGGGGTGGGCGCGGATCTTCTTATACATCATAGGCTGGGTGACCGCCGGCTCGTCCGCCTCGTTGTGACCTAAGCGGCGGTAGCAGATGAGGTCGATGATGACATCCTTATGAAACGCGTTGCGGAAGTCCAGCGCCAGCCGGGTGATGAAGACCACCGCCTCCGGGTCGTCGCCGTTGACGTGGAAGACCGGGGCCTGGACCATCTTGGCCACATCCGTGCAATGGAAGGTCGAGCGGGTATCCAGCGGATTGCTGGTGGTAAAGCCGATCTGGTTGTTGACTACGACATGGATGCTGCCGCCGGTGGAGAAGCCGCGGGTCTGGGACAGGTTGAGGGTCTCCATGATTACCCCCTGGCCGGCGAAGGCCGAATCGCCGTGGATCAACAGGGGCAATACCTGCGCACCGGCGGAGTCCCGGCGGCGGCGCTGGCGGGCCCGCACCGAGCCTTCGATCACCGGGTCGATGATCTCCAGGTGTGACGGGTTGAATCCCAGGGCCAGGTGCACGGGCCCGCCCGGGGTGTCCACATCGGTGGCGAAGCCCAGGTGGTATTTGACATCGCCGGCCAGCTCCTTCCAGTCGGGCAGGGGGCGGCCCTCGAATTCGTCGAAGATGTCCTGGGGCGGTTTGCCCAGGATGTTGGTGAGCACATTGAGCCGACCGCGGTGGGCCATGCCGATCACGATCTCCTTGACACCCTTGCGGCCGGCGTGTTGGACGAGCTCGTCCAACAAGGGGATCAGGGCCTCTCCGCCTTCCAGAGAGAACCGCTTCTGGCCCACGTAGCGGGTGTGTAGATATTTCTCGATGCCTTCGGCGGCAGTGAGCATGGTCAATAGCCAACGCCGGGCGGCGACGTCGAGCTCGGGCTGGGCCCGGCTGCCCTCGAGGCGCTTCTGGAGCCAGCGCTTCTCCTGGGTGCTGGTGATATGCATGTACTCCGAGCCGACTGTCCGACAGTAGACCTCTCGGAGCAAGGCGGCGATATCGCGCAGGCGCATGCGGTCCGGGGCGTACAGGGAGCCGGTGTGGAAGACCTGACCCAGATCCGCTTCCTCCAGCCGGTAATAGGCCGGGTCCAGATCCGGGATCTCGGGGCGCTCGCGCAACCGCAGGGGGTCCAGATCGGCGATCTGGTGACCACGGAAACGGTAGCCGTTGATCAACCGCAGGACCGCCGCCTGCTTCTCCGCCGCTGCCGGCTCCAGCCGCTCGATGGAGCGCGCCAGGGCCCGACCGCGGCTCTCCTGGGCCAGACGCAGGAAATTCCGGCGCACGGGGCTATGGGGAATGTCGGGGGGGGAGACCTCGTCGACCGCCCCCGGGTGCATGGCATCGAAGCGCACCCGCCAAGAGAGATCCACGCTCTCCGGGTCCTGCAGGTAGCGTTCGTAGAGGTCCTCGATAAAGGCGGCGTTACCGCCGTACAGCGCGGTGGAGGTGCGGAACAGCTCGATCAGGGCACTCATGGCGGCAGGTCCGGATATCCGACGGTGATCCCGATGGTCGATTATGACACGCTATCGCCCTCTGCGGCATTGTGGAAGCCGGTACATATTCCGGCGAGCACCGCTCTAAATCCATTCTGCTTTAAAATCAATGGGCTGGTTTTCAGACGGCCGCTCAGGTGTTTCGGTAGTGGATAAATTTTAAGTGATGAAGTCTGCCGACTCCTACCCCGTCATTCCGGCAGGGATTGCCGGAATCCAGGCGCCAGGGATGGCAAAAGCAGTGGGGGTCGAATCGTTAAGTCGCACAACCATGTCACTTTGAATTTGACCATTACCGGTGTTTCGGCCATTTAATATATGAAAAACAATCGGTTAGAGTCAAATGTCAACACACCCTAATACCGCCGCTCTTTGTCTACCCATCCCCAGACCGCGAGCCAACCCAAGCCCGCGACCGGCGCGGACAGGACAAAGGTGAACCCGGCACCGACTTTGCTCCAGAGCACTCCGCTCAGCAGACTGCCGACGGCGGTACCGGCACCAAAGCTCAGGCTACTGTAGAGGGCCTGTCCGCGACTTTGGGTACGGCCGCTAAGTAGTTGATGCACGAGATGGATCGCGGCGGCATGAAAGGCGCCGAAGGTCGCCGCATGCAGGGTCTGGGCGAAGAGCTGAAGCAACGGGTTGGCGGCAAAACCGCCGGTCAGCAGCCAGCGCAATACGGCCAGGCCCAAGCTGACCAGCAGTATCCTACGGGCGCCGAAACGCTCCAGCAGGTGGTGCATGCGCCAAAACACCAGCACTTCCAGGATCACACTCCAGGCCAATAGGGCACCGACCGCGGTGTTCGAGTAGCCGGCCTCCGTGAGATAGAGGAAATAGAAGACGTAAAAGGCCCCATGGCTGACCTGCATGAGAAAGCAGGCCATGAGAAAGGCGGCGATCTCCGGCCGCCTCAGGAGCGCGGACAGGGAGCTGGACGACCGCTCTACCGGGGGCTGCCCAGGATTCGGGATGACCAGGCTGCTGAGCCAGATTCCCGCGTAGAGCACGAGTACCAATTCCGGAATGACCTGGGTCCCGATCCGCTCCACCGCGACACCGAGCGCGGGCACGACGATGATGAAACCGACCGAGCCCCAGAGTCGAATGGTGGCATAGCGGTGGGCCCGGGGCCCGAGATGATTGAAGGTGATCGCTTCGATCTGCGGCAGCGAGGCATTCCAGAAGAAGCCGAACAAGGCCATCACCAGGGCGATGCCCCAAAACCCATCCACCGCGAAAATCCCGGAGAAGGTGAGCAACGCCGACAGCGAGGCCAAACGCACCATGGACAGCTGTGCCCCCGTGCGGTCCGCGATCCACCCCCAGAGGTTGGGGGCGACGATCTTGGTGGCCATGAGGACTGCCATCAGCTCACCGATGGCCAAGGGCGTAAAACCGCGGTCCTTGAGATACAGGCCCCAAAACGGAATCAGGGCCCCCAGGGTGGCGAAGTAAAAGAAGTAGAAGGACGAAAGGCGCCAATAGGGCATTGGGAACGGGTCCGAATTCACATTCCCCACACCCGCATCCGGCGTTTCCCATGCCGCTCTTGCCGAACGAAGCGCTTTTCCTCCCATGACACATCCGGGGTGCGATCGAAAACCACCAGATAACCCTCGTCGGTACCGACCCGGTCCATGTAATCGGCGGTCTGCGCCAAGCCCTCCGTGATCGTTGTCTCCAGGGATTTGTGCAGGATCTTGAGCTCGATGACCACCCGTTGCACCGGGCCGTGGAAACTCCGGTCTTCATCCAGGGGCCACTGCACCAAGAGATCGGTACGGCGACGCCCCAGCCCGTACTCCCGGTCGATGCGCCCGCCACTGTTGACGATGCGCTGCAGGAACGCCTGCATCAAGAGTTGGGAGCCGGCCTCCTTGTAGTCGAACCGTTCGATCCAGAGCTCGCCGTTCTTCCGGAAGAACTGCTGGAAGGCATCGAGCAGCTTGGGGAAATCCAGACGTTCGTCCTGGCCCAGGTACCAGGCGGTTTCCTGCGGGATCCGGGTCTGGGTAATCCAGGTCAGGGTGCGGGGGATGATCTCCCGGTAGATAGGGTTGGCGATCTCGGCCTGCGGGCGGGTACGGATCAGTCCCAGATCCTGCACATACAGCTGGTCGTCCTCGCTGGGTAGAGCAAGTCCGGGTTCGATATCGCCGCCCAATAGTTCACTTTCAAAACAGGCCTCGTAGCCGACGGCATTGACCAGCCAGGGCTGACCGGCTGTCTGCTCGAAGACATAATCGATCACCCCGGCCTCGAACGCCTGCCCGGTCGCCTCGGTATGTTGGGTATAGAGGGTGGCGACATCCTGGCGGCTGAAGTTCCCCAATCGCAGGGATTTGGATTTGATATTGAAGGCGCTACCGCCGGTAATGATCCGGTTGTCGCCGTCATGGATACGGTAATCTCGCACATCCCGCACGCCCGCACAAGAGCACCGTCTGCGGAAAGGCGCGAGGACGGTCCGGGTAGCCGGCGCGGATCTGGCGCAACAGGGAGATCAGGGTGTCTCCCACCAGGCTATCCACCTCGTCTAGCAACAAAACAAGCGGCCGTTCTCCTCCGACCAGCGGGAGAGCAACCCCCTCAGGGCGCCGTAGGGACCAAACTCATGGAGAGCGTTCCGTCGACCCACTCCCACGGTCTCCGATCACCCAGGTAACGACGGGCGTCTTCGGCAATACCACTCACTCACAATCGTGCGCATACCCGCTGTCACATCCCCGCGCGCCGCTTGGGCCGGCTCCAGGTTCACATAGGGCCGTGTAATCCGCTTCCGCGTTGAGCTGCTCCATCAAGGCCAACAGGCAGGAGGTCTTGCCGGTCTGGCGCGGGGCGTGGAGGACGAAATAGCGTTTCTCCCCGATCAAACGCCAGATTTCATCCATATCCCAGCGTGCTAATGCAGAGACTATGTAATGTTCGTCCGGCCTGACAGGACCGGCGGTATTAAAGGTCTTCATGAATCCTCCTTCTCGTGCCGCCTCTTCCCACAAACGACTGATTTTTCAAATCGGTTCAGCGATTCAAAGCATCAGGCGGATCGCAACGGGGTGGGGACATCATAGGGAGAGCGTGCATTCTCCTCACGGCATTGCCGCAGACGCAGGTCGAGCAGATCGAGCAGCTGTTCATGGGCACCGATGTAATCCGCCTGCACGATCACCCGGTTCGGATATTGCTTTGTGAGCCGTTCCACCTGCCGTTGGATGCGTTTTATCAACCGCCCGGTAAACAGGTAGTAAGGCAGCACGATCAGCTGGCTGGCGCCGAGCAGATCGAGCCGCTGTACGACCTGTTCGAGACGCGGGAAGCAGACGTCGGTAAAAGCGGGCAGCACCAGCTCATGCCGGGTGGTCTCAAAGATCCAGTGGGCCATCTTGGCGATTTCGCCGGTGGCCTCGATATCCGATGCCCCGTGCGCCAACACCACGACGCCGGTGGTGCGGGGGTCCGGCATGGCCAGCTCCACCATGGCTTGGTGCAAACGATAACGGAGAGCCTTCAACAGCTGGTCGGTGGTTCCCAGATGGCACCCGTAGCGGAATTCGACGTCCGGGTGACGCTCCCGCGCCGCCGCGATGGCCTGGGGGATGTCATGTTTCACATGACCGGCGGCATTCAGGATCAGGGGCAACACGAGCAGGCGCCCTCCCCCATCACCCAACTCCGCAACCGCCTGCTCCAAACCTTGGGACAATAACACCGGGGCGTGCTCGATCCAGCACACCCGGATGGAGACCCTGGAATGGCGCGCTCGCCACAGCTCGGTGAGCGCTTCTACCTCTCGGTTGCCCTCGTTGCCCGGATCCCGGGTGCCGTGGGCGACCAGCAAGACCACTTCTTGTGTCACGCGTCTTTGTTCCTCACGGAGGGTGTCGCAAAAGCCCCGCTCCCGGTATCCGGTTCCCACGCAGCCCTGTAGGTCGGGTTAGGCGCGTATTCATCCCCGGAGGTTCCTTTTTCTTTACCTTGGTGACAGAAAGAAGGCGAAACATATTCAGCGGTACTGATGACCATTTGGACCGGCAACTCGGCATTGCAGGTTTTACCCGATAGCCGGAAGGGCTAACTGTCAAGTCCCGCCAGATTATAGGCACATTTTTTGAACAGCTGGGTCTGTTTTTGGGACCAGTTTTTCACCGCCTGAAGGGGAGGACTGTGGCCCAGTGCGTTCTGCGGGATGTGCTGATTGTAGACCTTAACGTAGCGTTTGATGGTATCGGCGAAGTGCTCGGCGGAGTCGAAGCGGGTGGTGGCTAAGACCTCGGCGATGCGGCCGTTGAAGCGTTCGATCATAC